>JAEEGL010488316.1_pt1 | contig 41160 bp, 31 predicted proteins | sample 9134231 | NCBI WGS metagenome assembly JAEEGL01 (sample SAMN16246548, study PRJNA631951) | gut metagenome | biome: gut microbiome; feature: rumen; material: fiber-attached | host: Bos | place: Iran: Karaj | collected 2018-10
CACAAGGTCGCTGCCTTCGGTAAGCATACGGGTATAATAGGTATTGACAATGCGGTAGTAACCGCCGTCTTTCAGTTCGCCAACATAACCCGTCTTTATCGATAGGTTGTCTCGCACTTGTTGTTCTGTTACATCGGTGGCCCGTTCTATAGTCCAGTCGCTGCCGGCGTCACCTGCGTACGAATATTTATAGACTGTCTTGCCGTCACCATTGAGGTTGAGGCACGTTTGGCCGCTGAAATCGCTCGTTGATGAGATGTTGTAGAACGAACCGTTGTTCGGGCTCACTTGAATATAGAGCGTCGTTTTACCGCCCCCAGGTGTTGGGAAATTGGCTTGCAGATACTCACCGGTATTGGCACTACGAATAGTGTAACCATTGCCTTTGGTTTCAAGTATCCACACTTGGCTAAGTCCAGACGAAGCCTTCGGGGCTCCAATGGCACTGCCATTCGTGTTTGTCGTCAGATAAGCCGTAGAAGAACGGCGGTTCTTCAGACGAATTAAACCTTCCGCCACGTCAGCGGCACTAATACTAAGACTTCCTGCAAGGCTAAACAATGCCAAGAGAAGGAGCGTAATTTTTTTCATAAACACTTCTTTTTGATATTAAGCGACAAAGATACGAATAAATGAGTGCAGTGCAATGAAAACGTACAAGTTTATTATTTTTTTACAATGTCAAACGCCCCGCTCCATACTTCAAAAAACAGAAGTTCCACCTTTGAAAACCGAAAGCGGACATAGAAAAGAATAACTCCGTTTTCGTTTTGCCCTCATTTGTTTGTAACGATTGATAAGTTTTACCCACTCGGGTAGGTCAATATTGAAAAACTGCGCCATTCCTTTTGTTATTGCACTCGTTTATTTGTAACTTTGTCTCGTTTTTAGAAATAATAATTTAATTGGAATATAAGTATGAATACGTTTGTGAAGAATGTGCTCTCGTCTGCACTGGGTGTATTTTTGGCTATCGGCGTGATGATGGCAGTGGGCTTTATTCTTATGTTTGGCATCGTTGCTTCGATGGAACAAAAGCCTGTATTGAAGAAAAACAGTGTTTTAAGAATTTCGCTTGATGGCGCGTTGTCAGAAGTGAAACAAGACAATCCTCTGCAATCCTTAATGGGAGGAGATGACGGTGTTTCTGCTTTGGGTGATGTGTGTGAGGCTATCCGTAAGGCCAAGGACTTGGACCGGGTTAAAGGCATTTTCCTGGAGGCTGGCAGTATGGCTGCTTATCCTGCCATGTTGGAAGAATTGCGCGAAGCGTTGATCGATTTTAAGAAGACAGGTAAGTTCATTGTGGCATATGGGAATAACTATTCCCAAGGAGTGTACTATGTATGCAGTACTGCCGATAAGGTGATTCTTAATCCGCAGGGAGCAGTTGACTGGAAAGGTCTGGCAGCCGACATGACGTTTTACAAGAATTTGTTGGAGAAAGTGGGCGTAAAGATGCAGGTATGCAAGGTCGGTACATACAAGAGTTATGTGGAGCCTTACACCTTGACAGAAATGAGTCCGGCCAATAGAGAACAAATAACGTCATACATGGACTCGGAATGGAAGAACTTTGTCAAAGGTGTCTCGGTCTCACGCAGCCTGTCTGAGGATTCTCTTCAAGCATACGCTGACCGTTTCATGGCTTTTGTTCCTGCCGAAGAACTTGTGAAATGCGGCATGGTGGACACCTTGGCTTATATAGACGGAGCCAAATCGGTGTTAAAGCACATGACAGGTTTGGACGATGATGACAAATTGCGGATGACGACGGTAAGTGACGTTTGTGCACAGAAAGCGAAGTCAAAGACGACAGGAAAGTACGTGGCCGTTTATCGTGCTGAAGGCGATATTATAGATAATCAGATTCAGAACTTCGGTGGGGCAACCATAGTCGGCTCAAAAGTTGTGAAGGACTTGGAAAAACTGGAGAACGACGATAAAGTGAAAGCCGTTGTTTTGCGTATTAATAGTGGAGGTGGCAGTGCATACGCTTCTGAGCAGATGTGGCATGCCATCAAGCGTCTTGATGCCAAAAAACCTGTCATTATTTCCATGGGTGGTGTGGCTGCTTCCGGCGGTTATTATATGAGTGCCGGAGGACGTTACATTTTTGCCGATCCGACGACGCTTACCGGTAGCATCGGAATTTTTGGTATGATACCTGATGCCAGTGAATTGATGCAAGGCAAACTAGGCTTGAATTTTGATAATGTGAAGACAAACAAAATGAGTGATTTCAGGCTCGACAAAATGTATCGTCCGATGAATCCGGAAGAAAAAGCATTGGTGCAAGCTGAGATTGAGCGCGGCTATGCTTTGTTCCTGAAACGTGTTTCGGAGTGCCGCAAGAAGACGACGGAAGCCATTGATTCTATAGCTCAAGGCCGCGTATGGACCGGTGAGCAAGCTTTGGAGAATGGTCTGGTTGACCAATTGGGCAACTTGGATGCTGCAGTGGCTTACGCAGCCAAAGTGGCCAAGCTCGAGGACAATTATAAAGTGAAGAACGTCCCAGAGGCAGAGCCTTGGTATGCAGCTTTGATGCAGCAAAAGAAAGAAAGTTACTTTGAACAACAAGTGCGTGCTTTGGCTGGAGAATACTATGAGCCATTGATGCAATTGCGTACATTTGGTTCGCAGCACTATGTTCAGGCCCGCTTACCTTACGTCTTGAGTATACGTTAGTTTTAGTTTTTGAATGAAGACATATCCTTGGTTACTGCCATTAAGCTGGCTTTATGGTCTTGGCGTGCGTTTGCGTAATGCCATGTACGATTGCGGCTTGATGGAGAGCCGTGCCTATGGTGTCCCGTTAATCTGCGTGGGCAATTTGACCGTTGGTGGTACTGGTAAAACTCCACATACGGAGTATCTTGTCCGCTTATTGCACGATGTTTGGCGCGTTGGTATTGTAAGCCGAGGGTATAAGAGGAAGACAAGAGGATTGGTTGTAGCTACAGAATTTTCCACTTCAGCCGAAATAGGAGATGAACCGTGGCAGATGAAGCAGAAATTTAAGGATGTGGCCATGGCTGTTTGTGGTAACCGACGTATGGCTATTGAGAAATTGATGTCTGCACCTGCCGGTCAGCAGCCTCAGGTGGTATTGTTGGACGACGCTTTTCAGCACCGTAGCGTAAAAGCCGGTTTTAATATTCTGCTGACCGACTACAACCGTTTGATTTCTGACGATCTGCTTTTGCCGGCAGGGCGCTTGCGCGAGCCTTTCAGTGGACGGCGCCGGGCAGACGTGGTAATTGTTACCAAAAGCCCTCACGACATTGATGGTGCCGCACAGCAGAGGATAAAGGAAAAGCTTCGCTTGTTATCCGACCAACGATTGTTTTTCACTTGCCAGAAGTACATGCCGTTGAAGAGGGTTTCCGGCGAGGAAGCAATACCTTTCGAGTCGTTGGGTAATTATCCTTCCGTTCTTATCATTTGTGGCATTGCTACGCCGCAGTTGTTGGCGCGCGATGTTGAAGCCAGAGGCGTCTCCGTAAAGACAATGGCCTTCCCAGACCACCATGCGTTTACTCATGAAGATATAATACGCATGAATCAGAGTTTTGCACCGATAGCGGCGTCTGGTGGCATCGCTCTCACAACTGAGAAAGACGCGGCGCGACTGCATATGTGCGAAGGACTGTCACAGGAGTTAAAAGACAAACTGTATGTGTTGCCTCTCGAGATAGCGTTTTTGAATAGCCAAAGCAGTATATTTAATGAGTTAGTTTCAGATTATGTTAGAGAAAATCAAGCAAACAGCTGAATGGCTGAGAGTAAAGATAGCAGCTACTCCCGAAGTGGCATTGGTCTTAGGTAGCGGGTTGGGTAAACTGGGCGAGGAAATCGCAGTGGAACACGAGTTCCCTTATGCCGAGATTCCTAATTTTCCAGTTTCCACTGTTGAAGGGCACGACGGCAAGTTGACGTTCGGATACTTGGGCGGTAAGGCCGTACTGGCTATGAAAGGGCGCTTCCATTATTACGAGGGCTATACCATTCAGGAAACCACGTTTCCCATTCGTGTGTTTTATGCTATGGGTATAAAAACGTTGTTTGTGAGCAATGCTGCCGGAGGTACCAATCCGGGTTTCAAGATTGGTGACCTCATGTTGATTACCGATCACATCAACATGCTTCCCGAACACCCCCTCCGTGGCAAGAATTTGCCGATGGGTCCCCGCTTCCCGGACATGTCTAATGCCTACGACGCCGGATTGCGTCAGCAAGCGCTTGATATCGCCGACCGGTTGAATATCAAGTTACGTCAGGGCGTTTATTTGGCCAACCAAGGACCGACATACGAAACTCCTGCCGAATATCGTATGTATCGTTTGCTCGGGGCCGACGCCGTAGGCATGAGCACTGTTCCGGAGGTTATTGTTGCTGCCCATCAGGGCATGCGTTGCCTTGGAATGAGTGTGATTACCAATATAGGCCAAAAGGCATCTAAAGTCACCCATCAGGAAGTGGAAGAGGCGGCAAATGCAGCACAACCGCGAATGACGGCCATCTTTAGAGAACTCATCAAAAGTCTGTAAGTACTAACGAAGAACTAGACGTACAATGGCAACGGAAATAGCTACACTGGGTGAATTCGGACTGATAGAACACCTGACCAAAGACTTGAAGTTGGAGAATGCGTCCACACTGAAAGGAGTGGGCGACGATTGCGCGGTTTTGGACTATAAGGACAAGCAAGTGCTGGTGACCAGCGACCTTCTGATGGAGGGCGTACATTTCGATTTGATGTATGTCCCTCTGAAGCATCTGGGCTATAAAGCCGCCATGGTCAACTTCTCCGATATATACGCCATGAATGGTCTACCGCAGCAACTGGTAGTCAGTGTGGCGCTGAGCCGTCGTTTCTCTGTTGAAGACATTGAACAGATATACGAGGGACTTAAATTGGCCTGCGCCCGCCATCACGTCGACCTCGTTGGCGGCGACACCTCCACATCGCTCACGGGGCTGGCGTTGAGCCTCACGTGTGTCGGTGAAGGAGAGAAGGGCAAAGTCGTTTACCGCAGTGGAGCCAAAGACACCGACTTGATTTGTGTGAGCGGCAATTTGGGGGCGGCTTATATGGGGCTGCAACTGCTTGAACGAGAGAAAGCCGTATACAATCAGCAATTGAAAGAAAAGAAAGTCACAGGTGACTTCCAGCCGGACTTTTCAGGCCGGGAATATTTATTGGAACGGCAATTGAAGCCCGAGGCGAGGGGAGACATTGTCCGGCGGTTGAGCGACGATGGCGTATTGCCTACTGCCATGATGGACATCTCCGACGGCCTGTCATCCGAATTGATGCATATTTGCAAGCAGAGCCAGACAGGATGTGTGGTGTACGAGGACCGTTTGCCTATAGACTATCAGACGGCTGTGGCGGCAGAGCAGTTCAACCTGAACGTAAGCACTTGCGCACTGAACGGTGGCGAAGATTATGAATTGCTCTTTACGGTCAGACTGGCCGATTATGAAAAAGTGAAGGACATGGATGATGTTCGCATCATTGGGCATATCACGAAAGCAGAACGCGGACAAACATTGGTAACTCGTGACGGACAGGAAATGACCCTCAAAGCCCAGGGCTGGAATCCATTGCAGGAAGGAAATAAGTGAGAATACTGACTCTGTCTTTATTTCAAAACCGCGCATTTTTTGTCCTTTCCCGTACAGAGGTCCCATTTCGGCGCGCAGAAGTGGGACTTCGGGCCGCAGAAGCGGCGTCTCAAAATTTTGAGACACCGCTTCATTAAAATGTGACACCGTGTTTAGTTGTGTGAGTGGTAAATCTATGCCTGTTTGAGGGCTAACATAATATTCCTCTAAAAAATTGAACGAAAACTTTGTTTTCTTTGCCGATTATACGCTTATTTTTTCGTAATTTTGCGAGTGTTTTATAGGCATTAATCAAATAGAATTAGAAATAAAATAGTTAAGATTGTATGAGTGTACAACAGGAAAAAATTAAAAAGTTGGTAGATCTTCGTGCCAAGGCTCGTTTGGGCGGTGGTGAGAAGGCTATCGAGAAGCAGCACGAGAAAGGAAAACTGACGGCCCGTGAGCGTATAGCCTTGCTGCTTGACGAGGGCAGTTTCGAGGAGATGGATATGTTTAAGCTCCATCGCTGTACGAACTTCGGAATGGAAAAGAAGCAATTCTTAGGCGATGGCGTCGTGACAGGTAGCGGAACGATAAACGGACGTTTGGTTTATGTTTTCGCACAGGACTTCACGGTGAACGCCGGTTCCTTGAGCGAAACGATGTCGCAGAAAATTTGTAAGGTGATGGACGAGGCCATGAAGATGGGCGTTCCTTGCATCGGTTTGAACGACTCGGGTGGTGCGCGTATTCAAGAAGGTGTAACGGCTCTGGGTGGTTATGCCGAGATATTCCAACGTAACATTGAGGCCAGTGGCGTGATTCCGCAAATCAGTGCTATCTGTGGCCCGTGCGCCGGTGGTGCTGTGTATAGCCCGGCCATCACCGACTTCATCTTCATGTTGAAAGGCGTTTCAAATATGTTCCTGACTGGCCCGAAAGTGGTGAAGACAGTAACGGGTGAAGACGTAAGTGCCGAGGATCTGGGTGGTGCTACCGTACACTCGAGCAAGAGTGGCGTGGCTCATTTTGCTATTGACAGTGAAGAGGAGTTGGCACAAAAGATCCGTACGCTTCTGAGCTATATCCCACAAAATAATTTGGAGGAAACTCCCCGTGTAGAGTGTAATGACCCTGTTGACCGTAAAGAGGACAGCCTGAACGATATTCTTCCTGACGACCCGAACAAGGCCTACGACATGTATGAAGTGATAAATGCTGTTGTAGACAATGGCGAGTTCCTGGAAATTCATAAGGATTTTGCAAAGAATCTGATTGTAGGTTTTGCCCGTTTCAATGGTCAATCTGTAGGTATCGTGGCAAACCAGCCGAAGTACTATGCAGGTGTATTAGACTGCAACGCCAGCCGCAAGGGTGCCAGATTCGTACGTTTCTGTGACTGCTTTAATATTCCTATTGTAACCTTAGTGGATGTTCCGGGCTTCCTGCCTGGCACGGGTCAGGAATACAATGCTGTCATTGACCATGGCGCAAAGTTACTCTTTGCCTACGGCGAGGCTACGGTGCCCAAGGTAACTGTAACCCTGCGTAAGAGTTATGGCGGCAGCCACATTGTAATGGGCTGTAAGCAACTCAAGGCCGATTTGAACTATGCTTGGCCAAGTGCAGAAATGGCCGTGATGGGTGCCAGTGGTGCCGTGGCTGTTCTCTATGCAAAAGAAGCCAAGGAGCAGGAAGATCCGAAAGCCTTCCTTGCCGAGAAGGAAGCAGAGTACAACGAACTGTTCTCGAATCCGTATCAGGCAGCGAAGTATGGTTACATTGATGATGTAATTGAACCGCGCAACACGCGTTTCCGCATCTGCCGTGCGTTAGCTACGCTGACGAACAAGCGTGACAGCCGCCCGGCTAAGAAACACGGTAATATTCCTCTGTAATAATAATAACCATGAGGATTAACAGAATAATAGGTAGTCTCCTCTTGTTTGTAATCGCTACTGTCGGTTACGGACAAGGGTTGGCTAACTTGAAACTAAGTGAAGTGTTTGTGAGTGGCTCCACCAGCCTGCAGAATGAGGATGGGGAACATGTGGCTTGGGTAGAAATAGCCAATGTTTCTTGGTCTTCGACGAATATTGGCGGATGCTACCTGACAAATGACCGTGCGGTATTGGACAAGAGTCTCAGTTCGCCACAGCGTATTGCGCTCATGTCGCAGATCCCGAATGGAGACGAACGTACCAATCTGGCCCCGAAAGGTCAGGTCGTATTTTTTGCTGACAGTGCAAAGAACTTGGGAACACTGCATGCAAAATTCAAACTGACTCCAGGTCAGGAGAACTTTATTGCATTGTATGAAGCTAACGGCAATAAGTTGATTGACAGCGTAACTGTTCCTGCTACATTATCAGAAGGGCAATCGTATGCACGTTTCTGGGATAACGACGGGAAGAGTTCATGGAGAACAGTAGACTCTTCAGAGGTAACGCCTAATGCTAACAATGGGCTCGAGTCGAAAATGGACAAGAGTTCGGAGTGGAAAGAAAAAGATCCACATGGTATAGCTATGACCATTTTGAGTATGGGCATTGTAATGACAGGTCTTCTCTTGCTGTTCATCTTCTTCTTGTTATTTGGTAGATTATTCCGAATGTTAGCCAAGAAGTCGAAGGAAAAAGAACCGGAAGTAGCTAGGGGTGTTGCAACAGCAGCAGTCGCTCCTGCGAAAATGGTGAATGAAACACCCGTGGCTAATAATCCTGAAGTTGACCAGAATGCTGTGGTCGCTGCCATAGCAATGGCTTTGTTTGAGGAATTTGACGCACATGATGAAGAACGCAGTGCAATCACGATTATTCCGATGGCATCCAATTGGGTACAGCGAGGCGTGGAAATGGCTAAACGTTCTTTGCATTGAAAAACAGATAAACTATAAAGAAATACAAATCATGAAAGAATATAAATATAATGTGAACGGTGTTGAGTATAAGGTCAACATCAATTCTGTAGAAGGTGATATAGCACAAGTGGACGTCAACGGTGTGTCTTATGAAGTGAAAATGGACAAAGTTGTTGCGCCGAAACCTGTTGCAGTTCCAAAACCCGTTGCTGCTGCGCCCGTAGCCAAGCCTGCCGCTGCAGAAACAAAACCTGCTCCAGAACCAGTGGCCAGTGCATCAGGCAAAGCTTTGAAAGCTCCGCTGCCGGGTGTCGTTAACGATATTAAAGTAGCTGTTGGCGATGCCGTGAAGGTTGGTCAGACAGTGCTGATATTAGAGGCCATGAAGATGGAAAATGAGATTGCAGCTGAGGTAGACGGTACCGTAACTTCTATCTCTGTGGGCAAGGGAGATTCCGTCATGGAAGGTTCGGTTTTATTAACCATAGGATAATAAGATGGATATTTGGTCTTTCTTAGCTGAAAAATTCAGTGATTTCCTAACTTTCACGGGTTATGCCTGTGCAGAGTGGGGGAATCTTGTTATGATATTGGTCGGAGCCTTCTTCATCTACTTGGCTATAAAGAAGGACTTTGAGCCGCTATTGTTGATTCCGATAGGCTTTGGTATCATTCTTGGAAACATACCATTTAAGGCTGTTGGTCTTGAGATAGGACTTTATGAGGACAATTCTGTACTGAATTTCTTCTATTCTGGAGTGCGGTACGGATGGTATCCTCCTCTGATTTTCTTAGGTATAGGTGCGTTGACCGACTTTACGGCTTTGTTGGCTAATCCTAAGTTATTGCTTGTGGGAGGTGCCGCTCAGTTCGGCATTTTCGGCGCATACATGGTTGCTTTGCTATTGGGATTCGAGCCTAACCAGGCTGCAGGTATTGCTATCATTGGTGGTGCCGACGGTCCTACGGCTATATTCCTGTCGTCGAAGCTCGCTCCAAATTTGATGGGCGCGATAGCCGTTTGCGCATACTCTTACATGGCTCTTGTGCCGTTGATTCAGCCGCCTCTGATGCGTTTGCTTACAACGAAGAAAGAGCGTGTGATTCACATGAAGCCCCAACGTGAAGTTTCACAGACGGAACGCATCATTTTCCCGATTGTAGGTTTGCTGATGACAACGTTCCTCGTGCCTTCAGGCCTTCCTTTGTTGGGCATGCTGTTCTTCGGAAATCTTCTCAAGGAGAGTACTAAGACTATGCGTCTGGCAAAGACAGCAGGTACAGCTCTTAATGATGCCATCGTGATGTTACTTGGTCTTACAGTCGGTTGCTCCACTCAGGCAAGCGAGTTCCTGACAATGAATACCATCAAAATCTTTGCTTTGGGCGCTATGGCCTTCTGTATAGCCACTGCATCGGGCGTGTTGTTCGTGAAGTTCATGAATTTGTTCCTTTCCAAGGACAAGAAGATGAATCCGCTGATTGGTAATGCTGGAGTTTCAGCTGTGCCAATGGCTGCTCGCATCTCCCAACAACTAGGTCTCGAGTACGATAAGAAGAATTACCTTCTCATGCATGCGATGGGGCCGAATGTAGCAGGGGTAATAGGTTCGGCATTAGCCGCCGGCGTCCTGCTGGGATTCTTGAATTAAAGAGTATATGAAACATAAAACGCCGCATCTCAAAGATGCGGCGTTTTTTTAGCTGTATGAATTAGTCTTAGTTTGATATCGAAAATAGGAGAGGTTAGATTACGCTTTCTTTGTGAGTCTTCTGTTTATGCTATTGCATGATACGCTATGTGATGCTAAAGTGAGGCGATTGCGTATATGTAAATGACACTTGCAGGAATGGCTATGAGCGCGCTGTCGAAACGATCGAGCACGCCGCCATGGCCAGGGAGGAAATGACCGCTGTCTTTAATTTCAAGAGTACGTTTGAAAAGGCTCTCAACAAGGTCACCCCAAGTTCCAAAAACGCATACAGTAAGACCTAATCCCATCCAATGAATAACAGGCAGTATGTCACTCATAAGCGAAATGAGATATGCGCCCAACAAAACAAAGAATGCACCGCCTATGCTTCCAATCCAAGTCTTTTTAGGGGAGATACGCTCAAAAAGCTTTGCGGGAAAGCGTTTGTACAAAAGACTCCCGACACAATATGCCCCGGTATCGTTAATCCATATGAATACAAAAACGGCCAAAGGCAACATTGGCGAGTATCCGGAACCACCATAAAAAGCCAACAGGTTAATTAATGCCAAAGGTAAGGCCACATACATTTGCCCTCCAAAAGCATATATCCAGTTTGCTACGGGATGAGACTGCTTAAGGTAGAGTTCACTTATCATAAGATATAATAAGGAGAGGACATAGGGCAGGAAAATGCGCGGACCTACGGCTCCTTGGAGCAGAAATGAAGTTGCGAAGAAAAGATAAATGCCGGCGATGGTATTAACTGTAGAATTGATATTTGCCAAGCCATGCTTGTTAACAAGTTTGTTGTACTCATCCAATGCTAAGGCCGTGATGATGAGAAACAGGCAAAAGAAGGTGCTCCGTCCAAGCAGGATGCATCCTACGAAAACAATTACAAAAGCAATGCCCGAAATAGTGCGTTTTGTTAAGTTATTCATGGTCTACAGGACTTTGTGGTTCGTTTTCCGTTTCTTCGGGTTCAAGTGGCTCACTGTCTTGTAGCAGATGCTCATTCTCTGCTATTATTTCGTCTGAGCGGCTTGTCCAAGGCCGTTTCCCAAATATAGCTTCAACATCATCGGCAAAAATGACCTCTTTGTCAATGAGAACTTGTGCTAATTGCGCATGTCCTTCATGCTTTTCGTTGAGTAATTGTTTGGCACGTTCGTATTGTTGGCGGATAAGTTCTTTGACTTCCTCGTCAATCTTCTCGGCCGTTTTGTCTGAATAGGGTTTACTGAAAGCATAATCCTGATTTGGATCGTAGTAACAAAGGTTTGATAAATTGTCACTCATACCCAAATATGCCACCATCCCAAATGCGCGCTTCGTAACGGTTTCCAAGTCATTGAGTGCTCCCGATGAGATGTGACCAGTAAAGAGTTCTTCGGCAGCACGTCCACCAAGCGTGGCACAAATCTCGTCGAGCATCTGTTCTTTAGTTGTGATAGTGCGTTCTTCTGGCAAGTACCATGCTGCACCGAGGGCTTGACCGCGAGGTACGATGGTTACTTTGACCAACGGATTCGCATATTGCAGAAACCATGACACTGTTGCGTGTCCGGCTTCGTGGATTGCAATGGTGCGTTTCTCATCTTGTGTCATCACTTTTGTCTTCTTTTCCAGACCACCTATGATACGGTCAATGGCATCTAAGAAGTCCTGTTTGCCAACAGCCGTTTTGTTCCCTCGGGCGGCTATAAGGGCAGCTTCATTACAAACATTGGCTATGTCAGCACCTGAGAACCCCGGCGTTTGGCGGGCCAAAAGGTCTAAATCAACCGAGTTGTCAAGTTTGAGAGGCGTCATGTGAACTTTGAATATGGCTTTACGTTCGGGTAAACCGGGTAGTTCCACATGAATTTGCCTGTCAAAACGTCCGGCTCTCAACAAAGCTTTGTCCAAGATGTCTGCACGGTTCGTTGCAGCCAATACAATGATACCACTGTTCGTGCCAAAACCGTCCATCTCAGTGAGTAATTGATTCAAAGTGCTTTCGCGCTCATCGTTACCTCCCATGGACGGGTTACGTCCGCGTGCTCGTCCCACGGCATCAATTTCATCAATGAAAACAATGCAAGGCGCTTTTTCCTTAGCTTGTCGGAAGAGGTCACGTACCCGACTTGCACCGACACCAACGAACATTTCGACGAAGTCACTGCCCGATATTGAGAAGAAGGGGACGTTTGCCTCGCCGGCAACGGCTTTTGCCAAAAGCGTTTTTCCCGTTCCCGGAGGACCAACCAAAAGGGCACCCTTAGGAATTTTGCCTCCGAGCTCAGTATACTTTTTCGGGTCTTTCAGGAATTTGACAATCTCCATCACTTCTTGTTTGGCTTCGTCTTGTCCTGCAACATCCTTGAACGTTACATGAGTTCCTTGTGCCTTTTCATAGAGTTGGGCTTTACTTTTCCCTACACTGAAGATGCCACCTCCGGTGCCACCGCCTGCACCCATGTTTCTGAAAATCAAGAACCAAAGACCAACCAAAAAGAGTACGGGAAGCAAACTGTAAAGCAAACCTCCGAAAAAGTCTTTATTGGCTTCGTAGCGAATATCGCCGTTGAAGTGTTCCTGATCCTTTTGTTCCGCCAAGAAATTGTCCACATTGTCCACCGAAGGAAACTCTGCCGTCACGCATGGAGCATTGCCGGCTTTTGAGGCTCCGCCAAAGATTTTGCCAACATGTTCTTTCTTGACAAACATTTGCACGTTGCCGTCGCCTTTGTTGACGGTGATGCTTGATGCATATCCTTTAGCCACGTATGACTGAAATGTGGAATATGACACTTCCTTGTTGTAACTACCATTTCCCCGGTTACCGGTCCAGAAGAGGTATGCCAAAACGATAATAATGATTGCGTAAGCCCAGTTGAGGCTAAAGCGCGGCATCTTGTTCGGGTTGTTCTGATTAGTCTGTTTCATTGGTCAATAGAGCATTGTCTCTGTTCATTCAGTATTCATTGGGAATTTGAGTAAGCTTGGCATCCTCCCACAGATGTTCCAGATCGTAAAAAGCACGTGCTTCGGGTTGGAAAATATGAACGATTACACGCCCATAATCCATAGCAATCCAAATGGCATTTTCCATTCCGCTTACAGCCATTGGTTTTTCATCGGAATGTTCGCGCACATAGTCGCCTATTTCACGGGCAATAGCTTCCACTTGTATGGCAGTGTTGCCTTGACAAATAACAAAATATTTATATTCAACATTATGCATTTTGCTGAAATCGGCAATGACGATGTCAGAGCCCTTTTTCTCTTGTATAGCTTCCTTAATGGAATCCAAAAGTCTTTTGTCGTCTTTAAGCATCAATGACTTATTATTCTTGTGTATTTATTAAGTGCAAAAATACTGAATATAATTGAGAGAAAAGCATTGCACCAAAGATAAAATACTTAAATATCGCAAAATGGGACACTGGCTTGATTATAAAACAAAGCCGGGCTGATAGCTCGGCTTTTGTGTTGGGGTACCCGGACTCGAACCAGGAAAGGCAGGACCAGAATCTGCAGTGTTACCATTACACCATACCCCAATCTGTTTCCTTTTTTCGGGTGCAAAGGTACAACGTTCTGAAATTTCTACCAACTTTTTCCCTGACTTTTTTCAGTTTTTTTCCTAATACCACGAAAAACCGGCAGACACTACGTCTGCCGGTTTCTCATAGATTCCAAATAGAATTACTTCTTTTCGGGAATGTGTTTCAATAACTCAACAACGAAATCCCAATATTTGGCTACGCTCGGAATATAGCATCTTTCGTTGGGTGTATGTGGGGAACGGAGCGTAGGACCAAAGCTTACGGGGTCCAAATCTGGGTATACGCCCTTAATAATGCTGCATTCCAAACCGGCATGAACCACTTGAACACTGCAATTCTCCCCATTCACATTGTGGTAAACCTCTTTAATAATCTTTACAATGGGAGAATCAAAATCCGGTTGCCAGGAACCGTAGCGCCCAACATACTTCACAGCCATTCCAGCCATAGAGAACACAGCTTTAACACTGTCTCTGAGAGCGTCGAGTTGGGTCTCGCATGAACTGCGTACCAAAACGTCGGTTGCAGCTTTGCCATTCTGTATGCTAACTATGCCCAGATTGCAAGAAGTCTCCACTATCTCGGGTGACTCCGGTATCATGCGGTTTACACCTGCAGGACATGCCATAATAGCATTGATGAAGTTGTCTCTGATTTCTTCCGGAACTTGTTTTTTCGGAAGATCAACGTTCTCAACAAGAATGTTGAGCGCATCTTCAGTCGCTTTGTACTCTGATTTGAAGGTTTCGGCCCATTCGGCAATGCTTTCAATAAGTTCATCTTTGTCTTCGGGGGCCACGGTCACGATTGCCTCGCTACTGTTCGGGATGGCGTTGCGCATATTTCCACCTACCCAGCTGACAAGTTGTGCTTCGAACGTTTCAACGGCGTCTGTCAGCACACGGGCCATGAGTTTATTGGCGTTGGCACGGCCTTCGTTGATTTCAAGCCCAGAGTGGCCTCCTTTCAAACCCTTTATCGTGATTTTTAAAGCCACATCGCCGCTTTCGGTGTCTTCTTCCTGATACTCCATGTCGGCGGCAACATCTTCGCCACCGGCACTGCCAATGATGATTTCGCCTTCTGTTTCGTTGTCAAGGTTAAGTAGGATACGTCCTTTCAGAGTTTCCGGCTTCAAATTATTTACTCCGTACATGCAAGTTTCTTCGTCAACGGTGAAAATGGCTTCCAAAGGACCGTGTTCCAAAGTATCGTCCTCAAAGACTGCCATAGCCGTTGCCACACCTATGCCGTCGTCTGCGCCGAGTGTGGTTCCTTTGGCTTTAAGCCAATCACCGTCAATGTAAGTTTCAATTGGATCGGTTTCAAAGTTGTGAGTACTCTCTGCGGTCTTTTGCGGAACCATGTCCATGTGGCCTTCCATAGTCACTATAGCGAGATTCTCGTAACCTGGAGTGGCTGGCTTGCGCATAACAATGTTGCCTGCGTTGTCCTTGAATGCTTCAATGTTGCGCTCTTTTGCCCAGTCGAGCAGAAATTGTTGGATTTTTTCCAAATGACCTGAAGGTCGGGGTACACGTGTCAAGGCATAGAAACTTTTCCAAATGCCTTGGGGTTTTAAATCTTGAATGTTTGCCATAATGGGTTGAATTTATTGTTAATGATTTATGATTCTCTGTGTTTTTTACGCAATGTGAGGGCCAAGGTACTGTAGATGCCGAGAACAATGAGCAACAATGTCTGAACGGTGTGCACGATAAGCGCAAAAATGTTGGCACATGTGTCGTTCAATCCATATGATTTGGCCAAAATAGTCTTGACTGCGAAATGCCATGGACCGGCCCCGTTGGGCGTAGGTACGATTACCGCAACTGTTCCGACGCAGAAGGAAACCACCGCAGCCATGATGCCGAGATTTTCCGTGAAGCTGAAGCAGAAAAACGTGAGGTAATAGTGGAAGAAGTAGGCCACCCAAATGCCGGCGGAGTATATTATATATAAAGGTATGTTTCTAATCTTTTTTATCGAGAGCAAACCTTCGGCCAAACCGTGCATGACGTCACGTACCTTGTGGGAAAACGAAAGCCGGCGCCAGAGAATGACAATTAAGATGAGTGCACAGATCCCGCAAAGCAAGGTGACAAAAATGCCGGTGCTTGTATAACGTGTCAAGATGCTCTGAAAACTTACGCCCGTGGTGCTGAAAAATTCTTTGAACACGGGAATTTGCAGCAGAAAGACGATAATGAAAAGCAACAGCATCATGACGATGTCCACGGCGCGTTCTGTGACTACGGTTCCCAACGCTTTGGAGAACGGAGTGCGGTCTTCTCGCGTCAGTATCCCGCATCGCAGGAATTCACCCGAGCGTGGTATGACCAAACTCGAAGCATACGACAGGAATACGGCATGTATGCAGCTGCTGATGCGAGGCCGTTCACCCAATGGTTCGAGTGACTGGCGCCATCTCAAGGCCCGCAACACTTGAGCCAAGATTCCCGGAATGAATGACAGAATCATCCATTCCCATCTCATTTGATGGAGCATTACATCTCGGATTTCGTTGAAATCCATGCCCCTATACATCCAATACAGAATGCCTCCGCCAAGGACGAAAGGGAATATGATGTTGGCCGTTGTCCGAATTATCTGTTTCAAAACTTCGTTTGCCAAAAACTTTTCCGTACTTTTGTAGTCAGCAAAGGTACATATTTTAATTGATAATTGGTAATTGAGAGTTGAGAATTTGCAATGAATTATAGATATAAGAACGTACGGGCCAAAAAAAGCCTTGGCCAGCATTTTCTGACCGATGTCGCGACGGCCATGCGCATTGCCGATACGGTGGACGCGTTTCCGGAGATTCCGTTGCTTGAGATAGGACCGGGCATGGGGGCTCTGACGGAACACCTGTTGGGCAAACGGCGTGAGCTTCGCGTGGTGGAGCTCGACAGAGAGAGCATCGACTATCTCAACGCCCATTTCCCCATGCTTCGTGACCGCATTGTGGAAGGCGACTTCCTTAAAATGGATTTGAAGTCGCTCTTTGGGGACCGCCCGTTTGTTTTAACAGGCAATTATCCTTATAATATCAGCAGCCAAATTTTCTTTAAACTGATAGACAACCGTGACCGCATTCCCTGTTGCACAGGTATGATTCAGAAGGAGGTGGCTGAGCGCTTGTGCAGCGGACCTGGCACGAAGCATTATGGTATTCTGAGCGTGCTGCTCCAGGCATGGTACGATACAGAGTACCTTTTCACGGTACCACCTTCAGTATTCAATCCACCGCCTAAGGTTGACAGCGCCGTCGTTCGCTTCACGCGCAACGCAGTGACCGCATTGGGATGCGACGAAGCCCTTTTCCGCCGTGTAGTCAAGACAGCTTTCAACCAGCGCCGCAAAATGATGCGCGGGAGTCTGAAACCGTTGCTCGCAGCTTTGGACAGCGAACGGGGATTGCCCGCATTGCCCGACCGGCACGCCGATTTCTTATCAGGTGAAGGGCTTACGCAACGTCCAGAACGCCTCAGTGTCCAGGATTTCGTGGGCCTGACAAACGCGATCGACATCGAATGCCGCCCCTGAACGCGGTTCGTGTTTCCGAAGTCCGACATTGTTTTTTTGAAGTCCGACATAGAAAGAACTATGTCGGACTTTGTTTTTGCCAACTCCGTTCTCATCCTCCCTGTGCTTTTTCGGAACTACGCCAAAAGGCATTAAAGTGGACGAACGGGAGGAAAAGGCCGTTTTTTTATGGTCTTGGCAGCGCGTAGTTGGGGATTTTTTGTAACTTTGTCCCCGAAAACCATTCTAAAACGAATAATGGACGACTATTACGCGGAAAGTAAACGGTAGAAGGACAGGATGTTCGCACCCGCATCAGAGTGCTTGCCTCCCGTCCCGGAGAAACGTTGGAGGAACTGAAGATGCGAACATTTTGGAATTATAACCGTACGCTGCGTACGCTTCATGAGTGGGAGCCTAATTGTTGGGCTCAGGTTACTTGCCCAAATGAGGACGACGAAAAGTTCTTAATGGAAGAACTAAAGGTACCTGATTATTTCTTAGACGACATCCGAGACAAAGACGAGCGTTCCCGTTACGAATTTGACGACGGTTGGGTGCTCATTATCCTACGTATACCTTACGTAAAAGAAGTTCGCAGCCGCACTCCCCATACTACGGTGCCCTTAGGCATTATATTGAACAAGGATATCTGTGTTACGGTGTGCAACTACGAAACTAACATGATGATTGACTTTGTTTCGTATCAGCAAAAGCGTAATCAGGGCTTCACCGACGCCGTTGACCTCGTTTTCCGCCTGTTCCTGTCCTCGTCAGTCTGGTATCTGAAACGCTTGAAGCAAATCAGTTCGCTGATTGACGAATATAAGCACAAGTTAGACCATAAAATCAGCAACGAAGACCTTATCGGTCTGTCGCGTTTGCAGGATAGTCTGACATATTTCGTGACTTCTATCCGCGGAAACGAGACTTTGCTTTCGAAACTGAAGTTTAAACTGCCTGTGGACGAACTTGACGCCGACCTTATTGAGGACGTGACCATCGAAATGAATCAGGCGCGCGAGACAACCAATATTTATACGAACATTCTCGACTCAACGATGGAAACATATGCCAGTATTATTAATAATAATATGAGCGGCGTGATGAAAACCATGACATCCATCTCCATTATTCTGATGTTCCCCACGCTGATAGCCAGTTTGTACGGCATGAATCTGATCAACGGCATGGAATCTAAATGGTGGGGTTTCCCACTAGTGGCGGGCTTCTCTCTGGCTGTGGCTGGCATCGGCTATTTCCTGTTCCGCAGGAAGTCGTGGTTGTGATAATATTTCACAAATCCACTTTTGTTCTGGCAAAAATGCTTACCTTTGCAGATGTAAGCGTTGAATAAAAGATGAAAAAGCGTCTGTTGATACTATTGTCTGTCATGCTCGTCGCCAGCATGGCCTATTCGCAGCGTACAAAAAGGGCAAAAGCCATCACGACGGCTTTTGCCGATGAAATAGTGCAACGTTATACCGACTCTCTTGCACAACTCAAGGCCTATTATGATTCTACATGGACATACAGTGGGAATGACTTGCTGAAAAATCCCTACTATTATCGCCTGTTTCTGAAACCGACGTTTTATTATACGCCGATAAGCCAGACGATGGACAACATATGGGTTGGCAAATACGGCAAGGAACGCCGTCTGTTCCGTTCGGGGCAGCTCGAGGGTGACTTCCAACTGAAAAGAGACAGTGCGATGAACGATATGTTGGCCAAATTTTATATTTCCAACCCACAATATATCGCTCAAGATGAGAAACGCTTGACCGAGACTTCAGGCCTGCGCTCGGATATCAATGAAAAAATAGAGACGCAGGTGTCTCTGGCGGACAAAGTGAAACCCAAGGCTCCTGAAGAGGTGGTTGAGCCTGTGCAAATCGTAAACCGCCGTCCCAATTTCTGGACTTTGAAGCACAGTTACGGTGTTAACTTGCAACAGTTCCATTTCTCAGACAACTGGTACAAAGGCGGTAATAATTATAATTCGTTCCTGGGGACGGCAAACTATAATCTGACGTACAATGACCAACGGAAATTGGTCTTTGTAACGACATTTGCTGTTAAATTAGGCATGCAGACGGTGAAAGGCGACACTATCCACGAATGGACTCCCACATCCAATGAAATGAGAATGGTGAATAATTTGAACATAAAGGCTATAGGACATTGGTCGTACTCTATGCAGCTTAGTAGCGTGACTCAAATCCTTCCCAAATATAATATGAACAGCCACACAGCCATTTCAGACATATTTTCGCCCTTCAACACGAATCTTTCGGTGGGTATGGACTATAACTTGAACAAGAAATTCACCCTGAAAGTCCATTTGGGTGCGTTGGCCTTTGATTACCGTTACGTTGCAAGAGCCAATTTGGAAACGCGTCACGGACTAAAACCAAACCATCACTATAAAGAGTATTACGGTTCCAATATTACGGTGAACTATAGCATGAAAATCATGAAGGAACTGAACTGGAACTCGCGCTTTGACTATTTTACAGATTATAGTTTTTACCGTTGGGAATTTGAAAACACGTTCCGCTTCACCATCAACAAATATCTGAACACGACGCTCTATCTCTATCCGCGCTTTGACTATAGCAGACGGGACAAAGAGGGGAAACGTCGGGTGGAATTTCAGGAATACTTTTCCCTTGGATTTAATATAGACTTTTAGGAACAAATTTAATTATATAAATATGAAACGTACAATATTGGTAACTGGCGGTACTGGGTTTATTGGCTCACATACGACCGTGGAATTGATTAATGCTGGCTATGATGTGGTAATTGTGGACAACTTGTCGAATTCTAATGCGGATGTTGTCGATGGTATAGAGAAAATTACGGGAGTGCGTCCGGCTTTTGAGAAAGTTGATTGCAACGATGTTCCGGCTTTGGAAGGTGTATTCCAGAAATACAACGGAATAGAAGGCATTATTCATTTCGCAGCCAGCAAAGCGGTGGGCGAAAGTGTGGAGAAGCCGTTGCTATATTACCGTAACAATCTGAATTCTCTGATGAACTTGTTGGAACTAATGCCTAAGTACAACGTAAAAGGCATTATTTTCTCCAGTTCATGCACTGTGTATGGCCAACCGGACAAGGAAAATCTTCCCGTGACGGAGTTGGCTCCCATCAAGAAGGCTGAAAGTCCTTATGGTAACACGAAGCAGATTTGTGAAGAGATTATACAGGATTATATATCAAGTGGTGCGCCGGTTAAGGCTATCTTGCTGCGTTATTTTAACCCCATTGGTGCTCATCCGTCGGCTATTATTGGTGAACTTCCCAATGGTGTGCCGGCCAATCTCATTCCTTATTTGACGCAAACGGCCATTGGCATCCGTAAAGAGCTGAGTGTGTTCGGCGATGACTATAATACACCCGACGGTTCTTGTATTCGCGACTTCATATATGTGGTTGACTTGGCCAAAGCTCATGTTTGCGCGATGTCATATATCCTTGACGGAAAAATGGAACAGCCTGTCGATGTGTTCAACGTGGGCACCGGCAAGGGCAACTCCGTGCTGGAACTTATCAACACGTTTGAGGAGTGCACCGGAGTGAAGTTGCCGTACAAGATTGTGGGACGTCGTGCCGGTGACATTGAACAAGTGTGGGGCAATGTGGACAAAGCGAACAAAGTACTCGGATGGAAAGCCGAGCACACTTTGGCCGAGGCCCTGTCAAGTGCCTGGAAGTGGCAGGAAGAATTGCGCAAACGTGGCGTGATGTAAGCATATGAAACAACAAATGCCGGATGTTGCGGCGCAGATGCGTGCAGCATCCGGCTTTATTATATATAAGGTATAATATGAAGCACGAAAGCCGGATTGTAGATGTGTTTCCATCGCCGTGCTACGTCATGGAAGAGGTTAAGTTGCGTGAAAATCTCGAATTAATCTCATGTGTCGCGCGGGAGAGTGGGGCAGAGATTATTTTAGCCTTGAAAGCGTTTGCCTTGTGGCGTAGTTTCCCGATTTTCAAGGAATATATCCGTCACACAACGGCCAGTTCCCTGTACGAGGCCCGTCTTTCGGCGGAGGAATTCGGAGATTACACTCACACTTATTCACCTGCCTACGACGAAGCGACGTTTGGCGAGATATTGAAGTATAGTGGCCACGTGACAATGAATTCTCTGTCGCAGCTGGTCCGTTTTATGCCTTATTTGAAAGGAGTTGACCACTCCGTGTCGCTGGGTCTGCGCATCAACCCCGAGTATTCTGAAATTGAAACAGAACTGTATAACCCCTGTGCTCCCGGTTCGCGTTTCGGAGTCCTGGCAAAGGATCTTCCGGATGAGTTGCCGGCAGGGCTGGACGGCTTTCACTTTCACTGTTTATGCGAAAACGACGCCCCGTCTTTGGTTAAAGTGCTGGAGAACGTGGAGTCGCGTTTTGGCAAGTGGCTTCCCCATTTGAAATGGCTCAATATGGGTGGCGGCCATCTGATGACCCGTCAAGGCTATCATCTCGATTTGCTCATAGATACCCTACGTCAGTTCCGGCAAAGGCATCCTAACTTGCAGCTATTCCTAGAACCCGGTTCCGCTTTCCTATGGGGAACGGGCTATCTGCAATCCAACGTGATGGATATCGTAGAGAACAACGGCATAAAAACGGCCATCCTCAATGTAAGTTTCACGTGCCACATGCCAGATTGTTTGGAGATGCCCTATTATCCTACAGTGCGCGGGGCAGAAACGATTCCCGAGGATACATGTGAAAACAGCGTGGCCGAAACGCCGTATTTGTACCGATTAGGTGGGAACAGTTGTCTGAGCGGTGACTACATGGGCTTTTGGAAGTTTGATCACGAACTCAGAGTGGGCGACACCGTTATTTTTGAAGACATGATACACTATACGACAGTGAAGACCAACATGTTTAACGGCGTCTCCCATCCGTCAATAGCCCTGCTGCGTGCCGACAGGTCAAAAGTGCTGATGCGCCAGTTCGGTTATGAAGACTATAGGGACCGTATGTGCTGACCCATGACGCGACTAAAACGTAATGTCTTTTAAGTCGGCAAGCCCCTGGCAGAGTACCCTCACACGAAATCCGACATAGTTTCAACGAAGTGGGACTTTGGAAAACCGAAGTCCGACATAGGCCAAATGAAATGGGATATATGCTGCGCGTAAAACTACTTGAGTAAAAGCGCCTATGACAAGAGAAAAATAATGGCGGAAAGAAAAAAACGGATATTTTTTTTGTCGGAATAAAATATTGTTGTACTTTTGCACTGCGTTTGGCGTAACGCGGATTAAATCGCGGAAATAGCTCAGTTGGTAGAGCACGACCTTGCCAAGGTCGGGGTCGCGGGTCCGAGTCCCGTTTTCCGCTCTTTTCATATTGGAGCCCAGGTGGCGGAATTGGTAGACGCGCACGTTTCAGGTGCGTGTGTCGAAAGGCATGCAGGTTCGAGTCCTGTTCTGGGCACACTCTTTGATAACTTGGAGAGATGGCGGAATTGGTAGACGCGCTACTTTGAGGGGGTAGTGTCAATTGTGACGTGGGAGTTCGAGTCTCCTTCTCTTCACTAACATCATTAGAGAAAAGCGGAAATAGCTCAGTTGGTAGAGCACGACCTTGCCAAGGTCGGGGTCGCGGGTCCGAATCCCGTTTTCCGCTCTTTTTTTGTCTTATTACGAGATGATGAAAAAGTAATAAGAAAATGTATAAGTTGCATTTGAGAAAAGACTCACTGGATTAATTATGAATCTGTACATTCGCTATTTTAATGACGAGACTGTGGCTCACAACTTGGACGAAGCCCTGGACTTTCTGCGCAGTCTCGAACTCTCCGAATTTGTTATTGATGATGAATTCATCGATGACTTGTCTCAGTTCGCGCAATCGCCCATTTCTTATCCGAAACGCTATAAAGTGCATTCCCATGTCTACTTTATCGTGATTAAAACTGAAGCTGAAACATTGGAAGAATTCAAGTTGAATCGGAATAAGATGGAGTCCGAGAGCGATAATTCTGTGATGGATGTTAAGAAGCTCCGCGCCAATACACTTAACGAGGAGATTCCCGGTTGGTACGAAGGCACATTGAATTTTAAACGTGTGATTGCCATTCCAGGAACAAACAAGTATCAGTACAAGGACACTCGTTTCCGCGCTATGTGCAAAGCTGAGAGCCCGATGGATTGTTATGAGCGTATTGTTGATTATCTGCGCAACCGCCATGATGTAGATATGCGCAGCCAGTTCCCTTCAGCGAAAGGACGAAATTTCACATTTACTTATTTAGGTAACGTTAAACCGAAAGAGTTACCGGTGTAAATAAAAACAAAGGGCCACAAATTCTCGTTTGTGGCCCTTTTATTTGAATTATCCTTGGACTGTCAATTGGCAGCTATGAATTCTTCGAGGAAACGTTGGTCATTCTCCGAGAACATGCGCAGGTCCTTGATTTGATATTTGAGGTTTGTGATGCGTTCCACGCCTAATCCGAAAGCATAGCCCATGTACTTTGAACTATCAATGCCGCAGGCGTCGAGAACTGCGGGGTCGACCATGCCACATCCGAGTATTTCCACCCAACCTGTGTGTTTGCAGAAACTACATCCCGTTCCGCCGCAGATATTGCAGCTTATGTCCATTTCTGCAGAGGGTTCCGTGAAGGGGAAGTAGGAGGGGCGGAGGCGAATCTTTGTGTCTTTGCCGAACATTTCCTGTGCAAAGAGCAGCAAGACTTGTTTCAGGTCGGCGAATGATACTTTTTCGTCCACATAGAGTCCTTCAACCTGATGGAAAAAGCAGTGTGCGCGTGCACTAATCGTCTCGTTGCGGTACACACGTCCGGGACAGATGACACGAATAGGCGGTTGCTGTTTTTCCATGACGCGTGATTGGACGGAGCTCGTGTGGGTGCGCAGAATTATATCTGGATGAGCTTCGATGAAGAACGTGTCTTGCATATCGCGTGCCGGATGGTCGGCAGGGAAATTCATAGATGAGAACACATGCCAATCGTCTTCAATCTCGGGACCGTCGGCTAAGCAGAAACCAAGTCTCGAGAAGATGTCAATAATCTCGTTTTTGACAAGACTGATGGGGTGACGCGTGCCAAGAGGTATGGGATAGGCCGTGCGCGTGAGGTCTAAGTTCTCGGCAGATTCCGTTACGTTGGCTGCAAGCAGTTGTTCTCTGATACCGTTGATTTTTGCCAGAGCTTCTGTCTTGAGCTTGTTGATGCAGATACCGATTTCCTTTTTAGCTTCGGGCGCTACGGTGCGGAATTCATTCATCAATTCGCTTACCACACCTTTTTTGCTGAGGTATTTGATGCGTAAAACTTCCAGTTCCTTGTCGTTGCTGGCTTTGAGCTCCTCTACTTCCTTCAGCAAGTTTTCTATTTTTGTTTTCAAGTCCATGTGCGTACTCGTTTTGTTACCTTTTTTCCGAGTGCAAAACTATATAAAAAAGCCGAGATACGGAAGTTATTGGCCGAAAAAGTCGATATGAAAAACGAAATGCGTTTACGTTCGAACGAAGTCAGACATAAAATATCCAAGGTCCGACTTCGTTCCGCACAAGTCCGACTTCGTGTCTCGCTACTTTCAGTATGATTATATCACATCGTATAACCTTATTTTTGATTTGCAGACCGAATAGTCCGAAAAGTATTTGTAACTTTGCAGAACATCGTGCGCATGGACGGTGTCCCAGTCTGGGAAATGTATAATAGGCAAGATGAGACGCAAGATAATTAAAGTCCTCTGGGGCTCGCTGTTGGGTGTTGTGGCAGCCGTGGTGCTGTTTTTTACAGCCATTGCCAATGGTTGGATAGGCTATGTGCCGCCGATCGAAGAGCTTGAAAATCCTATCAGTCGCTATGCTTCTCAAGTGTTGAGCGCAGATAACGTGTTGTTAGGCACATGGTCTCTGAACGAGAACCGTGTCTTTGTGCCCCATGACGAGATTGCGCCGTCCATGATGCAGGCTCTGATTGCCACAGAGGATAAACGTTTTTACGAACACAATGGCATTGATTTCCGTTCTTTGGGACGTGCTATCGTAAAACGTGGCCTGTTGGGGCGAAAAGGAGCCGGCGGCGGCAGTACCATAACTCAACAGCTGGCAAAACAACTATACACGGCTTCAGCCGGGAGTACCACGGAACGGTTGTTGCAAAAAACAATAGAATGGGTGATAGCGGTAAAGCTGGAACGCTATTACTCGAAAGATGAAATATTGACGCTTTACCTAAATTACTTTGACTTTTTACATCATGCGGTAGGCATCAAGTCGGCAGCAAAGATATATTTTAACAAAACGCCTAAAGAACTCACTGTGGCCGAGTCGGCGATGCTTGTAGGCATGTGTAAAAATCCTTCATATTATAACCCAATTCGTGAACCCGACAGAGTTTTGGACAGACGCAATGTAGTGCTCGGCTTGATGCGCGATGCGGGTTATCTCTCAAATGCAGAATGTGAAGAATTCCAGAAACAACCGCTGGGAATCCATTTCCAACGCGTTTCTCACAAGGAAGGACTGGCTACATACCTCCGTGAATACCTGAGACGCATCATGATGGCCAAGAAACCCGTGAAAAGTCAGTACAATGAGTGGCAAGCACAGCAATATCACGATGATTCTATTGCGTGGGAAAGCGATCCGTTGTACGGATGGTGTAATAAGAATTTCAAGAAGGATGGTTCGCCCTACAATATCTATACTGACGGCTTGAAAGTCTATACTTCGATAGACTCACGCTTACAACGGTATGCCGAAGACGCTGTTCGTGAACACATGGCGGGATATCTGCAGCCCGAATTTGAGAAAGAGAAAGGGCATAAGGCTTCATTCCCGTTCTCATCCTCACTGACGCCGCAACAAATCAAGGATATCATTCACCGAAATGTTGTTCAGAGCGACCGGTACCGTTTGTTGAAACAGGCAGGTCTCAGTGATGAGGAAATAGACCGGGAATTCCGTCAAAAAGTACGCATGAGTCTCTTTACATATCAAGGAGACGTGGACACATTAATGAGTCCGTTGGATTCTATATTGTATTATAAGTCATTTTTACGCACTGGTTTTATGGCTATGGACCCGGAAACGGGCGCCGTAAAGGCATATGTCGGCGGCATTGACTATGCTAGTTTCCAGTATGACATGTGTATGACCGGCCGACGTCAGATTGGTTCGACCATCAAGCCCTACTTGTATTCCCTGGCAATGGAGAACGGTTATTCTCCCTGCGATGTAGCCCCCAATGTACAGCGTACTTACATCGTTGCAGGCAAACCTTGGACACCGCGTAATACGAATAAATCGCGCTATGGCCAACAAGTGACATTGAAGTGGGGGCTTTCACAGTCCAACAACTGGATATCCGCGTACTTAATGAGCAAGTTGAACCCGCATGCATTGTTAGAACTATTGCGTACGTTTGGTATCAACAGTCTGGATATCCATCCGTCGATGTCGTTGTGCCTTGGTCCGTGCGACATCTCAGTGGGCGAAATGGTCAGTGCCTATACTGCTTTTGTTGGAAGCGGCATACGTGTGGCTCCCTTGTTTGTTACCAAAATTGAAGACAATACCGGTGAAGTCGTCACGAACTTCTCGGCACGCACAAACGAGGTCATCAGTGCCGAAAGTTCATATAAAATGCTCGATATGCTGAAAGCGGTAATCGATCACGGGACTGGACGGCGTTTACGTTCAAGATATCATTTCACAGGTGAGATTGCCGGTAAAACAGGTACGACTAACAACAATTCAGACGGCTGGTTCATCGGAATGATACCCACGTTAGTCGCCGGTTGTTGGGTAGGTGGTGAAAACCGAGACATACATTTTGACAACATGTCTCAAGGACAGGGAGCATCAATGGCGCTTCCGATTTGGGCTAAGTTCATGAATAAAGTGTATTCAGACAAATCTCTGGGTTACTCTCAAGAAGATAAATTCAAGATTCCCGATGATTTTGAATACTGTGCCACGACTTTGAAGAACGACACCATAGTTGAGAACGGCATTGACGAAATTTTTCAGTAGGAAATGAAACATAAGTTCATCGCTATCATACCTGCGCGTTACGCATCAACGCGTTTCCCCGGCAAACCTTTGGCTTTGTTGGGAGGAAAGCCGATTATTCAGCATGTTTATGGGCGTGTGTCCGAATCGTTCGACTATACAGTCGTGGCTACAGACGATGTGCGTATCAGTGACTGCGTGAAACGTTTCGGTGGAAACGTTGTGATGACAGGTACACACCACAAGAGTGGCACTGACCGCTGTATGGAAGCGTATTCCAAGGTTGGCGGAGACTTCGATGTGGTTGTAAACGTGCAGGGTGACGAACCTTTTATCCATAAAGAGCAACTTGAGGCTTTGAAACAGTGTTTTGAAGATGTCGACACGCAAATAGCCACGCTGGTAAAGCCATTTGAGAAATCTGACCCGTGGGAGAAACTTGAGAACCCCAACTCTCCAAAAGTGGTTGTCAGTCCTGCGATGTACGCTCTCTATTTTAGCCGTTCCGTAGTCCCATATACGCGAAATTATCCCAAACATAAATGGCTTGAATATCAAACATATTATAAGCATATCGGGCTTTATGGCTACACGGCTGCGGCTTTGGCTGCGATAACCCGCTTGGAGCAGACACCATTGGAATTGTCGGAGTCGTTAGAGCAATTGCGGTGGTTGGAAAACGGTTATAAGATTAAAGTAGGTGTGACCCGTCTTGAAACAATCGGCATTGACACGCCAGAGGATTTGGTCCACGCCGAAGCATATTTAACTAATAAAGAGGAAGAATCATGAAAGGTAAAGGTATAATACTGACGATGTGTTGTATGTTGCTCTCATCATGGCAGGTGGAGGCACAAAAATTGCGCATAGGCACTTATACATTTAAGGATGGCTCTATTTATACCGGCGAAATCATGGCTGGAAGGCCGCATGGCGAAGGTAAAACCACCTTTAAAAGCGGAGATGTCTATGAAGGCCATTATGTGAAAGGCAAACGCCAAGGTAAGGGCACTTATACTTTTACTGATGGCGAGAAATACGAAGGCGAGTGGCTTCAGGACCAGCAGCACGGACGCGGAGTCTATTATTTCATGAACAACAACCGTTATGACGGACTCTGGTATCGTGACTATCAGCAGGGAGAGGGCAAAATGTACTACTACAACGGGGATGTCTATCAGGGTTTTTGGTCTCAGGACAAGCGTCAAGGGAAAGGAACCTACCAGTATGCGAACGGTGCGTCCTATTCCGGTGAATGGAAAGACGACAAGAAGAGTGGTAAAGGCAAATTCCTATGGCCCGACGGCTCTGTCTATGATGGTGAATGGGCAAACAATCTTCGCAACGGGCATGGTACCTATCATTATGCCGATGGCGATGTTTACGAAGGCGAATGGAAAGATGACAACCAGCATGGCAAAGGCATCTATCGCTTTAAGAACGGTAACGTATACGAAGGCCAATATGCTCAAGGCGAACGCACAGGTATGGGTGTTTTTACCTTTAAAAATGGCGACAAATACGTAGGTAACTTCCTCAATGGCGAAAAGAGTGGGGAGGGAACGATGATTTGGAAGAACGGTCCCCAATATCAAGGGCAATGGAAGGATGATATGCGCAACGGACATGGAAAGTACACGTGGCGTAACGGCGATGTCTATGACGGTGGTTGGGTAAAGGACCGTATGGAAGGTGAAGGCATTCTCCGTATGGCAGATGGCTCAAAATTCAAAGGACAATTTATGGGCGGTGTCAAACATGGCAAATGTGTTGAAGAAGACCGTAACGGCGTACGCTTTGAAGGAACTTACTTTGACGGACTGCGTGACGGCCCATTTGTAGAAAAAGACCGCAACGGCAATATTATTCGGCGCGGAACTTATGTAAAAGGTGTGGCACAAGCCGAATAAACAGTACGAAACAAGACATGGACTCCAAAACATTAGGGATAATACGTCGTGATCCATGGCTTAAGCCTTACGAAAAGGCTATTACAGGCCGACACGAGCATTATTTGAAAATCCGGGAGGAACTTACAGCCTCTTCCGGCGGTTCTCTTTCCCAGTTTGCCGACGGTTATCTCTACTTTGGCCTGCATCGCACGGCCGATGGTTGGGTCTTTCGCGAATGGGCCCCAAATGCGACTGCGATATATTTAGTTGGTGACTTCAATGGTTGGCAAGAACTGGAAATATATCGTCTGAAACCATTGGAAAATGGTGTTTGGGAGTTGCGCGTTCCCGTTTCGGGCATGCAACATGGGCAACTCTATAAAATGAAAGTCTATTGGCAAGGAGGATGTGGGGAACGGCTTCCCGCATGGTGCCGTCGTGTCGTTCAAGATGAGAAAACCGCCATCTTTTCAGCGCAAGTTTGGCAGCCCGAAGAGCCATATAAATTCAAGGTTAACCGATTTAAACCTTCGCGTCATCCGCTACTGATTTACGAATGCCATGTTGGCATGGCGCAAGATGCAGAACGTGTCGGCACATACGAAGAATTCCGCACGAATGTTCTTCCACGTATTGCTGCCGACGGATATAATGCCATTCAGATAATGGCTATTCAGGAGCATCCTTATTATGGCAGTTTCGGTTATCATGTCTCCAATTTCTTTGCCCCATCAAGCCGCTTTGGTACTCCTGATGAACTTAAGCATCTTATTGATGATGCGCACCAGATGGGACTGGCCGTTATCATGGACTTGGTTCACAGCCATGCAGTCCGAAATGAGAACGAGGGACTGGGAAATTTGGCCGGCGATCCCAACCAATACTTCTTGCCAGAGCCTCGTAGGAACCACCTGCAATGGGATAGCCTGTGTTTTGATTATGGAAAACATGAGGTTCTCCATTTCCTTCTCTCCAATTGCAAATATTGGCTTGATGAGTTCCGATTTGACGGATTCCGTTTCGATGGTGTCACGTCAATGATTTATCTTAGCCACGGCATGGGCGAATCTTTTACGAGTTATGACGATTATTTCAATGGCCATCAGGATGACGAGGCACTTTGTTACCTGACTTTGGCGAATGATCTCATACATAAAGAAATCAATCCCCGTGCTGTCACCATTGCAGAAGAAGTTTCCGGACTTCCTGGCCTAGCTGCTCCGATTGAAGAAGGAGGTGTCGGGTTCGATTACCGTATGGCGATGAACGTGCCCGACTATTGGATTAAACTTATCAAAGAAAAACGTGACGAAGAATGGTTGCCGTCGTCTATAATCTATGAACTGACAAATCATCGCGAAGATGAGGATACGGTAACCTATTGTGAAAGCCACGATCAGGCACTTGTCGGCGACAAAACCATTGCTTTCAGACTTATGGACGCAGATATGTATTGGCATCTCAAGATTGGTGACGAGAACAACACGATACATCGTGGCATGGCGCTTCATAAAATGATCAGGCTTGTTACATCGTCCACCATGAACGGTGCGTATCTTAATTTCATGGGCAACGAATTCGGGCACCCAGAGTGGATAGATTTTCCAAGGGAGGGAAACGGTTGGAGTTACCACTATGCGCTTCGCAGGTGGAACTTGGTTGATAATAAAGAGTTATGTTATCAATTCCTTGGCGCTTTCGATAAGGCTATGCTCAGTACTCTTAAGTCAATCCCGCACATAGACGCGACTCCAGTTCAACATGTTTGTGTCAATGATGGAGACCAGGTGCTTGCATATTTGAGAGGGCGGTTGCTATTTGTCTACAATTTCAGTCCGAATCGCAGTTATACCGACTATGGGTTGCTTGTGCCAAAAGGTAAATACATTATTGTTGTCAATACTGACGCTCTTCAATTCGGAGGCTTCGGACTAAATGATGACACTGTCTCGCATTTCACTTGTTCTTTGCCAGATGCCGCCGACGGTCACAAGTCTTCGTATGAGCAACTCCGGTTGTATTTGCCCGCACGTTCAGCTATTGTTCTGCAACGTGTGCCTTAAGAGTAAAATGTTTGATATGTTTCAACAGAAAAGCCGCTTTATTGCGGCTTTTATCATTGATAGGATTTATACCAAGCGTATAAGCGACGGATACCATCGGGTAGTTCCACGCTATGATGCCATCCGAGTGAATGAAGTTTGGATGGGTCTGTCAGTTTCCGCAGAGTGCCGTCAGGTTTATCGGTATTCCAAACGATGTGACCGTTATAGCCAGTTGTAACGCGTATTTCGTCCACAAGTTGTCGGATAGAGATTTCTTTACCTGTTCCGATATTTATGTGACAATTGCGTATGTCGCGCATGTCTTCGGGATAGGTGTCGCGGAAATCAATGTGTTCCATCAGAAATACGCATGCGTCGGCCATATCTTCACTCCAGAGGAATTCACGTAAAGGTGCGCCCGTTCCCCATATTTCTACGTTTGCTGTATCGCCGGTGTATGTGATGCCATATTTGGCCAAGGCTTCATAGATTTCGTTTTCGGACGAACGGTCTGTGACATCGTCCAAAGGATATCGGTCCAAATCGCGACGCAAGGCATTCCAATCTTTTTCTTGTAACAGTTTTCCCAAATGCAGCTTTCGGATCAGCGCCGGCAATACGTGGCTTGTGCGCAGATTGAAGTTATCATTGGGGCCGTATAAATTGGTTGGCATGACGGCAATGAAGTTTGTGCCATACTGAAGGTTATAACTCTCGCACATTTTCAAGCCTGCGATTTTGGAGATGGCATATGGCTCGTTTGTGTATTCAAGAGGTGATGTCAACAAACAATCTTCGGGCATCGGTTGTGGAGCTTCGCGCGGATAAATGCAAGTACTGCCGAGGAAAAGCAGTTTTTTTACACCGTGTAAATAGGATTGGTGAATGACATTGCACTCTATTTGCAGGTTTCGCCAAATGAAGTCGGCACGATATAGGCTATTGGCCATAATACCTCCGACATAGGCGGCCGCAAGATAGACATAGTCCGGTTTTTCTTTGTCATAGAAATCGGCGACCGCCTTTTGGTCGGTAAGATCAAGTTCCTGATGAGTACGCAACACAAAGTTTGTGTAGCCTTTTTCTTGCAAATTCTTGAGTATGGCCGACCCAACAAGCCCACGGTGGCCTGCTACAAAAATTTTAGCCTGTTTGTCCATCGTTTAATCGGTTGAATTGTCCGGCAGGTTACTCTTCCGCGTCAATACGTGCGTTTGACACCAGTTTTTTTACCTTTCGCATGTCGTGAGCTACCATTAGCGCCACCAATTCTTTGAAAGAAGTTTTCTTAGGATTCCATCCAAGCAGTGTTTTTGCCTTTGTGGGGTCGCCAAGCAGTTGTTCCACCTCGGTAGGACGGAAATATTTGGGGTCAACCTCAACAAGCACACGTCCAGTGGCCGTGTCGATGCCTTTTTCATCGATACCTTCGCCTTCCCATTTGAGTTGGATGCCCACTTCTTGGAATGCGAGCGTGCAGAATTCGCGTACCGTGTGCATTTCTCCCGTGGCAATGACGAAATCTTCGGGAGTGTCGTGCTGAAGCATGAGCCACATACACTCAACGTAATCACGCGCGTAACCCCAATCACGACGGCTGCTAAGATTGCCGAGATAGAGTTTGTCCTGCATGTCTTGCGCGATACGACTGGCGGCCATGGTGATTTTTCTGGTAACAAACGTTTCTCCACGACGCTCACTCTCATGGTTGAATAGGATACCGTTCACGGCGAACAGCCCATAGGCTTCACGATAGTTGCGTACAATCCAATAACCATATTGTTTGGCGACGGCATATGGGGAGCGGGGGTAAAATGGAGTGGTTTCGCGTTGCGGCACCTCCTGTACCAGTCCGAACAGCTCAGATGTGGAAGCTTGGTAGATGCGTGTTTTCTTTTCCATGCCAAGGATGCGGACAGCCTCAAGCAACCTGAGAGTTCCTGTGGCTACACAATCGGCCGTGTACTCGGGGACTTCGAAACTTACCTTCACGTGACTTTGTGCCGCAAGGTTATATATTTCGTCGGGTTGGGTTTCTTGGATAATCCGAATCAAAGAACTTGAGTCTGTCATATCGCCATAGTGCAACTCAATTAGGCGTTCCTTCTTCATGTCACGTACCCATTCGTCGAGATATAGGTGTTCGATGCGTCCTGTATTGAATGAAGAACTACGACGCATGATACCGTGGACACGGTAACCTTTATTTATAAGAAATTCTGCAAGATATGAACCGTCTTGTCCTGTTATACCGGTAATTAGCGCGACTTTTTGTTTTTCCATATGTGATTGTTGGTGTATGCAATGAATTATAGTTATTTCTCTTCTTGGTTATCTCGGATTTCTACCCGACGTATTTTCCCGCTGATGGTCTTTGGGAGTTCGTCTACGAATTCAATGACACGAGGATATTTGTATGGCGCAGTGACACGTTTTACATGGGCTTGAATATCTTTTGCCAATTCTTCTCCAGCTTGACTTCGGTATTCTTTTGTTAAGACAATGGTCGCTTTAACCACTTGTCCGCGTATCGGATCTGGAACCCCGGTTATTGCACATTCAACAACACTGGGATGAGTCATGACTGCGCTTTCAACTTCAAAGGGACCTATTCTGTAGCCAGAACTTTTAATGACATCGTCTGCGCGACCTACGAACCAGAAGTAGCCATCTTCATCACGCCAAGCCACGTCTCCTGTGTAGTAGATGCCGTCATGCCATGCTTCTCTGGTTAATGGCGCGTCTCTATAATACTCTTTGAAAAGCCCAAGCGGCTTACCCTTGTCGGTGCGAATGACAATTTGCCCCTGTTCTCCAGCTTCCACGCTACGACCTTCGTTGTCGATCAGGTCAACATCATATTGAGGATTCGGTAATCCCATGCTACCGGGTTTGGGAGACATCCAGGGGAATGTACCTATGGTTAAAGTTGTCTCAGTCTGTCCGAAACCTTCCATAAGCCGTATCCCGGTTAAACGAAGGAATTCATTATAAACAGAAGGATTGAGAGCTTCACCCGCAATCGTGCAATACTCAAGAGACGAAAGGTCATATTTTGTCAGGTCTTCGCGAATAAGGAAGCGAAAGACCGTTGGCGGTGCACAAAGAGAGGTTACTTTATATTTTTCTATTTGATGGAGTACATCAGACGGCGTGAATTTTTGGTGATCATAGACAAATACATTTGCACCTGCAATCCATTGGCCATAAAGTTTGCCCCAGACGGCTTTACCCCAACCAGTGTCAGCAATAGTAAGGTGAAGACTTTCACGAGAAAGGTTATGCCAGATTGCACCTGTGACAATGTGCCCCAAAGGATAAGTATAATCGTGAACAACCATTTTTGGCTCGCCAGAAGTACCGCTGGTAAAATATAATAATGAATAGTCGTCGTTGCTATTTACATTTGCGGGGCGCACAAATGCGGGTGCGTTGGCAATACCATTGTTAAAATCGCTGAAACCTTCAGGAATCAACGGGCCAACGCTGACAAGTTGTTCGACAGACGGGCAATTAGGGCGTGCTTTTGAAATATGCGAAATGATTTCTTCTTCTCCAGCGCAAACAATTGCTTTGATTGAAGCCCTTTGACAACGATAAACGATATCATGTTCGGTAAGCAAGTGCGTAGCCGGGATAGTCACTGCTCCGAGTTTGTGAAGCGCAATAATAGAAAACCAGAACTCATAACGGCGCTTGAGAATAAGCATAACCATGTCGCCTTTGCCTATCCCTAAACTTTGGAAATATGCCGCAGTCTTGTCTGTATAGTTTTTGATGTCTGCGAAAGTAAATTGAATAGCCTTTCCTTCATCGTTTGTCCAAAGCAAAGCTTTACGTTCAGGCTCTATACGTGCCCATTCATCAACAACATCATAGGCGAAGTTGAAGTTTTCAGGAACACATATTTGTAGATTGTTCTTGAAATCTTCTTGTGATTTGAATGTGGATTGTTTTAAAAATTTCTCCATCATAATCTGTTTCTCCTTGCTTGTATTTAGATAATAACAGCAATGAATTGGGCTTGCTTACCATCGAGAGCTTTCATTCCATGTAGCTGCTTCGCATTAAAATATAGGCTGTCGCCTTCATTAAGAATGAGCTCCTTACCATTAAGACTGATTAGCAACCGTCCTTTAAGCACCATGTCAAACTCTTGTCCGGTGTGTTGATTAAGGGTAATTGGTTTGTCGTTTGGATCAACAGTTACTAAGAAAGGTTCAGCCAATTTTCCTTTGAAGCCACCGGCCAATGATTGGTACTTGTAGGCTTTTGTTCTCTCAACAGACAAACCTTTTCCGTAGCGTGTCAAGAAATAGGAGGTCATTCTCGGTTCTAGACCGAACATCAATTCATCTAAAGACAAGTCATAATGCTTTGCGATTTTTTGTAGCAGACTTACTGAGATGTCATTCTCACCACTTTCTGCACGAAGGTACTCTTCCAAGCAAATTCCACAGTCTTGCGCCAGCTGTTGTGGCGATAACTGCAAAACATCACGCAATCCGCGCAATCGTTCACTGATTTCCTTAATCTGGTTGTCCATTGCCTTTATTCTTGTTTGGATGTATTACTCTTATGATGCCTAATGATGAACACTATGAGAAGTATTGCCACGATTATAATGATACTCCATAGTATCGGACGTTCATATTCTGTTACCTTTGCCTGAAGTTGGTCGTAGGGAACCATGCTTTGGAAGTACCATCCCAAAGCTGCGAGAATGGCATTCCAAATAGCGGAGCCCAATGCTGTATAAAACAGGAAGCGTCCATAATTCATTCTTGACAATCCTGCAGGTATCGAGATGAGATGTCTTATTACTGGCAACAAACGGCCGATTAATGTCGCCATTTCTCCACGTTTGTTGAAAAAATGCTCTGCCCGCTGTAACTTTTCTTCATTTAACAGCAGGAGATGTCCTATACGGCTGTTGGCAAAAGCATATATGACCGGTCTTCCTAAGGTGTAAGAACAAACGTAGTTTACAGAAGCGCCAATCATGCAGCCTAGTGTTGAAAAGAACAAGACACCTAACATTGTCATACGCCCTTCTGCTGCCATGTATGCTGCAGGTGGAACCACCAATTCCGAAGGTACCGGCACAATAGAACTCTCTAAGGCCATCAGAATTGTGAGACTGAAATAATTCAGTTCGTCTAACAACGTTTGATAAAAGGCAGTTAGCAGAATCATGGGAGACTTTATCCTTTCAACTGTTTACCCCAGGTATCTTTCAAGTTAACTGTTCTATTGTATATCGGATGCCCGGGCGTGCTTTCCTTATCTGGAGTGAAATAACCTATACGTTGGAATTGCAAATAGGTTAGTGGCGGTTGCTGGGCAGCATATGGCTCGACATAACATTCAGTAAGTACCTTCAGACTGTCGGGGTTCAACAATTCACGAAAGTCTCGCTCGTCAGCACTTGGGTTTTCCACAGAGAAGAGCCGGTCATAGAGCCTCACCTCTGCCTTTACTGCATGACGTCGGCTGACCCAGTGGAGCGTTCCTTTGACTTTGCGGTTGGCACCTGGCATTCCGCTGCGGCTGTCGGGGTCGTATTCGCAGAAAACTTCTTCTACTTCGCCGTTATCGTTTTTCTTGCAGCCGGTACACTTCACAATGTAAGCGTTTTTCAGCCTTACCTCTTTGCCAGGAGTCATTCGGAAAAACTTTTTGGGGGCTTCCTCCATGAAATCCTCGCGTTCAATCCACAGTTCACGGCTAAATGTGACAGTATGAACACCGTCGGCTTCGTTTTCCGGGTTATTGATGGCCTCCATCGGTTCTTCCTTGTCCTCAGGATAGTTGGTGACAGTCAGTTTTACAGGATTCAGCACGCCACTTACACGAAGAGCACGTTTATTCAAATCTTCGCGGGCGGCAGCTTCGAGCATGGAGTAATCATTCAAAGCATCGAACTTCGTATATCCAATCATGTCAACGAAACCTTTCACTGATTCCGGAGAATATCCCCTACGGCGCAGACCACATAGGGTTGGCATGCGCGGATCATCCCATCCGTTTACAAGACCTTCCTGTACGAGAGCCAGAAGTTTGCGCTTGCTCATCACAGTATAGGTTAAGTTCAACCGGTTAAACTCATATTGGCGCGGACGATGGTCCTGCAAGTCCTTTCCTTCCTTAAGCAAATCGATAAAATAATCGTAGAGTGGGCGGTGAGGCACAAACTCAAGTGTACACAGACTGTGGGTCACGCCTTCAAAATAGTCGCTTTGTCCATGTGCGAAGTCATACATGGGATATGCCTTCCAGGTGTCTCCCGTGCGGTGATGGCTTCGCTTTATTACGCGATAAATCACCGGATCTCGGAAATGCATGTTCGGACTGGCCATATCGATTTTTGCACGGAGCGCCATGGCGCCTTCTTCAACCTCGCCCCGATTCATTTTCTCAAACAAAGCCAGACTTTCTTCTGTAGGTCGGTTACGGTAAGGGCTTTCTGTGCCGGCTTGAGTGGGAGTTCCTTTTTGCTGAGCTATTTGTTCACTCGATTGTTCATCGACATAAGCCTTGCCTTCTTTGATTAAGCGTACGGCAAAATCCCACAATTGTTGGAAATAGTCGCTTGCATAATATACATTGCCCCACTTAAATCCCAACCATGTGATGTCTTCCAATATGGCATCCACATATTCTGTGTCCTCTTTTTGGGGATTGGTGTCGTCAAACCGTAGGTTACACACGCCACCATATTTCTGGGCTACGCCAAAGTCCATGCAAATCGCCTTAGCATGGCCTATGTGAAGATAACCATTGGGTTCCGGCGGAAAACGAGTCTGTAAGCGGCCGTTATTCAGGCCTTCGGACAAATCGTTTGCGACAATCTCCTCAATGAAATTCATACTCTTTTTCTTTTCGTCAGTATGCTCACACATAACACTCATTTCTGTATTATTATCTTTAATTTTTGCGGCAGTTTGAACCATATGGTTTTCCCTTGTCCGTCATTTGTCATTTTTATATCCGTTAGCTGCAAATTTAACTCAAACTTCCCGTTTAGCAAAACAAACATAGTTCAAACCATATCAAAGATGCTTAAAACAATAATTATAAAGCGATTAAATTTAGCCGCGTTAGCCTGCTCCATGTGCATAACAGCTTGAACTATGCACACATTAGGGCATTGCAGTGCAAGACCTGAAACGTACGTGCTCGAACTTGTCGTTGTTATTATTACAAAAAGTGAGGGCTATCATGGCTTATGTCCCGCGAAAAACGGTAACTTTGCATTATAATTAGTATACAAAGTAATGCACATGCCGGAAAAGATCAATGAAACGCGACTGAACAATGGCTCTGAAACACTTCAGTTGTATCGGGAACTGCGAAAAACAGTTGCAGACAGGATGCAACAAAACGATTATCGGCTTACGAGAACCATATTCGCAAATATTGCAGAGCGCAAAGGTCACGTGTGCACTGTGACATATGGCATTAATCCTTTCACACGTGCTCTGAAAACCGCTATTGTGGCCGCCCGGGACGGCGGAGTGGGGCGTGACACGGTTTTGGCGTGCTTATTGTCGTCCGAGGTCTCAGATGACGAGACTATCAAGCTGGTTCAGGATAAACTTGGCGGAGATGTGGGCCGGATACTCTATGGTTTGACCCGCGTAAAATCGCTTTACTTAAAATCACATGGGACAGAAAGCGAGAATTTCTCCGGCTTGCTGCTCTCATTGGCCGAAGACGTCAGAGTCATATTGATTATGATCTTTGACAGACTGGTACTTATGCGATTCTTAGACGGACCTGATGAGTCAGAATATAGGACTGAGGTGGCGGAAGAAACAGCTTGGCTCTATGCACCTTTGGCTCACAAACTGGGATTGTACCAGATAAAAAGTGAATTGGAGGATTTGTCGCTGAAATTCCTTGAGCCGGAAGCGTATTATCACATCAAAGACAAACTCAACGCCACAAAACGGGCCCGTGAGGAGTATATGCAGCGTTTTATGTCGCCAATAGAGCAAATGTTGAACGACTCCGGCTTCAGTTATCACATGAAAGGACGAACCAAGAGCATTCACTCCATCTGGCAAAAGATGAAAAAACAGCATTGTGACTTTGAAGGAGTGTATGACTTGTTTGCAATACGAATTATACTTGATGCGCCCCGAGATAAAGAGAAGTCGGAGTGTTGGCAAGTGTACAGTCTCATTACTGACAAGTACAAACCAAATCCCAAACGGCTACGTGACTGGTTGTCTATCCCTAAAAGTAACGGCTATGAGAGTCTTCACATCACTGTAATGGGACCTGAAGGCAAATGGGTCGAAGTTCAGATTCGTACAGAACGGATGGACGATGTCGCAGAACACGGATTGGCGGCACATTGGCGCTACAAGGGCGTCAAATCTGGGGACAGCGGCATCGAAAGTTGGTTGTCCGACATGAGAGAAGCCTTGGAAGCGACCGATAAGCGCAAGGTAATGGACCAAATACACACGAGTCTGAAGACCGATGAGGTATATGTGTTCTCGCCAAAGGGAGATTTGTATAAATTACCGCAAGGTAGCACGGTGCTTGATTTTGCTTATGCCATCCATACCAATGTCGGGAACCACTGTATCGGAGCTAAGATTAGCGGAAAGAATGCTTCGATAAGGCAACTCCTGCAAAGCGGAGACCAAGTCAGTATTCTGACATCTCCGTCACAGACTCCCAAGCGGGCATGGGCCGAATTTGTAGCCACAGGTCGCGCCAGGGCAAAAATACGCCAAAGCATCAAGGAACTGGAATTGAAAGAAGGCGCGCTGGCCCGCGAACAGTTGGAACGAACTTTCCGTAATCGCAAGCTACAATTGGACCAGAACATCCTACATCAAACGATCGGCCGGCTTGGGTACAAGGAAATCACTCTTTTCTACAAGGATCTCGCCGACGGACGGCTCTCAATGGAGACGGTGTTGGAGGCGTATATACTGAGACGGCAGATAGACGAGGGACTGGTGGAGAAAAATGAAGTACACAGTGCGGATGAATTTCTGCAAAGTGTTACTGACACTTCCGGATCAAAGGATGACGTGTTGGTAATCGACCGTAATCTTAAGGGACTTGATTATAGTCTTGCCAAATGCTGCAATCCCGTGTACGGAGATGATATTTTCGGCTTCGTAACCCGGATGGGTGGCATTAAAATCCATCGTAAAGCTTGTCCAAATGCCGTCAGATTGCGCGAACGTTTCGGTTATCGCATCGTAAAAGCGCGTTGGGCCGGTGAAGAAAGCGGAAACAAGGGAATGTATCCGGTTTTGTTGCGCATTGTAGGGAACGACAGTCTCGGCGTAGTTAACAACATCAGTTCCATCATAAGCAAAGAGGAGAGAATAAACATGCGTTCTTTCAACATAGAGGTCAACGACGGTCTTTTCACAGGCTCGCTGACGCTTATGATTACTGATACAACGGCTTTGGAGCGTCTTGTCAAAAAAATAAAGGCTGTAAAAGGTGTCAAAAACGTGATGAGATGAGCCGTCCTGGGTTTGTATGGCTGAACAAGCCACTTGTGTCGTTTTACGAGCCATATAGTTTCGCTTACGGGCCACTTATGTGTAACTACGAGCCACATGCTTTGTGAAAGAAATGATTCGAGTCTCAATATGTCTGAGAGACACTATTAATAAAGGTATATAGAGGAAGTGTCGTCATGGATTATGCCTCCGATCTTTTTTATTCGTAACTTTGCATTTGCATGCAACAGCTATTATTCGAATTTAGATGCTTGGGAAGTGGGAGTAGCGGAAACGCATTCCTCTTTCATACCGAAGAAGGCTTTTTCCTGATTGATGCAGGTGTGGGTATACGCCGTCTAAAAAAGTATTTGGTGGAGTCAGGTGTCTCGTTGACAAAACTGAGAGCCATTTTTATGACACATGATCATAGTGACCACGCACGAAATGTGGGAACGTTGCAGCGG
>JAEEGL017107085.1_pt1 | contig 41157 bp, 36 predicted proteins | sample 9134231 | NCBI WGS metagenome assembly JAEEGL01 (sample SAMN16246548, study PRJNA631951) | gut metagenome | biome: gut microbiome; feature: rumen; material: fiber-attached | host: Bos | place: Iran: Karaj | collected 2018-10
AATATTTTGAGAAACTTCATATTAACCAGGCTTTCCTGGCTGATTTCGGAAGGTATTTTATCAATATTATTAAGATAATAAGAGTTAATACCTATCTCATCCGTGACCCTGAGTCCCGTAGCGGCAACAAGGTTTCTGAGTCTTAAAATAACAGCTGAACTGATTCCCGAAATATATGTGAGCGGCTGACGGACGATCTGATAAATGATAAAAATTAGAGGAATCTGTATCAGCATAGGAAGGCATCCGCTCATAGGACTTATATTATATTTAGAATATAAGTTCATCTGCTCTTCCTGGATCCGTTTATTATCGCCCTTGAATTTATTTCTTATAGCTTCAAGTTCCGGAGCAATGGCCTGCTGCCGCTCCATACTTCTTTGCTGCTTGATACTGAGCGGTAAAAATAAAATTTTAACAAACAGAGTAAACACAATAATGGCAAGTCCATAGTTATGGAATGCCAGATTATTGTATATAAACTCCATCAGAACCCCGAAGGGTCTCGCTATAAAATCCATACAGTAAACTAACCTTTCTAAGGAACCTGATCAATGCCGCCTTTGCAAAAGGGATTACATCGGAGCAATCTGTATGCAGCAAGCGCTCCCCCTTTAAAAACACCGTGTTTTCTGATAGCCTGTACGGCGTACTCGCTGCAGGACGGATAAAATCTGCAGCACGGTTTTTTCAAAGGAGAAATATATTTTTGATACACTTTTATCGGCGCTATGCAAGCTTCTCTAAGCATAATAAATCCAGTTTTTCAATAAGTCTGAGCGATTCGGAATAGATCTCATTATAAGAAGGAACGTATTCAGCTTTCAGTTTTCTGTTCTGCGCGGCGGCAATCTTCTTCCCGTTGCGAACCATAAAGACCAGATCGTAGCCTTTTTTCATTCCGGGCAATATCTTTCTGTAGCTTTCGCGTATAAGCCGCTTTATCCGGTTACGCTGGACGCTGTTTCCAAATTTTCGGCCTACGGAAATACCCAGCCGGTTCTTTCCTTTCCGGTCCGGGACCGCGTAAACGACCAGAAATCTTCCCGCTTTATATTTTCCCTTTTTATATGCTCTTTGAAATTCCCTGTTTTGCTTGAGCGTAGCAGTCATCAGTTTTCTCCGGACGGACAGCCCGTGCAAACGGGCCTGCGCATCCTTCGCATCATTATGCAGAAAGGACTTTTCTTCCCTTAAGACGTCTTCTTCTAAGTACTTTTCTGCCGTTTGCAGTGCTCATTCTGGATCTGAATCCGTGAACTTTCTTTCTCTGTTTTGTTTTGGGCTGAAAAGGTCTGATCATCTTTCAGCACCTCCTGTTTGTTATTTATTTTTGTCTTTCTTTACCACATATCTTATGGCGAAAAAAGAGCAAATTGGATTTTAACATTTATTAATTGCAATGTCAATTTGATTTTTTTACGGTTTCTCTCCACCGGTATTTTCTGATTTGCTTTCCTGACCGAGCACGCGCCTGTAAACGTCGATCATTTCGCGGCCTACTTTATGTATCTCGCGCGACCTTGCCACCTCGAACCCTGCCCCCGTGAGCGGAGGGAGGCGCCCCTCAAGAATGTCGCATATCTTCTGCTCAAACCCGTCGACAGAATCAGCCATATAAGTATTGACGCCGTCGATCAGCCAGCCTTCGAACACCGGAATGTTACGGACGAGCGTTTTTTGACCGCACGCGCACGCTTCCATCGCGGGTATCCCCTCGGTTTCTTCATGCGTCGGAAACCAGTAAAGATCAGCGCCGTTGAGCGCTTCTTTTATGCCGGAAGGCTCAACGTACCCCGGAAATTGCAGGTTGGGCAGCCTGGTTTTTACCGCTTTCCGTATTTTTCGCGGCACGATCGCAAGATTCGTATGGCCGAACCATATAAATTTATACTGCGGAAGTCTTTTCGCCATTTCAACAAAATCGAGTATCCCTTTTCGCTCCAGATACAATCCGATTCCGACGACAACTTTATCTTCCTTGCCGAACCCGTATTTCTCGCGGAAACGCTTCCCCGCCTCCTTATCCGGGCAGAAGAACGAAAGGTCAATTCCGTTCGAGATTGCCGTTATGTTTTTGAGCCCGTACCCTTCGAGCAGCCGCTTCGAATACGGCGTTGGCGTAATTATTGCATCACCCTGCGAGTAGCATTTACATATCCATTTTTTAAACAGCGGCGATATCAGGTTCGAAAAAATGAATGAATTTTTGAAATCTTCCTCGGTAGAATGCGCGTGGTATACGACTTTTCCGCCTTTACGGTGCTCTTTTTTCGCAAGATGATAAGATCTCAGCCCGTAATAGTTGATATGAATGATATCGTGCGCTTCTTTTGGAGACTTCGTATATTCTATACCGTTCTCCTCCAGCGCTCTCATCTGGTGGCGTATCGCTTTGCCGAGGCCGGATTGCCCCGTTAATTTTTCAAATTCCGTATAAAGGAGTATTTTCATGTCACTTTATTAATGGATACTTTCTGTTTTCCCTTTAAGCCGTTTTTCGGCTTTCATTTCGACGATCACGTCATACCGTTTCCTCGCAGCGCGGACGGAATCCTCCCACGACAGATACAGGTCATTCTGAGCTCTTACGCCAAGTTCCGTAAGAAAATCCGGGTTTTTAGACGCGTTCAGCAGTACTTTTGCAAAACTTTCAGGCGTTTCTTCAGGGGCAAGCAGCCCTGACACGCCGTCAATGACTCCCTCCGACGCACAACTTCCTTCGATCAGTACCGAAGCACATGCGCACGCAGCCGCTTCTTTAACAACGAGCCCGGACGTATCGTACGTTGACGGAAACAGAAAAAGATCTGCACGGCTGAAAAAAGCCTTGACCTTATCGCGGTCTTTGACAGCGCCCGTAAAGATCACGTTGCCGCTAAGTCCGATCTCCGTCGCATATTCTTCTATAGATACCCTGTCCGTCCCGTCTCCGACGAAAAACGCTTTATAATCAACGCCCTCATTCTGAAGTATTTTCAGCGCATCCAGCGATATTTTAGCATTTTTATACCACATCATTCTTCCGCAGTACAGAAAAACGAGCGGCACTCCGGCAGTTCCGTAAGTAATGTCGAGCTCGCGGATCAGCTCGTCAGACGCCTTGCCCTTCTCAAAATCCGTTCCGTTAGGCATAACGATCGCTTCTTTTTCGTAACCGATCTTCTTAAGGCTCTCCTTTGTCCCCTCGGAAACCACCCAGACTTCATCCGCTTTTTTCATATTGTTGAGCACGAACCATTTTGAAATGCGGTTGAACCTTTTGTTTGATACGTAGCGGTCAATATCCAGGTCAAATTTTGTATGATACGTTATAAGTATCGGAGGCGGCGCTTCCATTCGCATAAGGACCTGGTCAACGAGTACGGAGGATGCAAATGGCGAATGTATATGCACCAGATCAAAATTCTTTTTGCTGATGTTGTGGATAGAGATCGGCGCAAACGGATTTCCTACCCTGTACGGCATCTCGCCGCGGAAATTTAATGAATTGTACCGGTAGACTTCAAAAGGATATTCATCCTTTACTCCCGGGTATTTTGGCGTTACGACCGTAACGTTATCACCCAGCTCGGTCAATATTCTGGCATAATTGAGCATGCAGTTCGCGACTCCGTCAATGAAAGGAGGAAATGAGTCGTTAAATAATCCTATTCTCACTCTTCCTGACCCCCTTCGTTTTCAGCAGCATTCGCCGCAGCTTCGGTTAACGCTTCCGCATTTGCTTTAACAGATCTTCTTTTCACCTTACCGATATTCATCGCAAAAAATACGCCGACGATTATCGTGAGATAAAAACTTATAAACCTCCAGATGATCACAGCCAGACCTATCTGCCCGTCTTCCGGGAAAAATGAACCGAAAAACAGCGCAAATGATGCTTCGGCACCAACTCCCGCCCCTGGAATGGGTACGAAAGAAGAAACCATAAGCACGAAGCCCTGTGCGGCGATTATCGTGATAAGACCGACGGCGCTCAGTCCGAAAGATCTGTAAATAAAGTACGTCACGGAAAAATAACACAGCAGCTGCAAAGTTGAAAATAACAATCCGGCTAAAAGCACAGGCATGTGGTGAAACAGCCCTCTGAACGTTGAGTGAAACAGAGAAAGACTCTCTTCCGCTTTTTCCAGAGCTTCTTCCCTGTTTTTAACAATACGAAGTTTCGCTCCGAGCTTGATCATTCCTCTGTAGATCCCGTCGGCGATTCCTTTAAATACACCTATAACTATAATCGCAGCGAGAACTAAAATATTGATAGTGTATCCGATAATGACGAGCCAGTAGAAATTCGGAACCGCGTCTTTAAAAAAGTCCCACTTAATAATCAAAAGAATCGTTGACAATACCACCAGCGAGATCTGGTAAATTATGAATTTTGCCATGAGGGCGCTGACGGTCACGCCTAAATTTCGCCCTTTCTTCGTCAGATAATATGCCTGGAAAGGCTGCCCGCCGGTAGAGAAAGGCGTAATAGCGGCAAAGTACTGTCCCCCCATCGTGACGTTCAGGCTGTCGGAAAACGGCTCGTCGCCGTAAAAATCTTTTAAAAGAAAGTGCAGCGTCAATGTTTCAAACAGCCAGTACCCGATCATACAGCCTACAGAGCCCAGCAGCCATAAAGGATTGAGCTCGTGCAGCGATCTGATCAAAGTTCTCGGATCATTTGAAAAAAGGATAAATCCTACAACTATCACGCCACAGGAAATACATATAAATAATTCTATTTTTCGCGATTTCACCTGAGGCGTCCTTCCTTTTTCTTTAGTAAAAGTAAAATTTCCGGCCTTGCGGCCAATGCTCAGTGCTGTTTAGTTTACCACAAAGGCATACTAAAAGCAAGAGCACTCCGGTCAACAAAAAAACGCCGGCAGCGGCAGCAACGACGCAAAAAAATTTTCATCTATATATTGGGGGTTATCCACAACCAATTACAACACGTTGTGGATAACTTGTTTTTTTGCTGTTTTTTGCTCTATTTTCACTAAAATTATGTATTGCAAACAAATTTCGGAATCTGCTATATTTTTAGGCGCATCGGCAGGAGGTGTTTTCCACAGCGTTGAACACAGCCGGAAAAGACCGCAACCATGTCCGATCAGACGAAATGACTTTTCAAGGTTACCGGCATAATATATATTATGTCAGTTACGGGACGTTGCTCCTCTAAGCCGGCATAGCGGTATATCCTTTGAAATATAGAGCAAAAGATAAAGCTTCCGTAATGTGTTTTTCCGTTCGGATGAATAAGTTATGTAAAATTCATACGAAAGGTCTTGGACGCAATGACTGCCCCGAGTTATACCGACAAACAGCTCAGTGCGATCTGGGCTAACTGCCTTGACGAACTAAAAAAGGATATACCTCAAATAGAATATGATTCTTTCATAGACCCTATATGTCTTGAAGACATATCCGAGAATGTAGCATATCTTACCGTTCCCAGCGAATTTTATATTCAGCAGATCGAAAAAAAGTATCATAATGCCATAAAGTCTGCGCTGATGGAATGTACTAAATCGTATCTTACCCTGAAGTTCTTTGAAAAGGATAACTATACGAAAAAGCAGCCTTCCGTAGAAAATCACAGTCTGTTTGAATCGCATCTGAACAAACAGTATACTTTTGATTCGTTTATTGTCGGAAATAATAACCGCATGGCGTGCGCGGCAGCTATAGCTATTTCAGATTCCCCCGGTACGGCATATAATCCTTTCTTTATATACGGGCAGTCAGGACTCGGAAAAACGCATTTAATGCACGCTATCGGTAATAAGATACTCGAAAACGATCCTTCAAAGAAAGTTTTATACGTTACAGCCGAAACTTTCACGAACGAATTCGTTGACGCCATCACACATAAAACGAACGAAGAATTCAGAAACAAATACAGAAATATTGACGTACTGCTTATTGACGACATACAGTTCCTTTCAAAAATGGAGCGTACGCAGGAAGAATTTTTCTACACCTTCAACGCGCTTTATGAAGCAAAGCACCAGATCGTCATTTCGTGCGACAGCCCTCTGAACAAGATCGAGATACTGGAAGAACGGCTTAGAACAAGGTTCGCATGGGGCCTTATCGCAGACGTACAGGCGCCGGATTATGAAACGAAAGTGGCAATTCTTAACAGAAAAGCCGAAGAAAAAGCGATCGACGTTGACAATGAGATCCTTGACTACATCGCATCGTACACCGGCGACAATATCCGCGAGCTTGAAGGCGTTATTAATCACCTTTCTATGGCGCTCCATCAGGGCCAGGAGATCGATATCAATCTCGCAAAAGAGGCTTTAAAACATATTTCAGATGATAATTTGCATGAAATCACCGAGGGTGTTATAATTGACTCGGTATCCAGATTTTTCGGCATAAGCGTTGAAGATCTGCTATCTAAAAAAAGAACGAAAGAACTGGTATTTCCGAGACAGATTGCAATGTATCTTTGCCGTACACTGTTAGATATGTCCTTCCCTAACATAGGAAAGGCGTTCAACGGGAAAGATCATTCGACCGTAATGTACGCAGTAGAACAGATATCAAATCATATTGAAATAAACAGTGAACTGCAGCATACGGTAGATAAACTCAAGAAATACATAAACAGCGGAAACGTAGCTTGAAATACAAAAAGCATCGCTGTCAGTTTAAGGACGTACACCGTCCTTTTACTGTATTGCCGGGTCATACGTATATTCAATATATGTTTTATCCCCGGGTTTTCCACAGATATGTTGTGGAAAAGTTGAAAAATTTTTGTGGAAAACTTTAGCGGTCCTTCAAGCTGTGGAAACTGTGGATAACTTTTGAAAACTTTCAACATAGTTATGCACATGAAAAAAGCCAGTGAAAATAAGCACTTAATGCACTTTTCCACAGTTTCCACAAACACTACTACTAATACTACTAAGTATATAAATATAAAAAGAAAAATAAGCGCCGGAGGAAACAAAAATGAAACTGACATGTAACAGAGACAACCTCATTGAAGGACTTAATATTGTACAGAAAGCTGTACCTTCGAAATCCACACTAAGCATTCTCGAAGGGATCCTTATCGAAGTAGGAGAAGAAGTCAGACTCACAGGAAATGATAACGATTTTGGAATAGTATACGAAGTGCCCGGCATTATTGAAGAAATAGGAAGCATCGTCGTAAATTCCAAAACGTTCGGTGATATCATCAGAAAACTTCCTGACGTTTACGTTACGCTCGAGACTGATAACGGCGGTAATATGCTTTTCATTACAAGCGGAAAAGCAAACTACAAAATCAAGACGATCGCCGCTGAAAACTATCCTCCCGTATCTTTCCTTGACACTACGAACTCTATCGAGCTTCGCGCCGATCTTCTGCAGTCAATGATTCGTGAGACGTCTTTTGCCGCCAGCATTGAAGATAAAAGAATCATTCTTCAGGGCGTGTATATGGAACAGCACGAAAATGAAATGCGCTGCGTCGCAATAGACGGCTACAGACTCGCCCTTAAAATAGCAAATATCTCAAACACAAATGAATACGGTGTCATAGTTCCTACGAAGATCCTTAATGAGCTTGTAAAATCCTTTAAGCCCACTGATGAAAAAATCAAATTCTGCGTCAACGAAAACCAGATCATGTTCTATACTGATTCTTTCCGTATGGTCTCAAAACTTTATAAAGGCGAATATATCGATTACAGAAGAATGATACCGAAGGACTTCAAAACTTCAGTAACAGTTGATACAAAGCTGCTTTTAAATGCATTAGAAAGAGCGGCACTCGTTATCAACGACGAAAAACGTTTCCCTGTGACAATAACGTTTTCCGGATCTGACGAGATTACAGTTGCAGTAACTACCGAAATCGGCGCGGTAAAAGAGCAGATCTCAGCACAGATTTCAGGCGAGGAAATGACGATTGGATTCAGCTCTAAGAATTTCATTGAAATTTTAAGAGCTATAAATGACGATAAGATCGTGATCTCGCTTTTATCTCCTCTAAGCCCCTGCATTATTACGGGAGAAAGTGATACTTCATTTACTTATCTCATAATGCCGATAAGGACCCGTTCATAATATATATTCATTTATAAATAATACATAAAAACCGGTTCAGATATGTTCATATCAGATATAAACCTACAGAATTTTCGTAATTATGAAACGCTCAGCGCAAAACTCGGAAGCGGCGTAAACGTTTTTTACGGAGATAACGGCCAGGGAAAGACGAACATTTTAGAATCGGTTTTTTTCTGCGCTATCGGGAAATCTTTCCGCTTCAGCAAAGATTCGGATCTCGTAAAATCCGGTAAAAATGAGTTTAAAATCGAACTTCAGCTGAAAGACGATATTACAAATGAAATAGCCGTAACATTCAGGAACGGTCAAAACAGTTCTTCAGGCGCAGGTGAAAAGGCTGTCAGGGTCAACGGCCTTTATCTAAGGCGTTTAGGCCATTTGATGGGAAATTTATTGTCCGTCATCTTTTCACCGGAAGATCTGGAGATCGTCAACGAAGGCCCGTCCGTCCGCCGAAAATTGCTTGACATCGTCATTTCACAGATATACCCTGCTCACTATTTTGACCTCCAGCAATACAATAAAATTTTAGCCCAGAAAAACGTTCTTTTGAGAGATCTTGACCCGGGAAATTCAGGTCTGACCGCGCTTTTAGACGTATATAACGAGCAGCTGGCCGAAGCAGGCGCAAAAATATCCGCGCGCCGAGTCTTATTCAGTTATGAACTTGAACTATTTGCCGCGGAAAAAAACTCCGAAATATCATCTGGCGAAAAACTTTCGTTCCAATACTACTCTAACTATTTCTCCATACCAGAAAAATCAAATCTAAACATATTAGATAATTCAGGGTTAAGTAAAAAAATCGAAGAACTTTCAGGCATTATCAATAAAGAATTTATAGAAATACTAAATTCCCGTAAAAATCGCGAAATAGAGCGAAGCCACTCCTTATACGGCCCTCAGAATGACGATCTGCTGATCACACTTAATGAAATGGAGCTCCGGCGCTTCGGCTCACAGGGTCAAAAACGCACCGCGGTGCTGTCAATTAAACTTGCCGAGACTCAGCTTTTATATAAGCTTACCGGCCGAAAACCGGTGCTCCTGCTCGATGACGTTTTTTCGGAACTTGACGAAACAAGATGTGCTCTACTGCTTAAAAACACAGAGGGTTTTCAGACGCTGCTGACTACCGCAAACCTTTCTGAACTGCCTCGGGAGATAAGCTCCGCCGCAAAGATTTTTTTTGTGGAATCCGGCAGCATAAAGTTGATATAATCAAAAAAAAATGGTATAATTGGCTCCGTAAGGCATTTACGGTGTTTTATGGTATGTGAATACATAAAAACATAAAACTGCCTTCAAACGAAACGTAAGGGGATTTTTGTGTATTTACATATCGGAGATAAAGGCTGCATACGAGAAAAAGAAATTGTCGGCATATTCGATCTTGAAGTAACGACCACGATGAAGACTACCGCCGAATTTCTGAATATTTCCCAGGAAGAAGGATTTACGGTAAACGCCGTTGACAGAGGTGAAATGCCCAAATCTTTTATCCTTGCCGATAAACTGGGCGTGAGCCGCGTATACATCTCCCCTGTTTCGACCGCGACGTTAAACAAAAGATATCTTAATAATAAGAGAAAGAGGATAATCAGATGACTGATAATCAGATGCCCGAAACCGAAAGCGAAATAATGCAGGCGCAGGAAGCTGAGTACGAACTTGAAAAAACGCTGGCGCAGAACGAAAATCACGTATATAACGAAAATGATATTCAGGTTCTTGAAGGGCTGGAAGCGGTCCGTAAAAGACCCGGTATGTATATCGGAAGTACGTCTTCAAGAGGACTGCACCACCTCGTTTATGAAATCGTAGATAACTCCGTAGACGAAGCGCTTGCGGGGCGCTGCGATACAATAATAGTGACGCTTAACAGCGATAATTCCGTGACTGTTTCGGATAACGGCGCCGGCATTCCCGTTGGTATCCACGCTCAGATGGGGATCCCGACCGTTGAAGTTGTCCACACCGTACTTCATGCCGGCGGAAAGTTCGGCGGCGGAGGATATACGGTTTCAGGCGGTCTGCACGGCGTCGGCGCGTCTGTCGTCAATGCATTGTCCGAGTTTCTTGAAGTTGAAGTTTCGAGAGACGGTCACGTGTACTACCAGCGTTACGAACGCGGAAAAACGTGCTCGCCGCTTAAGATCATCGGCGATACCGATGCGCACGGAACGACGACGACTTTCAAGCCTGACTACCAGATCTTTGAAGAGCTCGTCTTTGACTATAATACCCTTCTCGTCCGTTTCCGCGAGATGGCATTCTTAAACCGCGGCGTTAAGATCATTATAAACGATAACCGCGGCGAGGCTCCCGTATCCGAAACGCTTCATTACGAGGGCGGAATCATTTCCTACGTCGAATTCCTTAACCGCAAAGAAACCGTGCTTCATCCCACACCTATTTATATTACCGGGCAGAAGGATACGTCTATCGTCGAAGTAGCTATGCAGTATAATGATTCTTACGTCGAAAATATATACTGCTACGCAAATAATATCATAAATCACGAAGGCGGCACGCATCTTACCGGTTTCAGATCTGCGCTTACGAAAGTATTCAACGATTATGCCAGAAAGTACAATATGTTGAAGGATTCGGATAAGAATCTCGCCGGTGAAGACGTGCGTGAAGGTCTGACGGCAATAGTTTCCGTGAAACTTGAAAACCCGCAGTTCGAAGGTCAGACTAAGGAAAAACTCGGAAACAGCGATATAAGGACGCTGGTCGAGACGGTCGTAGGCGATAAATTAGCTCAGTTTCTTGAGGAAAATCCGCAGGTTTCTAAAATGATTCTCGAAAAATGCCTTACCGCTGCACGTGCGCGCGAAGCAGCTAAAAAGGCCAGAGAACTTACCCGCCGTAAATCTGCGCTCGACTCCACTTCCCTTCCGGGAAAACTTGCCGACTGTAGCGAGCGCGATCCTGCACTCTGCGAATTGTTCCTTGTAGAGGGAGATTCGGCAGGCGGTTCGGCAAAAGTCGGCCGAAACCGTGAATATCAGGCAATACTGGCACTCTGGGGCAAGATGCTGAACGTTGAAAAGTCGAGAATCGACAAGGTTTATAATAATGATAAGCTGCTTCCTATCATTATGGCGCTCGGGGCTAATATCGGCAACGATTTCGATTATACGAAGCTTCGTTATCATAAGATCATTATAATGGCCGATGCCGACGTCGACGGTTCTCACATCAGAATGCTGCTCATGACGTTCTTCTTCAGATATATGAGACCGCTTATTGAAAACGGATATCTGTATCTTGCTCAGCCGCCGCTGTATAAATGCGAAAAGAACAAAGAATTCTTCTATGCACTGGATGATGCCGAACTCGATGCTAAAATCGCGGAAAAAGGCTGGACAAGGAAGGATAAAAACCTCGTTATTCAGCGCTTCAAAGGTCTTGGTGAAATGAGCCCTGCAGAGCTATGGGATACGACAATGAATCCGGACACCAGAACTATACTTAAAGTTGATATCGCAAATGCGGCAACGGCTAATGAAATCTTCTCCGACCTTATGGGAGATAACGTTGAACCGAGACGAGATTTCATACACGAAAACGCAAAATTTGCTGAAAATTTGGATATTTAAGCTTAAAATAGCAAAAAACAACAAAAATGCAGCTTTATACATATAATCGGCAGACGGGCTTGTAAAAAAGCCTCCTGCTGATTACTTTGTTTCACGTGAAACAAAGTTAAAAAAGGTTGTTTCATTTTTGAAAATAGTGTATACTATTGACACAAATCAGGCGAAAGCGAGGTTTTCTCATTGGCAAAAATAGTTGCGATAGCGAATCAGAAGGGCGGCGTAGGAAAGACAACGACCGCTATTAATCTTAGCGCGTGCCTCGCGTATCTGAACAAGAAGACTATGCTCATTGACCTGGATCCGCAGGGAAACTCAACGACCGGGCTGGGTATTGACAAAAGGAACACTTCCCTTTCAGCCTATGATATTATTATTAATGATAAGACGGTTGAAGACGTCGTTATCCCTACAGTTCAGAATAACCTGGTGATCTGTCCATCAAATATCAATCTTGCCGGCGCTGAGGTTGAACTCGTAAGTCAGATCTCAAGAGAGTCGAGACTTGCTGACGCTCTGGAACCGGTTCTATCTAAGTATGATTATATTATGATAGACTGTCCCCCGTCGCTCGGATTGCTTACTCTTAACGCCTTAACTGCAGCGAATACTGTCCTGGTTCCGATTCAATGCGAATACTTTGCGCTTGAAGGTTTATCCCAGCTTATGGAGACAATAAAGATAGTTCAAAGAAGACTTAATACTTCCCTTTCTGTTGAAGGTGTTGTACTTACGATGTTTGACTCGCGGACAAATCTTTCTATTGAAGTAGCCGAAGAAGTTAGAAGACATTTTTCTGACCGTGTTTATCAGACTGTAATACCTAGAAATGTTAAACTCTCCGAAGCGCCAAGTTACGGGCTGCCAATAGTAATGTACGATAAAAATTCTAAGGGCGCGGAGGCGTACCTGAATTTAGCTCAGGAATTTATCCGTATTTCCGGTATCTAATTTTGAATTAAGCGAGGTATATTTATGGCTGTTACAAAAAGATCCGCATTGGGAAAAGGCTTAAGTGCTCTGATTGAAGAAAACACGATTAGTTCAGGCGTCGAAGAAATCGATATAATGAAGGTCGAACCGTCAGGAGATCAGCCAAGAAAACGATTTGACAAAGAAAAACTCGACGATCTCGCCGATTCTATTAAACAACATGGGCTAATTCAGCCGATAATTGTCCGCCAGGAAGGCAATATTTACAGGATCGTCGCCGGAGAAAGAAGATGGAGAGCTGCCAGAATTGCCGGATTGAACAAAATTCCTGTTATTGTACGTTCTCTTACGGACAGAGAGATTCACGAGATAGCATTGATAGAAAATATTCAACGTGAAGATCTGAATCCGATAGAAGAAGCAGAAGCCTACAGAAAACTTGTGGTTGAATATAATTTAACGCAGGAAGAGCTTGCCGGTATTGTCGGTAATAAAAGTCGCAGCGAAATCGCTAACAGAATGAGGTTATTGAATCTTGACCAGTCTGTTAAAGATATGATGATTGAAGGTTCAATTACTCCGGGCCAGGCCAGGCCGCTTCTTTCACTGCCTTCGGATATTCAGGCCGCAGTAGCACAAACGATCATTGAAAAAGGCTTGAATGCACGTCAGGTCGAGGATTTAGTTAAGAAAATCTCATCCGGAGCAGCGTCAAAAACCAAAGAAGTAAATAAAGATTCTGTCGAAAGCGTATCAAGTGAAGCTACTTCTCGTGATATTGAGATAATGCAGGGACGTTTACGTTCTGCATTAGGAACAAAGGTAAAACTTGCAGATAATAAAGGGCGCGGTAAGATCGTTATTGAATATTATTCGGCTGATGAACGTGAACGGCTTTTAGATTATCTGCTTGGATCGAATAAATGATTGTTTCACGTGAAACAATGAAAGGGTAATTTTTATGGACAAGGAAATCATTCTTATTATAGCTGTGATTGCAGTTTTGCTCTTTACAGTGAGTATAATATTGATCATCCTTACTATAAAAAGACTCAACCGGACAGAAAAACGGCTTCAGGAGGTCAATCAGCTGCTTTCTCAGACCAGAAAGACGATTTCATCAGGAAACATGACTTTTGATTCTGTTGAACAGGAGGAAGTGTTTAAAAGCATAATTGAGCGGATTGACACACTTGAAGAAAAACAGAAGACTAATTTTGACAGAGTAGATATTGTCCGGTATTTTGCGTCAGATAAAGATGAAGGCCGCTCAAGCTACTCTATCGGATTAACTAACGCAAAGAAGGACGGGCTTGTATTGACAGCGCTTATGTACCGCAACGGAATGAACCTTTACGCCAAACACGTTTCAGACGGTGTAAGTGATGTTCCTTTGTCAGAGGAAGAAAAGGAAGCTGTATCAAGAAGTAAAGTAACTAAAATCATAGGATAAATTAAAATCATATTATCTGCTTGAAAGGAAGTAAGATTATGTTAGACATTAAGGTTATCAGACAGAACCCGGATCTGTTGATTAAGGCGCTTGAAAAACGTCATTCAAAGATTGACCTCACAGAGTTTTTGGACCTCGACCGTAAAAGAAGAGAGATTATTGCTGAAGCAGAGCAATTAAAAAACAAGCAAAATGAAGCTTCTAAGCTTATACCGGGTTATAAGAAGGAAGGAAAAGATATTTCCGCACTAATGGCTGAAATGAAGGCTATAGCTGACCGGGTAAAAGAGCTTGACGGTAAGACTCGTGAAATTGACGATGCGATGGAGAAAATCATGCTCACGATCCCGAATATCCCTAATGAACTTGTCCCGGAAGGTGAGGATGACAGGTTTAATCAGGAAATTCGTAAATACGGTACGCCGACTCAATTTGACTTTGAGCCTAAAGCGCACTGGGATCTCGGTTCGTCTCTTGGAATTCTCGACCCCGAAACGGCCGGAAAGGTTACAGGAACAAGATTTACGTTCTACAGAGGCCTCGGGGCAAGACTTGAGCGTTCTATCGGTAATTTTATGCTTGATTATCATACGGCTCACGGATATACCGAGATTTTCCCGCCGTTTATGGTTAACCGCGCAAGTATGACCGGCACCGGACAACTTCCGAAGTTTGAGGATGGCGCGTTTAAAATCACTGGAACCGACTATTTTATGATTCCTACCGCTGAAGTACCTGTAACAAATATGCATCGAGACGAAATTCTTGACGGCAGCAAGCTCCCGATCAAATATTGCGCTTATTCCGCATGTTTCAGACAGGAAGCCGGTTCGGCAGGAAGAGATACAAGAGGACTTGTCCGGCAGCACCAGTTTAACAAAGTTGAGCTCGTTAAGTTTACGACACCTGAAACTTCATACGATGAACTCGAAGATCTTACACATGAGGCGGAAATGATCCTTCAGGAGATCGGGCTGCCTTACCGCGTAGTAAGACTCTGCGCAGGCGATCTCGGTTTCTCATCCGCAATGACGTACGATATCGAGGTCTGGATGCCGAGCTACGGAAGATATGTTGAAATTTCTTCCTGCAGTGATTTTGAAGCATTCCAGGCGCGCCGCGCAAACATCCGTTACAAGAACGGCCCGAAAGACAAGGCTCAGTACGTACACACGCTAAATGGGTCCGGTCTTGCTATTGGAAGAACAACTGCAGCAATTTTGGAAAATTTCCAGCAGGCTGACGGTTCTGTTAAGGTTCCTGAAGTGCTTCAGAAGTACATGGAAACCGACGTTATTCGATAAAAAACAGGAAGTAGATAAATGCCTCGCTTCTGGGAGTTATTAAAAGCAAAATATCAGGCCGAGCGCCTGCGTAAAGTCCAGTTGTCAGTTGAACATTCGGAGGATAAGCTGTCATCCGATGCCAACGCAGCCGGTAAACTCTGGCTTATAGCAGGCCTCGGAAATTTCGGCCCCGAGTATGAACAGTCGCGTCATAACTGCGGATTCCGTGCGCTTGACGCGCTTTCAGAGCTGCTGCATGATACGATAGGCTCTCCGAGACACCGATTTAAGGGCATTGTCCGCGAAGCAGAGTATGAAGGTCAACGTCTGTTGCTTTTATGGCCGCAAACTTATATGAATGCGAGCGGCGACAGCATCGGCGAGGCAATGCGCTGGTACGGCATTGACGACAGCCGCCTGATCGTCCTTTACGACGACACTGATATTGACCTCGGAATGATCAGAATACGTTCAAGAGGCAGCGCGGGAACTCATAACGGCATGAAATCTGTACTGCTAAATACAGAAACAGACGCATTTCCGCGTATACGCATAGGAATCGGGAAGAAACCTGAGTATTTTGATATGGTTGATTTCGTGCTTGGTAAATTCACTCCAGAAGAGAAAATAATCGTGAGCGAAGCCGAACAGCGTGCGGCGAAGGCAGCGCTGGCAATAGTTTCAAACGGTTGTGAGCGGGCAATGTCTGAATTTAATTCTTCAAGAAAAGCTGTTTCCACCGGTGAGCGCAAATCCGCTATTGAACATGACGGGAACGATGTGAAGTCGCCTGAACCGGAGCAGGAGGAGAAAACAGCAGAGGGGACGGATAGGTGATATTTGAACAATTCCGCGACGCTCCGTTTTTTAAGGACGCCGCGGAAACACTTAATAAGCGTAAAAGTATTATTGACCTGACGGGGCAGACAAACGCTTCGGCAGCTCATTTTGTATGCGCTTATAACACTCAATTTAAGCAAAAAGTTGTCATTCTTGCTCAAAACGAGCTCGCTGTCAGCAAGTTTTCAGAAGATCTTATAACACTGGGCGAATATGAGCCGGACCGTGTGCTCAAACTTCCGCCGCTCGAATATATGTTATATGAGGTTGAGGCGAGGAGCAGCGAACTCGAAAGCGAGAGAGTAGGGGCACTTTATAAATTGACCACCGGAGAATGGGACGCGGTCGTATTGTCCCTTCCGGCAGCGATGCAGCCCCTTCCGGAACCGAAACATATAAAAGAAAATGCAGTTATATTGACCCCCGGAATGCAGCTCGAACCGACGGAACTGGCAGACAGATTGGCCAGGATCGGATACGTAAGGACGTCGCAGATCGACGGAAGGGGGCAATTTGCGGTAAGAGGCGATATTCTTGACCTGTTTCCCGGCGCTTCCGCCGTACCGTTCCGCATAGAATTTTTTGATACTGAGATCGATACGATACGGTCGTTCAGTTTAGAAACGCAGCGGACAATAGAAAACGTAGACAGTGTTCTGGTGCTTCCCGAACGTGAAACATTTATATGGGACGAGGCGCAGGCAATTAAAATCCGTACTGATCTGAAGGCTGAACTGCTTACGCTGAATCCGTCTTCGCCGCTCGCGATCTCTCTTAACTCCGATATTGATAAGATACGCCCGTACTGCCGTTTTCCGGGCTACGATAAATACCTGCCGTACGTGCTTGGAAAAGGGTACGATATCTTCGATTACTGCAAAAACGCAGTGCTTTTTATTTGTGATCCTAACGAAAACGTAGCGTCCGGCGAACAGTCTTTAGCGGATTACGTCAGTATTGCCGAAACCGTAAAAAACAGTACGGGGCTTCCCGAACGTTCGGCGTCGCTCCTGAAACCTGCGAAAGAAAGTCTAAGAAATCTCATAGAAAAAGCATATTCCGTCGGTCAATTCTGGCATTTTGATACAAAATCGTCAAACGCATCCTCCGGCTATATGCCGCCGGAGCGCAAGATCGAACAGTTCGGAACCCTTATTAAAACGCCGGACTCGATGGGAGACGATCCGGAACGCCTTGTTAACTATATAAAAGAAAAGGCGGACAACGGTTTCAGTGTGATTCTTATGGCTGAATCGACCGGCAGAGAGCGGCTGCTCAGAAACCTGCTGGAAGAAAGCGAACTTACGGGACGCTGCAGCATAAAAACCGGAAATATTTCAGAAAGTATCGAATACACCGAACTGAAATTGACCGTCATCAGCAGCAGCAAGATTTTTAAGAGGGCAAGAGCTCACGTTAAACGTAAGCTGAGAGGGCAGGCGATCACCGCTTTTGCCGAACTTAAGCCCGGAGACCTCGTTGTCCACGACGTACACGGAATCGGTCGTTTTGAAGGCGTGGAAGCGATCCAGATCGACGGTCAAAAAAAAGACTATATAAAGATCATTTACAGGGACAACGGCGTTATTTACGTTCCTGCAATCCAGCTCGACAGCGTCCAGAAGTATATCGGCGGCGATGAAAATGAGCCGCAGCTCAGCAAATTGGGCAGTTCGGAGTGGAAACGCGCGACAGGAAAGGTGAAAAACAGCCTGCGTGTTTACGCGAAAGAGCTTGTAGAACTGTACGCGCGCCGTTCTCAGATCGCCGGGTACGCTTTTAACCCGGATACTGTGTGGCAAAAGGACTTTGAAGCAGACTTTCCTTATGAAGAGACGGATGACCAGCTGCGCTGCACGGACGAAATAAAGGAAGATATGGAAAAGCCCAGGCCTATGGAGAGGCTTCTGTGCGGCGACGTAGGGTACGGAAAGACAGAAGTTGCGCTGCGGGCGGCTTTCAAAGCAGTTGTGGAAGGCAAGCAGGTGGCGTTTTTAGTACCGACGACCGTGCTCGCGCAGCAGCACTATAATAATTTTGTCGAAAGATTTAAGAAATTCCCGATCAAAGTTGATTATTTGAGCCGTTTTCGCACGGCAAAAGAACGAACTGCGTTGGTGAAGGCGTTAAAAGAAGGAAAAGTAGACGTTGTCGTCGGAACACACGCGCTGATCAGCGAAAAAATCGAATTTAAAAATCTCGGACTTGTTGTCATTGACGAAGAGCAGCGGTTCGGCGTGAAACATAAAGAAAAATTGAGGATCCGGTACCCTGCCGTTGACACACTTACATTGTCCGCGACACCTATTCCGCGCACGCTGCATATGTCGCTCTCGGGGATCAGGGACATATCGGTCATAGAAGATCCGCCGCAGGACAGACTGCCGGTGCAGACGTACGTCGCGGAGTGGGATCCGGTCATGATCAAAAACGCGATCTATAAAGAACTGGCGAGGCACGGGCAGGTGTTTTATCTGTATAATCGCGTGCAGTCGATGGATGCAAAGCTAAAAGAGCTTTCTGAGCTCGTTCCGGAGGCAAAAATAGCCGCGGCACACGGGCAGATGGAAGAACGCGATCTTGAAGACGTAATGATGGCGTTTTATCGCGGAGATTTTGACGTGCTGCTGTGTACAAGCATAATCGAATCAGGGCTCGATATGCCTAACGTCAATACGATAATCGTTGAAAACGGCGAGCGGCTTGGACTTTCGCAGCTTTACCAGATCCGCGGAAGGGTAGGGCGGTCAACGCGTCAGGCGTACGCATATATTACTTACCGTAAAGGCAAGGAACTCGGCGAGACCGCGGCGAAGCGGCTCCAGGCGATACGCGAGAATACGGAATTCGGATCCGGTTTTAAAATTGCGATGCGGGATCTTGAGATCAGAGGCGCCGGAAGCGTGCTCGGTGAGCAGCAGCACGGGCAGATCGCGGCGGTAGGGTACGAAACTTATTGCCGGCTGCTGGCGGAGGTGCTGGAGGAGGAGCGCGGCGGTACTGTTAAGGCGAGAAGCGAGGTTAAGTGCAGCGTCGAAATGAATGCAGGCGGGTTTATTGACGCGGATTATATTCCGGATGAGGCGGCGAGGTTCGAGATCTACCAGAAAATTGCCCGCGTCGAAACTGAAGAAGAAGCGATGGAACTCACAGACGAGCTTATTGACCGCTTCGGAACCGTTCCGGACAACGTTCTGAATCTTATGACGATTTCCCGTATCCGTCATTATGCGGAACATATTGGTTTTACGTCGATCATTGAGCGCGACGATAAAGTGATGCTGTACGCCGTGGACAAGGAAAGTGCGAATCCGAGACTCGTGCGTCCGGGGCTGACGGAAAAAGATCCTGACTACCGCAGATTTTTCGAACGGTACGGGCAAAGGCTGAGGGTTTCGCGTACAAAAAACGGGGCAATAGTTACTTTTTTGCCCTTCTTTGCTCAAAAACGGCGTCCGCTTTTATCCGACGTGCTCGATCTTATGGAACAATGGGTAAAAATTGCGTCATAGCGCTTGCCAAAACGGTTTGCTTGGTGGTATAATGAGAAATGCGGATTTTTTCGTGACGCTTTTTACGAAAGAGAAGCGACCAAAGCATTTAAAAATGCAAAGATTAATAAATTAAAGGCGGTTGGTTTATAATGGCCACGAACATTAAGGCAAAAAAGAAAAAGGGTTCGTACGATAATAAGCTTATTTTATGGATAAGCGTCGGACTCGGAGCGCTTGTAGCGATCATCGCTGCGATCGCTATTATCGTAAGCTTATCCAGCAATTACGTTGCGAAAGTTAACGGTAAAAAAGTTTACACGTACGAATATAACTGGTTCCTGAGACAGGCCGTTTCCGAAGAATATCAGGAAAATTTTGACGAATTCAAACCTGAAAATTACGACGATATGACGGAAGACGAAAAGAATACAGTTTTTAATAACTTCTTTGACACTGAGCGCAGGGCGAAATGTGAAGCGGATGCTCTTGAAAAAGCCAGAGAGTTCAAGGCAGAGAGTATTCTCGCGAAGCAGAAGGGTTTTGCGCTGAATTCGAAGGAGCGCGGAACGTTAAAGTCAAATATTGATGCGTATCTTAATATGTATATGCAGTACGGTTATTCGTATGACGCTGCGGTATATGCTATGACGCAGGGCGCGATGTCTTTATCAGATTATAAGAAGTTTACTGTTACGCAGACTTCTGTCGAGAGATACAAACAGTCCCTTAAAGATTCGTATGAGATCAGCGATGATGAGCTGAAGACGAAATATGACGAGGATCCTAACGAGTACCGTACCGTAAACGGCCGCGTATTCCAGTTCAGTATTCCGAAGCTGCCTTCGGAGCCTAAGAATGCAGAGGGAAAAGTTATTACTAAAGAGGATGCCGAGAAGGCAGACGCAGCTACTGCGGATAAATTAGCGTACGAAAAGTACGAGAAAGACCTCGAAGAGTATAATAAGAAGATCGCAAACTACATTGTCCTCGCCGGAATGATGAAGGAAGCGTATGATAAAGGGGCAGATGCGAAGTTCACGTATTATGATTATGATATGACTACATTGACCCCGAAGAAGAAGGAAGCGAAAGAGGGAGAGGAAGCTCCTGCAGAAGATGAAGATGCTGTTCTTGAAAAGGATGCCACTTTCGAACTTCTTTGCACGTCCCAGTCTTCTTTCACGCTAAACGGAAGTGCGGCCAGCACGACGAAGGGCGTTGTTAATGTTAATAACAATACCTCGAGCGGAGTGGAAGATATTGACAAGTTCCTTTTGAGAGCACAGTGGAATTCTTCACGCGACGGATTTGTATTTGATCCTGCCGAGGATGCGGAGGAATCGACTTCGGGCACTTCAAGCGAAGCTGAGACTACCGGTACTGCCGAAGAGGCGAAGATCAATCCGTCGGAGATCGAGATCATTCAGGTTAAGGACGATGACGGAAACCTTACCGCGCTTTATCTGGTGCGCGCTGAAAACATCAGCGACCTTGATTCCGAGGCTGACGGAAACGAAGACGGGCTTAATGCTACAAAGCGTGCCGTAAAAGCTGAAGTTCTCGAGGATAAAGCTACCGCTGACATGAAGGCGGAAGTTGAGGCGGGCGGCAGCAAATTTGCTCTTAAATCCGTTAAACGCAAACAGCTTGATAAGAGTATGAAAGAGGTTATGGGAGACTGAGTTCCTGAAGCTTCTGAAATAAACTGACTATTTAATAACTAAAAAGCGCTTCGGGAAAACAGCCGAAGCGCTTTTTTGGTACGATTTTAAAGATCAAATTGTTTAGTAAAGGGCAAATTGTTTACTAAAGCTCAGATCGTTTGAGGGATCAATCCGGAAGAGCCGCGAGATTCTTTTTGAGAATAGCGAGCTGCTCTTTAAGCTCTTTCGGGAGCTTATCGCCGAATTTTTCGTAGTGGACAACGATCTCGTCAGCTTCTTTGGTCCATACGGCTTTGTCGACGGACAGGAGGCCTTTGAGTGTGTCGAGATCGATATCGAGGTCGGTGAGGTCAATATCTTCAGGTCTCGGGATGTAGCCGATAGCAGTGAGCTCTGCGTCTGCCTTGCCTTCGCAGCGGTCAACGATCCAGTTAAGCACTCTTGCGTTTTCGCCGTAGCCGGGCCAGATGAAATTGCCGTCGTCGTCGGTGCGGAACCAGTTAACGTTGAAGATCTTGGGAGCCTTGTCGCCGAGGCGCTTACCCATATCGAGCCAGTGCTGGAAATAATCACCCATATTATAACCGCAGAAAGGAAGCATTGCCATCGGGTCGCGGCGTACAACGCCTACGGCACCGGCTGCGGCAGCGGTCGTTTCGGAAGCCATCGTAGAGCCTACGAATACACCGTGCTCCCAGTCTCTTGACTGATAAACCAACGGAGCGCATTTTGCTCTGCGGCCGCCGAAGATGATAGCTGAGATCGGAACGCCTTCGCCCTTATCAAATTCAGAAGAAACGCAGGGGCAGTTCTTCGCCGGAGCGGTGAAGCGGGAGTTCGGATGAGCAGCATATGTGGTCTTATCCGCTTTGTTGAACATCGACGGATTCCAGGGATATCCCTTCCAGTCAACGGCGAACGTAGGCGGATTTTTATCAAGGCCTTCCCACCATACCGTATCGTTCTCAAGATTATGGCATACGTTCGTGAAGATCGCGCCGCGTTTGGTGCTCTCAAGAGCGTTGAAATTGGATTTTTCGTTCGTGCCGGGGGCAACGCCGAAGAAACCGTTTTCGGGGTTTATAGCGTAGAGTCTGCCGTCGGGACCGATCTTCATCCATGCGATATCGTCACCGACCGTCCAGACTTTATAGCCTTTTTCTTTAAGATATTTAGGCGGAATAAGCATCGCCAGGTTCGTCTTTCCGCATGCGGACGGGAATGCCGCGGCAACGTAAGTGATCTTTCCCTGAGGATTCTCAAGGCCGAGGATCAGCATATGTTCAGCCATCCAGCCTTCTTTCCAGCCCTGGTAGGACGCGATGCGCAGAGCAAAGCACTTTTTACCAAGAAGCACGTTTCCGCCGTAAGCCGAGTTAACAGAAATGATCGCGTTGTCCTCGGGGAAGTGGCAGATGTAGCGCTTCTCAGGATCGACGTCGCACTTGCAGTGAAGTCCGCGCACCCAGTCGTTGCTGTCGCCGAGCACGTCGAGTACTTTCTTACCAACGCGCGTCATTATGCACATATTAAGTACAACGTAGATCGAGTCGGTTACTTCTATGCCTGCTTTAGCGATAGGAGAACCGATGGGGCCCATGGAGTACGGAATTATATACATCGTACGGCCTTTATAAGTGCCGCGGGCAATATCATACAGTTTCGTGTACATTTCTTTCGGATCGCACCAGTTATTGGTGGGGCCTGCGTTTTCCTTCGAACGCGAGCAGATAAATGTACGGTCTTCGACGCGGGCAACGTCATTCGGTTTGGTTCTGTGCAGATAGCAGTCCGGGAGCAGCTTCTCATTAAGCTTGATCATTTCTCCGGTGGCAACAGCCTCTTTGCGAAGTTCTTCGATCTGTGCTTCGCTTCCGTCTATCCAGACTACTTTATCGGGTTTGACCAGCGACCGAACCTCGTTCAGCCAGCTTAATATTGTGATGTTTTTGGTCATTGTAGTCCCTCCTTAAATAATATAATGGAACGGCTATATTATAATCTCAGAAGCGCCAAAATGCAAGTTTCAGATGATGCATCAGACGATGCATTCAGATGACGGATTAATAATATACGGCAGGTTTTTGAAAGGCGATTTGCACGCTTTTTGCAGGTTAATAGCAAACAAAACTTTTTCCGCCCTTAATAAAAAGGAAAAAGACAATAAAGCAAAGTGTGCATTATCCTTGTTTAAAATGGCGCAACAGCGTAAAAAAGCGAGAAAAACCCCGGTTTGATGTCTGCAAAAAAGAAACTTCTTGCATTTATTGCCAAAATAATATACAATCTAAACGTTGCCGGCGTACGGCAGCGGTTTAGTTATTTAGAAAATACGACGTATAAGACAATTTGATTTGACAGTTAAAGGTTGGAATCGTTTATGGGATTGTTTAAGAAGAAGGGTAGCAAGGCCGTCGGATTCGTTGATTATGATTTTTGGGCGTCTGCAGTTGAGAACGTATACGGAACGAGGCCGGATGTTGAAGCTTTTGATAAATTAATCAGAGAAAAGTATGACGTTGAAAAAATATATTATTTCGGGCGTTTCGGGCTTCCGGCACTGGAGGCTGAAGTTAATTTGATACGGGCTAGCGGCGGGGAGCCGGTAGACACGCAGGATTCGGACAGGATTCGAGGCGAACGAACGGATTTTATCATGCTTGAATACATTTTCAAGTATATTACGAACGCGAAAAACAATGACACCGTAATTTTGTTTACGGCGGATAATCAGTTTATGTCTGTCGTGTCGTTTTTAAAAGAGCGGCTGGAGAAAAAAATTGTCCTCGCCGGCGTAACAAAAACGCTCGGAGGACGGTTCAAACTGCTTGCCGACGATATTATCGAGGTGCCTGGCGAAGATGCGGAAAGAAACGTTTACTATGATATGATAATTGATAATTTCCGCTATATTCACAGGCATAAAGATAAAATGATCTATCCCACGTTTCTTTCGACGATCACTACGGTCGCGCGGTTAAACGAAGCGCCGGAGGAGAAGGTACGCGAATCTTTGCAGGAACTTATTGATAAAAAAATCATATATAAAGTTGAGATCGCGGTTAATCAGGGGGAGAATACCGTGCGTGTGCTCAGGCTCGATAAAAATAAAGCCCAGAAAGCAGGGCTTTATCTTACGGATTCATAGCTCTGGCTCTAAAAATCAGTTTGTATCGTTTGCAGGAAGCAGATCTGCGAGCGTCACGCTGTCTAGATAGCCGATGATCAGATCGTTAAGCCGCATCCAGACCGGGAGGGTGCGGCATTTTTCTCTGTGTTCGCAGCCTTCGCCGCTGAATTCAGCGCATTCTACGGGTGAGAGCGTACCTTCGGTAAGGCGTAGTATTTCACCGATCGGGTATTTTTCGGGACTGCGGGTCAATCTATATCCGCCTGCTCTGCCCTGAACGCCTTCGAGGAGGCCGTTTTTTACGAGTACGGGCACTATCTGTTCGAGGTATTTTAGCGAAAGTTCTTCTCTGGCGGCAATTTCTTTCATGGGAACGTAATTGTTCCCTCCGTTCTCTGCAAGATCTGTCATTATTCTGAGTGCGTACCTTCCGCGTGTAGAAATGATCATAAAAACCCCTTAATCGCCGCTAAAAGATATTGTCCCGCCTCCGAGCACCGTCTCGCCGTCGTAGAAAACAGCTGCCTGGCCGGGAGTGATCGCCCTTACGGGTTCGGCGAACGTAACCTCTGCCTCGGTATTCGAGAGCGCGGTCACCGTCGCAGGCTGCTCAGGATGGTGGTAACGGATGCGAACTTTGCACCGCACCGGAGCTTCAGGAACGGACCCGGAGATCCAGTTCACGTTTTCGACACGGCACCTTAGCGAAAACATTTCGTTTGCGCGGCCAAGAATTACGGTGTTGTTGTCGCGGTCAATGCGTTTTACGTATAGCGGCGCCTCGGCAGAAATGCCAAGACCTTTGCGCTGCCCGACGGTGTAATTGATAATACCGTGATGGCGCCCGAGCACGTTTCCGTCGGAATCAACGAAGTCGCCGTCTTCAAACGTTTTTTGCGTGTTTCTGCATATAAAATCAGTATAATTTCCGTCCGGGACGAAGCAGATGTCCTGACTGTCGGGCTTTTGAGCGTTATGAAAGCCTTTTTCAGCTGCGATCGCACGTACTTCAGGCTTGGTGAGTTCTCCGAGCGGGAATAAAGTGTGAGCGAGCTGCTCCTGAGTGAGAAAATACAGCACGTAGCTCTGGTCTTTTGCCTTGTCCACTGCTTTTTTCAGCAAAAAGCGGCCCGTTTCGGCGTCAAAACTGACACGCGCGTAGTGACCGGTGGCAATATGCTCGCAGCCTAAAAGCATTGCCCGCTCGTATAAAACGCCGAACTTAAGCTCGCGGTTGCAGATGATGCACGGATTAGGCGTGCGGCCGCAGGAGTAGTTGTCAATAAAATCTTTTATCACCGTCTGCCGGAAGCGGTCCACCTGGTTAAACACGTAATACGGCATACCCATGGACGCCGCAACGCTTCTCGCATATTCGGTGTCGGTAAGGGAGCAGCAGGATTTATCGTTGTCCTGCCCGATATCCGAATTTTCGAAAAGCCTGAGCGTTGAGCCCAGGCACGTGTAACCCTGATCCTTTAATATTGCCGCAGCGACGCTGCTGTCAACGCCTCCGCTCATTGCGATCAATACTTTACTCATTTTTCCTCATACGGTCAGAGTTCGCACGTCTCGCAGTTTTCGCAGGAAGGGAAGAGAGAATGATCGTACTCTATGCCGTTTTTATCGTAATAATCTTTCAATGCGGCCTTGATCGCCTCTTCCGCCAGCACGGAGCAGTGGATCTTATGTGCGGGAAGTCCGTCGAGTGCCTCTGCGACTGCGCGGTTCGTGAGTGCGAGGGCGTCGGAAACGGGTTTTCCTTTGATGAGTTCGGTGGCCATGGAGCTCGAAGCGATGGCGCTGCCGCAGCCGAACGTCTCAAATTTTACATCAGAAATGATGTCGCCGTCAATTTTCAGGTATATTTTCATTATATCGCCGCATTTTGCGTTGCCGACTTCGCCGATGCCGTCAGCTCCCTCTATCACGCCTACGTTGCGGGGATTGCGGAAATGATCCATTACTTTTTCACTGTAAAGAGCCATAAATCTTACACGTCCTTTCTAAAATCGTTGTCAATAAGCCGCCGTTCGTCAGTCCGTAAGGAAAGTGCGTTTTCCGCTGACGAGGTCGCGCCAGACGGGGGACATTGCCCGCAGCCTTTCTACGACGGAAGCGACGGCGTCAATAGTTTCGTCTATTTCCGCTTCGGTATTGTCCGGTCCGAGCGTTAAGCGCAGTGAGCCGTGGGCAATTTCATGCGGTCTTCCTATTGCGAGCAGTACGTGGCTCGGATCGAGCGAGCCCGAGGTGCAGGCGGATCCGGAGGAGGCGCAGATGCCCTTATCGTCCAGCAGCAGGAGCATCGATTCACCTTCGATTCCTTCAAAGCAAAAATGAACGTTCCCCGGAAGTCTGTTCGTTCGGTCTCCGCTCAAAAGGCCGTGGGGAATGCGCGAAAGTCCGGCAATAAGTCTGTCTCTCAGCGCACGCTCGCGAGCCGCATTGACCTCCATATTTGCGCATGATTCTTCTAACGCCGCGGCCATACCTGCGATTGCAGGCAGATTTTCCGTGCCCGCACGCTTACCGCGCTCCTGAGCGCCCCCTTCGATAAGGGTCGATAAGATGATGCCTTTCCGGGCGTAGAGCACTCCGATGCCTTTCGGCCCACCGAATTTATGTGCGGAAATGGAAAGCATGTCGATATTCTGCTTTTTAACGTCTATCGGCAGATGACCTGCGGCCTGAACGGCGTCGGTATGAAACAGCACGCCTTTCTCGCGGCAAACACGTCCGATCTCTTCGACCGGCTGCACGGTTCCTATTTCGTTGTTCGCGAACATAACGGTGACAAGGCACGTGTCCGGCCTTATTGCCTCTGCGACCTGCTGCGCGGTGACGATTCCTTCGCCGTCGCGGTTTTTGAGTTTGCCGCTTTTATCCTCAGCCGCACCGGGAGCGCGTACGTCAAGGTAAGTTACTTCGTATCCGCTTTTTTCAAGCTCTTTTAACGTATGAAGCACGGCGTGATGCTCAAAAGCAGTTGAAACTATATGTTTTTTGCCTTTTTTTGCGCCCAGGTTCGCCGCCGTGATGATAGCCTGGTTATCTGCCTCGCTTCCGCCGGAAGTAAAAGTTATCTCTCTCGGTTCTGCACCGATGCAGGCGGCCACTTTTTCTCTTGCAAGATAAAGAGCTTCTGCGGCTTTCTGGCCCGCGGTGTGCATGCTGGAAGGATTTCCGTAATTATCGGTAAAACACGGCAGCATTGCATTTAAAGCGACAGGCGATATTTTAGTAGTAGCTGCGTTGTCAAGATAGATCATATCGGGTCTCCGTTGTTTCTGAATTATTTACCTACCAGTTTAGTAGGTGTTTATATTGTAGCATACTCGTTTACGGATTGCAACAGTGATGTGAAAGGAGGGCGGGGACAAGATGACGGAGACCCGGAAGCACCCTCCGGAGATAATTTGAGCGTTATTGACGCATCCTATTTTTGGCCCGCGACCTCGTCGATCGAAATGTTCCGGTTGTGAAGGATAGGCTTCCACTCTACGTGTAAAAATAGCGCAATGAGCATGGAATATTTGCCGATAATATCAAATACCGGGAACATGAATATGTGCCAGATCACCCGGTACCATGCGAGTTTCGGTATATGGCGGTGCTCGGTGACCATAACGTAGGCAGCGGTAAGCATTGACGAACCCCACGAAGTCAGAAAATTGATACCTATACTGGCGAAAAGACCGAGGAACGGCCCCCACATAAACCCGGCGAGGACTACCAGCAGGATCCGCAGGATAAGGAGCAGGAGGTTTTTGAAAAACGTTACGATCGAGCGCGGATAGATCGTGGTAAGCATGTCGAAACAGCAGAATTTCTGTGCAAAACCGCGGGAGCGGAAAATGCCGCAGAACAGCTTCCCCCCGCTTTCGCCGAAGGCCTGGATGTGACCCTTTCCCCAGCGGATACGTTGACGCATGACCTGCCGGAAAACAGTGGGCTGTTCGTCGTAAAATTCGGCGTCGTTCTGGTAGGTGATGCGAAAACCGTCGGCAACGGCATCGGCGCTCATTGCCCGGTCTTCCGTGAGTGACGTGTACACCCACCCGCGCGCGCGGATCGTTTCAGCGGCGAAAAGGAAGCCGGTACCCTGCAGGCGCGTGGTGAGATTCATTGCGGATATTCCGCGGTTGGTCGTTCGTATGGTGCGCATCCAGTGAAGCGCGTACGAAGACGAGATCCAGTTATCGTCAAAGTTTTTGGTGTTGCGGTAGGACGTGATTATTTTCGCGCCGGAATCGAACGCGTCGTTCATGCGGGAAACGAAATCGCTCTTCAGAAGGTTATCGGCGTCAAAAATAAAATAGCCTTCAAACGCGTCGGAGCCGTAGTCTTTGGCGATGTTGTCAAGCAAAAACTGAAGCGCAAAGCCTTTGGTGCGGTGCTCGCTGTCAAAACGTTCGTAACATACCGCGCCGAGAGAGCGGACGATTTCCGCCGTATTGTCGGTGCAGTTATCCGCGACAACAAAAGTGGTGAGCTCCCCCGGGTAATCTTGTTTTTTAATGCTGTCGATCAGGTTCCCGATGACCGCCGATTCATTGCGCGCAGCGATCAATATCGCGTATTTGTGCAGATTTGCGGCTTTCGGGAACTTCCGGGTCGTAAAAAGGCCAACGATCATATAGATCGTTTTGGGCAGGTACAGTGCGGAAACGACGGAGGCGATCACAGTTATTATTTTTATTATTATATTAATGGCTTGTGACATTTTTCTTATGCTTTATCAAGTTTGAAGCGGAATTCTTCGCCGTCCGCGCAGTTTTCCTTAGCAAAGCTGCTGCCGTCGGGGAAGGTGATATCGATCGAATAGGTGCGTGTTCCGGTGGTTCCTGCGTTGCGGGAGAGGGATATTTTTACGCTGCCGAAAGGAGTTGGAACGCTGCCTGACGCCTTTTCTGTGTTCAGTACGAACATGTGCGGTTTTACGCGCAAAGTATGGTATCCGTCCTCTTCGGGGTACGCGCCGAGGATCATTGCCGAGAACTCGTATGAGGGCGCGGAGCTCCAGCCGTGGCACTCACTGCGCGGGCTGTCCGGATTCTCACACCAGGTCGTGCAGTGATTGTCGAGCATGCGCTGCCAGCCTCCGAACAGGCGGGGCGCGTATTTATCGTAAAGAGCTGCTTTTTCGAGCGCGCGGAACAGGAAGAAGCCCATGGAGAACGAGCAGTGCGCCACGGGAGTATCGCCGTTCATTGTGCGCTCCATCAATTCTGTTGCCTCCGCTCCGTTGACAATGCCTGACAGCACCGCCCAGAGCGACGTGTGTTCGCTGAATTCGCGGCGGGAAGGCGTGTTCCGGAATAATTTGGTGTCATTGTCCCAGCACTTTTCAATTATAAGCGCGGACAATTCATCCGCCCTCTGCGCATATTCCGCACTTCGCGCTGATCTGCCGCAATATCCGGCGACCTCCGAAGCACATCTGAGGGCGGCAACGAACAGCATTGACGCCACTGTGAGCGGTTCGCCTTCCATACCTCCCGGCGTGACGCCTCCCGGCCAGCCCGGCACCCAGTCCACAAAAGACCAGTAAGGAGTTGCCCCCATAAGCCCGGTTTCGTCGCGGAAGATCTCGAAAGACTCGAGCGCCTTATCCATCGTACCCAGCAGTTCGGAAGCCTGCCTGCGGGTCTCGTCTCCGAACGGAGCGTATCTTACGTATTCGCGCAGCATGAGCACCCAGAAAAGCGTGAAATTCGGGATGATCTGGGTCATGACCGAGGGGTAATTAGCCTGCAGCATTCCGTTGTATATCTGTGAACGCGAAAGGTCCGTGATGCTCTTGAACGGCAGCCGGAAATCGTCGATCATGCGCAGTGTAAACAGCATCTCGAGGCAGCTGTCCATATCGTACTGCTGCTGTTCGAAATAGGGACAGTCAATAAAGATCTCGTGGGCGCAGCATTTTACGGTGTTGATACTCACTTTCCACATCTCATTGAGCGCGCGGTCGGTACTTTCGAACGAGCCCTCCAGCGGGAACGGGTAGAAGCACGAGCTGTAGGTGAGTGAATCGAAATGCACGGACGGGTCGCTGAATTCCAGGCGGATGAAGCGGAAAGCGCGGTACCAGAACGGAGTGAACGTGATTATTCCGCTGTCCGGAATATGAACGACGTCGAACACCATACCGCCGAATTCCGCGGAAGGATCGGTATATACTGCGTCGCGCATGCCTTTAAAGCTGTTTCCGGCGGCGTCTTTAGTAATGTAGCTTTCGCTGTAGATGATTTTGATAACGCTTCCGGGAGCTCCGGTGGCGGAAATGGTCGGAAGAGCGGTCGTGTACGTTCCGGCGTCAATTTCGATGAAGTCGTCGCCCCGGCGGGCAATTTTGAACTGCTCCGGGCTGCCGTATTCGAGCTGCGGGATGGGTCTCGGCTCAAGCAGGTAATTATCGGCAAGACCGAAGACGGTAAAGCCGCGAGGCTGCGGAGGGGCAAGCTGTATGATATTGACCTCGGCGAGCTTCGGATCTCCCCAGACCTCTTCTCCGGGAGGCGTAGAAATGTGTATGCCCGGAAAATGCCGGAAAGTGACGTTGTCCTCGCGAACGCAGGACCATGAGGCATCCGTGCCGAAGCAGAACTTTTCCTGCTCTGCACCATCGCCGTTGTACGCGATCTCCCCGTCGATCCACAGCGCGGGTCGCGAGCCGCGGAAAATCGATATAAATGAATTTTCCTGCAGATAAAGCACTTCTACGCAGATCTCGTTATATCCTTTGAGAAAAAGTGGTTTTAGCGCGGCTGTTTCGAACGTTTCGTAGTATCTCGTGTATTCCGAACCCTGGCACGGGCCTTCACCGGCAAACTTACCGTTGATGTAGAGGCGGTAGCGCGAATCCGCGCAGATGCTGAGGCGGGCGGAAGAAATATCGGCGGGATCGGAAGGAAGGTCAAAATTCTGTGTAAAATAGTAAAAATGCGTTGTCAACGGCTTTTCTTCTGTGCATATCCAAAAACTCATATAGCGCTCTCCTTTGCTGCCCGAATTGTCCGGGATCCTGCTGCCAATTATAGCAGAACTGCGGCGGTTTGCAAAGCCGTTACTGTATGGGGTATAATAAATATATCAAATTACGCGGAGGAGCAAAGAACGCAGATGAACGGCGGAGATTATATAAATATTGTCACCCGGACGATCGGCGAAGCGTACGGGACACAGAAAAAAGAGCTTGAAAAGGCCGCGGCGCTGATAGCGGAAGCGGTAGAGACGAGGCATAACGTTTTTGTTTTCGGCTGCTCTCACGCGGGCATACTGGCGGAGGAAGTGTTCTATCGGACCGGCGGGCTCGCGGTGATAAATCCGATCTTTTTCCCTGCGATGATGCTGAACACACGCCCGATCACTATGACCAGCTCGCTCGAGCGGCTCCCGGGGCTCGGAAAAATCATATTTGAAAAGAATCACGTAAGCGAAGGCGACGTGCTCATACTGCATTCGGTATCCGGAAGAAACGCGGTGCCGGTAGATATGGCGCTGCTTGCCCGCGAAAAAGGAGTAAGGACCGTCTGCATCACGAATCTTGAATATTCGCGTGCGGTTACGGCGAGACATCCTTCGGGAAAGCGGCTCTTCGAGGTGTGCGATATCGTTATTGACAATAAAGGCACGGTCGGGGATGCGGCGGTGGAAATCGAAGGCCTTCCGGAAAAGATCGGACCTACGTCAACGGCTGTCGGTACGGCCCTGATCAACGCCCTTGTGATCGACGCGGTCAATAAAATGATCGACGACGGCACCGTGCCACCCGTGCTCATGAGCGCAAACCTTGACGGCGGCGACGCGCATAACGCAAAGATCTTTGAGGAGTACGCGGACAATATTTTTTATATGTGATTCTTAAGATTCGAAACGGAGACCCAGACGATGCAAAGTAAAAAGGCTGCGGAGGCAATGGCGGCGCTAAATATCAGCGACAGCGCGTTGTCCGAAAAAAATTTTGAAGAAGCTGTGCGCGGCCCACATTTGGTGATCGACAGCGGCGGGACAAAAGTGGCTGCGATCCTGTTTGACGATGATTATCATCTGATTGCGAAGGCGCGGACCGGCAGTTTTAGGGCTAATACGACGCCTGCGGAGCTCGTTAAGGCGCATTTTAACGATATGACGGAGAAACTCGGGCTGAAACCGGGGGACAGGATAGGAACGGTAAGCGGCACGTACGAAAAAGCCATTGATAAACTGCTCTCGGAGCATTTTAATGTCGAAAAAACGAAGCATTTAAGCGAACTTGATCTGGGGCTCTGCGCCGCGGGACTGTTCGGGGACGGTCTTCTGGCAATCGCGGGCACAGGCGCTACGGTGTGCGGAAGGATCGGCGGCAACGGTTTTTCTGCGGGCGGCTACGGTTCGGCTGTCGCGGATGAGGGTTCCGGCTACTGGATCTCGAGAGAGGCGATGATCGCCGCGATCCGCGATTTTGAAGAGCGCGGTCCTTCAACGAGTCTGACCGGGCTCATTGCGGATCATTTCGGCGGATTCCCGGCAGAGCGCCTGAGGGAAGCGATATTTTCCATCTATTCTATTGACAGTTCGCCCGTAACACAGGTGGCGGGGATCGTACCGCTGGTCGTCGAAGCGGCGGAGGCGGGGGACGGTATTTCGGTCAACATCCTTTCCGCCGCCGGTAAACTTATTGCCGAGCAGATGCTCTTCCTTATCCGCCGCAATTCGGTCGCGGACAACATTCCGATTGCTGTTTCAGGCAGTGTCTGGCGCCGGAATCCGCTGTTTGTCAACGCATTTACCGGCCGGATCCGTCAGGTTTACCCGGGGCGCGAGTTCGTATTCCCTCAATTTCAGCCTATAATCGGCGCGGTGGCGCATATAATGTGCGCTCACCGAGGCGGGAGAGGCTTTACCCCCGAAGAGGAGGCCCTGCTTTCGCGCGAATACGCGGATTATAAGTTTGAAATATAGTTATTATAAGTAAAAAAACGGCGGGTCCCGAAAAGAACCTGCCGCTTTTTAAATGATTATGCTAAATATGCCGTCAGATCATCCACGTTCCGGAGCCGAGCAGCATCGGGGACTCAAGACCGGGCGCTTCAAAAACGGCCTGGGTATTTGCCGGAACTGTGATAATGTAGCGGTACCCGGGACCGTCGGTGCGTTTATTGTACACCACTTCGATCATACCGTAAGGAGACTCGATGCTCACCGCCAGGCGCGTTACGCTCTTGGCGTGGCACGGTTTTATTTTGAAGCTGCGGAAGCCAGGGCTGAGCGGCTCGATACCGGCGAGGCAGGTGAACCAGGAGTAGAGGAAGCCTCCGTGCATGGGATGGTCGTACGACGAAACACCGTTCGTTACGTTAAGTTCGATGTGGTGCATGTCGGGAGACTCCCAGATCGTAGTGGCATTATCATCCATCATTGTCCCGAAACTCGTGTGCCTGCGGTTGAACAGGTATTTCAGCGCGTCTTCTGCGTAGCCGGCCTTCATCAGCGCGGGGGCAAGGTATTTGTTGGCGTAGATGCCTGTTGACATCGCGTGATCTTCGTCGCGGATGAGGCGAACGGTTTCGTCCAGGAGCGCCTTTCTGTCTCCGTCAGGATATGCCCCGAGCATCAGCGCGGCGCCGTTCGTGCCCCAGTAGCCGTACGTGTGCTTTTCGGCATCGTAGAAGTGACGGATGAGCGCGTCTTTTATCTTTTCCGCCAGCGCCAGATAGTGGTCCTCGTCGCCGTAGCCGAACGCTTTTGAGATCTCAGCCATGCGGATGCAGATCTCGTAATACATCATTGTCGACGAATGAGCCACGGGCATGCGGCGCGCCGTTTCGTGACCGCCCGGAGGACACCAGTCGCCGAGGCCCTCGGTTATTATGCAGTCGTTGGCCCTGGCCGTCTCGTGCTCGACCCAGCGGCGCATAAGATCGATATTGTCCCGGATCACCGACTCGTCGCCTAAATATTGCCACATATAATACGGAATGATGATCTGCGCACAGCCCCACAAAGGCGAAGCCTCGCCGCAGCCGCGCTTTCCGGGGGCGATCATCTGCCACGTGCCGTAGACTTCGGTCGAAGTGCGGATGTCGTTCAGATATTTAGTGTACGAGGCGGTCATATCGTAATTGAGCATGCCCCAGTTGCACACGACTTCGGCGTCTCCCAGCCAGCCGCATTTTTCGCGTGCCGGACAATCTTCGGGGTAGCCGTGGTAGTTGGAGAGGAACGTATTCTGCATCAGGCGGTGGATGTTGACGAGGTCAACGTTATCCGAATCGAAATACGAGGTCCTGGAGAGATCAGTTGACAGCGCGATACCCTTGATCATTTCTTTCAGGGGCATTGTCCCGTAACCCCTCGAAATATCGTGGATGCCGGTGATCTCGACGTACCTGAATCCGTGGTACGTGAAGCGAGGCCTGTAGATCTCAACTTCCGGACCGCCGCGGGCAATATATATTTCTTCCTGTATGCACTGTGTCGCGAATGCGCCGGTCGAGCGGTGGTCAAGCGCTCCGCCTTTGTTCAGCGTTTCCGACGTGCGGATAACGTAAACGGCTCCTCTGGGGGAGTTTGCGGGGATCCTGAGCTCGTAAACGCCTGCGAAGTTTTTACCCAGGTCAAATATCCACGCTCCGTCCTGCGCCCCGCTGGCGCATTTTACGGAAACGGTCGGGATCTCTTCTCTGACTCGCACGGGCGGCATCAGGCAGCCGGTGAGTGTTCCTTTCGGCGTCGTGTCTTCTACAACGTCGCCCCAGCCGCTTTCGCTGCCGTCATAATCTGCAAAACCCGCGACTTCCAGGCGGCAGTCGTACGTTTCACCGGCGTAAATATTATTCGTGGAGATCGGGCCGTACTTGTATTTCCAGCTTCCGTCGGTATCGGTGATCACAAACTGCTCGGTCCCGTCGCTGAATTCGATACGCAGAAGAGCGATGGCGCAGACGTCGCCGTAAACGAAACCGTTCGAGCCCCATACGCGGCTCTGCGAGTAGAAACCTTCGCCAAGCTGGACGGTCAATGCATTGCCGCCTGCTTTTACGAGCGGCGTGACGTCGAGGCCGCGGAATAGCACCGTTTTTTCGTAGTTTGTGGCGGGCGGGTCAACGCAGTAGTCGTCTGTGCGTTGTCCGTTTATATAAAATTCGCCGCAGCCGAGGCCGCATTCGTAAAGGCGAGCGCGTGCGATCTTTTTCTCTCCGTCTGCATTTACGTTGAATTTAGTGCGAAGATACGGCGCCCATCCGACAATATGTTCTAGGGGTTTTATCCACTTTGCACCCTTCCAGTCATCAGGAGCGGGACCGGTGGAAAAAGTGAGGGATGCCGTGTCCGAACCGCCGTGATTATCCGCGGCTGTCACGGTAAAAGTATAATCGGAAAGGGGCTTTAGCGAAAGTCCGGCGGGTTCTAAACCGACAGAATCGGAGCTTTCGGTATCACCGGAATCGAACACGATCTCCGAAGTGTTTCCGGCTGTTTTCGCAACGATAAACCGGTATGAAGTCTGAAAAGTATTGTCAACGTCAGAATCGATCTTCCAGCTGAAGCGCAGCTTCGAAAGAGGCGCGGTCAATGTGTTTTGGGCACCGTTTACAGTAAGGCCGTAGAGTTTCATGGTAGCAACCACCTCGCAGTTTTAATGTGGCTTTAGTATACCACATCACGGAGGCGGCGGGCAATCGTTAATTGCTCGGCTTTAATTGATCGGCACGGCGTTCTTCACCGTCTCAAGATCCGGGATCGAATTGGCCGCACCCGCGACGGTAATTGACAGCCCCGACGCTCTGCTCGCCATATCCATACAATCGCCGATCGGTTCGCCCCTTGACAGCCCCGCAAGAAAATAGCCCGTAAAAGTATCGCCGGCGCCCGTTGTATCCACGCGTTTACCGTAATCGTACGTGCGGGAATAATACTTTTTACCGCGGGAGAGGCAGAGCGCGCCGCGTTTTCCAAGCGTCATGACGATGGAAGCATCCGGATATTTAACCTGAAGCGCCTCGATCACGTCGAGCGGTTCGAGGTCTCCGCCTGTTCCGGCCAGCGCTTCCGCCTCGCCCTGGTTAACGATCATCCAGTCAAGCAGCGAAAGACCGTCAAATTCAAGCAGCCCGGCAGTAATTGGGGACGGATTCAGCACAGTCAGCATGCCCTTTTCGTGTGCGCGGTGTATCAGATAATTCACGTTGGATATTTCGTTCTGAAGCAGGAGCAGATCGCCGGCTTCGAAATGCGCGAGCGTCTCGTCGATCTCAGCCTCGGTTATGCGCGTGTTGGTACCGCCGTAAATGAGGATGCAGTTTTCGCCCGAAGGAACGACCTGAATGATAGCGTGCCCTGTGGGAACGTCCGGATCGATCCTCAAAAAGCGGCAATCAGCGCCAGCTTTCTCCAGGAACTCTTTCAATTCGATCCCGTCCGCGCCGATCTTTCCGCCGTGAAAAACGCACGCACCCGCTCTGGCGAGGGCAACGGACTGGTTCAGTCCTTTTCCGCCGGTGTGCAGCTGGCAATCGGTCGCGGAAAGTGTCTCTCCCGCCTTCACGAAAGCAGGCATCTGGTACACGTGGTCAATATTCAGCGAGCCGTAGTTCAGTATCTTCATAGTTGTAACCCTCCCAGGTATAAATGCTTGCCGATCGGGGGGATCGGTCAGGCAGATTCAAAATTCAGTCCGTATCAGCACGGGGCAATGGTCGCTCAGGATCAGTGCTTCTTTGTCGGTGATCACGGTATAATTAAGGATCCGTACGCCGGAGCCGCGGACAACGATATGATCGATGGAAAGGGTATTGTCCTTTTTAGACGGTTTCGCCGGTATGTACCGGTGGTTTTCGGCGTCGTATTCGGGGTTTTTGTGGTGAGTGCGGATAAAATTCGTGCGCGTTTCGGCGATCGTTGACGTGCATACGATTCCGTTCGAGTTCAGCAGCGCAAACGGTTCGGACGAAATGTCGCAATTAAAATCGCCGCCGCAGAAGCCGGGGATACCGTCAGGGCACAATGCGTCGAAGCAGGCGGTCAATTCCTTCGCGTTGCTTATGCGGGCTTCATTGCCCTCGTCATTTTGCGCAAAATAGAAATGCGTTGACATCGCCGCGAAACGCTTGCCTTGACTGCCTTCGGGCAATATTTCTCGCAGTAAAGAGCCGCTTACCGATTTCGACGTGTAGTCGTTCAGTCCGTCGTAAAGTTTAAAAATGGCACGTTCTTCGCAAAAACGCGACACCTTATATGCCAGGGGCGTGTAATTCAAAGTGTTGCCGCCCAGATCCGGTTCGCTGACCCTGTAACCGCACTCCCGGAGGCCGGATCTGAGCACCTCTGACCGGTGCCAGTTCGGATGAACTTCCTGGAGCATCAGCACGTCCGGGGAGTATCTTTTGAGCAGCGTCACAAGCGCCGAATCGCGGTCTTTTACGGGGTTTCCGAACACGTCTGCCCATATGTTGCTTGTCATCAACGATACTATCATTTTGTCCTCCGCATTATTCACAACTGTAAGTGCGTTTTCCACATCGCAATACCGCGTTTCCACAGGGTTTTCCACAGGTTTTGGGCGGTTTTGGAAGTTTTCCACAGGCAAAAGCGTCCAGGAAACGTCAAAATTAACGACGGATTTTACAGCCCGAGTTCCTTTTTCAGCCACAGAAAAACGCCTGCGGTCCAGCCTAACATTGCCGGCGTCTCGTACTCCGATGTTACCGAAACCGCGCCTTTCGCCGCGTCGTATTTTTCCCACAAAGAACCGGTTGCAGCGAATATTGACGAGGCCGTTCCGATATACTTTTTCGCGATCCTTACGGCATCTTCATCGAGGGAAAGATTTTTTAGCGCGACGTACGCGAAGTACACGTTTGAAGGCCACATAGCGGGATAATCCCACTGAAGGTACGCCGCATCCTGCCCCCTGTATTCGCACGTGGATAATCCGTACGGCAGTTCGAGCCGCCTTAGCACTTCAAGCGCCGAACGCGCCGAAGCCTCTCCCGGATCGGCGATCCCGACGGCGTACGGGTAGAACGAAATGCAGCTGAGCACAGGCGAGAACGTTCCGTTTTTGTAATTGTAATCGTAATAAATGCCGGTCGCAGGATCCTTCATATATTTATTGACCGCAGCCTTGCGCCGGGCAGCATTTTCCGCGAAAACTTCCGCCTCGCTGCCTCTGCCGTTTGCCCGAAGCAGCTCCGCAAATTTAACTTCCGCGTCGTAGAGCAGGCAGTTTACGTCGAGATGCACGTATTCGGAGGGGGCGAAGCGTTTTCCGCCGGAAGGGAAGCGCGGGTTGAAGTCCCAGCCGCTCTCGGCGATGGCGTATAATTCATCCGCCAGACGGTCGCCTTCCTCCGGCGTATCGTATTTCTCACCGACGCGTGCGCTGAGCCACGGGGCGGATTCGCGAAGCGCCTGTTTCGTGCAGTTGTTTCCGAAAGCGCAGAGCCCTTCAAAAACGGTTCGGTCAAGGTAAAAGAACGACAGTTCGCGTTTTATTGCGTCAATATATTTCGCCGCGAGGGTCATATCGCCCCGGAAACGGCACAGATCGTAAACTCCGCGCGTGAACAGCGGGGGCTGCGAGCGGTCAAGCAGGTGGTTCGCGTTAGGCATATATCCGAGGTTCATAATGAACCAGCAGATGTTGTCGAGATTATTTTCTGCCTGGGAGTCGCGACCTGAAAGCATAAGGCCGAGATTGGTGAAATACGTGTCCCAGTAATAGAAATCCGTAAAAAGTTCCTTTGCGCACGGGACGGTGAACGGCTTGGGAAGGCGCACCATACCGTGGATCGTATCCTCGGGAGAGCGAAGGGTATTGACCCAGTTTGCATTTATATAATCGGCGACCGCGGTGACGTCAGCGGTAAGTCCGTCGGCGGAAAGAAAATCGCGGGTATTATCGTTCATATTGACCTCCGTATCGTATTGACATTCGTATCTGATTCAAAACACAGTGTTTTTGAACGCGGCCGGATCAGGACCACTTCGTCTCACAGTAAATGCAGCGGTACACTTTATGTTCGCGGTCGGTCAGACGGAATATCTGGCTGAGCTCCTGCTCGCACGAACTGATGCAGCGCGGGTTTTTGCATTTCAGCACGTTTGTAAGGATCTCAGGCATTTCGATCGTCTTTTTATCAACAAGTTCTCCGTTTTTTATAAAATTTACCGTGGCACCCGGATCGACGAATCCGATGATGTCCACGTTTACGGGTATGTCGGCGTCAATTTTTATTATATCTTTCCGTCCCATTTTTTTGCTGACAACGTTTTTTATCAGTGCTACCGAGACGTCAAGCTCGTCGAGCCCGAGCAGTTCGTACAGTTTCATGCCTTGTCCGGCGGTGATGTGGTCAATTACGATCCCGTTTTGTATCGAGTCTACGTTCATATCCGGTCTCCTTTCAGACGGTTTCAAGCGGCCTTACAGCGGGCGTTTTCGCGGGCGGCAGTTTTCCGGCCTCGCGCAGAAGCATAAGTATCAGCGCCATACGCATATACTTTCCGTTCAGCACCTGCTTAAAATAGCAGGCGCGCGGGTCGTTGTCGATCGCCACGCTGATCTCGTTGACCCTCGGAAGGGGATGCAGCACGCACATATCGGGCCTTGCCAGCTTCATTTTCTCGGGAGTGAGTATGTAGCTGTCTTTCAGCCTCAAATAATCCTCTTCGTTGAAGAATCGCTCTCTCTGCACGCGCGTCATATATAAAAGATCGAGGTCCGGAAGCGCGCCTTCAAGATCTGACGTCTGAGTGTACGCGATGCCGCGGGGCTTTAAGACGCTGTCTTTTACGTAGCTGGGGAGCTTCAGTTCCTCGGGGGAGATCAGCACGAATTTAACGTTTTCGTAGCGTGAGAGCGCGTTGATGAGCGAATGGACCGTGCGGCCGAATTTAAGGTCGCCGCATAGACCGACCGTGAGATCGCCCAGCCTGCCTTTTTCGCGCAGGATCGTTAAAAGATCGGCGAGCGTCTGGGTAGGGTGGCAATGCCCGCCGTCGCCCGCGTTTATAACGGGAATCGATGCGTTGTTCGCGGCAACGAGCGCCGCGCCTTCTTTCGGGTGGCGCATCGCGATTATGTCAGCGTAGCAGCTGACAACTTTCGCGGTATCGGCGACGCTTTCGCCCTTGGAAGCCGATGACGTTGCCGCGCCTGTGACGGACAATACGTTTCCGCCCAGCTCGTACATTGCCGCCTCGAAGCTCAGGCGCGTGCGCGTCGATGGCTCGAAAAACAGCGTGGCCAGTTTTTTGCCCCTGCACAGTTCCGAATAAGCCTCCGGCCGTGCGATAATATCCTGCGCCGTTGCCAGCAGACCGCCTATCTCTTCGGTCGATAGGTCAAGAATATCTATTACGTGTCTCATACGTAGCTCCTTTCCAATTTGCCACTTTCAACTTGCAACTTGCCACTTTCAACTTGCCACTTTCAACTTGCAACTTGCCACTTTCAACTTGCCACTTTCAACTTGCCACTTGCCACTTGCAACTTATCACTTGTCACTTGCCACTTGCGACTATCCATTGATTTAAGGCACATATGATTACCTTTTTTTCGCCAGCGAAGCCGAGTGAATGCCTAAGAAATTTGATTGACCGAACTGCCAGCCGACTCCCGGGTTCGCAGTACATCCCCAACTCGTGCCATCCCTCGGGTCGCCCATTTGCCACTTGCCACTTCTAACTTTCAACTTGCC
>JAEEGL013301678.1_pt1 | contig 41155 bp, 30 predicted proteins | sample 9134231 | NCBI WGS metagenome assembly JAEEGL01 (sample SAMN16246548, study PRJNA631951) | gut metagenome | biome: gut microbiome; feature: rumen; material: fiber-attached | host: Bos | place: Iran: Karaj | collected 2018-10
AGAGACCTCCCCTAACCCCTCCTGTTAGCACAAGAGACCTCCCCTAACCCCTCCTGCAGGAGGGGTTAGGGGAGGTCTCTTGTGCTAACAGGAGGGGTTAGGGGAGGTCTCTTGTGCTAACGATCGATTCGAATTTAACGAATTAAACGAATTGCTGCGTGTCGTAATTCGTTTAATTCGTTGTTTTTATAAAATAATTGTGTTGAGTACTTGGGGCTAATTGATGCGTAGCAGGGTGGAGGTACTGGCTGCTGCGGGCCCGTTGAGCTGCACGGCGTAGACGGCGGTGGGCAGCGTGGGGCAGGGTAGTGAGTAGGTGGTGAGGCCTGTTGGCACCGTCGCGTCGAGCAGCACCTTTCCTGAGATGGCGAAGAGACGAAGGCGGACAGGGGCCGTCGTCGGCGTGTCGAACGTCACGTGGAGTGAGCGGTTGGCGTAGGTGACGTGGGCCGTTGATGGTGTTGTCGATATGTCGTTGATCTTGCTGAATTGCAGGATGTCGAGCAAACCGGCGTAGACGTCGATCTCGCCGTAGCCGTACTCGTTGTTGGGATAGCTGAGCGAGGGGTCGTAATGGCGGCTGGTGCGGCTGATGACACCCATGACGTCTTGTGGCGTCAGCGTGGGACATGCCTCGAGCCACAGGGCGATGGCACCGCCGACGACGGGGCTTGCCATCGACGTGCCTGTATTGGTGCCCCAGACGTATGTGCGGCCGTTGAAGTCGAAACGCTCGACGTCAAAGTAGTTGTAAGCGTAGTCGGGGTTTGCCTCAAGGAAATAGCTGCTGTTTGACGAGATGACATAGTTACCCGGAGCCATGACGTCGGGCTTGATGCGCCCGTCGAAGGTGGGGCCTACCGATGAGTATGGCTGTCGCCGGCCGTCGGCATCGGCGAATCTGCTGATATAGTTGCCATTAAAACTAAGGAACCCTTTGCGGTAAGTGGTCATGCCCACGCAGATGACGCCTGGGGAGCTGCTTGGCGATAGGATGGTGTGGGAGGTGTCGCCATCGCTGAGCGCGGGGTTTAGGGCTGAGGTGGTGAAATTGCCCGTCACACGGTAGGCCTCGATGTCAGCATCGGTGCCCAGTAGTTCCATTGAGAGGCTTGGCGAGCCTCCGATGGACGCGTTGTCGGTGAACGTGAGGTCGTAGCATGTCTCGGAAGCATCGTAGCAGTTAGGGTAGGCTTCGATGAGCACTGTCAATGCCCTGTCGTCGATGTGGAAGATGGTGTCGTTCAGCACGGAGTCGGCCTGAGCCAGCACCTTGCTGGTGCTGACGATGAGTGTGTCGCTCCAACTGTCGGAATGATAAGCCACGAGACGGATGTCGAAGGTCTGGCGGGCTTTCAGGGTCACCATCATCGACTGACTCGAGGCGTAAAGGAAGGTGCCTGCCGAGACTTTGCCGATGGGCTTGTGGATGTAAGTCTTGTTTGCGCCATCGTTGCCGGCGGCTGAGACGATGATGCGCCCTGGTCCTGTGAGACTGTCGAGCATCTCATAGTAGAGCTGGTCGTAGCCCCAGAAGTCCTGGCCACTGCCCTCGCTGAAAGAGATGACGCAGGGCTGATGGTGAGCCTCAGCATAGTCGAAGATATACTTGAAGCCGAGGGCATCGGTGGCAAACGTGTATTTGTAGTAGTCGGCAGAGTCGATGTAGGCAATGTCGTCGCTGACGGCGTTGGCCACGAGGCAGATGTCGGCATCGGGTGCCAGTCCGCGGTAGGCGGAGTTGTAGCCACTGCCGGCTGCGATGCCCGCAGTGTGGGTGCCGTGCTGCTGGCTGAGACCGTCGCGGGCATGGGCAACGGCGAGCAGGGTGTCGCGTCCGAAGTAGTCACGCCCGACATAGAGGTTACTGCCGACGGTATCGGTGTCGAGCATGTCCCAGAATGCGCGGATGCGGTAGTCGGTGGTGTCGCGTGAGTAAAAGGTGGGGTGTGTCAGGTCGAAACCGATGTCCATGATGCCCATGACAACGCCACGGCCGGTGTAGGCCTGTGGCAGTCCGAAGCCAGTGTAGACGTCGGTGGCGTGGATGTGCATGGCGGTGGAGTCGAGGGCGATGCTGTTGCCCTGACGGGCCTCAATGCGCAGCACACGGGCATCGAGGGCGAGGGCTTCGAGACTGCTGACGGGGATGTCGGCGATGTAGATGTTGCCCTTGCGAAGCAGCTCGCGACAGCCGTAGTCGCGGAGCACCTGTGAGCCGTCACCCTCGATGCGGATGAAGGCGCAAACGCTGGGGAGGGTGGAGTGAGGAGTTAGGAGTGAGGAGTGAGGAGTTAGGAGGGTGGAGTGAGGAGTTGAAGTTGCTTTCTTGGGGTGATGCTCCGCCCTCACTATCTGGCGAAGCAGCGGTGACAGCTTTGCTCTCTGTGCCCGTTGGGCGCAGAGGGGCAGGGTAAGTAGGGCTATCCAAAAGAGAACCAGTGCCGTTCGCTTCATTATTTGACTATTAGCTAAAAATATAGGAGTTGAGGATTTGTGGAGTTGAGGAGATATGGAGTTGAGGAGTTGTGGAGTTGTGGAGTTGTGGAGTTGTGGAGGTAAAGTAGGATAGACCTATTCCCCCATCAAATTGCTCCCTTTGCAGGATCTCAGAGCAGTAGAAGTATTCTACTTTACCTCCTCAACTCCTCACCTCCACAACTCCTCATTTCCTCATCTCTTTGCCCTTCAATTCTCCTTCTTGGGCAGGGGAGCGTAATGCCAGCCCTCGGCTTTGTAGAGGTTGAGCAGGTTTGGCAGGCGCTTCAGGAAGTCGTCGTAGTCCTTCTTGTTGGGGCTGAGCCACTGCACCTCGGCGAGGGCGGCCATGCGTGGCAGTACCTGGTACTCGGCAAGCTCAGGATAGGCGATGTACTCTGTCCAGAGGTTGGCCTGAAGACCCATCACAAGCTTCTTTTGCTCAGGCGTGAGGGTGTCGGGGGCCGGCTCGTAGTTGTAGACCTTCTCGACGGTGGAGTTGCCTCCGAAGAGCAGGGTGTTGCTCCAAGCGCTCTGCGGTAGCTGGTAGTGGTCGAAGTAGAGTGTGGAGTTGGGCGTCTTGACACAGGGATAGCCCAATGTGGCGGGGTCGACGCTGCCGCTCCAGTCGCGCCAGCTCATGATGATGGTGGTGCGGTCGGCATCGCCCTCCATCAGCTCGTCCCATCCCATGATGCGGCGTCCGCGCTCAGCGAGGTGCTTCTCGAGATAGCGCACCATGTAGGCCTGTAGCTTCTCCTCGGCGGGGTGCTTGTCGGTGCCTTGCAGTCGCTCGTCGCGAATCTTCTGCTGGCAGCGTGGGCACTCCTTCCAGCGCACCTTGGGCGCCTCGTCGCCGCCGACGTGGATGATGTCTGAGGGGAAGAGATCCATCACCTCGTCGAAGACGTCGGTGAGGAATGTGTAGACCTTCGGATTACCGGCGCAGAGGATGTCTTCGCTGACACCCCATGTGCCCCATACCTCGTAGGGACCACCGGTGCATCCCAGCTCGGGGTAGGCTGTTAGTGCAGCTACCATGTGTCCGGGCATGTCAATCTCAGGGATAATTGTAATATAGCGGTCCTGCGCGTAGCGCACAATCTCGCGGATGTCGGTCTGTGTGAAGTAGCCGCCATGGCGCTGTCCGTCGAAGATGCCCATGTTGCGCCCAATGACGGTCTGCTCTCGCCATGCGCCAATCTGCGTCAGGCGTGGCCACTTCTTGATTTCGATGCGCCAGCCCTGGTCATCGCTGATGTGCCAGTGGAGCTTGTTCATGCCGTGGAGTGCCAGAATGTCGATGTAGTGCTTAACAAACTCTTTGTCAAAAAAATGACGACACACGTCGAGGTGCATGCCGCGGTAGGCAAAGCGCGGCGCCGACTCAACAATGCCGCAGGGTAACGTAGCGGGCTTGGCGAAGAGCGCTTGGCGCAGCACCTGGATGCCGTAGAAGACGGCGGCTGGCGTGCGACCCTCGATGGTGATGCCTGAGGGGTCGGTGGTCAGGCGGTAGGCTTCGGGGTTGGTCATCGCCGTGTTGAGGCGTAGGCGCACGGCCACGGTCTTCTTGTCGGTTTGGCTGATGACGGGCAGACCCGTATAGTCGCTCAGGAACTGGGCGTTACGCATCATGTCGATGGTGGCGTCGCAGGTGATGCCCTCAAGGCTGGCAACGTCGAGCGTGCGGCCCTTGGCATCGGTTGTCACCGACTGTGGCAATGGGATGGTTGCAAACTGGGCCTGCAGGGTGAGGCAGACCATGAGTGTGGCGATGATGGCGGTTAGTTGCTTCATAGGTGTTTAGTTTGGTTTAGGATGGCATCGCGGCATTGCTCCATAAGCCATTTGGGCGTGGAAGTGGCACCACAGATGCCGACGGTTTGGATGTCTTTCAGCCAGTCGAGGATAATCTCGTCGGGGCCTTCGATGAGGTGGGTGTTGGGATTCACACGGAGACACTCGTTGAAGAGCACGCGGCCGTTGCTGCTCTTTCGGCCGCAGACGAAGAGGATGAGGTTGTGGCGGGCGGCAAACTGCGAGATGTGGGGCATGCGGTTGGCTACCTGCCGGCAGATGGTGTCGAAGCTCTGGAAACGAGCGCCTGGCGCCATGTGCGCCTGGATGTAGGCAATGATGCGGTGGAACTCGTCGAGCGACTTCGTGGTTTGCGAGTAGAGATAGATGTCGTGGGTGAAGTCGAGCTGCTTCACGTCGTCGAACTTTTCGATGACGATGGCTTTGCCGTGCGTCTGGCCTACAAGGCCGAGCACCTCGGCGTGGCCCTTCTTGCCGAAGATGACAATGGATGCTTGCAGCTGGGGGAGGTTCGTGGGGGCCTCGTATTGCTCCTTTATCCTTTTCTGCAGCATGAGTACCACGGGACAGGTGGCATCGATGATTTCGATGTTGTTGCGCTTGGCCAGCTCGTAGGTCTCGGGTGGCTCGCCATGGGCGCGCAGCAGCACCTTGGCATCGTGGAGCGAGGAGAGGTCGTCGTGGGTGATGGTGATGAGGCCCATTCGTGCCAGACGGTCGCACTCCATGCTGTTGTGCACGATGTCGCCGAGGCAGTAGAGCGTCTTGCCCGCTGCCAGTTCCTCCTCGGCCTTCTTGATGGCGGTGGTGACGCCGAAGCAGAAGCCGCTGCCGCTGTCAATCTCGATTTGTAAGTTGCTCATAGTAGGTGTCTAAGAGATCCTGAGCTGCCACGAAGCTCGTCTTCTGTCCAGCGAGTACGGTGTGCTCGGCGGCCTGCAACTGACTCTTGATGACGGGATTGTTGTAGAAGTTGAAGCGCAGGTGCTCGTTGATGCTCTCGTACATCCAGTATTTGGCCTGCTCGTTGCGCCGATGGTCGAAGTAGCCGTTGTGGCGCACGAAGTCGATGTACTCGTAGATCATGTCCCAGATATCCTTGACGCCGGTGCCGTAGAAGCCGCTGTAGCACATCACCTTCGGCAGCCACCCGCTATCGGGCATGGGGAAGAAGTGGAGGGCGTTGCGGAAGTTGGTGGCCGCCATCTGACAGCGGTCGACATTGTCGCCGTCGCACTTGTTGATGACGATGCCGTCTGAGATTTCCATAATACCGCGCTTGATGCCCTGCAGCTCGTCACCAGTGCCCGCCACCTGGATGAGCAGGAAGAAGTCGACCATCGAGTGGCAGGCTGTCTCGCTCTGTCCCACACCGACGGTCTCGACAAAGATCTTGTCAAAGCCAGCAGCCTCGCAGAGGATGATGGTCTCACGTGTCTTGCGGGCAACGCCGCCCAGTGAGCCTGCCGATGGTGAAGGACGAATGAACGAGTCGGGGTGAACGGAGAGCTTCTCCATGCGCGTCTTGTCGCCGAGGATACTGCCCTTGGTGCGCTCCGAGCTGGGGTCAATGGCGAGGACGGCGAGTCGCCCCCCTTTCTCCTTGAGAATATGGATACCGAACTGGTCGATGCTGGTCGACTTGCCGGCGCCAGGGACACCGCTGATGCCTATGCGGATGCTGTTGCCGCTGTATGGCAAACACTTCTCGATGACCTCCTGGGCACGTGCCTGATGGTCGGGGTTGACACTCTCAATGAGGGTGACAGCCTGCGAGAGGACGGTGACGTCGCCCTTGAGAATGCCTTCTACCATGTCGTTCACACTAAGTTCGCGACGGCGGAAGCGGTTGCGGTTCATATACGGATTGATGATGGAGGGCTGTGCCACGCCACTGTTCACTTGCAGGCCTGCATATTCTGAGCTGTTCTCGGGATGATCCATTTTATTTGACCATTTAATATTTGACTATTTGACTATTTACTATTTCACGATTTTATTTGACTATTTGACTATTTACTATTTCACGATTGGTTAGATATGTGCTGTCGTGTGGTTTTTAAGAACTGACGATAATTTTAAGTAGCTCAACACTTTCGTTGTAAAGAGGACGGACGCGATCTTCGGATAGCATATCGCTTTCGATAATAATTTCAAGTCAATGGCTCGTCTCGTCAAGTTCTTCTTCCACCATTTTCAGCTTATTCAAGAAATCTTTCTCTGACTTTGCAATGCAGACTGTGCGGTAATTGGCACCCGGCGAAGTTCCTGATCGTATAATCTGGGATGCGATTGCTCGTCCAGCAATGCTATTTGGCATATTGTTAACTAGGCGAACAATCCGCAGCGAAAATTGCTTGAATCTTTCTTTCAATTCTGTCTCAGTCATTGTTGTTTTTAACCAATAGTGAAATCGTGAAATAGTCAAATGGTCAAATAACATTGACTTGAATGACAACTTTCGACTGTTCAGGGTCGTCGGTAATCATGAGGACGCGGGGCTTGGAGCGTGCACGGAGGAGGCGTTCGCGGTCGGTAATGGCGATTTTGAGCTTTGTCGACTTGCCGGGTAGCAGCTGCCGCTTGCCGAGCATCACCGTCATGCCGCCAGTGAACATCTGCAGTGACGAGACGTTGAGCGTCGAGCGCCCGGTGTTGGTCAGTGTGATTGTCACCTTCTTATGTCGCTCATCAAGGTTGACGGAGTCGGCTGAAAGTTGTAGACGCGGTGCCAACTGACTGCTGCCTCTCTGCTCGGGTAGGAGTACGACGGAAACAGGCACCTCGGTGTCGGGACTGACCTTTTCACCGAGATTCTTGGCCAGATAGATGGTCGATTGGGTGAGGCCATAGTCCTTCAGCTCCTCAGAGTTGAGCGTAACGGTGATTTTTCCTGTGCGCCCAGGGTCGAGCGACGGTGGCGTGGCTGTTGCCGAGAGGTATGGCGGCAGGTGCAGCAGGTTTGGCACCATAGGCGTCTCGCTGTCGTTGAGCAGGTTAAACACCGTCTCCGGGTGCTCCCCCTTCTTCACGTTGTCGAACTCGATGACGTTGCCATCGACGCGCAGTCCCTCGAAGTTGTATGGGTAGGTGCCGGAGTAGTCCACATGGTCGGCCAGCACGACACCTTTCATCGTCAGCCATACGGGCTCGTTGGTGCCTCGTACGTAGACAGCCGCCTGCTTGGTGAAGTGACCCAGCAGGCGCGCGTCATAGGTCAGTGAGAGTACGGTGCTCTCGCCGGCAGGGATGGCTTTCCGCAGACGTCCTGCCTGCAGGCATCCGCAGTCGGTTTTTACACGGTCGATGGTCAGTGTGCGCGAGCTGCTGTTCTTTAGTTCGAAGGTGGCGGTGACGGGCACACTAAAGCCCGTCTTTCCCACATCGATGGTCGTCTTTTCCACTGTGAGCTGCTGCGCTGAGGCAGTGAGTTGCAAAAGTGCCAGCAGGCACAGTGTGAGGAGCCTGCCGGTGGTCTTTCTTTCTATCGTTTTCTTGTTCATAAGCGCTGTTAGTCGTTAGCCACCACACTGAAGGTCTGTGCGTGCGTCATGCCCCGATATTCGGGTGCGTAGGCACAGCCGACGGTACAGGTGCCCGTGGTATAGGTTCCTTCGCGGTCGACGTAGTACTCGTTCTCGATGACGTGCTTGCCTTTGGATATGCGGTCGAAGTAGAAGTTCGTGGTGTAGTCTTTCGGCGAGCAGTAGTAGCCCCAGTGGTAGCCGCTGAGCTGGTTGACGGGCTCGAGGCATGCGGCACGCTTGTCGATGACCTGCACGAAGTCGTAGTCGCGGTCGGCCGTGATGGTGAGGCGGACGGTGACGCGGTCGCCAACTTTCAGGGCACTCGGATTGTCCTGCGTTTTCTGGGCGCTTAGGAATACCTCGCGCTTCACGGTGAGGCCGCTGGCCTGGTCGGTGATGTCGGTGGTGTTCTGCATGAACTGTGCATAGACGGCGCCCCAGCTGGTGCCCGTCGACGTCTTCTCGGCGGTGAACACCTTCGGAGCAGCCTTGCCAGTGGCTGCCAGCGGCAGCGTTGTCTTCACGTAGCCGATGCCGGCTGTGGCAGTCGGCGTGTCGAGTTCCTTCCCGTCGATGCTCAGCACACTCTTCGGCTGGGCCTTCAGTGTCTCCGCGTTGCCGTTGAGGAAGGCGTAGACGGCGTCGACACTGTTGATGGGCGTGTCCCATGCCTGCGTGCGCTTCTCCTGGAGTAGCCAGCGCTGCATCTGCTCGATGGTCGTGGTGTCGTCGGGAGTCAGGCGCTTGATGGCCTCGATGGCTGCCACCTGTGTCGGTATACGGTAGTCGCGCCATGAGTAGGATGCGCGCTGCGTGTCGTAGTAGCGTCCCATCTCTTCCTTGTAGACAGTAAACTCCTTCAGGCTCTTGATGTACGTCTGGTTGTTGAGAACAATGGCCGACAGGGCTTTCTCGTAGATGGTCTGACTCTTTGTCTCCTTTTTGAGAAGGGCGGTGAGGTAGGCGTTGGCGTCGCGGACAATGGCGGGCAACTCACGCCCGTCGAGGGTGCAGATGTAGAGCCACTGGAGGCACTTGAAGCTTGGGAACGACTGTTTGTGTCCCAATTTCTCTTCCTTCTTCATCTCGTCTACCAGCTTCACAATCTCCTTGCCGATGTACTTGATGGCGGGGTCGAGGAGCTTGGGATACTGCGTGCCAGTCATCTGGCTCAGGCGGACGAGCATCTCGCTCACCTCCACAGTGATATACCACGAGCCGGGCATGCCTGGCCACCAGCTCCATGCACCGTCCGAGAGCTGCAGGTTCTCCAGCTGGCTGACTGCTGCCGACAGTCGCTGCTGCATGAGGTTCTCGTCGAAGAAGTCGGCGAGGCGCTGCCTCTGCTCGTGCTCGTTGTTGGCATCGATGACCCATGGCGTCTCGTTGAGCAGCAGGTCCTTCAGCTCTTGGTTCTTCTCAAGCTGAGAGTTCAGCGTTGAGAATGGGGAATGTTCGGCGGCAGCCTTCAGCGCTTCCTGCTTCCACTGCTCGAACACGGTCTTTGCCTGTGGGTTCTGGGCAATGATGTGCGAGCCGATGGTGTTGGCGTAGAGCGATGCTGCCTGGCAGATGGCACAATTGTCGTTGGGATGCCCGATGGCTGGCAGTGCCTGAACCATCAGCCAAGCGGGGTTGTTGGTATACTCAATGGTGATCTGAGGTTTGGAGTTTGAGGCTTGAGTTTTTGGAAGAATGTTCTCGAGGTTGACCTCCTTTGTGCCAGGGCCATGCTGCGTGAAGGGCACAGTGACAGTGACTTGCTCCTTGTTGGCGAGGATGGGCAGGTAGTGCTGCTCGCCGTCGCTGAAGTCGGTGCCGCTGACGGTGACTTTGGCAATGAGCAGCGACGGCCAGTGCTCTTGCGGCTGGCAAGCGAAGCTGACACTGATGGTCGAGTCGGCGGTGAGCGTGACGGGCAGCGTGCTCTGAGCCACCATCTTGTCGGTCTCTGGGTCGATGAGTAGCAGGTGTGCGTTTCCACTGAGGTCCTTCTCGCTCGTATTGATGATGCGGGCAGCGATGGTGGCACGGTCGCCCTGTCGCAGGAATCGCGGCATGTTAGGCTGTATCATCACGTCCTTGCGGGCGACGGCCTCATCGGCAAACGTTCCATACATCATGTCCTTGGTGTGGGCAATGGTCATGAAACGCCAGGTGGTGAGACTTTCGGGCAGCGTGAAGCGCAGGGCCACGTTGCCGTCTTTGTCGGTGGTCAGTTGTGGGTAGAAGAAGGCTGTCTCCTGCAGGTTCTCACGCACCTGTACCTGCTGCTCGTGGCCTTCTTCGCTGGGGGCAGCTTCGTCAGCGAGGTCGTCGGAGGCTTCGTCAGCGACGGCTTTGCTTTGGGCGGCGTAACCGGTGGGCACTACTTCGCGGAGAACGGCACTTTCTTCCTCTACGGCTTCAGCAAAGGCCATGTTACTGGCGGCTTTCATCATGCGGGTGCCGCGCAGACGAATGCCACCTCCGCCGCCAATAAGGTCGAACCTCCAGCTTGAGGGATAGACGCTGTGGTCGAAGGTGTTCAGGTCGAGGCCATTGACGTTGAGCACGCCCTGGTGCTTGTAGCCCGAGCAGTAGGCGAGCCCCTCACTGACGATGATCCAGTGAGTGCTGGGCAGGGTCAGGTAGACGTAGGGGTAGAGTCCCCAGCTGTGGGCGCTCAGCTGATCGAGGCTCTTGTCGTAGAGTGTGGCCATGAGCTGTGCAACGGGGTTGGCAGTACTGCCACTTGCTGGCTCCGTCGTTGCTGGCGGCGTGACGGTGAGCGTCCATTCCTCCTGCTGGCCTGGCGTAAGCCGGTTGCGGAAGGTGTGCCACGTCAGTTTCAGGTGCTTGTCGGGCAGTGGGCGGCGTATGGTCGTCTGGTGCTGGTAGGTCTTGCCTTCCTTCACCCATGCAAACGTGAGAAGGATGCCGTCGCCATAGCTCTCCTGATAGGCGAACTTACGGTTGAGAAGCTCGTTGGTGCGGTCGACATAGCCGCTCTCAACAATGTTGTCGCCAGCAAATATGGAGTAGACGATGTGTACGTCCTTCGCCGAAGAGCCCACCTGCACGGTGACTGGTTGGCGGTTGTTGGGGAACTGCGTGTTGGAGGCGTAGAACCAGTCGTCGGTCTCGGAGGCCGGCTGGCGGTCATCGAGCGAGAAGACGATGAACTTCTCTTCGAGCGAGTCCTGCTCGCAGATGGCTTCTAGCGTGTGCCGGCCGCTCTTCAGGCTGGGCAGCGTGAAGAGCGTGTTCGTCTTCACTTCCTGCCACTTGCCGTCGTCAAAGCGGTAGCGTACAGTGGCTTCGAGGTCGACGCCAGCGGCATTCTGCTGATGGAACGACATCTTCGTGTCCTCCTCGGCGAGCACACGCTCAGGGATGGTCGAGGTGAAAGCCGTGCGGCGGTTACCCATGGGCAGCGAGAGGATGCCCTGGTGCGTCTCGCCGCCCTGGTCGGTGACATCGGCAGTGACAATGAAGTTATAGAACATGGTGTAGAGGGTCTTAGGCACGACGATGGGCACATCCATGGCGAACGAGCCATCGGCGTCGGTCATAGCCTCGCCACTGAACAGCAGCTCGTCGTCGCTGCCGGTTCCCAGCATGCCGTTGTCCCAGTAGCGGCTGTAGCTGAACCACCAGAAGGCCTTTCGCCGTTCCACCTTATATTTTACGTGTGCGCCTTGGACGGGTACGCCAGCGAAGGTCCGTGCCGTGCCACGTACGACGAGGGTGTCGCCATCGTCGTAAGTGCGGCTGACGGCGGGGATGGTCACCTCGAAGGCGGGACGTTTGTACTCCTCGACGCGGAAGCTGGCGCTGTGGCCATCGCAGCTGACGGTGAAGTGGCCGTTGAGCGTCTGCACGGGTAGCGTGAAGTCAGCAGTGCAGGTGCCGTAGTCATCGGTGACGAGTTCCTTCTCGGCGATGACCTGGTGGTTGGCATCGCGCAGCACCAAGTTCACGCGTTTGCCGCCTTCCACCTCGTTCTGGTAACCGTGGCGTGTCAGGTAGCAGATGGCTGCCACACGGACGGTTTGCCCTGGGCGATAAATCTGTCGGTCGGTGTAGAGCTCAACGTGGCTGATGAGCTCCCGCGGACCGTTGTAATGGTAGTCACCACGGTTGTCGAGAATGGGGCAGGCAGCGTCTGAAGTGGTGTAGGCGAACACCTCGCTGACATTGTGGTCAGCATCGCGATAGGTGGCTTCGCCCTCGGCGTCGGTGGTCAGCACGGTCAGCGTGCGCCGTTCATTATAGTTGACGCGCTTCGACAGGCGCACACTGGCATCCTTCAGCGGTTGGCCGGTGGTGGCGTTGACGACGACGTAGCGCTGCTGCCTGCCGGGCAGTGGCTGCACCATTACTCGCACGTCGCTCACGTAGTAGAGTCGCCGCGACACGTCGGTTTGTGGTGCCGACTCGAACTCGACGAGGTAGACGCCAGGAGGCAGTGCGCCGATGGTCATGCTGTCGTTGAATGTTTCGTAGGCCTGATGTCCCACGAAGGTGCGCGTCTGCGTCAGGTGTGGTAGCGGCGTCAGCAGGGTCTTCAGCTTACGGTAGCCCTCCGTGCTGCTGGGGTTCAGGTAGGTGTCGCCCTCGGCCTTGACGCTGTAGATGCGCATGGTGAGCGAGTTGATGCCACGCAGCGTGCGCAGCTTCACCTCTTGCTGGCGTTCAGGGATGTTCAGCTTGTCGAATTCGGCATTGAACGTCAGTGCCGTCAGGTCGTGCTGGCTGTTGCGCAGTATGTTCATGCGCTGCCAGCCGCCCCAGCGGTCAAGGGCGTAGTTGATGTATTGCCAGCGCTGCTCGTCGGTGGCATCGGTGTGGCCGTCCATAAACTCGTAGCGTGCGATGGCAGCCTCACCGCACTCCGTCAGGTCGGCATAGGCCGCGATGAGCGAGTCGAGGCGCTGCAGGTGCTGCGACTTGTTCAGCGGCTCTTGCCCTTCAGGGGCCTCGCGGCGTAGCACTTCGAGTGTCGACAGCAAGGCGGCACGCCGGTTGCCGGCTTTAACGTAGTAGTCGCGCATCACGTCGAAGCGCCCTGCTTCGTAGCCAATGACGCTAAGCAGGTCGTCGCCGAAGAGGCGGCTGTCGGCACCCTTCACCACGAAAGGCTCGTAGTCGGTCGCCTTCACGGCGGCCAGCTTGTCGGGGTGGCTTAGGGCTTTGTCGTAGTAGTGGCGCGCCACGAACTGGCGGCGCTCGCTGGCATCCTTGATGCGGTCAAGGCCGTCGAGCACCAGGTCGTCGGTGTCGATGTTGGCGTTCTGGAATATGAAGCCCAGTGCGGCGTCGTAAACAGCCTGCAGCACCTCGTCGCCTGCGGCTTGCTGCTCTTGCTGTTGCAGCTGGCCAACGGTCGTCAGCAGCGAGTCGCGGCTGATGGAGGCCATCGCCCGGGCCTCCTGCAGCTGTGCTTTGAGCAGATGTCCGTAGTTACGCTCGACACTGGCTTTTTGGGCAATCTGCCGCAGCAGCTTCTGTTCGGTTTGTGGCAGGTCCTGCTGCTCAGCGTCTTTCACCTGTTTCCACAGGTTGCTGTAGGTCTGACCTCTTAGGAAGGCGGGTAATAGTATCATTGTCAAGATGAAAAGTGCTTTCTTCATTTTTAGTGCATGGGTTAATGGTAATGGCAATGCCGTTTTCAGAAGGCAAAGTTACGAAAAACTTCCGACATACGCTACATTGACGCCTAACAAATAGGAAAGTTTAACGAAATGGCGGCGTGGCGGTAGCTGCTGCCGGCGACTGACGTTTTGTCGGTTTCGGACGTCATTCTGTCGCTTTGCGTCCGCAGGCACGCTGTTTGTTGTGATGGAAGTAGATAAACTAAAGAAAGGAGAATCAAGCTATGACATTAGACAAGTTTACCATCAAGGCGCAAGAGACGGTGCAGCAGGCCGTGCTCATTGCGCGCCAACAGGGTCAGCAGGCCGTCGAGCCTGTTCACCTGATGAAAGCGCTCCTCGACAAGGGGCGCGACGTGACTGCTTTCCTCTTCCGCAAACTGGGCGTCAACCCTCAGCAGATTGAGATGCTTTGCCAGCAGGAGTTGGCCCATCTGGCCCGTGTGCAGGGCGGTGAGCCCTACCTGTCGAGCGATGCTAACCGCGTGTTGCTGAAGGCACAGGAGCTCTCGCAGCAGATGGGCGACGAGTTTGTCAGCGTCGAGCCGCTGCTGTTGGCCTTGCTGCTGATCGACTCGCCTGTGAGCCGCATGCTGAAGGATGCCGGTGCCACCGAGCGCGACCTTCGGCAGGCCATATTGGAGCTGCGCCAGGGTCAGAAGGTGCAGTCGCAGAGTGCCGACGATAACTACCAGTCGCTGGAAAAGTATGCCAAGAACCTGGTGTCGCTGGCCCGCCAGGGCAAGCTCGACCCCGTGATTGGCCGTGACGACGAGATTCGTCGCCTGTTGCAAATCCTCTCGCGACGTACGAAGAACAACCCCATCCTCATTGGCGAGCCGGGCACTGGTAAGACGGCCATCGTCGAAGGCCTCGCCGGACGTATCGTTCGTGGCGACGTGCCTGAGAACCTGAAGGACAAGCAGGTCTACTCGCTCGATATGGGCGCGCTGGTGGCTGGCGCCAAGTACAAGGGCGAGTTTGAGGAGCGTCTGAAGAGCGTCATCAACGAGGTGACGCAGAGCGACGGCCGCATCATCCTCTTCATCGACGAGATCCACACCCTTGTGGGAGCAGGTGGTGGCGAGGGGGCTATGGACGCCGCCAACATCTTGAAGCCGGCACTCGCACGTGGTGAGCTGCGTGCTATCGGTGCCACGACACTGAACGAGTACCAGAAGTACTTTGAAAAAGACAAGGCCCTGGAGCGACGCTTCCAGACGGTCATGGTCGACGAGCCCGACGAGCTCTCGGCCATCAGCATCCTCCGAGGCTTGAAGGAACGCTACGAGAACCACCACAAGGTGCGCATCCAGGACGATGCCTGCATCGCCGCCGTTCAGCTCTCTGAACGCTATATCACGCAGCGTTTCCTCCCCGACAAGGCCATCGACCTCATGGACGAGGCTGCCGCCAAGCTGCGTATGGAGCGTGACAGCGTGCCCGAGGAACTCGACGAGATCATGCGTCGCCTGGCCCAGCTGGAGATTGAGCGCGAGGCTATTAAGCGCGAGGGCGACGAGCCAAAGATTGCCCAGCTCGACAAGGAAATTGCTGAGTTGCGCGAACAGGAGACGCAGTTCCGTGCTAAATGGGAAGGCGAACGCCAGCTTATCAACCGCATACAGCTCGACAAGCAGCAGATAGAACAGTTGAAGATGGAGGCCGAACGCGCCGAGCGTGAGGGCGACTACGGGCGGGTGGCCGAGATACGCTATTCGAAGCTGAAGGCGCTCGACGATGACATCAAGGGCGTGCAGAAGCAACTGGCATCGACCCAGGGGGGCAGTTCGCTGGTGCGTGAGGAGGTTACGGCCGACGACATCGCTGAGGTCGTCTCCCGATGGACGGGTATCCCTGTCAACCGCATGATGCAGAGCGAGCGTGAGAAGCTGTTGCACCTTGAGGAGGAGCTCCACAAGCGTGTCATCGGCCAGGACGAGGCCATCACTGCCGTTGCCGATGCCGTGCGCCGCTCGCGTGCTGGTCTGCAAGACCCGAAGCGACCCATCGCCTCGTTCATCTTTATGGGCACCACCGGTGTCGGTAAGACCGAGCTGGCGAAAGCTCTCGCCGAGTACCTCTTCAACGACGAACAGATGATGACGCGTATCGATATGTCGGAGTATCAGGAGAAGCACACCGTCTCACGACTCATCGGTGCACCTCCGGGCTACGTCGGCTATGACGAGGGCGGACAGCTTACTGAGGCTGTGCGTCGCAAGCCCTACAGCGTGGTGCTCTTCGACGAGATAGAGAAGGCTCACCCCGATGTGTTCAACATCCTCTTGCAGGTGCTCGACGACGGTCGACTCACCGACAACAAGGGACGCACAGCCGACTTCAAGAACACCATCATCATCATGACCTCGAACGCCTCACGCGAGCAGCTACGCATGGTCATGCGGCCTGAGTTCCTCAATCGTATCGATGAGATTATCACTTTCGAGCAGCTCACCGAGCAGCAGATAGCGCAGGTGGTGCGCCTGCAGCTGAAGCGCGTCCAGCAGCTGGTGGAGCCACAGGGCTTCAAGCTTGAAGTCACCGACCATGCCGTCAACTGGCTCGCAAAGGAGGGCTACGATCCCGACATGGGTGCACGGCCCGTGAAGCGTGCCATACAGCACCACGTGCTCAACGAGCTCTCGCGCCGTCTCCTCGCCGGTGAGGTGTCGCGCGAAAAGCCCATCATCATCGACTCCTTCGGTGACGGCCTTGTGTTTCGTAATTAAGGATTGCTAACGGCCACCCCTAACTCCTTCCATCGGGAGAGGTTAGGGGTGGCTTTTTGTTGCTAAAGGACTCGGCGCACATCAGCCATTCGCTTGGCGCGGACGACCGATGTGCGCCGAGCGGAACAGCGATGTGCGCCGAGCACGTCGCCCACATCCCTAAAACCGTGCAGAACCGTGTCAAACCGTGGTTTTCAAACCCACCCGTGGCCACCCGTGTCAAACCGTGGCCACGGTTGGATATAGCCACGGTTTTACACGGCTCTGCACGGTAGGGTTTGATAGAGGAGTTGAGAAGTTGAGGAGATGTGGAGGCAGCGCTAAGTTGAAAAATGGTTAAGGATTATCAATTTTTGCACCCGTGCGTTCGGGCTTCCAAAGATTTTTTGTACCTTTGCACCCTCTTTTAAAATGATGTATTATGAGGAAACTGATTCTGACACTGTCACTGATGTTGATGACTGCAGGAGCCTGGGCGGTTCCCGCAAAACCTGGCCAATGGAAAACACTGCGACTGGCCAACGGCACTGAAGTAAAGGCCCAGCTTGTGGGCGATGAACACATGCACTACTTCGTCACGGAGGACGGCACGCGCTATGTGGAGCAGGACGACACCTACGTCGTTGCCTCCGACAGTCAGCTACGTGCTCGCCAGATGCACCGCCAGCCCGCCAAGAGCAGTGCCCGCAACCGCATGATGCGCCGCGTCAGCATGGGTGACAAGACGCACTACCTAGGCAATAAGCGAGGGCTCGTCATCCTGATGGAATTCCCGTCGACCCCGTTCAGAAGTGGCAACGACTCTGCCCTCTACGTGCGCATCCTCAATGAGGAGGGCTATAGCGAAGGTGATTTCAAAGGCTCTGTCTCTGACTACTTCTTGGCTCAGAGCAACGGTTTGTTCGACCTGAAGTTCGACGTGCGTGGCCCTTATCTAGCTGCCAATGCCTTTAAATACTATGGTACGAACGACTCGAATGGTAACGACCAGAACCCTGAGGCGCTCATCGTGGAGGCTGTGAAGGCTGCCGACCCCACTGTCGACTTCAAGGACTACGACTGGGATAATGATGGTGAGGTCGATCAGGTATTTATCCTCTATGCTGGCAAGGGCGAGGCCGACGGCGGTGCTGCAAACACCATCTGGCCCCACATGTACGAATTGAAATATAGTGAGAATACGCTGACTCTCGACGGCGTGCTCATCAACACCTACGCCTGCTCGAACGAGGTCAATCCGTCGAACAATATTGAGGGCATCGGTTGCTTCTGCCATGAGTTCTCGCACTGCATGGGATTCCCCGATCTCTATGATACGACGAACGGTTCTTATAACGCGAATTTCGGTATGGGCGACTGGGACCTGATGTGCTCGGGCAGCTACAATGGCGAGACCTTCCAGCCGGCTGGCTATTCGGCTTATGAGAAGTGGATGGCGGGATGGCAGGAGCCCATCGAACTCAACAAGGAGGCTGTCACCGTGGAGAACCTGAAGCCGCTGAGCGAAGGCGGTGAGTCGTACGTCATCTACAACGATGGCTGGCGTGACGAATACTACATGGTGGAGAACCGCCAGAAGGTGGGCTGGGATGCCAGTCTGCCTGGCCGTGGCCTGATGATTACCCATGTGGACTTCGACAAGGAGATCTGGGAGCAGAACACACCTAATGGGTACGTCACTGAGGATGATATTCGCTATAGTCTGGATGTCCTTACGAAGACGAACGACCACCAGCGCCTCACCCTCATCGCTGCTGATAACAAGCTGTCGCTGTACAATGAGACTAACGACCTATATCCTTATGGTAAGAAGGATTCGTTGACCAACACTTCGAACCCCAAGGCATCGTTGTACAATGCCAATGTCGACGGTTCGAAACTGATGAACAAGCCGCTGACCGCCATTAAGCAGAACAGCGACCGTACGATGTCGTTCCAATATTTGGGCAGCCTCAATGCCGAGCAGCCCGAGGATCCTGAGGGCATCGTTGTGCTGCTGAAGGAAACCTTCGACAAGTGCGATGGCGCTGGCGGTAACGACAATTTGTGGAAGACCTCGAACTTCGCCTCTAAATTCGTGCCTGACCTGGAGGGATGGGAATCCGAGAAGGCCTACGGTGGCTACAAGTGTGCACGTTTCGGCAATAACAGCATCGTGGGTGTCGTCAGCTCACCAAGCTTCGTCCTCGATGGTGAAGCTGTACTGACCTTCCGCGCTGCCGGATGGAACACTGACGGTACGGAGCTGGCGCTGAGCCTCGAGGCTGCCGACGGCGGAGATGGTGAGTTCACCGTCGAGCCTGCCAGCATCACCCTCGAAAACTTTGCCTGGAGCGAGTTTGAGGTGACACTCAAGGGCAATGGCACCGTCCGCCTGACGTTCACTCCCGCTAAGCGCTTTATTCTCGACGACGTGCTCGTCGCCTTCGACCCCGTAACGACCGGCATCCGCACCGTCGCTACCGACAATGGCCGCTCGCAGCGCATCTACACTCTCGATGGCCGCTACATGGGCACTGACGGCAGCCTGCTACCTCATGGCCTTTACATCATCGGTGGCAAGAAGGTCGTGAAGTGAGAGTTTGGAGTTGAGAAGTTGAGGAATTGAGGAGGTAAAGTAGAATACCTCTAATGCTCCGAGATCCTGCAAAGGGAACGCTGGTGACTATTCTACTTTACCTCCATGTGTCCTTTACTACTTTACTCCTTAAAGTTGAGCGTATACGAAACTTGAATAACCATTCATACAACAGAAAAACTATGAGACGAATCATCGTCGCACTGGTTGTCATACTGTCAGCGGTGCTGCCGGGAATTGCCCAGCAGCCCGCTGACAGCATGAAAAGCGGTGCTGACACTGTCGCGGCAGCAGTCACTGTCGCCGACTCCGTTGCCGACGCTTCACTCGAGGAACTCATCGGCGATGAAGACATGGCCGAGCTGGAGGCGATGGCTACACAAATGAGCCTCCACCAGAAGCTGAGGAGCAAGTTTGTCGAGGGCTCACCGGGCTTCATGTCGCTGGTGGCACTCGCATTGGTGCTTGGTTTGGCTTTCTGCGTAGAGCGTATCATCTATCTGACACTTTCTGAGGTGAACGCACGGCGCTTACTGGCCGACATTGAGAAACGTGTCGAGAGTGGCGACCGCGAAGGCGCCAAATCGCTCTGTCGTAACACCCGTGGACCCGTGGCGAGCATCTGCTACCAAGGACTGCTCCACGCCGACGAGTCAGTAGAGAGCATCGAGCGCAACATCATGAACTACGGTAACCTGCAGATTATGCGCATGGAGCGTGGCTGTTCGTGGATACGCCTGTTCATCGCTATTGCTCCCTCGCTGGGATTCCTCGGCACCGTCATTGGCATGGTGATGGCCTTTGACCAGATACAGGAGGCTGGCGATATGTCGGCAGCCATTGTCGCCGAGGGCATGAAGGTGGCGCTTATTACCACCATCTTTGGCATCATCGTCGCCATCGTGCTGCAAGTGTTCTACAACTTCATCCTCTCGAAAATCGACCATCTGACGGCTCAGATGGAGGATTCTGCCATCACACTCGTTGACATCCTTTCAAAGCAGAAACAATGATCGACACCCTGCTCTACATCCTCTACTTCATGCTTGGGCTTACCACGGGCCTCGTTGTCTGGTCGATGATCCACCAATGGCTCACCGACCGGGCCAAATAGTGAAATAGAGAAATCGTCCAATCGTGAAATAGTTCAATCGTCCAATCGTCAAATACTTAAATCGTTTCGCCTTGTTTCGCCGCCGCAGAAAAGAGACTCCCATGCTTGATGCTACATCAACGGCCGACATATCGTTTATGCTGTTGATATTCTTCCTTGTCACCTCATCGATGGACACCGACAAGGGGCTGGCACGACAAATGCCACCCCCTGACGAGACCACCGAGCAGCAGGACTTGCTGGTGAAGGATCGCAACGTCATGGCCCTGCAGCTCGATGCGCAGGGACGTCTGACCTGTAACGGCGACAGCCTTAGCGTTGATGACTTGTCGGAGCGTGTGGCACGCTTCATCGAGAATGCTGACGATGACCCGTCGCTGCCCGAGAAAAGTGAGCGCGACGTGCACCTGTTAGGGCGCTACCACGTCAGCGACCGCCATCTCATCACGATGGACGTGAGCCGCGAGACGACTTACGACACCTATTTCCAGATGCAGAATGCCGTGGCACGCGGCTACTTCAGTCTTCGCGACAAGCTGGCACGGAAGCATTTCGGCCACGGCTATCTGCAGTGCGACCAAGAGCAGCGCGACGTCATCGCCATGGTCTACCCGCAGCGCATCAGTGAGCTGCTGCCGCAGCAGGAAGGAGGTGAGCCATGATTCAGCGAGGCACTTTCCGCCGCCAGCGTCAGGGCATGCCCATGCTCAACACGTCGTCGCTGCCCGACCTCATCTTCACTGTCCTCTTCTTCTTTATGATTGTCACCCACATGCGTGACATCGAACTTAAGGTGCGTTACCAGGTTCCACAGGGTACCGAGGTGCGCAAGCTCGGGCACAAGGCATCGGTGGTGAACGTCTACATCGGAAGGCCTGCCAACCAGCCCGACGGCGACTTCTGCATCCAGCTGAACAACCGGCTGGCCACTGTCGACGACATCCGTCAGTTTATCGACGAGGAGCGTGCGCAGATGTCGGCCGACGACCAGGCACGCATGACTGTTAGCCTGAAAGCCGACCGCGACGTGCCCATGGGACTTGTCGCCGATGTGAAGCATGCGCTGCAACAGTCGTATGCGCTGAAGATTAATTACGCTGCAACGGAGAAATAGTTAGCAAAAAGGCGCTCGTAAGTGATAATTTTTTGCATTTTTAGGATTTTTGTTGCCGAATTGTTGCACAGTTCGGTTTTTTTTTGTACCTTTGCACCGACCTAAAAAATAGTGATAATGGCAAATCAAAAACTTGATCAGCTGGATAAGCAGATACTTAAAATGATTGGTGAGGATGCACGCACTCCCTACTTGGAGGTTGCAAGGGCCTGTGGCGTCAGCGGCGCAGCTATTCACCAGCGTATACAAAAACTGACGTCAGCCGGCGTCTTACAAGGATCGAAGTTCATCATCGACCCTGAGAAACTGGGCTATGAGACGTGTGCCTTTATTGGCCTCAACTTGAAGAACCCTGCCGACTTCGACGGCGTGGTGGAGAAACTGGAGCGGATTCCAGAGGTGGTGGAGTGCCACTACACTACTGGCGACTACGACCTCTTCATCAAGGTCTACGCCCGTAACAACCATCACCTGCTTAACATTATCCACGACCAGCTGCAGCCGTTAGGAATCGCACGCAGCGAGAGCCTTATCTCGTTCCATTCCGCTATCGACCGCCAACTGCCCATCAGCGATCTTTTAGCAGCGGCCAGCAACGGCTGATGGCTCTGTCCCCCTGTGGAAAGGGAGACCTCCCCTCGCTCGGCTTTGCCGCTTCGCTTTATGAAGCGGTTAAGCCGAGCGAGGGGAGGTCTCTCCTACAGGCGATTATAATTCTTAAGCGGACAAAAACTTCTCTTCAAGTTAGGGGAGGTTCGGCCTGAAATGCCGTTTTATCGGACCTCATTAATTGTCAACAATGGCGGTACTCCACGAAGTCATACTCGTAGTCGTGGCGCTCGTCGCGTGAGTGATGCTCGCGTGACATCTCCTGCCAGTCGCTGTAGTCGGGGAAGTACGCGTCGGCCTCGGCTGGCGTGTCGTCAACTTCGGTCAGCAGTAGGCGGTCGGCCTTGTCTAACAGACCGCGATAGAGGCTCTCGCCACCGATGATGAAAATCTCTTCGGAGGGCGTGCAGCTGGAGAGGAAGGCATCCCAGTTGGGGAAACACTCAGCACCCGGCAGTTCCGTCACCGTGTGGGTGAGCACGCAGTTGCGGCGGTTAGGCAGGGCACCTTTCGGCAGACTATCGAAGGTGCGGCGCCCCATCAGGATGGTGTGGCCCGTGGTAAGCTGCTTGAAACGCTTCAGATCGTTGGGTAGCCAGTAGATGAGCTTGTTCTCAAAGCCGATAGCCCTGTTGCGGGCAACGGCGGCAATCATGGTTATCATCATTTGTTCAAGTTTCATATACGCTTAACTTTCTTCTCACTTCTCACACCGCCACGTCGGCCTTGATGTGCGGCCATGGGTTGTAGTCCTCTAACGTAAAGTCGTCGTACTGGAAGTCGAAGACGGAGCTGACATCGGGGTTTAGTCGCATACGTGGCAGGGGGCGGGGCTCACGCGACAGTTGCAGGCGCGCCTGGTCGAGATGGTTCAGGTAGAGGTGGGTGTCGCCTGTGGTGTGGATGAAGTCACCGGGGCGTAACCCGCAGGCCTGTGCCATCATCATGCAGAGCAGAGCGTAGGAGGCAATGTTGAAAGGTACGCCGAGGAATGTGTCGGCCGACCGCTGGTAGAGTTGCAGCGAGAGACGACCTGTCGTCTCGCCGTCGCGGGGCGGTGCTACATAGAACTGGAACAGCGTGTGGCAGGGTGGCAGCGCCATCTGGTCGACTTCGGCAACGTTCCATGCCGAGACGATCATGCGCCGTGAGTCGGGCGAGTGCTTGATGAGGTCCACCACCTGTGCTATCTGGTCGATGGTGCCGCCCTGGTAGTCGGGCCATGAGCGCCACTGGTGGCCGTAGACGGGGCCCAGCTCACCCTGGCCATCGGCCCATTCGTCCCAGATACTCACACCGTGCTCCTTGAGATAGCGGATGTTCGTGTCGCCGCGGAGGAACCACAGCAGTTCGTAGATGATGGACTTCAGGTGGAGCTTCTTCGTGGTGAGCAGGGGAAACCCCTCTTCTAAGTTGAAACGCATCTGATGGCCGAAGACGCTCAGTGTGCCGGTGCCTGTGCGGTCGGTCTTCTCGACGCCTTCGTTGAGGATGCAGTCAAGCAGGTCTAAGTATTGCTTCATAGTCGTTGGGTATGTGAGTTGTCTTTATTTTCCATTCTTTAGGGTAGAGGTTGTTGGCACGCGGGCCGATGTTTTTTACTAAGCCAAGCACGTGGCCGTCGAAAGCGACCTCTACGATGCCGCGGGGCGTCCCTTCGGGCAGCACGAGGGCTTCGTGGCGGAGGTAGACCATCGCCTGCTGGTAGGTCAGGGGGACGGGGGAGGAGTTAGGAGTTTGGAGGGAGGAGTTAGGAGTTAGGAGGAATGTCAACGGGCTGGCGTGCTTGTTGGAAAGTGCCAGTTTGCTTGTTGCGAACTGGCGGTTTGTTGCTGCCAAAGTGCCAGTTTGCCTGTTGCGGGCTCCCCCTTCGGTGGAGCCTTTCCTCAAGGCGCACATGAAGAGACCCTCGCCGCGCGTAATGCCGGGAATGAAACGGTAGACGGGTACGGCGAAGCCTTCAAGCAGCGAGCCCGTGATTTGCCATTCGGCTTTCGTGTCAACGGGCAGTACTTGTGCGCCAAGCTCCGTCGTCATCCAGTGGATGTTCTCCTCGTTCTCTTTTATATTAAAGGTACACGTACTATATATAAATAGGCCACCATTGCGCAGACAGTGCCAGGCATCGCTGACGATGTCACGCTGCAGGCGCCAGCATTTCTCTACGTTCTGAAGACTCCACTCGCCGATGGTGGCTGGGTCCTTGCGAAACATCCCTTCGCCGGAGCAGGGCACGTCGCACAGCACCACGTCGAACTGCAGACGGCTCTTGCGGTAGTCGCGAGGGTAGTTGTTCGTGACGAAGCACGCCTTTTCGCCCCATTTCGCGATGTTCTCCAAAAGGATGTTGGCACGGCTGCGAATGGGCTCGTTGCTGTAGAGACAGCTGCCCGGTGGCAACAGCGAGAGGGCCAGCGACGACTTGCCGCCGGGAGCCGCACAGAGGTCGAGCATGGCCACGGGCTGTTGGGGCAGGTGTTGGCGCAGCACGGTGTCGAGGAACATTGACGCTGCTTCCTGTACGTAGTAGCACCCTGCATGCAGCAGTGGGTCGAAAGTGAACTGTGGGCGCCGCGGCAGGTAGTAGCCCTGCTCACACCATGCCACGCGCTCGCCATCAACGACCGTCATACCAGCCGCCTTTTGCGGGTTCAGGCGGATGCTCACGGGGGCCTCCTCCTCGAATGATGCCAAGTAGCGTTCGAAGCGCTCGCGCCCTATCAGCGCCTCCGTTGTGCGGATGAAATCTTCAGATAATTTCATAAATCGCTTGCAAAGTTACGAAAAAACGAATGAAATGCAAAAGGAAAACGAGTTTTTCTTTTCATTTCTGAGTGAAAGTAACTTCGGCGGAGCCAGAGTTACGAAAAAACGAATGAAATGCAAAAGGAAAACGAGTTTTTCTTTTCATTTCTGAGTAAAAGTAACTTCGGTAAAGCCAGAGTTACAAAAAAAAGTTGTATCTTTGCAACTTTAAGGCGAATAGTTTCGTCTAACGAGCAAAGAAACCTCAAAAAAGAAGCAAAAATGAAGAAGACATTATTCACCTTGGTGCTGTTGTTTACAGCCTTTTCGAGCCTCCCGCTGACGGCTCAGACAGACAGCGTGACGACCGACACGACCGTTGTCGACGAGATAGAAGCATTCTCGGACACAACGCAGAACGACACTTCGGGCGTCTCCTCCGTGTACGTTGACGACGACAACTTCCCCTTCGATGACTCTGACAGCTTCGACTCCGACGACCTCAAGAGCTTGCTCGATGGCGTCAGTGGTGCAGAGATTGCAAGCATGCTGTTCGTACTGTTCGTACTGCTCATCATCTTCGTTGTATCGCCCATCGCCATTATCGGGTTGATCCTCTGGTTTATCTACAGGAACCGTAAGGACCGTATACGCTTGGCCGAGATGGCCATGAAGAACGGACAGCCCATTCCTGACGAAGTGGCCAGCCCGCTGAAGCCACAGACCGACAATGAGGTGTGGGAGAAAGGTGTCCGCCAGACTTTCCTCGGCATCGGCCTCACCGTCCTCGGCATCTGGATTGGCAAGTTAGGCATTATCTTAGGACTGCTGGTGCTCTGCATCGGATTGGGCAACCTGTTCATCGTCCACAACGCCCGCCGTAATTCCATGCCCGGCGAGAACGGCACACGGAGTGACAACGAGCGCCCACAGTCGCGCGACGATGTCTTCCGCGACCTGCAGCAACACGACGGAGCCGGTAATTAGTGGCTCCCCGTCGCTCTCCTTTGAGTGAGGAGTAAAGGAGTAAGGAGTAAAGGAGGTATAGTAGAATACCTCTACTGCTCCGAGATTCTGCAAAAGGTGCGGTTTGATGAGGAAACAGGTCTATTCTACTTTACCTCCACATCTCCTCTACTCCTTTACTCCTGACTTGAATCAACTTGAAAATCAATTTTGCAACTCATTACAACTATGAACAAGAAGCTTTATCGTTCCAATGACCGCATTCTCGGCGGTGTGTGCGCCGGAATTGCAGAGTATTTCGACTTCGATCCCACGCTGGTGCGCGTCGCTTACGTCCTGCTAACCCTGTGTACGGCCTTCAGCGGCCTTCTGGCTTACATCATCCTTTGGATTGTGATGCCCGACAGGCGGAACGTCACGATGTAAACAGCATCAATATCCTTAACCTCTCTCAGGCATGCAAAGTGATCTCACGCTCGTGACACAGGTGGCGGTCTTCCACGACAAGCGGGCCTTCGACCTGCTGGTGCGGAAGTACCAGTCGCCTGTGCGCCGGTTCCTGTTGAACCTGACACGGGGCAACGAGGCACTGAGCGACGACCTGGCGCAGGACACCTTCCTGAAGGCGTACGTGAACATCGGGCAGTTCCAGGCGAAGGCCACATTCCAGACGTGGCTCTTCCGCATAGCCTATAACGTGTTCTACGACTATAAGAGGAAAGCTTCCAACCTTCCTCAACAGGGGGACCCTTCCTCTGCGGAGCGACTTGGCGCAGCAGACGCTCCCAGCTGGGGCCGACCTGAGAGGACTGACATTAAGATGGACGTGCGCCAGGCCCTCGCCCTGCTGAAGGACGAGGAGCGCACGTGCATCACGCTGCAGCTCATCGATGGCGAGCCCATCGACCATATTGCAGAGATTACGGGCATGCCCGAGAACACAGTGAAGTCGCACCTGCGGCGTGGCAAGGTGCGGCTGGCGGATTATCTAAAACAAAACGGCTATGGCTAATCAGAAAGAAGAATGGTTGCCGGGACAGCTCCCGGCTGAAGACGAGCGGCTATTAGAGCAGTTCTTCATGGCTGCACGTGAGGAAGAGATTGCCGATGACGGTTTTTCACAGCGCGTCATGGAGCGTGTGCTGGCCGAAACGCCCTCGGCAGTGGCAGCACCTGCCTTGGCAGGGCTTCGTCCCAGTCGTGCACAGTGGCTGTCGCGCCTCTGGACTGGGTTCTGCATCGTCGTCGCGCTCGGCGTGTTCACCTGGATTGGTGGCTGGCACTATGTGCTGGTAGCCGTGTTAGGCTTCCTCAGCCACGTGCCTACCATGGGGCAGATGGTACAACTGATGCTCTGCGGGGCGTTCGTAACGATGCTGGCAGTCGCCGAGGTACTGAGGCGCGAGCACATCACGATAAGAAGCTTGAGGGCGTAAGTCCTCTCCGAGAAGTCTGGGGAACAGCTCCGAGAAGTCTGGCAGTCCTCTCCGAGAAGTCTGGGAGTCCTCTCCGAGAAGTCTGGGAGTCCTCTCCGAGCAAACTTGGAGAGCGTTCTGAGCAAGAATTAGGGGTTAGAACAGGAAGTCGTCGTCGGTGGTGGCGGGGGCTTCCTCTTTTTGTTTGGCAGGTTTCTGGACCTGCTGCTTCACCTTGCCCTCGGCGTCGAACATGCCGTAGGTGGTGCGCAGCACGATGAACTCCGTGCGGCGGTTCAGCTGGTGGCAGATCTCCTGCTTCTCCTCGTCGTTGAGAGCCTCGATGAACTCGGGCGTCAGCACGTCGTCGGCCTTCAGCCAGTCGTACTTCTCAGTGAGCTTGCGCTTGATGGTCTTGGGTTTTGACTCGCCGTAGCCCTTCGGTGACAGACGATCGGCAGCGATGCCGTGGTCGATGAGGTAGTTCACCACACTCTCGGCACGCCGTTGCGACAGCCGCTCGTTGTACTGGTCAGAGCCGCGGTTGTCGGTGTGCGACGACAGCTCGATGGTGACGTTGGGGTTCTCGTTGAGCAGGGCTACCAGCTTGTCGAGTGCCTCGGTAGACTCGGGGCGCAGGGTGGCCTTGTCGAAGTCGTAGAAGATGTTGTCGATGAGCACGGGCGCGGTGATTGAGGCCAGGGGGAACTGCAGCACGTACTCCTCCGACTCCAGGACCGGCTCTACGCGCAGCTCCTCCTTATGGTTGAGGAAGCCCTTGCAGGTGCCGAGAAAGACGTAGTCGACACCGGGACGGATTTCCTGTGTGAACGAGCCGTCGCCCTTGACGCTGATTTTCAGGTTCGTGCCATCGTTGCCCACCATGTAGACAAGTCCGGCGGGTAGTTCGTAGCCGTCCTGCTCGTAGACCCATCCCTTGACGGTCTGTATAATCTCTTGTTTCTCAAACGAGTAGATGTGGTCCCAACCACGGGCATCGCCACGGTTCGAGGAGAAGTAGCCACGGTTGTGGAGCCCTTCGAACGTCATGCCGAAGTCGTCGCCGGCGGAGTTCAGCGGGTAGCCAGGATGCTCCAATTCATAACCTTCAAGTCGAGAACTGGGCTTTGAGGACTGAGCGGGAAGGTTAGTCTTAATGGAAGTACTGTCGGCAGTCGTTTTCGTAGAATCGTCGGCTTGCGTGTCGTTATACCTCTCAGTTCTCAATGCTTCGTTATCCGTTTGGATTGGCACAGCAATAAAGATGTCGAGTCCGCCCATGCCGGGGTGCCCGTCGCTGGAGAAGTAGAGGTCACCGTTGGGTCGGAAAGTCGGAAACATCTCGTTGCCGGGCGTGTTGATGGGGGCACCCAGGTTCTCGATGGCACCGCCACCATGAGCCGAGAGGTCCATGCGCCAGATGTCGTAGCCACCCAATCCACCGGGCATGTCGCTGACGAAGTAGAGCCACAGGCCGTCGGGCGAGACGGTGGGGTGGGCGAAGGTCGAGAGGGTGTCCTTCGTGATGTCTACTTCTTTCGGGCTCCCCCATGAGGCGTCGCTGCGCTGTGCGGTGGCAATCTTTGCGTAGCGCGGATAGTCGGGGTCGGTCTTGCAGACGGTGAGGTACATCGTCTTGAAGTCAGGCGTGAAGGAACAGGCACCCTCGTCGTACTCAGTGTTCAGGTCGCTTTCGATGGGCTCCGGCTTCGACCACTTGCCCTTGTCGTCTTTCTGTGAGAAGAAGATGTCGGCGTTCTTCGTGCCGGTGATGCCGCTCAGCTCGTCGCCCTTGGCCTGGTTGCGCGTCGACGAGAAGTAGAGCTGGTCACTGTCGTCACCTGCCAGCATGGGGGAGTACTCGGCGCGTCGTGAGTTGAAGATTTCCTGCTTCTTCACGGTGTAGCCCGAGTAGTCGGCTTCCTCTTTCCACTTCGGGGCCATACGTGCCGACTCCAGACCGTTGAGGATGAGTGTTGCCTGGGTAGTGCCTTGCCGCTTGAGTCGCTGCTCGTCCATGCCGAGGCTGTCGAGGAGCGTCAGGAAGGTCTTTTCGGCCTCTTTGTAGTTGCCACTTTTCAGGTGAAGTTGGGCAAGGTGGAACAGGGCCGTCGTGTCGGCCTGCTTGTAACGTACGGCGTTGTTGTAGGCGGCGACGGCACGTTGTGTCTGGTTGATGCGGCGGTAGCAGTCGGCCATCTTCAGTGAGCGCTGTCCGCGCAGGGGGCGCTCTTTGGCTTTCGTCTGCGAATAAGCTTTCTTGTATTGCGTGGCGGCATCGTAGTACTCGCCGAGGGCGAAGAACTTGTCGCCCTTCTTCATCGCGGTGTCGGCTCCGCAGGAGCAGAGTAACACAACGACAAACGCTATACAGAATATGGTAGAAAGTCTGCGCATACTCCTAATATAACGTTTGTCGGTGCAATTTATTGTGTGGGGGCTGACGAAGTGAACGGCTGGCGCCAGGTGCAGCCCTCTTTCCAGCGGCTGCAGCCGTAGGCGGTGCGACCCTTGATGATGGTGCCCTGGCTGCAGAGGGGGCAAGGCTGGCCAACGAGGGGGGAAGGGGTAGAGGAGAGGGCGGGACCCCCCGGAGAACCAGGGGGAACGGGGGCTGATGGAGAAGCGGGGGGAACGGTGGCTGATGGAGTAGCCGGAGCCGTGGTTGGTGCCGGGGCTTTCTTGGCACGGGCTTTGGGCTTGGCCTTAAGGTCTTCGTCGGTGGTGACGGCGACGTGTCGGTTGCTTTGGTCGGCGATGACCTGCCGGACGATGTCGGTAATCTGTTGTTTCAGCCCCTCAATGAACTGCTGCGGGTCGTACTTCTTGGCTTCGATGTCGCGAAGCTTCTTTTCCCAGATGCCCGTTAGCTCGGCACTCTTGAGCAGATCTTCGTGGATAAGGTCGATAAGCTCGATGCCAGTGGGGGTTGCCACGAGGCGCTTGCGTTCCTTGCGGATATAGTGGCGCTTGAAGAGCGTCTCGATGATGGCGGCCCGGGTAGAGGGACGGCCTATGCCGTTCTCCTTCATGGCTGCGCGCAGCTCCTCATCGTCGACGAGCTTGCCGGCGGTCTCCATGGCGCGCAGCAGCGATGCCTCGTTGTAGTAGGGTGGGGGGGTGGTCCACTTCTCGGTGAGTGTAGGTGTGTGGGGACCACTCTCGCCTTTGACGAAGGCAGGCAGCGTGCGTTCTTCATCATCTTTCTTCTTCTCGTCGTCGGTAAGCTCCTTCTCTACACTGTTCTTGTCCTTTGCATAGACGGCGCGCCAGCCAGGGTCGAGAATCTCCTTACCTGTGACTTTGAACTCCACCTCATCTACTTTGCCCAAGACGGTTGTCGTAGAGAACTTGCAGTCGGGATAGAACACGGCAATGAAGCGGCGAGCCACGAGGTCGTAGACCTTCAGCTGCAGGTCGGGCAGGTTCTGCGGAATGATGCCCGTGGGGATGATGGCATGGTGGTCGGTGACCTTCGACGAGTCGAACACCTTCTTCGACTTCTTCAACGCCTTGCCACCAAGGGGACGCACGAGGTCGGCGTAGGGCGCCTGTCCGGCCACGCGTACCTGGAAGAGACCGTTCATGGTCTGCGGGCACTTGGCATAGACGTCGTCCGAGAGGAATGTGGTGTCTACACGGGGGTAGGTGGTGAGCTTCATCTCGTAGAGCTGCTGGATGATGTTCAGCGTCATCTCGGCCGAGAAGCCGAACTTGCGGTTGCAGTCCACCTGCAGCGACGTCAGGTCGTAGAGCGAGGGCGGCTGTTCCTTGCCATCCTTTTTCTGCACGTCGGTGACGGTGAAAGGCTTGTCGGCGATGGTGGCGAAAGCTTGCTCGCCCTCTTCTTTGCTGGTGAACTTGCCCTTCGTGGCCGTGAAGGTGGTGTCGCGATAGACAGTAGCCAGCACCCAGTAAGGCTCGGGCTTGAAGTTGTCGATCTCCTTCTGGCGGTTGACGATGAGGGCCAGCGTGGGCGTCTGCACACGGCCGATGCTGAGCACCTGGCGGTTCTGACCGTACTTGATGGTGTAGAGGCGCGTGGCGTTGATGCCGAGGAGCCAGTCGCCGATGGCGCGGGATAGCCCGGCGAGATAGAGCGACTGGTAGTCCGACTGATCCCTGAGCGTGGCGAAGCCTTCGCGGATGGCCTCGTCGGTCATCGACGATATCCACAGCCGCTTGACGGGGCACTTCACCTGTGCCTTCTGCATCACCCACCGCTGGATGAGCTCGCCCTCCTGTCCGGCATCACCGCAGTTGATGATGCCGTCGGCCTCGTGGAATAGCTTTTCGATAATGGCGAACTGCTTCTTGATGCCCTCGTCCTCCTTCAGGCGGATGCCGAACTTCGGCGGTATCATGGGCAGTGCGCTGAGGCTCCACCACTTCCAGTTGGGGGTGTAGTCCTCGGGCATTTTCAGCTCACACAGGTGGCCGAAGGTCCACGTCACCTGGTAGCCATTACCTTCGTAATAGCCGTTTTGGCGCGATGTGGCCCCAATGATGCGTGCGATGTCGCCGGCCACGCTGGGCTTCTCTGCAATACAAACTATCATGCCGTCTTGTTGTTTCAGCGCGCAAAGGTACAACAAAAAATCCGAACCGCCAAAGGGATTCGGATTTTTTGTGAGCGTTAGCCCCAGTGAGTAGCCAGTTCTGTTAGTAGGCGTGGTCGGTCTTGATTTCCTCCTTCGTCAGCTTCTTGGCGTCGATCTTTCGCCAGCAGTAGACGATGTAGGCCAGTACGAAGGGCACGAGGAACGAAACGTAGAACATGGTGCGCAGGGTGAACTCGCTGGAGCAGCTGTTGGCGATGGTGAGCGACGACTGCAGGTCGGCGGTCGAGGGGTAGTAGGCCGTGTGGTTCCATGCCGAGCAGAGCAGCAGGGGCAGCACGGTGAGCACGGTGCCGATGCCAGCGGGCCAAATACCATTGCATTTACTATTTGACGATTTACTATTTACGATTTCCTTGCCGATGCCGTAGAGCACCAATGCCACACCTATTATAAATATAATAAGGAGTGGCCACATCTGGATGAAGTTGTGCAGGTACTTGTAAGGCTCCATGAAGATGGCGCCCGTGGCAGGGTCCCAAGCGTAGCCATCCTTGACCAAAAGGTGGATCAGGTAGGCGACGAACAGCACCACGAAGGGCACGGCAGCACCTATGAGGCGCACGGATCCACGCGAGCGGATATCCTCGTCGTTGACGTTGTTCATCACGTAGAGGATGCCCAGCGTGCGTGCCAGGAACATGACGGCCAGGCCGAAGACCAGAACCCAGGGGTTGAGCAGGGCATCGAGACCATGGGAGGCATTGGCCCAGCGGCTGATGATGGGCGTGACGGCCCCAGCATCGATCAGGTTGTTCTTCTCGATGATGAAGTTCGAGCCCTCGAAGAATGTGGCCACGGCGCCGCCGAGGAGCAGCGGGCCCAGCAGGCCGTTGAGCACGAGGAAGAACTGGAAGGTGCGTGGGCCAAGGAAGTTGCCCAGTTTGTTCTGGAACTCATAGCTGACGGCCTGAAGCACAAAAGTGAAGAGAATCAGCATCCAGAGCCAGTAGGCCCCGCCGAACGACGTGCTGTAGAAAAGTGGGAAGGAGGCGAAGAAGGCGCCGCCGAAGGTGACGAGCGTGGTGAACGTGAACTCCCACTTACGGCCTGTTGAGTTGATGACCAGGCGTCGGCCCTCCTCTGTCCATCCGAGTGAGCGGATGCAGGAGTTTGCTCCCTGAACGAAGAGCAAGAAGACGAGGAGTGCGCCAAGCAGTGAAACGATGAAGCACCAATAGTGCTGTAGGAATGTGTATGTAATCATAACTATTAACTATGAACTGTTAACTATGAACTAAGACTCGTATTGTGGCCCTTTCTTGATTTGCTTGAGTAAGATGTTAATCTCAACGGCGAGCATGGTAGTGAAGAGAATGAGGAAGAGGAAGAAGGTTGTGATGACGCTCCCCGAGTGAAGATCGCTGACGGCCGCCCACGTGGGCAGCATGTCCTGAATGGTCCAGGGCTGACGGCCAAACTCGGCGACGAGCCAACCGCTCTCCGAGGCGATGTAGGCCAGAGGCACGAGTGCGATGGCCAGCCAGTAGTGCCACTTGGGAAGTCCTGCGATTTCGTTCATGTCAGCATGCGTTTCTGGCAGCAGCCCAAAGGTAGCAAGCAGTCGGCGCGTTACGATTGAGAAGAACGGCACTCTGAAGGAGAGCAGTGACATAATGGCGAAGAACAGGATGAAGAGGCACCCCAGCCCCACCATGATACGGAAGGCCCAGAAGTTGACGGGCACGAAGGGCACGGCCTCATGCTTGTCGCGGAGATAGCCGTAACCGAAGTACTGCATGTTCTCCTTGAGCACTGAGAGGAAGGGAGCGAGCGCTGCTTCGTCGGCACCTTCGGCTTTCGCCTTGCGGTAGTCGGCCAGGGCCTGAATGGCCTGTCGGCCACGCGCCATCTTCTCTTCGACCGATGGTTCACGCGTGCCGTCGGGAGCAGTGTAGCCGTTCAGAATGTCGTTGATGCCCGGCACGTAGCCGTGCGGGTCGTTTGTGGCCATGACGCTGAGGGCGTAGGGCATGTCGAGCTTCAGGGGTGCTTCAGCCTCGTTCTGGTAGTCGGGCTGACAGAACGGATTCACCCAGGCAATGGCCGTCAGACCCTGGTCAGTGCCGCCGTTGTAGAGTGCCTCCATGGCAGCAAGCTTCATGGGCTGCACCTCGGCCACCTGCTGTCCGCTGATGTGGCCAGTGAAGGCAGCACCTAAAGAGGCGATAAGGCCCACCAGCGCAGCAATCCTGATGCTCGCTTTCGCCAGCCGCTCCTCGCGCTTCTTCCACAGGAACCAGCTGGAGACGGCAACGACAAATACGGCGCCGACAATCCAGGCCGAGATGACCGTGTGGCAGAACTTGCCCACGGCGAACGGCGAGAAGGCCACGGCCATGAAGTCGACCATCTCGTGGCGCATGGTGTCGGGATTGAACTCGCAGCCCACGGGGTACTGCATCCAGGCGTTGGCCACCAGTATCCACCATGCCGAGATGGTGGCACCGAGACCTGTGAGCCAGGTGGCGGCGAGGTGGAAGCCACGGCTCACCTTCTTCCATCCGAAGAACATCACCGCCACAAAGGTCGACTCCATGAAGAAGGCCAGGATGCCCTCGATGGCCAGCGGCGCGCCGAAGATGTCGCCAACGAACCAGGAGTAGTTCGACCAGTTTGTGCCAAACTCGAACTCCAGGATGATGCCAGTAGCCACACCCATGGCGAAGTTAATGCCGAAGAGTTTCTGCCAGAACTTGGCCGTCTGCTTCCAGAACTCATCACCTTTCTTGTAGTAGATGGTCTCGCAGATGCCCATGATGACGGCCAGCCCCAGCGTTAGCGGGACGAACAGCCAATGGTAAATCGCCGTGAGCGCAAATTGTGCCCGTGACCAGTCGATGGTACCGGCGTCGATTGTTAATAGGATGTTGTGCATAAGATTGATGTTTTAGGGTTTTGTGCTTTTGAGTTTCAGACGTTTTGTGTCTATTCAGAGCGGTTGATCAGCTCGCCGGCAACGTATTCAGCTTCCTGGCCCTTCCCGGCCTGCTGCTTCAGAAAGTCAGGGAAGAAGAACACCTTCAGGATGGCGAAGATGATGAAAAGCTTGATGAGAATGATGGCCCACAGCGTGCGTCCCAGCGTCATGTGCCGGAATCCGTCGTAATAGAGGTCGAAGACCCTGTAGAGCAATCCATCCTTTCTCATCGTCGTATGGCTTTTCTCGGCGACAAAGATAGTGATTATTTACGTAACGGCCAAGGAAAAAGTTAAAAAAATGGGCCGTTTGTCTCAATTATTGTTATAATTTCCTTAATTTAAGGCCAAAGGCTTTGCGTTTTCTTTGCCGTATCACGGAAAACAGCTAATTTTGCAGTCATATTTAAACGACGTCAATATGAAACGAACAGGAATCGTCATTGCAGTGATACTGATTGCCGCCCTGCTGGCTGTTGTCGGCTGGCTGCTGATGAACAATCGCCAGCTTGAGCAGGAGAAGCAGGAAATGGAGGAGCTTGCCGCCCTCGACAAGCAGGAAATGGAGAACGAGTATGAGCGCTTCACGCTGCAGTACAGCGAGATGATGACCCAGATTAACAACGACTCCATCATTGCCCAGCTGACGCAGGAACAGCTGAAGACCCAGCAGCTGCTCGAGGAACTGAAGCAGACAAAAGCCAACGACGCCCGCGAGATAGCCCGCCTGAAGAAGGAGCTGGCTACGGTGCGCGAGGTGCTACGCTCGTATATTCGCCAGGTGGACTCGCTGAACCAAGTGAACCAAAGCCTGCGCGACGAGAACCAGCGCGTGAGTACGCAGCTCGAGCAGACCACCCGCGAGAAGCAGGGCCTGCAGCAGGAGAAGCAGACGCTGACGGAGAAAGTGGCCATCGCCGCCCAGCTTGATGCCACAGGCATCCAGATGCTGGCTCTGAACAAACGGTCGAAGGCCGTGAAGAAGATGAAGGACTGCAAGACCATTCAGGTGAACTTCGCCATCGCCCGCAACGTGACGGCTCAGAACGGCAACCGCACGCTCTACGTGCGCATCCAGACGCCGGCGGGCACCGTCCTGAGCAGTGGCGGCACCTTCCCCTACGAGAATCGTCAGCTGGAGTACTCGATGAAGAAGGTCGTAGAGTATGGTGGCGAGGAGACGCCCGTCACCACCTACTGGCAGGTCAACGAGTTCCTTGATGCCGGCGACTATCGTGTGAGCATCTTTGCCGACGGCAACATGATTGGCTCACGTACGTTCAGTTTCCAATAATCACATGGTATGAAACGGCTTACATTGCTATTGTCACTGCTTGTCTGCCAGTTGGCGGGCACGCAGGCCGATGCGCAGACCCTGCTAACACTCGACAGTTGCCGTGCGATGGCCCTGCGCAACAACAAGCAAATGGGTGTTACGCGCCTGAAACAAGACGTTGCCCACAACCTGAAACGGGCTGCCCGCACGAAATACCTACCGCACGTCTCGGCCATTGGCACCTACCAATGGACCAGCGAGGAGATTTCGTTGCTCAGCGATGCCCAGAAGCACGACATCTCGAACCTCGGCACCACCGTTGCCAGTGGCTTGCAGGGCATGACGACCGGCATTGGCCAGGGCGTCGGACAGCTCACTTCGCTGCTGGCCCAGCTGGGAGTGCCGGGCGAAGCCCTACAACAGATGGCTGGCCAGCTGCAGCAGCAGATGGGACAGACGCTGACTGGCACGGCGAGCCTCCTGAACACTGAGGGGCAGAAGATCGTAGATGCCTTCCACACCGACACCCGCAACCTCTTCGCAGGCTCCGTGCTCGTCACGCAGCCCCTGTTCCTTGGTGGTGCACTGGTGGCCCTGAACCGCCTTGCCGACCTGAATGAAGACTTCAACGAGAACGCCACCGAAGCCCGTCGCCAGGGCGTCCTCTTTGCTGCCGACCAGATCTACTGGCAGGTGGTCTCGCTCCGTCATAAGCAGCAGCTCGCCGAGAGCTTCCTCGACTTGGTGCGCCACCTCGACAGCGACGTGCAGAAGATGATCGACGAGGGCGTAGCCACCCGCAGCGAGGGCTTGAGTGTCAGCGTGAAGGTCAACGAGGCTGAGATGACCCTTCAGCAGGTCACCGACGGACTGACCCTCTCGCGCATGCTGCTCTGCCAGATGATTGGCTTGCCCCTTACCGCCGACATCCGCCTGGCCGACGAGGAGGCCGACCGCCTTGCCAGCGCTTCGGCCACCACCGGCGTGTCGGGCCTTTCGGCCGAGGAAGCCGCGGCCGTTGCCCTGCAGTCGCGTCCTGAGCTGCGCATGCTGCAGAACACTGTCGACATGACCCGCCAGACCACCAACATCCTCCGCGCTGCCAACCTGCCGCAGCTGGCACTCACCGGCGGTTACGCCGTGAGCAACCCCAACGTGCTGAACGGTTTTCAGAAGAAGTTCGGCGGCTTCTGGAACGTAGGCCTCCTGCTGCGCGTGCCATTATGGAACTGGGGTGACAATATGTATAAGGTACGCGCGAGCAAAGGGGCTACGGCCATTGCCGCCCTCGAACTGGCTGAGGCCCGCGAGAAAATCGAGTTGCAGGTCAATCAGTCGTCGTTCCGCGTCACCGAAGCCCAGAAGCGTCTCGCCATGGCGCAGGCCAGCATCGCCCGTGCCGACGAGAACCTCCGCACGGCTAACCTCGGTTTCCGCGAGGGCGTCATCACCCCCACCACCGTCATGGAGGCCCAGACGGCCTGGCTTCAGGCGCAGTCGCAGGTCATCGATGCCGCCATCGGCGTGCGCCTGGCTGAGGCAGAGCTTCAGAAGTCCGTCGGACAGCTCTGACACCGCCCCGCCACTTCCCCCATATCACTTATCACTTTCCCCTAATCACTTATCAGTTTTCATATCCCACTTCTCACTTTAACCAACCAATCACACCACCATGAGTAGCCAAGCAAAACAGCAACATAACAATATCCTCCTGGCAGTTCTCGGCTTCGCAGCCGTCGTCGTTGTCGTCGCCGCCATTGGTTTCTTCATCTTCGACCGTGACCCGGAAATCATCCAGGGGCAGGTCGAAGTGTCAGAATACCGCGTATCGAGCAAAGTGCCCGGGCGTATACTGGAACTCCGTGTCAAGGAGGGCGACTTCGTGCGTGCCGGCGACACGCTGGCCATCATCGATGCCCCTGAAGTGAGGGCCAAGATGGCGCAGGCACAGGGTGCCGAGGGCGCCGCCGCAGCCATGGAGCTGATGGCCCGCAATGGTGCCCGCAAGGAGCAGGTGCAGGGCGCCTACCAGCTGTTACAGCAGGCAAGGGCCGGCCTGGAGATTGCCGAAAAGTCGTACCAGCGTGTGCAGCGCCTCTTCGACGAAGGCGTGGTGAGTGCCCAGAAGCGCGACGAGGCCTATGCCAACTACAAGGCTTTGCAGGCGCAGGAACGGGCTGCCCAGAGCCAGTATGACATGGCTCTTAACGGTGCCCGCCGCGAAGAGCGGCTGGCAGCCCAGGCTCAGGTGAGCCGTGCCCGCGGGGCTGTTCAGGAGGTCGATGCCTACATGGGCGAGACCGTCCAGACGGCTCAGATGGACGGCGAGGTGAGTTCCGTCTATCCGAAGGTCGGCGAGCTTGTCGGCACCGGCAGTCCCATCATGACCATCTCGCTGATGAACGACCTCTGGGGTACGTTCAACGTCCGCGAAGACCAGCTGCAGGGCATGCAGGTGGGCACCGAGTTCACCGCCTTTGTCCCCGCCTTCAACAAGGACATCCGCATGAAGGTCTATTACATGAAGGACCAGGGCTCGTATGCCGTCTGGAAGGCCACGAAGGCCAACGGGCAGTACGACCTGAAGACTTTCGAGGTGAAAGCCCGTCCGTTGGAGCCCTTCGAAGGCCTCCGACCGGGTATGTCGTTGATTATTAAGTAGCCCACCCAAGCCCTCCCGGAGGAAAAGCCCACCCAAGCCCTCCCAAAGGGAGGGATGTTTATATAGATAATTCCTTGAGATAACCCATGGCAGTTGTTCCAGACAGTACGGTGACGGAGCAGTCCGCAGTGAATCTGACCAAACATCCCTCCCTTTGGGAGGGCTTGGGTGGGCTCGTTCTTCGCGAACTGCGCATCCTTTCTCGCAACCCCATCTACGGTTTCTGCATGGTGGTGTTCCCGATTCTGGTGATGGTGTTCTTCACCTCGCTCATGTCCGACGGCCTGCCTACAGAGATGCCCGTGGGAGTTGTCGACCTCGACAATACGTCGACGTCGCGCGCCTTGGTGCGGCGTCTCGACGGCTTCCAGATGTCGCATGTCGTGGCCCATTACCCCACGGTGAGCGAGGCACGCCATGCCATCCAGCAGAACCAGATATACGGCTTCCTCTACATCCCCCACGGCACCACCGACGCCCTGCTGGCCAACCGCCAGCCGAAGGTGTCGTATTACTACAGCTATACGACACTGGCCGCCGGCGCACTGCTGATGCGCGACATGAAGACCATATCCACCCTCGGATCGGCCGCCGTAGGCCAGGCTACACTCAGCGCCCGCGGCGCCACCGATGCCCAGATTCAGGCAGCACTGCAGCCCATCCGCGTGGACCTGCACCAGATAGCGAACCCATGGACCAGCTATAATGCCTACCTCACCACCATGCTTGTGCCGGGCATCCTCATGCTCTTCATCTTCCTCATCACGGCTTATTCGCTGGGCACCGAGCTGAAGTTCGGCACGTCAAAGCAGTGGCTCTCCATGACCGACAACCGTATCCTGCCCGCACTCATCGGCAAGTTCCTGCCGCAGACGGTCATCTTCCTGGCCATGGCCTACGGTTACGAGTACTACGTGTTCTACGTGCTCCACTTCCCCCACCTGGGAAGCCCCTGGTACCTCGTGCTGCTGGGGCTGTTGCAGGTGCTGGCGGCCCAGGGCTTCGGTATCTTTGCCTTCGGCCTGATGCCGTCGCTGCGCATGTCGATGAGCGTATGCTCGCTGTGGGCTGTCCTCAGCTTCTCGATGGCCGGCTCCGCCTTTCCCGTCATGGGCATGGACGGGCCCTTGCAGGCCGGCTCGTGGCTGTTCCCTTTGCGCCACTATTACATGATCTACCAAATCTGCGTCTTCAACGGCTTCCCCCTGCTTGAGGCGTGGTTCCACATAGCGGCCCTGACGGCCTTCATCCTGTTGCCGTGGCTGGTTATCCGTAAGATTAAGAATGCAATGCTGACGTATGTCTATATTCCGTAACGTTCACGAAGCACTGACCGACGCCGCCTTCATCTGGCGCGAAGAGATGAGGCAGGTGGTAAAAGACGAGGGAGTTCTCATCTTCTTCATCCTCGTACCACTGTTCTATCCGTTGCTCTACTCGTGGATCTACAACAACGAGACCGTCCGCGACGTACCCGTAGCCGTCGTCGACCAGTCGCACACGTCACGCTCACGACAGTTCCTCCGCATGTGCGAGGCATCGCCCGACGTACACCTGGCCTACTACGCCCAGGACCTCGACGAGGCCCGCTCGCTCGTCAGCCGCCAGCTCGTGCGTGGCATCTACCTCCTGCCCGCCGACTTCGACGACCGTCTGAGCCGCATGGAGCAGGCCACTGTCAGCGTCTATTGCGACATGTCGCTCATGCTCACGTATAAAGCCATCTACCAGACGGCACAGTACGTGTCGATGGAGATGGGCTCGCAGCTGCGCACACGCCTTTCGGGCAGCTACACCACCCGTGAGGAGGTCATCGCCGCACGTCCCCTCGACTATGCCGACGTGCCCATCTTCAGTCCCTCGGGCGGCTATGGCTCCTTCGTACTCCCCGCCGTGCTCATCCTCATCCTGCAGCAGACGCTCGTCCTTGGCATAGGCCTTTCGGCAGGCACCGCCCGCGAGCAGAACCGCTACCGCCAGCTGATTCCCGTCAACCGCCACTATAACGGCATTTTCCGTATCGTTGGCGGCAAGGCACTTGCCTATCTGATGATCTACGCCATCATGGGCATCTGGCTCGTTGCCGTCGTTCCCCGCCTGTTCAACTTCCCACATCTGGCCACCTGGCAGTCGTTGCTTGCCATCATGGTGCCCTACATCCTGGCGTGCATCTTCTTTGGTATGGTCGTCTCGTGTATAGTGCGTTATCGTGAGAACGTCATGCTCCTCATGGTGTTTATATCGGTGCCACTGCTCTTTGTGACGGGTGTCTCGTGGCCACAGTCCAACATGCCCGCCTTCTGGCAGGGCGTGTCGTGGGTCTTCCCCTCCACCTTCGGCGTCAGGGCCTACGTCCGCATGAACTCCATGGGCGCCACCCTCGGCGATGTCATCACCGAGTACCGCGTGCTGTGGCTGCAGACCTTCATCTACTTCTGCCTCGCCTGTGCCGTCTACCGTTACCAGATTCTGTTGTCCCGCCAGGAAGTTCGTGAGCGCCTCAACGAGATGAAGCAGCATCAGGTGGCGGAGTGAATAGGGGCAGATGCCAGCGGAGAGGTACGGATAATTAGCATGTAATAGGCAGGGAGACCTCCCCTAACCCCTCCTGTAGGAGGGGGATAAGTTAGAGATGCCGCGGAAAGTCTATCTTATCCCCCTCCTACAGGAGGGGTTAGGGGAGGTCTCCATAGGCAGGTGAGTGCCCCTACATCACCGGAATGCCCTGCCGAAAACTACTGCTCAACGCGTTGCAATTATCGCCCCAACGCACCCCATTTTTGCCTTCAACCAGTTAAACGACGTTAACCCAACTTTGACCCCACTTGTCAAAAGTTTGGAAAATTTTGAGGTATTTTGAGCAGTATTGCCCTTCAGGATGCCTTTGTTTACGTGTTTTTTTGTTTGGAGTCTGATTTGTAGTACCCAGAAATTTCGCAGGAAA
>JAEEGL013266911.1_pt1 | contig 41150 bp, 40 predicted proteins | sample 9134231 | NCBI WGS metagenome assembly JAEEGL01 (sample SAMN16246548, study PRJNA631951) | gut metagenome | biome: gut microbiome; feature: rumen; material: fiber-attached | host: Bos | place: Iran: Karaj | collected 2018-10
AGACCGCTACCGCCGCGCGTCCCGGGACGGTGAGCCGGAAGACGGTCACTCCCGTTCCCGCCGCATCATCCTGGGCATTGCCCACACTCACGCCCTGAATGGCGGAAAAGGGGATACGCTGCAGTTCGGGGGCCTGTCCCCAGGCCAGAACGCCCGAGGCCAGGATGACTCCCACCAGGGCGGCGATGATTTGTTTCATGGCGTTTATCTTTACAATCACACAAAGATAAGCATTTTAAACAAAAAGTGTGAACAAAAGTGTGAGCAAAAAATAACCCGCTGAAAATCAGCGGGTTACAAGTGGTGCTGAGAATAAAGTGTATTTGGGTATAATACGGTGTATTATTGTCTCATGCGGCTTATTAACCGCAGATTATGCGGTTTTAGTCCTCGTCGTTAGGCACGGGAATGAGCAGGATGTCCTGACTACAGCGGATTCCGTAACTAACATCCCTTACACGACCGGGTTGAGGTTCCAGAATACCTTGCGTCTCAAGTTCCTTGATATCACGAAGGGCGGTGTCAGGAGAGACTTTGCTATGCTTTGCCCAGTTCTTTGTGGTAAGTTTGCCTGGATAACCATCCAGGTAAATGTTGAGGACGTCCCGCTGACGGTCAGAAATTATCGCCTGGGCGTGGGTTTGCCAGAAAAAGGCCTTATTCAGCACAGCAGAGAGCATATCGTCCGAGTCGGCTATAGCCCTGAGCATGCAGTCCAAATACCAATCCAGCCAAAGCGTGATGTCACAGCCTTGTTTTTGTGAACGCTCCAGGACATCATAGTATGACTTCTTGTCCTTGTTAATCTGGCGGGACATACTGAAGAATCGCATAGGGCTTCCGTCGGCCTGGGACAGCGCCATGTCGGCGATGGCTCTTCCAACACGTCCGTTGCCGTCATCAAAAGGATGAATGCACACAAACCAAAGGTGAGCAATGGCAGACTTGACATAGTCGGCTGGTGTATCAGAAGAGTTGAACCAGTCCAGGAATAGAGCCATCTCTCCGGGAACCTTCTCCGGTCCCGGAGCTTCATAGTGGACTTTCTCGCGCCCAAACATGCCGGATACAATTTTCATCTCGGCGCTGCGGTACTTGGCCACGTCGATGGCGATCATGCCGCTTCTGCCATTAGGGAAAAGACAGTTGTGCCAGCCAAAGAGACGGTCGTCCGTCAAAGGTGCCTTGAAGTTGGAAGTGGCATCCATCATCATCTCAACGATACCGTCGATATAGCGCGATGAGTCGGTCTCATTCGTGATGGTCACGCCAAGTTTCCTGGCAACAGAAGAACGCACCTGATCTGTATTCAGCAACACGCCTTCAATCTCAGAAGAAGCAACAATATCATGGGTAATGGTCTCCACGGCGGCCTTCTGCTTTGCGTCGAAGCCAATGGCACTCAGCCTGCCGGAAAGATAACCGGCCGCCTTGTTAACGGCGAGCAGTTTCTCGGTTATCTTTGCATTGTCCCATGTAAAATGAGGCCAGTTATCTGATTGATGGATGTACATATGCTCATCTAATTTTTGCAAAGATAAACATTTGCGGCGAATTAACCGCAAAATTTGCGGTTAATTTATATACTGAGAATGAAAGTGAGAATAAAAAGAATAACCCGCTCGGTTTGAGCGGGTTACTGTGGTGCTGGGAAGAATCGAACTGCCGACACATGGATTTTCAGTCCATTGCTCTACCATCTGAGCTACAGCACCATCGTTTATGGGATTGCAAAGGTAGGTAAATTTTTGGACTTTGCAAGCGTTTTTTCAAGTTTTTCAATCCTCGTAGTGAAAATTCGTAATCTCCACGGTGCCGGACTGGCAATAAGGGCCCACGGTGACGCCGGTAAAGCCTCCTGCAAACTCTGAGCTGAGAACGGCACTGTCTACGCGGCCGACATATTTTCCGTCGGCAAAGAACTCGTAATGATCGCCAAGGGCGCGGATCTCTAGGTTAGCCTTGCCACCTTTGACTGCCACGCTCCCCTGCTCAGCAAGAATACTCCGCGCACGCACGAGAACCGTCGCCTTGCCGCCGGAAACAAAGAACTCAATATGACCGTTGTGGGTCTGGTAAACGGCAAGACCGCCCTCAGAGCCACGTCCCTTTGCCTTAACGGTTGCGCGCACGACGCAATCAGCATTCTGCTGGCGCCTCAACAACGCCGTAGGACTGACAGAACCCCAGTCGAAGCCTTTACCTGTGCCACGGAGCTCGATACCGCCACCGGGCAGGGCCTTATAATTGGACACAACCGGCTGCTGGATATACATCCACTCCGGGCCGATGGAAGCAAAGTCGTAATCAATGCTGTGATGCTCCGGATTGGCGTTTTCAACCAAAGGCTTGCCGTCGTTAATGACAGGCCATCCATTGGCCCAGGTAACGGGAGCCAAGAATGTCTCGCGGCCGATATGATGGAAATCACCGCCATATCGCCTGTAAGCGAGCATACATATCCAGAACGAACCGTCTGCAGCCTGGAAGATATCGCCATGCCCCGTTGCCTGGATATTGCTTTCCTGGCCGGCAAGAGAGCAATGGGTAAATATCGGATTGGCGGGATTGGCATCGTACGGGCCGTAAATATTGCGGCTGCGGGCAACAGTAAGGCAGTGAGCCATTTCTATGCCGCCCTCCGATATGAGAAGATAATACCAACCGTCATGTTTGTAGATATGCGGTCCTTCCGGGAAACGGCCGCCGGTGCCCTTCCACAAGTGTTTTCCGGGGCTTAGCGTCTTACCGGTTACGGGGTCGATTTCACATAAAGTGATAGTGGCATCGGGATTGGAAACCATATAACACTTGCCGTCCTCGAAGTAAAGGGACGGGTCTATCCCCTGCTGCTCCAGCCAAATGGGCTCACTCCACGGGCCTGCCGGATTTGTGGCAGTAACCATAAAATTGCCTCCGTTGCCAACATTGGTCGTAATCATATAGTAGACGCCATCGTTATAACGGATAGTAGGAGCATAAATGCCGAGTGACGCATTGGCCTCTGCCATAGGCAGTTGAGAAGGGCGGTCAAGCACATTGCCGATCTGCTCCCAATGCTTAAGGTCAGTGCTGTGATAAACCGGCACACCAGGGAAATAGTGGAATGTAGAAGTAACCAGATAATAATCCCCGCCAACGGCAACGCAGGACGGGTCCGGATTAAAACCGGGGATAATCTGGGCGCTTGCCCCAAGAGCAATTACAAAGGCAGAAAGGGTAAGTAGAATCTTCTTCATATTCTTGTGTTATTAGTTATTACAAAGGATAAATTCCTGCGCCGACGAAGTCGATCAGGTCCTGTGGGGCAATTTTAAGCTGCAGGCCACGGATGCCGGCACTCACGTAAATGTAATCGTACAGCAGGCAGCTTTCATATATATAGGTAGGAAAAGGCTTTTTCATGCCAATTGGCGAGCAGCCTCCGCGGATGTAGCCGGTAGTAGGCAGCAGTTCCTTCATATGCAGCATATCGCAGCTCTTGTTTCCGGAGATTCTGGCCGCAACCTTAAGGTCTATTTCCATATCGCCGGGCATAACGCAAACAAAGATGCCTTTTTTGTCTCCACGCAGCACAAGAGTCTTGAATACCTGTTCCAGAGGCTCCCCCAACTGCTCTGCCACATGTGCGGCAGCCAGGTCGGATTCGTCCACCTGATAAGGTACAAGCGAATACGGAATGCCTGCCACATCCAGCAGACGAGCCACATTGGTCTTCTGAACCTCTTGTTTCATTATTTTATGCGGATAACAGTTTTTGTTGCCGATGTTGCCTTAAGGCTGTCGTCGATGCGTCCGAAGCCGGCAATGGCAGCCACTCTCCCATCCTGACCGGGATAAGATACCAGCACTACGGCATCCTTCTCAAGGGCAGCAACCTTCAGCGACACAAATATGTCGCTGAGCTTGCGTTTTTTGCCGCCAAGGCCCAGCGGGCACATCCAGTCCCCTTCCCTCCAGGGTCTTAATTCAAAGGGAAACCCAAGCCTGTCGGCATCCAGCAGCACGCTTCCGTCGTTTTGGACAAGATTCTGAGGGACAGGTTCTACGCTAACCATCACCTCTTTGCCGCAAACGTATTTTCCCGGCCCGGCCACCTGAACAGGAGCCCAGGGCTCCGGAGACGGTGCAATCACCAGCTTTGTGGCTGTGAAATAAACCACCGTAGTCCCGGCATAGAAGCGCTTGCCGCTAACCGGATCGGCCACAAGGGCCGCCACGTCATCAATGTCAGAGCGGGTAAAGCCATACGGCTCCATCAGCCTGAATAACAAGTATTTGCAGTGCTTGTCGCAGGCTAAGGCATTTAAAGGAACGCTAATCACCTTTGCCCTATCATCTACGCCGACAGAAGCCAGGAAATCACCGTAATAAGTATCAGCCACAGCTGCAGCCTCGCGGAAGTTGGCCATATCCAGGGCCAAGGTCTGCAGCACTGAAGGATTCATCGCCTCAAGTTCCGGAAGGACCTGATGACGGATGCGATTGCGCTTATATGCCACATCGGCATTGGTCCTGTCCTCGCGGAAAGGAATGTTGTTCTCTACAACAAATGCTGCAATCTGGGCCCTGCTTACGCCAAGAAGAGGCCTTAAAACCGTTAACCTATGGCCCCCGGCGACCATTTCCGACTTCTCTGCCATACCGCAGATACCCTTGAGCCCGGTGCCACGCACAAGGTTCAAAAGAAGGGTCTCTGCATTGTCGTTGGCATTATGGGCGATAAGCACGGCCTCGTAGCCGTTACCGGCACACAGCTGCGCGAACCATGCGTAACGCAGTTCCCGAGCCGCCATTTCTATGCTGACGCCGTTCTCTGCCGCATAGGCGGCAGTATCGAAGTCCTTCACATGGCACTGTACGCCGGCCTTTGCGCACCAGTCGCGAACCAAGGCCTCGTCGGCATCGGAATCAGCACCACGCAAATGGAAGTTGCAGTGAGCTACGGCAAACTGCAACCCAGCCAGATGGCAGGTTGCAGCCATATACATGGAATCGATGCCACCGCTGACTGCAAGTAGTACCATTATTTATTTCTTTGAAGAGAAGGTGTAGGTAAAGCCAAACTGTAAAGCTTCATTGAACTGAATTGCCTTATGGCCGGCAGGATGATTATCGTCGGTGATAAGCACCTGATCATCGTAAATAAGGCTGGTAGTAAGGTTCAGAGAGAAGTACTTGGCCACCTTCCACATAAGGCGGTTATCCCAGTTAACCCTGATGTTCTGCGGCTTCTTGAGGTAGTTAGAGAACAGTATGAGCTGTGTTGAACCCTCGAAGTTGTCGTTGATCAGGATCTTGGCAGCAGCCTTTACCTGGGCACCGAACTCGAAGCGTGCAGACTTGTAACTGCCGTCGTCCTTCTGGTCCATTCCGTAATTTGCACGGAGCTTCTTGTTGGACACGATTGTAAAACCACCGGTAACAGGGGCGAAGTTGACGGAAAGCCACTGGTTGGGGTTCCAGTCAAGACCAAGACCCAAGGTGATGTTGGCAGGAGAGAAGCAGCCGGACTTAAGTACACGGGCGGCTCTCCAGTCAGCCTTTGAAGGAGTCCAGCCGTCCTCTGCGTCAGCAGGCGCACTTGGTGTCTTGTACACATAACCGGCAGAGAACTGGTTCAGAAAGGTAAAAGTAGCTGAATAGTTCAGGTGCTCGGTAGCCTTGTAGCCAAAGGTGCTCTCCAGCAGGATACGGTCCTTGTTCTTCTGGATTATGGGTTTGTCCTCTGAATAAAGCAGGCCGTAGTCAATCTGCAGGCGGTTTTTCCAGACGACGTCGTCCTTTGCGTAATTTGCGTTGATGTCGAAGTATGCACTTACCGCAATGTTGTTGTTACCACCCTTCGCCCAATTGGTGAAGGAGCTCTGCACAAAGTTAAGCTGCGTCATTGCAGACTTTGTCCAATAAACGGGTTTAGGAACCGGAGCCGTGTTCTCAGGGGCCTGGGCGACAGCCGCAGCGGCCTCGGCCGTAAGGGTCCTGATATCCTCCTGACCCATGGCGGCCACTACAGTAGAGAGAGCCGCCAAAGTAAGCAATACCTTCTTCATATTATTATTCTTAATAACGATGACCTAGTAAGCGATACCGAACACTACCCTGCCCTTTGAAGGCTTGCCGGAGAAAATGTCCTTACCCTCTTCTTCGCAGACAAAGCTATCTACAGGGATGCAACGTATGGTAGCCTTTGTTGCGTCCTTGATAGCCTGCTCTGTCTCTGCAGTGCCGTCCCAGTGGCAAAGAAGGAACTTGCCGGTACCGATCTTCTCCTGGAACTCTTCCCAGCTGTCGCATTTTTCTACGTGAGCCTGACGGAAGGCAAAGGCCTTGTCATAAATATTCTTCTGAATGCTGTCCAGCAAGCCGTGAATATGGGCCTCGATGCCGTCAAGCTGCATGGTCTCTTTCTCCAGGGTGTCGCGGCGATGCACCTCAACAGTACCGGACTCAAGATCACGGGGACCCATGGCCAGACGTACAGGAACACCCTTAAGCTCCCATTCTGCGAACTTGAAACCAGGACGAAGGTTGTCACGGCTGTCAATCTCTACTGAATGACCCATTGCCTCAAGGTTCTTCTTGATCTGCTCCATCTTTTCAAGGATGGCTGACATTTCTTCGGGCTTGCGGTAGATAGGAACCATTACAATCTGGATAGGAGCCAGTGCCGGAGGCAGTACAAGACCGTTATCGTCGCTGTGAGCCATGATAAGAGCACCCATCAGACGGGTAGAAACGCCCCATGAAGTGGCCCATACGTACTGCTGCTTACCCTCGTTGTCAGTATATGTAACGTCGAAGGACTTGGCAAAATTCTGTCCCAGGAAGTGGGATGTACCTGCCTGCAGGGCCTTTCCGTCCTGCATCATGGCCTCGATAGTAAGAGTATCAAGCGCACCTGCGAACCTCTCATTAGGGCTCTTGTGGCCGATGATAACCGGCAGTGCCATATAATTGCGGGCGAAGTCTGCATATACATGAACCATGCGCTTTGCCTCTTCCTGAGCCTCTTCTGCCGTAGCGTGAGCCGTATGACCCTCCTGCCACAGAAACTCTGCGGTACGAAGGAAAAGACGGGTACGCATTTCCCAACGAACCACGTTGCACCACTGGTTGCACATGATGGGCAGGTCACGCCATGAAGTAATCCAGTTCTTATATGTATTCCAGATGATAGTCTCAGATGTAGGACGAACGATAAGCTCTTCTTCCAGCTTGGCCTCAGGGTCTACGACAACTCCGTTGCCGTTAGGGTCGTTCATAAGCCTGTGATGGGTAACAACGGCACACTCCTTTGCGAAGCCGGCCACATGCTCTGCCTCACGGCTGAAGAAAGACTTCGGAATGAAAAGCGGGAAATATGCGTTCTTGGCACCTGTTGCCTTGAATTTGTCGTCCAGTATCCTTTGCATCTTCTCCCAGATTGCGTAGCCGTAAGGTTTGATGACCATGCAACCTCTTACAGCAGACTGCTCTGCGAGGTCTGCCTTCAACACTAAGTCATTGTACCACTGAGAGTAGTTATCTGCCCTTTTTGTTAACTGATCTGCCATATGTGCGAAAAAATTAAATTATCTTTTGGATATTTATTCAAAAATCCGTGATTAGGTACGATTATTGCTGGTATTTTTAAAAACTGTACCAAAATACAGCGCACAAAGATACAATTTTTATATTATATTTAATAGGAGATACAGCCATGAAAACAAGAATCGTGCTTTTACTTGCAACCGCAGTTGCAATCTCCTCTTGCGGAACCGGCGCAAGATACGCTAATTCGCAACAGTATCAGGACGGCATCTACACAGGCCGTTCAAGTGTTGAAAACGCCCTTACCGTCGCCACCGATGCAAATGACGACGTAATGGTTCTTGCAACAGACACCAGGAACTCCCAAATATATCTGGCTTCCGGTGACGAAGAACTCTTCATCCCGGAAAGCGCAAAAGTTAAGGTGGTCAATGGATCCGGAAATACAACTATCATAGTTGAGGACAACTCCCCTTCCGTTGACATCTGGCTGGGTTATTCCCCCTGGGATTCATGGAGATACGCCAGTTGGCACACATATTCATGGTACAACAGGCCCTGGCGTTACAGTAGCTGGTACCACCGTTGGCACTACAGCACCTGGGACCTCTACTGGGATCTCGCATGGGATTGGGGATGGAGCTATCCCTGGCGCTACTACGGCATTTACGATTACGGTTGGGGCTGGCGCAGTCCTTGGGCAGACCCTTGGCACACCGGCTACTACTACGGCTGGTACTACGGTCGTCCTCACTACCGTCCTCATCACGGTGCATGGTATGCCGGCGGCAGCAGAATTTGGAACCATTCCGGCTCACATTACCTGTATAGCAACGGACACCGTTATTGGGGCGCTCGTTCCAATACTGACAGGACCGGACGTGCAGTCAGCACAAGGTCTGGCAGCGTAAACCGCAACGGCAGCTATTCTCGCACCAATGCATTAAGCACCAGGTCTACCGCCTCTACCAGGACCAGCAGAAGTTCTGCAACTACAAGAAGTTCTGCTTCCACCAGAAGCGTAGGTACCCGCTCTGCAAGCTCTGCAAGGTCATCAGCCTCTACAGTAAGACGTTCCGCCAGCAGCACTAGCCGCAGCAGCGCTTCTTCCACCACTGCCACCAGGAGCCGCAGCACTTCTTCAAGAAGCAGCAGCGCCACCACCAGAAGCAACAGTACTACCGCAAGAAGCAACAGCGCTACCACCAGAAGCAACAGTACTACCGCAAGAAGCAGCAGTTCTTCTTCCAGAAGTACCAGGAGCGCAGCTTCTCCTAACTACAGAAGCAGTGACAGCGGCTCAAGCCGTTCAAGCGGTAGCAGCAGAAGCGGTTACTCAACCAGAAGCTCTAGCGGCAGTTCTTCAGGTAGGAGCTCTTCAAGCAGCAGATCTTACAGCAGAAGTTCATCAAGCGGCAGCAGCAGCGGCAGTTCCTATAGCAGAAGCTCTTCAAGCAGCAGCGGTAGCAGCAGGAGTTCTTCAAGCGGCAGCAGTAGCAGCAGAAGCTCATCCGGCGGCGGAAGCAGCCGCAGCGGAGGCAGCAGCCATCGTAGATAGATATTTAACCTAATTTAACATAACTGAAATGAGAAAAATTACCAGTATTGCAGCAGTCTTGTTTGTATCGGCAGGCCTTGCCTTTGCACAGGATATGCAAGATGCACTACGATACTCATTCAACGAGTATCAGGGTACTGCAAGAAGTATGGCCATGGGTAACGCCTTTACCGCACTTGGCGGAGATCTGGGCTCCATCGGCATCAACCCTGCAGGATCCGCAATCAACAATTATTCACAGATTACATTGACTCCCGGCCTTACACTTGCCGGCATCAAAGCAACATACGACCCTGCTCCCGGACTGGCCGGAAACAATGAATCCTACGTCATTAAAGCCAATAGGACAAGGCTTTCCATGCCCAACTTCGGTATGGTTGTAGCCTGGGCTCCGGACGACAATTCAACAGTTAAGAACGTAGCCTTCGGCGTTATTGCAAACGGTACTGCAAACTACCAGGGCCAGATTGACGCAAGGGGTATAAATGCAGAAACCTCTATCCTTGGAGAGAAGTCCCTGTTTTTCAGTGACAACAGATACAAGAATATCTTCAATAACAGGGACATCTATAATCAGGGTTACAACTGGGAAGATATAGTTGCCGCCAGAACAGGCATGGTTACAACCTATGGCGGTTATGACGATCAGTGGATCGGTGCAACCGAAACCATCTTCAATGACGGTTCTATCGGTACCGCAGGCCTCCTGGACCAGCGTTGGAACAGGGTTACATCCGGTTACAAGTACGACATGGTCATTAACGCCGCCGTCAACCTCTCTGATATGTTCTACCTGGGTGCCAACCTTGGTATCATCGCACTGGAATACAATTCAGACACTTATTATAAAGAGTTTGCCGTTAACCCTAACGACTTCTACATTCCCTTCGACGACGGTGACGATTACTTTGACAGCATGACTCTGGGCAGCTGGTATTCAGCAAAGGGCGCAGGTGCCTACGGAAAGTTCGGCTTCATCTTTGTTCCGGTTCCCGAATTCAGGATTGGAGCAGCCGTACAGACTCCGGGCATTATCAACATCAAAGAGAAGTGGCAGAACTTCGGAGACATTTACTACACAACAAACAAGCACAATGCTTCTGAAGACTCACCGGAGGGCAATTATGAGTACAATGTCAAGACCCCCGCAAGGTTCAACATTGGTGCGGCATTCAACTTTGGCGTAGGTGTAATCAGCGCTGACTATGAGTACACAGATTACAGCACAATGCGTCTGCGCGAGGCCGAGGGCCACGACCACTCCGCCTTCAACGATGCCAACAGCAATATCAAGAACTTTACCGGCGGAAGCCACATGGTAAGGGTTGGTGCAGAGATTAAACCGGACCCGATGTTTGCGATCCGCGCTGGTTACAACATGACCACTTCTCCTGAATACGAATACAAGGGTATTGGTACAAAGAAGGCTGTCGATGCCACAAGGCACACTGTATCTGCCGGTTTCGGTTACAGCTCTACAGGCTCTTTCTTCTGCGATCTTACAGTTCAGGGCAACTTCCTTCCCAAGAATTACCTGAATGTTTACGGTAATTACATTGACGGTATCAATTCGCCTGTTATCACCTGCACTTCAAACGTTTGGAACGTGGTTATGACCTTTGGTTGGCGTTTCTAATCCAGAGAGGGAACCAGGTAAAGAAGTGACTGGGGGCCTTCGTTAAAGAGAAGGTCCATTACAGATAAATCTGATTGGAAGCCATATTTTCCGGCAAAGACCTGAAAATATGGCTTTTCCATATCCAAATCTTTCAGAATAGTATTCTGCCTCTTGGGATGTATCACATTCCTATAATCAAGGGCATTGCCGGCAGAAGCATATGACTCCGTAGGGACGATACGGATACCCAGACGGATCTTTTGGATAAAGAATTCGATGATACGGAGATTGAGATCCCAGAGAGTAGGGATTCCGGAAGAAAGGATGGCGTAAATGTCATCCTTGTAGTACTCGAAGTAGGCCGATGTACTGTAGGCCGATTCGATGGCCCGCCAAGCCTTCTTAACCCACTGATCTTTATAATCCACCCGAATCTCTGTAATGGGTGTATGAAAAATGTCGCCATCGTGGACAACAGGCACAGAGATAGCCTCAGGGCCGTTTGCAGATGCTATGATGCAGCGGTTGCGGTAACTTTGCTTCTGGAAATTCTCGTGCGCCTCAAGGTAAACGTCACAAAAGGAAGAAGGATTGGTGACGACTACGCGTCCCCAATCCTTAGCTGCCGCCGCAAACCACGAAACAGGCGGAAAAAATGCAGTGGAGAGCAGCACTACTCTACCGGGCCGCGCTCGCGGGCCACGCTGTCCCCTGCCCTGATGATACCACGCTTGGAAGCGCGGATGAAGCTAAGGATATTATCCCTTTCTTCACTGGGAGGGAAGCTCTGTTCTACCTGTGCACATCCGTCTGCTACGTTGTAGCCGGAATAATATATTGTCTCGTAGATATCTTTGATTGTACGAATAACATCGGCAGAGAAGCCGCGCCTGCGCAGACCCACGATGTTAACGCCAACATAGCTGATAGGCTCGTGGCCGCAAAGAACGTACGGAGGAACATCCTTGATTACCCTTGAGCAACCGCCGATCATGGCATGGCAGCCAATCTTTGTAAACTGGTGAGCCATAGTATTGCCGCCCAGAATAGCCCAGTCGTCGATGTCAGTCTCTCCAGCAACACCTACATAGCTGACAAGGATGCAATGCTTGCCGATGTTGCAGTCATGGGCCACATGGGCATAAGACATTACCAGGGTATCGTCGCCGATACGGGTAACACCCTTGCCGGAAGCCTTGGTACCACGGTTTACGGTAGCGCACTCACGAATGGTAACGCGGTCTCCGATCTCTACGGTGGTAACCTCTCCGTCAAACTTCAGGTCCTGGGGGATGGCGCCTACTACTGCTCCGGGGAAAACCTCGCAGTTTTTACCCATAGTAACATATTTGAATATAGTAGCATGGGGATGGATAATGGTGCCGTCGCCAATTTTTACGTCGTCATCAATGAATGCGTAAGGACCAATTTCTACGTTGTCACCCAGAATAGCCTTGGGGCTAACGGATGCCATAGGATGTATCTTATTCATAACTAACTGATTTTCAAATTATTAAGAACCTCTGCCGCAGCCTGGGTATTGATGCCGTGGCCTGGCTTGTAAGCGGTAATCTTAGCCTTGAGGGGACCGCCTGAAAGACTCAGGTCGCCAATAAGGTCAAGAAGTTTGTGACGTCCGCACTCGTTGGGATAGTGCAGGGTAAGGTTGCTAAGGTAACCGTCCGGACGAACGGACATGCCGGTACGTCCCATCTTGGCCGCAACGGCATCTACCTGAGCCTCCGTAACCGGATGCTCTACAATAACTATTGCGTTGTCTACGTCCCCGCCCTTGATAAGGTTGTTGGCAAAGAGGAATTCTATCTCATGGAAGAATACGAAGGTACGGCAGGGTGCAATCTCTTTTGCGTAATTGACCGTACCGTCGTAGGAAGCCTTCTGGACGCCCAGGACCCTTGAGCCGAAGTCTACGGTAATATCGAACGAAGGCTCGTCTGCGGGAGTGATCTTTACCCAGGAACCCTTGTCGTTGGTAACCGTAATTTCCTTTGTAATCTCCAGGAATTTGCGCTCTGCATCCTGTTCCTGAAGGCCATCGGAGCCTATTGCCTGGACATAAGGATTGGCGCTTCCGTCAAGAATGGGAATCTCTACGCCCTCTACCTCTATTGTTGCGTTATCAATGCCAAGGCCGAACAGAGCGGAAAGAACATGCTCTACGGTCTGGACAGAAAAACCGTCCTTACCCAGCGTCGTGCTGCGGGCGGTTGATGTTACATAACTGGCAAGTGCGGGAATCTCTGCCCCGTCAGAAGCCCTTTTAAAGCGGATTCCGCTGTTAGCGGGCGCGGGAGCAATAACAATACGGGAAACCGTCCCTGTGTGGAGGCACTTTCCCGTAAAAGTATATGAATTCCTTAAAGTATGTTGTCTCATTACAACTGGTTTAGCATGCAAAGATATAAACAAAACTGAATATATCAAAAAACATGCTATTGACCGTTGCGTTTGAAAACAGCGTAACTCTTCATGTAGTTGCGGATAGGAATAACCGGCGAACCAAGAAGGGTCTGGCCGGGTTCCTTGATATTGCCGATTACGCCACCCTGGGCGCCGATTGTAGTGTTGTCGGCAATCTCTATATGGCCTGCAACGCCGACCTGACCGGCCAGGATGCAGTTTTTGCCAATTTTTGCAGAACCGGCTATACCGCACTGGGCAGCCATAACCGTATTCTCACCTACCACTACGTTGTGAGCAATCTGGCAAAGGTTATCAATCTTGACGCCGTCGCAGATAATGGTAGATTCCATCTCTGCCTTGTCAATTGTAGTACCGGCACCGATTTCTACATTATTGCCAATCACCACGTTGCCAAGATGCTCTATCTTTTCCCAGGTGCCGTCAGGCTGAGGCACGTTGCCGAAGCCGTCGGAGCCGATTACTGCATTGCCGTGAACAATGACATTGTTGCCAATCTTCATGCCCGGATAAACAACTACGCCAGGATAGAATATGCAGTTGCTGCCAATTGTGCAGTCCTCGCCGATGTAAACGTTTTCGTAGATCTTTGTAAAGTCGCCTACAACGGTGCGGCGGCCTACATATGAACCTGCTCCAAGATAAACCTTCTTGCCGAATTTGGTAGAGAAGTGCCACCTTGCGGTAAATGCACGATGCCTGCGGCTTCTTTTCTTCTGTGCCGATGCATATTTTAGCAGTTCAGCTACAGCAGCATAGGCGTTTTCTACCCTTATCATTGTGGCGGAAACCGCCTCTTTTGGCTGGAAGTCATTGTTTACCAGTATGATTGACGCCTTACTGGTATAAACATACTGCTCATACTTCGGATTTGCGAAGAAGCACAGCTTACCGGGTTTGCCATGTTCTATTTTGGCAAAGCCGTCTACGGTTACCTTGGGGTCCCCTTCTACTGTGCCACGAAGCAATTTGGCCAGGTTTTCTGCTTTAAATTCCATTATCAGATTTTTATATCAAGCTATTTTAGACTACAAAAGTAACCTATTTTTTGTATTTTACAAAGAAGTTCGTATATTTGCACCGCGAGAGAGATAGGAGCCGGACGGGTTCCTATCTTCTTTTTATTGATTTGGTTATGACTTCTAAAGAGATTAAAGAAAAAATCGTTCCCGCAGTTGAAGCCTGCGGATGCTTCCTTGTGGACGTTACGGTTTCTGCCGACAACGACGTAGAAATCGAGATCGAATCTAAGGAGGACACCGTGCAGATGGAAGACTGCGTGGCAATTGACAAAGCTTTCCACGAACTTTGGGATCAGGACGCAGAGGACTATTCCCTGACCGTGGCATCAGCCGGCCTGGGCAGGCCTTTCAAGGTTCTGCAGCAGTACCGCAAAGCCATCGGCAGCCTGGTAGAGGCACGCCTTAAGGGCGGCCGCAAGTTCCTTGCAAAACTGACCGATGCTGACGAAGAATCCGTCACCCTGAGTTACACTGCGAAGGTGGCCGTAGAAGGCAAGAAAAAGAAAGAAGAAAAGGTTCTCACAGAAAAATTTCCCCTTTCAGAAGTCAACAGCGTATCATATTATATCACAATTGATTAATAATTAAAAACACATAATAAAATGGCAGAAGAAAAACTGGATCTTAAAACCGCGTTCGCGATTTTCAAGGACGAAAAACACATCGACCGTCCGGTCATGATGGGTGTGCTCAAGGATGTATTCATCACCCAGATTGCAAAGACCTTCGGCAGCGCAGACAACTTTGACGTCATCATCAACGTAGATAAAGGAGACTGCGAAATCTATCAGAACCTTGATGTTGTAGAAGAAGTAGAAGATCCCGCAACCCAGATCTCCCTTGAAGACCTTAAGGCAATGGGAGAAGACGATTACGAGCTTGGTGAAACCTTCACCCGTAAAGTAGAGCTCAAGGACTTTGGCCGCCGCGGTATCCTTAACATCCGCCAGAACCTTCAGGGCAGGATTATGGATATAGAGAAAGCCAATCTCTTTAACAAGTACAGCGAAAAGATAGGTGAAATCTTCACCGGAGAAATCTACCAGACCTGGTCTAAGGAAGTTCTTATCCTTGACGAGGACGGCAACGAGCTCCGTCTCCCCCGCGCAGAGCAGATTCCCGGAGAGCGCTTCAAGAAGAATGATACCGTAAAGGCTATCATCAAGAGTGTAGAGATGAAGAACAACACCACTCCTTATATTGTTCTTTCCAGGACTTCAGACGACTTCCTTATCCGTTTGTTCGAGCAGGAGGTTCCTGAAATCTATGACGGCCTCATTACCATCAAGAAGGTGGTTCGCGTTCCCGGCGAGCGTGCAAAGGTTGCCGTAGAGTCCTACGACGACCGCATCGACCCTATCGGAGCCTGCATCGGCGTAAAGGGATCACGCATCATCGGCATCGTAAAAGAGCTTCGTAACGAGAATATCGACGTGCTGCAGTGGACCTCAAATGTTCCGCTCCTTATCCAGCGCGCACTTAGCCCTGCAAAGGTTACCAACATCGATATGGGCAACTCTCCCGAAGACAAGATCAAGGTTTACATGCACCCCGACGAGGTTAAGAAAGGTATCGGTAAGGGTGGCTGCAACATCAAGCTTGCAGGCATGCTGGTAGGCCGTGAGATTGAGGTTTGGAGAGAAGCACCCAAGGACGAGGCCGGCTCAGAGGAAGAGGACGTTCTGCTTGCAGACTTCAGCAACGAGATTGACGCCTGGATCATTGAAAAACTCCAGAGCATCGGTCTTGACACCGCAAAGAGCGTTCTGGCTCTCACTCCCGAGGACGTTGCAAAACGTGCAGACCTTGAGGACGAGACCGTAGAGGAAGTATTCAAGATCCTTCGCTCAGAGTTTGAATAATAAAGAGTTAAACAATTAATTTACAGGGGTATAATAAATGGCGGAAATAAGATTAAACAAACTCACAAGACAGTTTAACATTGGTCTTCAGACGCTGGTGGACTTCCTTAATGAGAAGGGCGCCAACGTAGACCTTAATCCAAACGCAAAGGTGTCTGACGAATTCCTTCCCGCACTGGAGAAGAAGTTCGGAGATGACTTGCGCGCAAAACAGGACGCAGAAAGGGTTGACATCAAGATGAAGGAAATCATCGAGAAAAACACCCGCAAGCCTTCAGACGAGGAAGACTTCGACGAAGAAGAGCCTGTACGCGAGACAATTATCAAGAACACCGGCCTTTCCGGAAACGTTCCCGCAGAGCCCGTGGCCGAACCCGAGCCGGAGCCTGTTGCTGAACCCGAGCCCGAACCCGTTGCAGAGCCCGAACCCGAGCCTGTAGCTGAACCGGAGCCGGAGCCCGTAGCTGAGCCCGAACCCGAGCCCGTGGCAGAGCCTGAACCCGAACCGGAAGATGAACCCGAGGAAGAAGAGGAGGAGGAAGAAGAGGAAGAAGAGTTTGTTGAACAGGAGGTACCCCAAACCGCCGCTCCTGAAGAGACAGCTCCCGCCAATCAGACCGGAGGCATCAAGGTTCTTGGTAAGGTTGATCTTTCACAGTTCGACCCTAAGAAGGCCAAAAAGCGCGAGCGCATCAAAGGTGGCAGCCAGAAGGTTGATGTCACCAAGGTAGAAGGCGAAGACCGCAAGAAGCAGAAACAGGACAAGCAGAATGGCCAGAAGCAGGCCCAGCAGCAGCCCGGAAAGGGTAAGCAGGAGCAGGGCGGCGGCAAAAAGAAGAACCGCGAGCGCTTCAAACCCGCAATGACCGAAGCTCAGGCCGAGGAAATGCAGAAAGAGATCCAGAAGCAGGTTAAAGAGACCTACGCAAGGATGAACGAGGGCAAGAAGAGCAACTTCGGCGCCAAGTACCGCAAAGAGAAACGAGAGGCTGCCAGCCTTAAGATGCAGGAAGAGTTCGAGCAGGCAGAGGCAGAAAAGAAGGTACTGAAGGTAACCGAGTTCGTTACCGTAAACGACCTTGCCACCCTTATGAACAACACTCCTGTAAACAAGGTTATCACCGCATGCTTCAACCTTGGTCTTATGGTTTCAATTAACCAGAGGCTTGATGCAGAGGCACTTGTACTTGTTGCAGAAGAGTTCGGTTACAAGGTGGAATTCGTAACCGCAGAACTCACCCAGGAAATTGAGCAGGAAGATGAAACCCAGGACGACGGCAACCTTGAGACCCGTCCTCCTATCATTACCGTTATGGGTCACGTAGACCATGGTAAGACTTCCCTGCTTGACTATATTCGCAAGACCAACGTAATTGCCGGCGAAGCCGGTGGTATTACCCAGCACATCGGTGCATACAATGTGAAGCTTCCCGGAGGCCGCAGGATTACCTTCCTGGATACCCCTGGCCACGAGGCCTTCACCGCAATGCGTGCCCGTGGTGCACAGCTCACGGACCTTGCCATCATCATCATCGCCGCAGATGACGCAGTGATGCCGCAGACCGTAGAGGCCATCAACCACGCACAGGCAGCAGGCGTACCTATGGTATTCGCTATCAATAAGATAGATAAGCCGGGCGCCCAGCCTGAAAAGATTTACCAGCAGCTGTCCCAGATGAACATCCTTACAGAGGCCTGGGGCGGTAAGTATCAGTGCCAGGAGATTTCCGCAAAGCAGGGCATCAACGTAGACAAACTGCTTGACAAGGTTCTGCTGGAGACTGATATGATGGATTTGAAGGCCAACCCCAACAAGCTTGCCGTAGGTGCTGTGATAGAATCTTCACTGGACAAGGGCCGCGGCTATCTTGCAACAGTGCTCGTCCAGAACGGAACCCTTCGCAAGGGCGACATGGTGATCAGCGGTTGCTACTACGGCCGAATCAAGGCCATGCTGAACGAACGTGGACAGATGGTATCAGAGGCCGGTCCTTCCACCCCTGTTTCCATACTTGGTCTTAACGGCGCACCTTCAGCAGGTGAGAAGTTCAACGTGATGACAGACGAGAAAGAGGCTAAGGCAATTGCCAACAAGCGCGAGCAGCTCATCCGCATCCAGGGCATCAAGACCCAGAAGCATATGACATTGGAAGAGATTGGACGTCGTATTGCAATTGGCAACTTCAAGGAGCTTAACGTCATTGTCAAGGGTGATGTGGACGGTTCAGTAGAGGCTCTGTCAGACTCCCTGATCAAGCTCTCAACAGAGGAGATCCACGTAAATGTTATCCACAAGGCTGTGGGTGCCATTTCAGAATCCGATATCATGCTGGCCACCGCATCCGATGCAATTATCATCGGCTTCCAGGTTCGTCCTTCCTCCGATGCCCGCAACATGGCAGAGAAAGAGGGTATCGAAATTCGCTTGTACTCAGTTATTTACGATGCAATAGAGGAAGTCAAGGACGGTATCGAGGGTATGCTTGAGCCGGAGAAGAAAGAAGAAGTTACTGCTACCGCTATTGTTAAGCAGCCGTTCAAGATACCTAAGATTGGTACAATTGCCGGTTCCCTTGTAAAGGAAGGCAAGATGACCAAGAACACCAAGGTCCGCCTTATCCGCGACGGCATTGTGGTTTACACCGGAGAGCTTGCTTCACTGCGCCGCGGTAAAGACGACGCCAAGGAGGTTCCCGCCGGCATGGAGTGCGGTATCGGCATAGAAAACTACAACGATATCAAGGAGGGCGACGTAATCGAGGCCTTCCAGATAGTAGAAATCAAGAGGACACTCTAAGATGCTGTTTGTTATTGAAGGACTGGACGGGGCGGGAAAATCCACCCAGGTCAGGAAACTGCGCGAGTATCTGACGGAGCGTTGCGGGCAGATTGAATACATTCACTTCCCGCGCTACGACGCTCCGGTTTACGGAGACCTTATCAGCCGCTTCCTGCGGGGAGACTTCGGCTCCAACGAGCAGGTTCATCCGCAGTTGGTAGCCCTGCTTTACGCAGAGGACAGGCATGGCGCAGGCCCGCTGATGAAGGAAAAGATTGCCGCCGGCATCCCCGTGCTTCTGGACAGATATGTATATTCCAACATCGCTTACCAGTGTGCCAAGGTTGCCGATGCATCCCGGAAAAGGGCGCTGCGGGACTGGATCTTCAACACCGAATACGGTGACTTCCAGCTCCCTGTACCGGATCTGAACCTTTATCTGGACGTCCCTATCTCTTTTGTAGAAAAGAGCCTTAACGAAGCTCGCGTCGGAAGCGACAGGAACTACCTCTCAGGGGCATCGGACATCCATGAGGCCAGCATCGCCTTCCAGAAAGCCGTGCGCGACGTTTACCTGGAGCAATGTGCCATTGACGACAAATTCATCCGCGTCAACTGCGCAGACGAGCAGGGAAACATGGCGCCGGAGGATGTAATCTTCGAACGAATCAAAGCTGTAGTTGACCCTGTACTTTCCGGAAGATAGCATATGAGACGTATCTGCACTATAATAATTGGTCTGGTTTTCTTTGCCTCCGGCTTGTTCAAGCTGATTGACCCGGTAGGCACCAGCCTTATAGTTCGCAGTTACCTGGAATTCTTCCATGTTGGTTTTATAAGCGGCACATCACAGCTGCTGGGCTTTGGCATTTCGCTCTTGGAAGCGCTTACCGGCCTGGCACTTCTTGGCGGGGCCTTACGCCGCCTTGCAGCCAAGACAGCCATTGGCATGATGGCCTTCTTCACTGTGATTACCCTTATCCTTACCATTGCCAACCCGCAGATGGATTGCGGCTGCTTTGGAGAAGCCATCCACCTTACCAACGCCCAGACTTTCATTAAAAACCTTATTCTGTGCGGTCTGGTGGCAGTGGCTTTCATTCCCCTACCCAAGACATCGGTATTCAAGAGCGTCTTTGGCGTTCTTGGTGCAATTACCTTGTGCATAGGTATTTACAGCAATTTCTTCCTGCCGCTGTGGGACTTCACGAACTTTGTAGAAGGCGACAGGCTGTACGATACTACACGCCCCTTCCCCTCTGCCAAGGCCGCAGAGCCGGGCTTTATATACGAGAAGGACGGAGAGCAGAAAGAGTTCAGCCTTGACGCCCTTCCGGACTCTACATGGACATTTGTCCGCGCCGGAGAAGTCGAGGCGCAGAAGACCCCGACCAACTATATTCCAGTTTCAGCACCGGACGGAAGTGTCTGCGACAGCCTGCTGCTAAGCGGCAAGGTAATGGCCGTCTCTGTTTACGATGCAGAGGCGATGATGCCTACAAACTGGACAGAGGCCGCACATCTTCTAAAATCGGCCGCAGGCAAGGGAATAAGACCCATACTGCTGGCAGCATCGGCACCTGAAACCTTGGAACAGATGCTTGAAACCCTGCCTACCGAAGAGCGCCTGCAACTGCTAATGGTTACGTATTGCTCTGACCACAAAGTACTTATGACATTTAACCGGTCCAACGGAGGAGCGGTTCTATTAGACGAAGGACTAATAGCGGAAAAATGGTCCGCAGCCAGCCTGCCGTCAGATAACAAAATGCAGGAAATCGCCACAAAAGAGCCTGGAACCCTGTACGCAGGGGCATCGGTGCCGGGACGACTCTATCTGAGCGCCTTCATCATCCTGGCAATTTTCCTGTCCCTTTACACATATAGAAAAAAGACATTGTAGTGAAAATGCAGAATAATATACAGGTAATGGGAATCGTCAATATTACAAGCGATTCATTCTTTCCGGGAAGCCGGATGATTGGCCCCGACGGCTGTATAGATTTTGACAAGATACGCGCTACAGTTCAGCAGATGCTGCGTTCGGGAGTTGACACCCTGGACGTTGGAGCATGCTCTACCAGACCCGGAAGCAAATCCATCGATGCTGAAAGCGAATGGGAACGCCTTAAGGCCGCCCTACCAGTAATTAGGAACGCCGCTCCGGAGACTCCTATTTCCGTAGATACCTTCAATTCCAGCGTCGTAGAGAAGGTTTACGACCTGATCGGCCCCTTCATAGTGAACGATATTTCCGCCGGCACAATTGACGGGCGGATGCTGACTGTCGTAGGCCGCCTTGGACTCCCCTACGTTGCGATGCACATGCGCGGAACGCCAGAGACCATGGCTACGCTTACTGACTATCCTAATGGCGTTGTGGCAGAGGTTCTGCAATTCTTCCAGGACTTTGCAGCCAAGGCAGATAAGGCAGGCATCAAGGACTGGTATCTGGATCCGGGCTTCGGCTTTGCAAAGACAATTGAGCAGAACTACGAGCTGCTGAACCACATGGACGTACTGCAGCAGCTTGGCCGTCCCATCCTTGTAGGCCTTTCACGCAAAAGTATGGTTTACAGGTTGTTAGGCCAGAAGCCGGAAGACACTTTGGCATCTACGCAGGCACTTAACATGGTAGCCCTGGAAAGGGGCGCAACCGTGCTTCGCGTGCACGACGTACAGGATGCCCGCAACACCATATCCATTTATAAGAAACTGATAGAAAACTAAATATGATGAATCCTCACGCACTTGAAGCCATTTCTCCGGTTGACGGAAGATATGCAGCAACTACAGCTCCTCTCAAGGAGTATTTCTCTGAAAAAGCCCTTCTTCGCTACCGTACCCAGGTAGAGATAGAGTATTTCATTTCACTTTGCAGGCTTGGCGTTCCGCAGCTTGACGGAGCCCTTGAAAAGGAAGAAGGCATACGCGCCATTGCAACAGGTTTCTGCGACGACGACGCCCTTCGAATCAAAGAGATTGAGGCTACCACCAACCACGATGTCAAGGCTGTTGAGTACTTCATCAAGGAAAAATTCCAGACCCTTGGACTGGAGAAATACCAAGAGTTCATCCACTTTGGACTGACTTCCCAGGATATCAACAACACCGCCTTCCCTCTTATGCTGAAGGATGCCCTTGAGCAGGGCGGCTACGAGTCCAAGATTCAGGAAATCATCGGCGTTCTGGAAGGCCTTGTAGAGCGTTGGGCTGATATTCCAATGCTGGCCCATACTCACGGCCAGCCTGCAACTCCTACCACTATGGGTAAGGAAATGGCAGTATTTGTAGCCCGTCTTCAGGAGCAGTACGACCAGCTTATGGCTCTTAGCTTCCCGGCAAAATTCGGCGGCGCAACCGGCGGACTGAATGCACACAGGGCCGCTTATCCCGATGTTGACTGGGATTCTTTCGCAGACAACTTTACCGCCAGCCTGGGCCTGAAGCGCTCAAAGCCTACAACCCAGATAGAGCACTACGACAACCTTGCAGCCATCTTTGACTGCCTGCGTCGCATAAACATTATCCTTATTGACCTTTGCAGGGACGTATGGAGCTATATTTCAATGCGTTACTTCCGTCTGAAGGTTAAAGAAACAGAGGTTGGTTCTTCCGCCATGCCGCACAAAGTCAATCCTATTGACTTCGAGAACGCAGAGGGCAACCTGGGCCTTGCAAACGCCCTTCTTACCCACCTTTCAATGAAGCTTCCCATCTCCCGACTGCAAAGAGACCTGACGGATTCAACAGTGCTCCGCAACATTGGAATGCCGCTGGCATACGGCCTTATCGCCTTTAATTCAACCCTTAAAGGCCTGGGCAAGATAAGCGTTAATAAAGAACTGATTGATAAGGATTTGGAGAACAACTGGGAAGTTGTGGCAGAAGGCATCCAGACCATACTTCGCCGCGAGGCTTATCCTCATCCGTACGAGGCCCTGAAACAGCTTACTCGCACAGGTTCAGTGATGGACGAGGTAACCATCAAAGACTTTATAGAAGGTCTTGACGTGGCCGAGTCAGTTAAAGATGAGCTGCGAGCTCTGACTCCCTGGACATACTAGAAAAAAAGACAGGCCCTGCGGGGCCTGTTTTTATTCTTCTGTAAGGAAAACATCGTCGCCGGGTTCGGCAAAACGGAAGTTTTCACGGGCGAATTCCTCCAGGGTATCACGCTCTGTGGAAAGACGCTGGATACGAAGGTCCAGCTTAGCGTTTTCTTTGGTATAATGACGGATTTCCGCCTCTTGGCGGCTTATTTCCCTGCGGGCCCCAAGCCAGCGGAAAATGTTATCATTGCTGATGAACAAAATATACAGCGCAGCCACGCCCGTAGCTACGGCTGCATAACGGTAGAAACCGCGATGCGGGCCGTTCCAGGCCTGTTTGATGCGGCCTTTGAACACGTACTTCTTTATGAAAGCCTTGATATCCAATGCTGTAAAATTTTGTCGTTTTCGCAAAAGTAGTTAAATTTGGAGACAAATAGAAAAATTTTTAACAAAACTCATAAGAAAATGAAACCTACTCTCCTTGTTCTTGCTGCCGGTATGGGCAGCCGTTACGGTGGCCTCAAACAAATGGATCCTCTTGGCCCCAACGGAGAAACCATCATCGATTATTCAATTTACGACGCAGTTCAGGCTGGCTTCGGTAAGGTTGTTTACATCGTAAGGGAATACTTCCTCAAAGATTTCCAGGACGCTGTTCACAAGAAATACGCAAACGTAAAGTGCATTGACGGCACTCCCCTTCAGTTCGACTTCGTAACCCAGGAACTTGACAAGATTCCTGCCGGTTTCAGCTATAATCCAGAAAGGCAGAAGCCTTGGGGTACCGCCCACGCCATGCTCATGGCCAAGGACGTTATCAAGGAGCCCTTCGCAGTAATCAATGGCGACGATTTCTATGGCCGCGACTCTTTCAAGGTTATTGCAGACTGGCTTCGCAAGCACGAGAACACAAAAGGCGAATACTGCATCGTTGGCTTCGCCCTTGAAAATACCCTTTCAGAATCCGGCGGCGTATCCCGCGGAATCTGCTTCTACGATGCTGACAAGCAGCTTACAGACGTAATAGAGCACCTTAACATAGCCCGCGAGGCCGATGGCAAAATCTACGGTGACAACTCCTCAACCGGTGCAACACATGTAGAGATTAAGGGTAAGGACCTTTGCTCAATGAACATGTGGGGCTTCACCCCTGATTACTTCGAAAAGAGCGAAGTTATGTTCAAGGACTTCCTTGCAAAGTATGGCCAGGAGCTCAAGAAAGAGTTCTACATTCCCTATGCTGTTGACTGCATGATCAAGACCGGCGGCGACAAGTGCGAGGTTCTTGCAACTGACAGCAAGTGGTTCGGCGTAACCTATAAGGAAGACCGTCCGGGCGTTGTTGCCAAGTTCAAGGAGCTCTGCGACAAAGGCGTATATCCTACACCCTTATACAAATAAATCATGGCATTTTTAAAAAGAGGCAAACATGCAAACTACAGCATTCTGAACAGCTTTTCATGGCATGTTCCGGACGCTGTAGATTCCTTTGTAATGTTATTATGGCTGGTTGCGGGCCTGTTCGTTTCCATACTGGTGGCTTATGCCGTACTGATGGCGGCCCCCTCGCTTGGATTGGAATACCAGCAGCTTATCATCTACCCTGTAATGTTCATTCCCCCGTTCCTTGTTTCCAGCCTTGTAAGTAAAAGGAACATGTATTTTGAGAATGGCTACAAGGTAGACAACACCATCAGCAAAAGCATTACTCCATGGCTTGCATGTCTGCTCTGCATACTTGGCACCTGGGCGATGGGCTTCATTATGGACAAGGTCAATTCCTTCCTGCCCGAGGTCCCGGACAGCTGGAAAACCGCCCTTCAGTCCCTTGTAGGTGGCAATTTCCTTATCTGCTTCATTTGTGTAAGCATATTGGCACCAGTTCTAGAGGAATGGCTGCTCAGAGGTATTTTACTGCGAGGCCTGCTTAACTGCAAGCGCTCTAACGGAAAGGTTGGATACTCCCCTGCCGCTTCAATTATTGCAACATCGGCAATCTTTGGAATCATCCACCTGAACCCGTGGCAGGCCATCCCGGCCTTCTCTATGGGCTGCCTGTTCGGCTACGTTTATTACAAAACCGGAAGCCTTAAGCTTACAATTCTGATGCATTTTGCGAACAATACCCTGTCACTTGTGATTGGCCAGTTCGCAGGTATAGATGAAAGCGCAGATTCCTGGGAGCAGATTATGCCCGCATCAATGTACTACGCAATCCTGGCCGCTTGCCTGGCCATAGTCATTCTGGTAGTATTGAGATTCAGGAAGATACAGAGCACGCCTAACGGCAACTTCGAGCTTATTCCTGCTGAAGTTCCCGAAGCATCTCCTCTGCCTTAGCCAGGGTATCAACCTTGCCTACGTCAAGGATACGAAGTTCCTTGGGGCAGACGCCATAAACCGGATAACGGTCGCAAACCGAAACGTAGAAGTCGATGATAGGAAATCTGTCACCGACTTTTTCTTTGTCGAAGGCATCAAAAATGCTGTCCGACATGCAATGTATGCCGGAAAAGGCCAGCATACGATATTTCTGAACATCGATGTTTCCGTACGGGCTGCGAACCTCTCCCGTTGCAAGGTTGGTCCAGCCTACAAGGCGCATGTCGTCGTCAAACAGCAGGTACCTTTGAGTCTTGCGCTCGCTCACAAGTATGGTAGAGATGGCCTGCGGGCGGGCCTGGGCACGGAACCATGCAAGGTCAATGTCTGAAAGGATATCAACATTATGCACAAGGAAGCTGCCGCTGCCTTCAAGGAGCGGGCGGGCGTAACGAATGCCGCCGCCGGTCTCGCGAAGCAGTGCACGCTCGTCCGAAACCGCTATCCTTCGGCCTTCTACAGCCACATCCGGATTCTTAAGATACTTAATTATCGCATCCGGGAAATGATGCACGTTAACTACAAAATCATCGTAGCCGAAGGTGGCCAGACGCTGCATTACATGAAACAGCAAAGGCTTGCCCGCAACCGGGACAAGCGCTTTGGGTAAGGTTTCCGTAAGCGGCTTAAGCCTGGTACCCAGACCGGCCGCAAATATCATAGCCTTCATAATTTAGAGCATCTTCTCTATATCCAGCTCCCTGTGGGTAATCTTTATCTTGACGTCGAACTTCTTGGCAAGATGCTCGGCCAGGTGCTCTGCGCAGTAAACGCTGCGGTGCTGGCCGCCTGTGCAGCCGAAGCAAACCTGCAAATGTGTAAACTTGCGCTCTATGAACCTCTTAACATGAACATCTACAAGACGGTAAACGTTGTCAAGGAAGAAGAGGATTTCTCCGTCGTCCTCAAGGAATTTGATTACCTCTTTGTCCATGCCGTTGAACTGACGATAGTACTCGTACTTGCCGGGGTTGTTAACGGCACGACAGTCAAAGACATAACCACCTCCGTTGCCGCTGGTATCTACGGGAATACCTTTCTTGTAAGCAAAGCTGTAAATGCTGACTTCCAGGCGCTTGTCTTCTGCGATCTCGTAGAACTGCTGCATGCGGGTAAGCTTTGTAAGTACCTCATTCATATAAGGATACTTGTCAAACGGCTTACGCAGCAGGCGGCGCAGGTTGTCAATAGCAAAGGGAACGCTGGCCAGGAAGTGAGGCTTCTTTTCAAAGTAGCCCCTGAAACCGTAGGCGCCCAGGGTCTGAAGGTTGCGGAACAGCACGAACTGGCGCAGCTTCTCACGGAAATGAGCCTCGTCAAGATCTGGCAGGAAAGTCCTTACGGAACGGAGATAGGCAGACAGCATGTCTTCCTTCAGGTCTTCGGGGTAACGGGCACGGGCCTGCCAAATGAACGATGCAACATCGTAGTAGATAGGGCCCTTGCGGCCGCCCTGGAAGTCTATGAAGTAAGGAACATCGTCCTTAAGCATTACGTTGCGGGCCTGGAAGTCACGGTACATGAAAGTTTCGCCCATGTCTTCCAGAAGGTCTACCTTGAACTTTTCAAAGTCGTCCTGCAGACGAACCTCGTTAAAGTCCAGGCCAGTAGCCTTTAAGAAGCAGTATTTGAAGTAGTTAAGGTCAAAGAGAATCATACGCTCGCCGAAGGCAGGCTCCGGGTAGCAGACGTTCCAATCCAGGCCGTCTGCGCCTTTGAACTGTATCTTGGGCAGTTTCTCTACAACCTTGCAAAGCAGGTTGCGCTCGTAGGAAGAATACTCCCCGCTTTCACGGCCGTGAGACACTTCATTATAAAGAATTGAGTCCCCAAGATCTTCTTGGATGTAGGCCATTCCGTCGTTACTTACGGCAAAGACTTTTGGCACATTGATGCCCTTTTCTCCAAAGTGACGGCTAAGGGTGATGAATGCGTTGTTCTCTTCCTGGCTGGTACCTATCACGCCTATGATGGACACGAGTCCACCCCTGAGACGGAAGTACCTTCTGTTGCTTCCGGACGAGTTCAACTCGGTAATTTCATCCACCTTTTGCCCGGTATATTTCTCGAATAGCTGCTTTAATACTTCTTCCATAAAGAATATGAATTTCTGCCTGCGAATTTAGTAAATATGTTTTATATTTGCATTATTGAGATGAAAATATATTTGGTAATGGATAAATACTATTCTTATTGCTCTGACAAGTACCAGTACACTATGGGAAAGTCTTTTCTGGACTGCGGAAAAGCAGAAGAAATTGCCGTTTTCAACCTATTCTACCGTAAAGCACCCGAGAACAACAACTGGGCTGTGGTAAGCGGCACCCAGGAAGTCATTGAAATGGTCATGAACCTTGGCCAGATGCCGGAAGACTTCTATGAGAAGTTCCTTCCCGGCGACGCCTATGCGGATTTCCGCAAGTACCTGAGCACCATGAAGTTCACCGGAAACGTTTACGCAATGAGAGAGGGAGAGATCGCCTTCCCCAACCAGCCCGTGGTTATTGTGGAAGCTCCCCTGGTCCAGGCACAGGTGCTGGAAACCCCCATGCTGTGCATAATGAACCACCAGATGGCAGTGGCCACAAAGGCTTCACGCGTCACAAGGGCGACTGAGCACCCCGTAAGCGAATTCGGATCACGCCGCGCACACGGTCCCTGGGCCGCTACATACGGTGCCAAGGCCGCCATCATTGCCGGCTGCGCAAGTACTTCCAACATCCTTACCGGCGTGTTTAACGGAGTCCCCTCTACCGGAACAATGGCCCACAGCTTTGTAACATCGTACGGCAGCAGCGTTGAGGGTGAGCACAAGGCCTTCTGCGACTACATCAACACTCACCGCGGAGAAAACCTTATCCTGCTTATAGACACCTACGACACACTGCGCTGCGGCGTGCTCAACGCAATCCGCTCCTTCAAAGAGAACGGAATTGACGACAACTATCCCTACGGTTACGGCGTCCGCCTGGACAGCGGAGACCTTGCCTACCTTTCCGTAAAGGTACGCGAGACTCTGGACGCCCACGGCCTCAAGAACTGCAAGATATTCGCCACCAATTCCCTGGACGAGTATCTTATCAGCGACCTGGAGCGCCAGGGTGCAAAAATTGACTCCTACGGCGTGGGTGATGCCATCGCAACCAGCAAGGCGGCTCCCTGCTTCGGCAACGTTTATAAGCTTGTCCAGCTTGGCGGAGAGCCCGTTCTCAAAAGGTCAGAGGACACCATCAAACTGATCAACCCCGGTTTCCAGATCACCTACCGCATCATTGTAAATGATCCGGCCCTGGGTGAAAGGTTCAAGGCCGATGTCACCTGTATGAGGGGAGACCATACCTCCCGCTGCATCGAGGCCGGCGAAGAGTTCACCATTTACGACGAGCAGGACCGCTTCAAACACAAAACCTTCGAGGCCGGTTCATATACCTACAGGGCCCTGCAGCTGCCGGTAATCAAGGACGGCCAGCGCTGCGAGGTTCCGCACACCCTGCAAGAGAAGAAAGACTTCCATAAGGATACCCTTATGCACTTCAGCCCGTCAGAAAGGCGTCTTATCAACCCCCACTATTACAAGGTGGATATTTCAGAAGAGCTGCGCGCAGAGAAGCTCCAAATCCTGGAGCGCATCAACTCACAGATAGAAGCATTTTCAATTGATTAACATATGAAGCATATAGTTCCGATATTGTTGTTTGTTCTGGCAGTTTCATGCTCCAAGAGCGAGGGCGGAAGCGGAAGCACCCCCATCGTAGACTTCAGCACCAGCACCAATACAATTTACATGGGTGGCAACGTGGTAATTCCTATCGTTCTGAGCTCACCCGCAGAAAAAGAGTGCAGCGTAGGACTCAAGTTTGAAGGCACCGCCACCAAGGGCACTGACTACTCAGTATCTGCAGAAAGCGTATCCTTTGCCGCCGGAAGCACAGTAGCCAGCATCACCATCACGGACATCAACCTGACCCAGGGTCAGGTAATAAAGGTTGCGCTGGACAACGCTAAAAAGCTGAAACCCGGCAACCGCAGCACCATTACCATCACCTGCCCCGGAGAGGTACTCACCTATAATTTCGTAGGGACAAAAGGCAATGTTATTGAGCATTACTACGTAAAAGTCAAATTCAGCGGGTCCAAGAGCGGCGACGCCTGGACGGCCCCCAATGAGATGTACGCTCCGGTAATACTTACCGGCGACGGAGCAAGCCTGCTTTATTTCTGCAAAGAGGACGGCTCTGCCGACAGCCGTGGCGTCATCATAAATAAAGGCAGCAACGAGGGCGAAGTTTGCGTGGCCGTCAAGACCATGGATGTCCAGTCATCGCTGAAGAATGCAAAGCTTTCAATTGATAATGTATCGGACAACGGCTTCGTACCCGGCACGAACAAGGATTTCAGCCTTTCCGTACAGGGCAACTACAAACTGTCAGGGCGCTGGCGCTTTGAAAAATTCGCGGACGAGGATGCAATTAAGGCCGCCTTCGCCGCCGCAGGGGACGATATTTCCCTCCTGCCTCTGAGCAATGCCAACTTCTACTTTAACATAGAGTCGCAGACCGCCACAGGTACCGATGGTTCTGAGATTACAACCACCACCCTGGAGCCGGGCGGCACAGGAGATCTTGGCAACTTCTTCAGGAAGACGGAACTTGTATCATGCAAGCCTTATAACATGAGGCCCGACGGCCGTCAGGCTGGTTCAAATACAGCAATGGAAAATGGCATCAGCAGCATATTCTTTAAACTGTCCGCCGCCAACAGAGCCTTCAGCAAAGAAATCAACAATGTAGGAGAAGCATATATCAGCTTCCGCATTGTCGAAGGCGGAAAGATGGAGCTGACCATCAGGGATTACGACCGTCCTCCGTTCGGAACAAACAGCTGGAACGACTCATCCTTTGATGTTGACAAATTTGGATTTACGGCCCTGTTTACTTACGAAAAATAATCATTTTTCATATTTTTGTGAAAAATTGTTGGTGAAACCAAGATAAATGGTTATATTTGGAAACACTAACAACAGTAACCGGCAACACCATACCTGAACCAATGAAGATAGTAGAGAATATAAACGGAAAGGCCCCGGTGGGTAACGTCCTGGTAGTCAATACCGGATCCATCACCACCAAGTTCGGCTATTACGTGGACGGAGAAGTTGTCCTTGACCGCAAACTGGAGCACAGTGTAGAAGAGCTGTCACAGTTCAAGAACGTAATGGAGCAGGACAAGATGCGCACCAAAGCCATTCTTGACGCCCTCAAGGACCTTGGAGTTAAACTTGAAGACATAGACATTGTCATGTGCCGCGGAGGTCTTTTCACCCCGTGCATTACCGGCGTTTACAATGTCAACGACGATATGAGGGAGGTCCTTTCCTCCAGCCGCGACGGCAATCATGCCTGCAACCTGAGCGCCTTGATAGGGGACGACATTGCCAACGAGATCAATGCCAAACGTGAAAAGGAAGGCCTGAAGGCCCGCTTCGGCAAGTGCGTAGCCTACGTTGCTGACCCTCCGATGGCAGATGAAATGCTGCCGGAGTGCCACGTAGGAGGCATCCCCGAATTCCGCAGGAACACCCTCTTCCATGCCCTCAACACCAGGGCTATAATGCGTAAGTACTTGCGCGACACCGGCCGCAAGGCAGAAGACACCACAGCCATCATCTGCCACATGGGCGGCGGAGTAACCATCTCCCTTCACAGGGACGGAAGAGTTATCGACACGTCCCACGGCCTTGGAGGCGACGGCCCCATAACCCCGGAACGTGCAGGCTGCTGCCCTCCCTATCCGCTCATCGACATGTGCTTCAGCGGTAAATACACCAAAGAAGAAATAAAGAAAAAGCTCATCGGCCACGGCGGTGCAGTAGCATACTTCGGCACCAACGATATGCGCATCGTAGAGCAGCGCGCCCAGGAAGGCCGCCCGGAATACGTAGTGTTCATGAAGGCCTTCGTGCTTAACATCGCCAAGTATATCGTAGCCCAGGGTGCGGTGGTAGACGGAAAAGTGGATATCATCATACTTACCGGCGGCGTTGCATACAGCAAGACCATTACTGACGCTATCGCAAAAAAGGTCAGCTGGGTTGCACCGGTCAAGGTTTATCCCGGAGAAAACGAACTTGGTTCACTGGCAGAAAACGGATACATCATCCTTGCCGGCGCAACCAAAATACATACATACAACAAAGACAGAATTATTGAAGATTAAACACATATCTTAATAACATGGCTAACATAGATTACTCAAAAAGATCTTTCAGCTATTATGCTACAAACGCTATCATATCCGCAAAGTGCATTGACGGCGTATGGACAGAACCTGAGCTAAGCACCAACTTTGAACTTAGCCTTCACTGCTTTGCCGGAGTATTCCACTACGCTCCTTCTTGCTTCGAGGGTGCAAAGGCCTTCATGGGCGTTGACGGCAAAGTCCGTCTTTTCCGCCCGGAAGAAAATGCTATGCGAATGATTAACAGCGCAAAATATCTGGACATGCCCTACCCTTCAGTAGAGATGTTCGTTGACATGTGCGTTCGATGCATCCAGGCCAACTGGGAGCATATCCCTCCGTACGAGAGCGGCGCTTCGCTTTACCTGCGTCCCGTCCTGTTCGGCATCAACCCCGGCCTTGGCATCAAGTCATCCAAGGATGTGATGTTTGTAGTAATGTGCTCTGGCGTAGGTACTTATTCCGGAGCAAAGAGCCTCAGCACCGGTACCGCAGTGCTGTCCCGCAATTACGACCGTGCCGCAACCCACGGCAGCGGCGGATACAAGCTTGGAGCAAACTATGCACAGAGCCTTCATGCCTACAACGTAGCCCACAACGCAGGTTACCGTGAGCTCCTGTTCCTTGACAGCGCAACCCATACGCATATAGAGGAATTCGGCTCATCCAACTTCTTCGCAATCAAAGGGGACTCCTATATCACCCCTGATTCCTCAAGCGTACTTCCTTCCATCACCAACAAGAGCCTTCGCACAGTAGCCAAGGAGTTCGGTCTCAAAGTAGAGCGCAGAATGGTAATGGTAGATGAGCTTGCCACCTTCGACGAAGTCAATTCCTGCGGAACAGCCGTTGTAATCACTCCTATCAGCCGCATCGACGATAAGGAGACTCTTGAAAGCGATGTAGTTACCCGCAGCTTCAGCTACGGAGAAGAGTGCGGAGAGATAAGCCGCAAGCTTTACAACCGAATCATCGGCATCCAGAAAGGCCTTGAGGAAGATACCTACGGCTGGTGCCTGTTCGTAGACAAAAAATAAATGAGAGACCGGGCAGAAAAGCTTTTGCAGGAGAACAAAGCTGACCAGGCAATAGAAGAAATCGAGGCCTGGCGCAGCAAAGGCGGCAAAATGGACGACTACCTTTATTACCTGCTTGGCAATGCCTGGCGCAAGAAGGGCAATTGGCAAATGGCTATCAACAATTACCTTGAGGCCACACGGATGAATCCGGACTCCCCCGCCGCCGGCGCCCTGGAGATTGCCAACAACATACTGTCCTTCTACCATAAAGATTTATACAACCCTTGAAAACTACACACCTCCAGACGGAGGACATAAACCCAAATGAAAAAAGGACGACGTATGGAGGTGTGTAGGAATAACGGAACACAACAACTAAAACATAAGGATATATGGCAAAGATGAAAGGAGCTACCCTGGTAGACATCGAGCGCTGCAAAGGCTGCGGCTTGTGCGTTGTCGCCTGCCCCTTCAAGGTGCTGGCCCTGACGACAAAGAACGTCAACCAAAAGGGTTACAACTATGCTGAAACCGTCCTGGAAGACACCTGCACGGGATGTTCATCCTGCGCAATAGTATGCCCGGACGGATGTATTACCGTTTACCGTAAAAAGGAGGATTAATCATGGCAGAGAAAGAAATCACCTTGATGAAAGGCAATGAGGCCATTGCCCATGCCGCCATCCGTTGCGGCTGCGACGGTTACTTTGGCTACCCTATTACCCCTCAGTCAGAGGTACTTGAAACCCTGGCCGCAGAAAAACCCTGGGAGACCACCGGCATGGTAGTTCTCCAGGCAGAAAGCGAGGTCGCTTCCATAAACATGGTTTACGGCGGCGCAGCATCCGGCAAGAGAGTAATGACTTCGTCTTCATCACCGGGCGTCAGTCTTATGCAGGAAGGCATCTCTTACCTTGCAGGCGCAGAACTGCCCTGCCTTATTGTTAACGTTTCCCGCGGAGGCCCCGGCCTTGGAACCATCCAGCCCAGCCAGGCAGACTATTTCCAGACCGTCAAGGGTGGCGGCCACGGAGACTATAAGCTTATAACCCTTGCACCGGCATCGGTTCAGGAGATGGCAGACTTCGTAGACCTTGCCTTTGAACTGGCATTCCGCTATCGCAACCCGGCCATGATACTGAGCGACGGTGCCATCGGTCAGATGATGGAAAAGGTTGTACTGCCTCCTTTCAAACCCCGCCGTACAGAAGAAGAGCTTGCAAAAGAGTGCCCCTGGGCCACTACAGGCCGCATCGGCATGCGCAAGCCCAACATCATAACATCACTTGCACTTGTATCTGAAGAAATGGAGAAGGTAAACCTTCGCCTCCAGGCCAAGTACAAAGTAATTCAGGAAAAAGAGGTCCGCTACGAAGAGTACATGACAGAAGATGCAGATTATCTGATCGTTGCCTTCGGCAGCGCAGCACGTATCTCTAAGAAGGTTATCTCCATCGCCCGCGAACAGGGCATCAAGGTTGGCCTTCTGCGTCCTATCACCCTGTGGCCTTTCCCTTCAAAGCGCATCGCAGAACTGGGAAAGAAGGTCAAAGGTATCCTTTCTCTTGAAATCAACGCAGGCCAGATGGTAGAAGACATCCGCCTGGCAGTTGAATGCAAGGTTCCCGTCAAGTGGTACGGCCGTCTGGGCGGTATCATCCCGGAGCCCGAGGAAGTTGTAGAAGAAATCAAGAAAATGACCCTCTAAACCCTGAGCGCTATGACAAAAGAAGAAATAATGCAGCCGGAGAACATCGTTTACCGCAAACCGGAACTGCTTAATGACGTACCTATGCACTACTGCCCCGGCTGTAGCCACGGCGTTGTGCACAAACTCGTCTCCGAGGTCATCGCAGAGATGGGTATGACAGACAAAACCATTGCAATCTCTCCTGTAGGTTGCGCCGTTTTTGCCTACAAATATATTGATGTAGACTGGCAGGAGGCTGCACACGGCCGTGCTCCGGCAGTTGCAAGCGCAGTTAAGCGTCTGTGGCCGGACCGCCTTGTCTTCACATATCAGGGTGACGGAGACCTCGCCTGCATCGGCACGGCAGAAACCATCCACGCCCTGAACAGGGGTGAGAATATCACCATCATCTTCATCAACAATGCCATTTACGGTATGACAGGCGGCCAGATGGCTCCTACCACACTGCTTGGCATGAAGACCGTCACCTGCCCTTACGGCCGCGTTCCGGAGCTTCACGGATATCCGCTCAAGATGGCCGATATCGCCGTCGGTCTGCAGGGTACCTGCTACGTAACACGTCAGTCCGTTCAGAGCGTAGCTGCCATCCTCAAGGCTAAAAAGGCTATCAGGAAGGCATTCGAGTACTCAATGCAGGGCAAGGGTTCCAACCTGGTAGAGATCGTTTCTACCTGCAATACCAACTGGAGAATGTCTCCTGACAAAGCAAACAAGTGGATGGAAGAGAACATGTTCCCGTTCTACCCGCTGGGAGACCTCAAGGATAACGGTTAATAAACAGAAAGCTCTATGACACAGGAAATTATCATATCAGGCTTTGGAGGACAGGGCGTCCTCTCAATGGGAAAGATCCTTGCTTACGCAGGTCTTATGGAAGATAAGGAGGTTACTTGGATGCCGGCTTACGGCCCGGAGCAGCGCGGCGGTACCGCAAACGTTACCGTTATCGTCAGCGACGATCCCGTTTCCTCTCCTATCCTCAGCAGCTACGACACAGCCATCGTCCTTAACCAGCCTTCACTGGAGAAGTTCGAGTCTAAGGTTAAGCCCGGCGGTACGCTCATCTACGACGGCTACGGAATCAATGTTCCTCCTACCCGCAAGGATATCAACGTTTACCGTATCGATGCAATGGATACAGCCGCTGCGCTCAATATGATCAAGGTGTTCAATATGATGGTTCTGGGCGGCTTGCTCAAGATTCATCCGGTAGTTTCAATTGAGAGCGTCCTTAAGGCGCTGCGCAAGACTCTTCCGGAGCGTCATCATCACCTTATCCCGATGAACGAAGAGGCTATCCGCAAAGGAATGGAAATTATTGAAAAACAGTAGGATATAAAAAAATATTCATTAACTTTGCGGTCCCAATTAAAAGCCAAAGGGCTTTTGGTGCAATGGGGTCTGCCCTTAGCAGACTGAGTAACACATTTTAAATCAATTAATTATGAAGCATTTTGAGTTGAAGGGCCAGCTTCGTCAGGTTGGCAACAAAGCAGCCATCAAGGCTATCCGCGCACAGGGTCTCGTTCCTTGCAACCTTTACGGTCTTGGACTTGAGAACGTTCTTTTCACTGTTGATGCCAAGGATCTCAAGGGTCTTACCCACACTCCTGCATCTTACATCGTAGACCTTGTACTTGACGGCAAGAAGTACACAGCAGTTGTACACGAGCTTCAGTTCCACCCCATCGAGGACGTTTGCCTCCACGTAGACTTCCTCCAGGTAAACGAAGAGAAGCCCATCGCAATCAAGGTGCCGCTCAACATCACAGGACACGCAGCAGGTGTTCAGGCCGGTGGTAAATTCGTTAAGAACGTACGCGAGCTTCGCATCAGCGCTCTTATGAAGAACCTCCCTGACCAGCTTGATGTAGACATCACCAAGCTTGGTATCGGCGAGAACATCGTTGCAGGTGACCTTAAGTATGAGGATATTACCATCCTCAACCCTAAGTCCACCATCATCTGCGGCGTTAAGGCTACCCGCCAGAGCGCCCAGGCAGCTCCTGCAGCTGAGTAATAATGGCACTTGCTAAATTTTTATGCCGCCTGTTTTGCTCCCACAAAGAGCAGCAGGCGGCTTTTGAAACTAAAAAGGAAGAAGCTCCGCAAAGCGTTGACGTATCAATGAGGTATCTTGTAGCAGGCTTAGGCAATATCGGCCCGGAATATGCGCAGACAAGGCATAACATGGGCTTTATGGTTCTTGACCAATGGGCCGGGGACGCCGATGTCGTGTTCAAGACCGAAAGGTACGGAGACGTTGCGTGCGTAAACTTCAAAGGCCGCCAGTTCTGGCTGCTTAAACCTTCTACATACATGAACCTGAGCGGCAATGCAGTCCGCTACTGGATGAACAAGCTTTCCATTCCCATAGAGCAGATTGTGGTCATTTGCGACGACCTTAACCTGCCCTTCGGAACCCTTCGCATGAAGACCCGCGGAAGCGACGGAGGACACAATGGTCTAAAGCACATTATCGCCACACTTGAAAGCTCCGAATTCACCAGAATCCGAATGGGTATAGGTAACAATTTTCAACACGGAGAACAGATAGATTTTGTGCTTGGAAAACTGTCTCCGGAAGAGCTCGAAACACTGCCTCAGTTGGCTAAAAAGGTGATTGGAGGGGTCAAGACATTCGCTCTAGACTCTGCCCAGAGGGCCATGAACACCGTTAATACGAAAGAATAAGTTGCATTTTTGTAATTAGAAATGCTATTTTTTACTAATTTCGCTTTAATATTTTGCAAAATTTAAACGTTTTTCTTGCATTTATTTATGCAAAATCTTAACTTGCAGACGGTTAAAAAAGTATTCACCTTTAAAACAACACAATCATGAAAGCTCTCGTAGAGAAAATTAAAGCTAATTGCGAACTCTTCGCTGTTAACGCAGACGCTCAGGTAGTTAAGGGTAACAAGGCTGCAGGTGCTCGCGCACGTAAGGTTGCTCTTGAACTTATGAAAGATCTCAAAGAGTTCCGTAAGGCTTCTGTAGAGGCTGCAAAATAAGCTTCAATCAGACAAAAAATAAAGGTGTCCGAAAGGGCACCTTTATTTTTGTTATTCGATTGTGATAATATACGTAAACGTGTACTTGTCCCCGGGCGCGATCCGGTGAACGTAGGTTCGGCCTGATATGTCGCCGGTATAGTCCTTAGCGTCGCAGATTCCGCACCAGGGTTCGAGGCATACAAAGGGACAGCCTTCCTTCTTGGGAGCCCATATGCCGTAAGCCTGGGCCTGGGGGCAGTCAACGCTCAACACGGGCTTGCCTTCCTTGTCGCAAAGCACAGCCTTGGTCACCTGACCGTCCTCAAAAATAAGGGCGTCGCGGTTGAAGGTGTCGGATTTGACAGGCATCTCGGCCGGGAACTGAACCGGTGCTGCGTGAGGCACTCGGTTACCGCCATCCAATTCGGATACCTCTACGGGGCTAACCGCCCTGCCCTCCTTGTCGTAATACCTTATGTAGCCGTGAAGCTCGTCTGCGGGCTTGTAATCGGGCAGCATAAAGCCGGGATGGGCGCCAATCTGGGCGTACATGTCTTCCTCCCCTACATTCTTAGCAGTCCAGGTAATAATGACCTTCCTGCCGTCAAGGCGATACTCCGCCTCAAGTATGTACTTATACGGATAGGACTCTGCATGACTGCCGTCATCGATCATTCTCATCAGGCCGGGCCCGATTTCTTTGAATTCGCAGTCGCGGGCGAAGCCGTGCTGGCCCATGGGGCGGACCTTACCGCCGATGCGAACCTCTTTGTTGAAGGGTTTGCCCACCGCCGGGAAGAGGATTGGTGCATGACGGTTCCAGAAAACGGGGTCTGCATTCCACATATATTCGCGACCGCCGCATACCAGGCTGACCAGTTCGGCACCGTGTTCGGCCACCTCAATTGCAAGCTCTATATTGGATAGTTTCATGTTGAATCGTTTTTGATTTTCAAAGATACGGGATTTTTCGGAATTATGATTAAATTTGCGAGCTCTAAAAAAGGATGTTAAATAATTAATACATAAAGTCATTATGAGAAAGAAAATCGTTGCCGGAAACTGGAAGATGAACACCACTGTTCCGGAAGGTGTAGAGCTTGCAAAGGCTGTTGTAGCAAAAGCTGCTGAAGTTCCTGCAGAGGTTGGTCTTATTGTTGCCACTCCTTTCACTCACCTTGCTCCCGTTGCTGCCGTTGTTAACGGTACCCGCGTTGCACTTAGCGCACAGAACTGCGCAGACAAAGAGAAAGGCGCTTACACCGGAGAAGTTTCCGTAAGCATGCTTACCTCCGTTGGTTGCCAGTACACCATCCTTGGTCACTCAGAGCGTCGCCAGTACTACGGAGAGACCGACGAGAAACTCGTAGAGAAGACAAAGCTTGCTCTTGCAGCAGGTCTTAAGGTTATCCTTTGCGTTGGTGAGAACCTCCAGGAGCGTGAGGCTAACAAGCATTTTGATGTTGTTTCCGCACAGACCAAGGCTGTTCTTTACAACTTCACCGCAGAAGATATGAAGAACATCGTCGTAGCTTATGAGCCTGTATGGGCTATCGGTACCGGCAAGACTGCTACTGCAGAGCAGGCAGAAGAGATTCACGCTTGCATCCGCAAGGTACTCGCAGACAAGTTCGGTGCACAGGTTGCAGACGACACCACCATCCTTTACGGTGGCAGCTGCAAGCCTTCAAACGCTAAGGAGCTCTTCGCTCAGCCTGACATCGACGGCGGCCTCATCGGTGGCGCTGCTCTTAAGGCAGAGGACTTCATCGGAATCGCTCTTTCTTTCTAGGAAGACGCTTATAAATCATCAAATCGCCGGGGTTTCAATTGCTTGAAAACTCCGGCGATTTAACGTGTACTAAAACCTAAACCTACTACATAGATGCAGGTTATAGTTAAAACGTTGCAAAAATTTTAAAAATTTTTCAAAAAAAATTATTCCCTATTCAGCTTGGGCATATCCGACTTTACCGAAAGTATTGAAACCTCTTATTTCTTGATAATAATTTTTTGCGGCGTCGGAGCAACGTATTCGGCAGAAACAATTTCCAATTTCATGGGACGGAGCGACTGCATCATTAGTAAAATCGCAATTGCATTTGCATCATTCCGCGTAAAATTACCGGAAATATTGCAGCGTCCACCGGAGATTTCCTCTACAACCTTTGGGCAGGAAACGATTTTTCCGTTAAATGAGATGGCTATATCTCGGCCAATATTCGCTTTGGTTATCATCTGCCATTTCTCAGCAGCATCTTCATTCATCGTAATAGCGACATAATGCCCAATACCCTCTCCCTCCTCAACAGCAAACTCAGAAATAGCCGTTCCGTCAAGAAGAGGCCTGCCGTCAACACATTTAATAGCGTACAGATCAAGATACCCATTATCAGACGGATTTAACGCCCACATCAAGCGGCAATCATCAGGCAATAAACTATAAATCCCCTCAGAAGCAATTCTCATATTGACAAATGCTGTATCATCGGGAGTCGAATACCCCACACATGCAGTGTTGTAATAACCCGGATCAGTAATCCAATCGTCATATTCATATAACTTGGATATTCCTTCAAGTTGATACACAGGATAAGTCTCCCAAAAGCCAAGGCCCGAGCCTGGTTTAAGTGCTCCTATAACATAATTTACGTTTGTTATAGCCGGGGCCTCAATAATATATTCATCGTTTTCCAATGGGTAAACGAAGCAGTTCTCAAAACTCAAACTTTCCAAACGCTCCCGAATTGAATTTACGACATCATTGCTGTTAGCGCCCGGAGCACTGACAATCAATCTGACGCCACCAATCCTATTAATCAGCAGACTATCGACCTTCTTATGAAAACATGAAACCAATGCCAGAAGCATAATAGGAAAAAGAAGTGCCCGGCAAAATATTCTTTTCATATGCAGTGTAATTAATCGGTCAAAAAACGCATTTACTCTTATAACAAAACTTAAATCTCGGATACGAATTCTTCTTTGGGCTTGCGGACGGCATGCAAGGACGAGGTCTCTACGGCCGGATGGCCTACCGGGAAGAGAGCTACCATTTCATAGCCGGCCGTCTGCGGGAACAGGGTCTTAATCTTTGCCGGATCGAAAGAACCGACCCATACGCTGCCAAGCCCAAGGTCTGCAGCCTCCATCATAATATGCGTACCAACGATGGCAGCATCCACCTCTGCCCCATTCTTTCCATCGTATTTGCGCACCCAGGCCTTGGAAGGATCGCAGCCAACCATGAACACCACCGGAGCGTCGTAAGTGTACTGCGTTGCCTCTTTCAACTTCAAAAGGGCCTCCGAAGACTTAACAACCCACACGTGCAGCGGCTGCTTATTCATTGCCGTCGGAGCGGCAATCGCAGCCTGAAGAATCAAATCGATATCGCCCTGCTCAACGCCGGCCGATGTAAACTTGCGGCAAGAGAACCTGCTCTCTGCCAACTTAAGGAAGGTACTTTTATTCATAATCTACAGTTTACATTTTAATCCGCCTCAGGATCGGTCTTTTTACCTTCATTGACATTAAGCTTTAAAGACCAGTGGATCAGGCCCCATAATGCCAACGGCAAGGCAACATGAAGGGATGCGCCGCGGAAAAGGTCGTCCAGAGGCATTCCAAACTTAATCAGCTGGAATACAATCAAAAGAATAGACACGCCGATTGGAAGCAGAAAGAACAGCGGGTAGTCTGTATCTTTGCCAATCAAGAACTTTACAGCCTCGGAAGTACTGTAAAAATAAACGGCGATGATAAGATAGGTGAAGAATTTGTAGGCCAGGGGCAACCGCAATGCGGGATCTTCAAAAGCGAGCGCGGCATTCACAACGCCCAGTCCCACAAAGTACAATATTGTCAGGATAAGACAAATACTAGTCAGCGGATGAAGTTTCTTTTTTGGTTCCATAATATTTAATCTTGATAAAT
>JAEEGL010224286.1_pt1 | contig 41146 bp, 32 predicted proteins | sample 9134231 | NCBI WGS metagenome assembly JAEEGL01 (sample SAMN16246548, study PRJNA631951) | gut metagenome | biome: gut microbiome; feature: rumen; material: fiber-attached | host: Bos | place: Iran: Karaj | collected 2018-10
CCGGAGACCGCCTTCTCAACGCGCGCGGAGCAGGCGGCGCAGCTCATACCGGTAACGTTAAATTGCTTCACTGTCCCTTCCCCCTCACTTCATCAGCTTTTTCAGCGTTTCCATCAGCTCGCCGGCCGCGTCCTCCCGGCCAGCGCGGATATCCTCCGCCACGCAGGTCCTGAGATGCTCCTCGAGCAGCACCCGGCAGAAGCTGTTCAGCGCCGAATTGACGGCCGAGGCCTGGTCGAGGATGTCCGGGCAATAGGCGTCCTCCTCGAGCATCCTCTCGAGGCCGCGCACCTGACCCTCGATCCTTTTGAGGCGGTTCATCAGCTCGCGGCGCTCCTTTTCATCGCGCACCTTCTTCCTGCCGTGCGCGCAGCAGCTCATTTCGTTGATCTCTTCCATGGTCATAACTCCAATTATACCCCAGTGGGGTATTTTTATGCACCTATTCTATACCCCCATAGGGTATTTGTCAATAGTGTTTTGGGATATTATCTCAAAAGCTAAATTCGCCTGACGGCGAGCTAAATTATACTTCGTATAGCTAAATTTGCTTCACAAGCTGAATCCGGCTCCGCCGAGCTAAGACCGGCGAATATAGTTTAGCTGCGAGCGTAAACGAGCAATTCGGCTTTTGCAGGATCGTTTTCAGCATCGGAACAGTTAAGACAAGCCGAAAAAATAAACCCACTAAGACTCTTCCTGTAATCGGAAGCTGTCAAAGTGGGTTTTTCTCTTCTTTATTCAGCCGCTCCTTTCGGCCGGTTCGGGGTTCGGGGCGCCTTATTCGGCGCCGGGCTCGGTTTCGCGGGTCGGGACCTCGTGCCAGACGATCCTGACGGGCTTTGAGAAGTCCCTTTCGCGCCGGACGCCGTATTTAAGGAGATCGGCGATGAAGCCCTCCTCGTTCGCCGCGCGTTCGAGGAGGCCCTTTTGCATCAGGAAGACCGTCGCCGCCGCCGCGCTGGCCGCCGAGGGGGTCCCGGGCTTTGCGGAATAATCGGTGAAGGCGCCGTAGCCCGCAAGCAGCGCCGCGGTCTCCCTGCTTTCGAGCGCGAGCCTGACGAACGCGAGCGTGAGCTCCGCCGCGGTCTCGGCTGTGCCGCTCTTCGGCAGAAACGCGGCCTCCTCCGGGCCGTATTTTGAAAGCTCCAGGGCTTTGACTCCGAATTTTTCGAGCACGTACGCGTGGGTGCGGGCGATCCTCTCCGACGCGAGCCTTGCCGCGCCGCAGTCAACGAGCTGAGTGACAACGGGATACCTGTCGCTGCCGACCAGGAAAGCGGGTCTTTGATTCATAAATGCCTCCTAATGAAATGAAAACCGAATGTGAAAATAACGGCGCATCGCTGCGTCGGGGTGAAAAACAAATTTTTAATATTCTGTCAATGTTCCGGTCAAAAAGAGGTGAATGAAAAATTATGGAAAATTCGGGGATTGGGCGAATTGTAGCACATAGAAATGGGTTTGTCAATAGGTAAAGCCTATGTTTTTTCGGCGCCGCGCGCCTTCCATCGCCGCGCAAAAAATGTCGTTCCCCGCGCTTGCCCGCACCCCGCGGTTGTGGTATAATCAGAATGAAGAAATATGGCCCGCCGCCGTGCGCGGCGGGATTAAGGAGCTATGATATGAACGGCATCCGCAATAAGCTCTGCCTCCTTCTGGCGGCGCTGCTGCTCGGACTTGTTTTCACGGGCTGCGCCCGCGAGGACAAGGGGTCCGCGCCCAAGCTCGGGGCCTCGGTAGTGACCGACGGCAGCTCCACCTTCGTCATCAAGGCGGACAACTCGCTCTGGGCGTTCGGCAGGAACGGCTCGGGCCAGCTCGGCGACGGCACTCTTAACGACCGCACCTCCCCCGTGCACATCCTCGACAGCGTGGCCGAGGCAGTTCCCTGCGGCGATATGACCTATGCGCTCAAGACCGACGGCGCGCTCTATGCCTGGGGCCGCAACGACGGCGCCGCGCATTTCCTCGGCGACGGCACGACCGAGAACCGCCTCTCCCCCGTCCGCATAATGGAGGACGTCGTGTCCGTCCATCCCTTCTCGAGCTATACCTTCGCGATCAACGCCAAAGGAGAGCTCTGGGGCTGGGGGTATAACGCAAACGGCGAGCTCGGCGACGGCAGCGTCACCGACCGCCTTTCCCCCGTGCGCATCACGGACGGCGTGCGCAGCGTGCGCGAGCGGCTGATCATCAAGAACGACGATTCGCTCTGGTACATCGGCACCTATTCGCCGGACCAGGAATCGGGGCTCGTCGACCGCGCGCCCAAGCCCGTTAAGCTGGCCGAGGGCGTGGCCTCGTTCGCGGGCGACTATTTCCTGACCACCGAGAACTATCTCGTGCGCATCGAGCCCGCCGCCTCCACCGGCACCGGCGCCCCGGCGTTCTCAAGGCTTGCCGACAACGTGCGCACCGCCATCAGCATACCGACCGGCGAATGCTTCTTTATCAAAAACGACGATTCGCTCTGGGCGTTCGGCGACAACACCAACGGCATCATCGGCGACGGCAGCTTCACTGCCCGCCCGGAGCCCGTGCACATCATGGACGGCGTCGCCTCGGTCATCGCCGACCAGCGCTGGGATTACAGCTGCCAGTACGTGTTCGCGATCAAAAAGAACGGCGAGCTCTACAGCTGGGGCGAGGACTGCTGCGGCTCGCTCGGCCGCGTGACGACCGAATGGCCCGAGACCCTGCCCGTGCTCGCGGCGACCGGCGCGGCCGAGGTCGTGACCGACGGCTGGAGCACGTTTCTGCTCAAGAAGGACGGCACCCTGCACGCGAGCGGCTACAACGGCGACGGCCTTTTGATCGGGCACCCGACCGAGCGCGCGAGGCTGGGCGACGGCAGCACCGAGAACAGGCACGAATTCGTGAAGATCATGGAGAGCGTCGTCGCGGTCTACCACGGCCTCGCGATCGAGCCCGGCGACGGGAACATCAACGATACCTTCCTCGATTACAGCCGCACCTTTGCCCTGACCGCGGACGGCAGCCTGTTCGCCTGGGGCTCGAATGCCGACGGTCTGCTCGGCACGGGCGACACCGAAACCGCGCTCTCGCCCGTCAAGCTGATGGACGGCGTACGGGTAAAATAAACTGCGCAAGATAAAGACAGGTCCGTGAGTTTTCTCACGGACCTTGTTTTATTCGGGTAAACGGGCTCACTCGACGCCGTCTTCCTCGTCGTCCCTGCCCTCCCAGTCGATCTCGTCCTCATCCTCGGGCTCGGGCTTCGGGTTGACCTTGACGATCAGCCTGGTGACGCGCAGGTTCTGCAGCTGCTTTATAGTGATGGTCAGGTGCTCGAAATCGAAGCTCTGGCCCTTGGCGGGGTAGCCGCCCAGCTGCTCTATCGCGAAGCCGCCGACCGTCGCGTTGTCGTCGTCGAAATCGTCGTCGTCGATGCCGAACTCCTCGAGGAAGTCGTAGATGCGCATGTTGCCGTCGACCTCGTAGAGATCCTCGCCGATCTGGACCACCTCGTCCTCTATCTCGTCGCTCTCGTCCCAGATGTCGCCGACGAGCTGCTCGAGGATATCCTCCATGGTGACCAGGCCCATCGTGCCGCCGTATTCGTCGGTGACGATCGCAAGGTGCAGCTTCTTTTCGCGCAGCTCGCGCAGGGCCTGGGGCAGGATCGTGGTCTTGTGAAGATAGACCACGGGCAGCAGATAGCTGCGGATATCGAAGGGTTCGCCCGCGGCGAGCGCCTTCAGGAAGCGGTTGAGGTGGAGCACGCCGATGATATTGTCGATGCTGTCCTCATAGACCGGGATGCGCGAATACGCGGAGCTCTCGATCGTCTCCATTATCTCCTCGCGGCTGTCGTCGACGTCGATCGCGATCATGTCCACGCGGGGCGTGATGATCTCGTAGACCGCGATATCCGGGAAATCGAGCGCGGACTGCAGCAGCTCGCTGGTGTCCTCGTCGATGACGCCCTCGTCCTCGACGGTGTCGATCATCTCGGAAAGGTCGTCCTCGGTGACGGCGGCCTCCTCGTCCTTCTTCCAGTGTTTGGAAACGGCGCCGACGATCTTCATCACCACGAATACGATGGGCTTGAAGACGATCATGAACCCCTTCACGGGGCGCGAGACCTTCATCGAAAAGCGCTCGGGGTCGCTCTTCGCGGCCAGCTTGGGCAGGATCTCGCCGAAGATCAGCACGAACACGGTGATCGCCGCCGTGGAGATCGCCGCCGCTGCGTTCTCGCTCAGTATCCCCTTCTCCGCGAGCAGGCGGATGAAGAGCTGGGTGGAGATCGTGGATGAAGCGAGGTTCACGAGGTTGTTGCCGATCAGGATGGAGCTGAGCGCCCTGTCGTAATGATCGGTGATATAGAGCGCCCTCGCCGCCTTCCTCGACTTGGTCTCGGACTCGATGCGGACCAGGCGCATGCGGTTGACCGATGCGTAAGCGATCTCGCTGCCGGAGAAGAACGCCGAGAAGAATACCAGCACGACGAGCGCCAGAACGTACAAAAGCCACGTCATGCGCGCTCACCGCCCTTCACCGGGTCCTGATCGGACTCGTCGAAGATCTCGCCCACGAGCTCCTCGAGGATATCTTCTATGGTTATTATGCCCTTGACCTGCCCCTGCTCGGCGACGAACGCGAGATGGATCTTGGAATGGCTCATCTCGGAAAGCAGCTCGTCCACCGGGATATCCGGCCGCACGAACAAAGGGGTGTCGATAAGGTCTATAAGCTCGGTCTCATCGCCGTCCTTCATGTAGGCGCGAAGGAAGGGCCTTATATTGAGCACGCCGACGACGCGGCCCTTGGCGTTCATCATCGGGAAGCGGGAATGGTTCGTCTGCTGCACGCGCTCGTAGATCTCGGGGATCTCCATCGAGGAATCGAGGGTCTCCACCTTCTCCCACGGGGTCATAGCCTCGCCCGCGGTCTTGTTGCCGAAGCGGAGCGCGCTCTCCATCAGCGCGGCGGTCGCGCTCTCGGTGGTCTGGTCCTCCTCGCGCTCGTCCTTGAAGGACTTGATGATGTCGGTCAGGTCCTCCTCGGTGATGTCGGGCTCTTCCTTCGCCCGGCCGAAGAACAGCTTGTGCAGCCCCGCGCCGATCCAAGTGAATACGGCGGCGAGCGGGGTAAGCAGCTTCATCAGCACGTAGAGCGAGCGGCCGATGCGCAGCGAAACGGTCTCGCTCTGCGCCTTGGCACGGTATTTGGGGATCATTTCGGCAATCAGAAACACCACCATCGTCGTTATCACGGTTGATACGACGAGGGCAGCGTCCAGATACTTGCTGCCGCGGAAAAACTGCCTTGTGAGCAGCGTCGCGATCGCCGCGGCGGCGATATGCATTATGTTGTTGCCGATCAGGATCGTTGAAAGCGCTTTATCGAAATTGTTCAATATGTACATTACATACTGCGCTCTCCTGTTACCGTCCTCCGCGTAGGACTTCATGCGGATGCGGTTGACGCTTGCGAGAGCCGTTTCGCTTGCGGCAAAATATGCGCCGCCGGCGACCAAAAGCGCAATAAGGATAATGTAAACAGCGATAACGCCGAAATTCAGTCCGCCGCTCACCGCGGAGATCTCCGCAGCCTGCGCGGACACGCATCGCCATATACTACTGTCGTCCACGAAATTACCAACTCCTTTATGGACAAATTACAATTATTTATTATAGCATACTGTTTTGGCGATTGCAACATCGTTTTGATGATGCTATAATTGAATCGAAAATATGCCCCGTTTTAGTGAGCGGGGCGAGCAAAGGAGAGAACTATGAACAGGATCGTTGACGAATACATCGAGTCCAAGAAGGACGCTATCGTGCGTTCGGTGCAGGAGAGCGTCCGTTTCCCCAGCGTCGAAGGCGAGAACGCGGGCGAAGGCGCGCCGTTCGGGCCTGCCGTCAAGGGAGCGCTCGAACACGCGCTGGCGCTCGGCACGCAGCTCGGCTTCAGGACCGAGAACCTCGACGGCTACGCCGGCTGCATCGACTACGGCGACGAGGGCGAGCTGCTCGGCATCGTCTGCCACGTGGACGTCGTGCCCGAGGGCGAGGGCTGGAGCTATCCCCCCTACGCCGCCGAGATCCACGACGGCAAGATCTACGGCCGCGGCGCTCAGGACGACAAGGGCCCCGCGATCGCCGCGATCTACGCGCTGGCCGCGGTCAAGGAAGCCGGCCTTAAGCTGAAGCGCCGCGTGCGCATCATCCTGGGCACGAACGAGGAGACCGGCTGGGGCTGCATGAACCACTATAAGAAGGTCGCCGAGATCCCGGCGATGAGCTTTTCGCCCGACGCGGAGTATCCGCTCGTCAATTCCGAGAAGGGCATCTACCACACCGCCTGGCGCTGCAAAACGAAGACGGGCTTCACCGTCAACGGCGGCACCCGCGCCAACGTCGTCTGCGGCAAGGCGAAGGTCTTCATCCCCCTGCCGGTCGAGACGGTAGAGACCAAGCTCCATATCGTCACCGAAAGGGGCATGAGCGTTGAGATTGCGGCCGCGGAAGGCGGCACGGCGCTGACCGTCAACGGTCTGGACGCCCACGGCTCCATGCCCGAGCACGGCAAAAACGCGATGCTGGCGGCCTTCGCGCTGCTGGCCGCGCTGCCCCTTGAGGGAGAGGACGCCCACACCGCCCGCATCCTGCACGAAGCCTTCAGATTCGATTTCCACGGCGAGAGCATGGGGCTTGACAGGAGCGACGCGAGCGGCAGGCTGACGATGAACCCCGGCGTCATCAAGTGGGACGAGGAGGGCTTCACGCTCTTCATCGACGTCCGCCACCCGACCTCGATGCCGTTTATAGAGGTCCGCGACGCCCAGCAGAAGGCCCTCGCGCCGTTTGAACCCGAGCTGCTCCACGAAAAGCAGCAGGACGGGCATTTCATCGCGGAGGATACCGAGCTCGTTTCAAAGCTGCTCGACGTCTACGCCGAGCGCACCGGCAAGCGCGAAGCGCCCCTCGCCATCGGCGGCGGCACCTATGCCCGCGCGTTCCCGAACGCGGTCGCCTTCGGCTGCGAGATCCCCGGCGTTTCCGGCCCCGTGCATATGCCCAACGAGTTCATCGGCGTCGACGAGCTGATGTTCGACACCCATATGATCGCCGATGCGATCATCGCCCTTGCCTGCGCCGAATAAGCGGGGCGTCCAAGCCATACAATAGCAAAAAGCCGGTTTTCGGCGTATCCGCATAAGGATAAACATCCTCAAAAGGGATCTTTTCGCGCCCGGCTGCGTTAAAAATGCTCGGAAGACGCTCCGAGTATTCCTGCGCTTTTTGCCTTGCCGGTCACAAAAATCTCCTCTTTTGAGACGCTTCGCGGTTTTCGGCACCGAAAAATAAACAGATCCGAGGATAATTGCGTTATCCGCGGATCTGTTCTGTTCTATGGTTTGTTTCTGCCGAAAACCTGCATCTCCTTATGCGGATGCGCCGTTCACCGGCTTTTTGTATGCATTATTCGTTTTTGTTCCTCAGCGTTTCGAGGTGTCGGGCATGAATTGCGCGTCCTTAGCGGGGATATTGAACACGAAATCCGCCTGCTTCGTTTCGCCGTTATCCGCGGTGTAATAGAAGGTGACGGTGATATCGGTATCGAACTTGGCCGGTATCGAGAAGGTGGGATAGTCCTTGTTCTGGCCGGGCTGGATCTCGCCTGCGGCGGTGCCCGCCTCGGTGCCGTCGGGCATGATCTTGGTCTCGCCGATCGCGGCATACTGCACGCGGCGGTCGGTGCAGACGATATGGGCGACCGCTTCCTTGTTCTTAACGACGACCTGTGCGGTATCGTGGAAGGTCAGCTCCCCGCCGCCGGTGACGTTGACCCTGCAGGTATAGGTGCCGTCGCGCATGGTCTCGGCGGGGGTCGGCGTCGCGCCCGAGGGACGGTCGCCGCTGCCGCGGCTGCAGGCCGCGAAGGAGATGAGCGCGAGCGAAGCGAGAATGATGCAGAAAAGCTTTTTCATGGCTGTATTCCTTTTATAAAGTATTGCGGGCGGATAAAGGCCCGCTTTGTTATTGTATCGCATCGGAGCGGATTTGGCAAGAGCAATATCCGAAAGCACGGAAAAACCAAGCCTCGTGCACCAACGGGGACGGTCCCCTTTGGTGCAGTCCGACGACCTTTAAAACAAACATTTCCCGCCGTGCAGAGCGACAAATACAGTCATCGGTTACACCCTCAAGGCATAATTCTGAAAAAGTGGAGGAAGTGGAGGGTTCACATAGTATTTTTTGAAAAATGCTTTTTTCTGAGATATTATGTTTTTTGGCTCCACTTCCTCCACCTATACGATCGTCCGACTGAAAACCTCGCAAAATCCCGGCGGTTTATTCCGTGCAGCTCGCCGAAACGGGAAAACACACCGTATCGGTGGATACCATCAGCCAGCAGGTTACAGGCGAAACTAAATACGATGGAAAAGCGAACACCGTCGCATGGCTTCCCCTATGAGGGGAAGCTGGCATCGCTGAGCGTGGAGCGATGCGAGGACTGATGAGGTGGAGAAGCAACGGATAATTGCTGCTGGGAGGAAAGTGTTTCTTTTCCACCTCATCCGAGCCCTTCGGGCCCACCTTCCCCTCATAGGGGAAGGCATGCTGCGCAGTCCGCCGCATTGCGTTTCTCCGCCGCAAGCATTTCCCGTCACAAAGCTGGCGGCAGATTGCCGCCCCTACGACCGAAAATGCCGGGAAAACCCGCCTGTTACAGGCGGAACAAAATACGATAGAAAGGCGAACACCGTCGCATGGCTTCCCCTATGAGGGGAAGCTGTCACGAAGTGACTGATGAGGTGGAAAAGCGGCGGAAAGGAGAAGCCTCGTGCACCAAAGGGCACGGTTCTCTTTGGTGCAATATGCAGCATGGAGTTGACAGGAGCCCGCCCTGCACCAAAGAGAACCGTCCCCTTTGGTGCAGCCCGCCTCCGCTACGTTCCCCTTGTTATTTCCTTTGCATAATGTTATAATCAATGCGCAAAAAATCCGAAAAGGAGAAACAACATGAATTCAGAATGGTCCCTCGACGTACTCTACAAGGGTTTTGACGACCCGAAATTCAAGGCCGATCTCGAAGCGCTGGACGCTGCGATCGCCGAAACGATCGATTTTGCCGCTCACCTCGGCGAAAAGGATCCCCGCACCACCCTGCTTGCCTACATCGACGGCGCGGAGCGGATGCAGCGCCTCGTGGCCGATCTGTTCGAATACGCGAGCCTGCGCTCGAGCACCAACACGCGCGACAACGAGGCGAACTCCGTCATCGGGCGCCTGATGGGCAAGCTCTCCTCCACCGCGAAGGCCGAGACCGCGATCCGCAAGTACATCGCCCGCGTCGAAGAGCTCGACCGGCTCATCGAGGAGGAGCCGATTCTCCGTGAATACGGCTATATGCTCCGCAACATCCGCGAGGAGGACAAGCACCTGCTCAGCGAGGACGCCGAGCAGATCATGGCGCTTTACAACATCAGCGGCGCCTCGGCCTGGAGCGACCTGCATTCGTTCCTGACCAGCACCGTCACCTGCGATTACCGCGGCGAAAAGCTGAACCTCTCCTCGGTCCGCAACCTCGCCTACGATCCCGATCCCGCCGTCAGGAAGGACGCCTACGAGGCCGAGCTCGCCTGCTACAAGAAGATCGAGGACAGCATCGCGTTCTCGCTCAACTCGATCAAGCGCGAGGTCATCAACAACGCCCGCCTGCGCGGCTTCGAAAGCCCCCTTGCGCAGACGCTCTTCGGCGCGCATATGACCCGCGAGACGCTCGACGCGCTGCTGGGCGCGATGAACGAGCATTTCTCCATCTTCCGCCGCTATCTCAGGATCAAGGCGGAGGCGCTGGGCCATAAGAACGGCATGCCCTGGTACGATATGTTCGCGCCGATGGGCAGGAGCGACAGGAAATACACGGCCGAGGACGCCAAGGCCTATCTTTTGAACATCTTCGGCGGCTTCGACAGGGACCTTCACGACATGGTCGAGCGCGCGTTCGACGAGGCGTGGATCGACTTCTACCCCCGCGAGGGCAAGGTCGGCGGCGCGTTCTGCGCGGGGCTCTCCGGCCATAACCAGAGCCGCGTGCTGACCAATTTCGACGGTCAGTTCACCGACATCGTGACCCTCGCCCACGAGCTCGGCCACGCGTTCCACAATCTCAACATCGAGAGCCACCGCCCGCTCAACGACGACTACTCGATGCCCGTTGCGGAGACGGCCTCCACCTTCAACGAGAACGTCGTTATGAACGCCGCGATCGCGGCGGCGGAGACGGACGAGGAGAAGCTGTTCCTGATCGAGAGCCAGCTGATGGATACGACCCAGATCATACTCGATATCTATTCCCGCTACCTGTTCGAAACGAGCGTCTTCGAGAACCGCGAGGAGGACTTCATGCCCGCATCGCGCATGTGCGAGCTGATGCTCGACGCGCAGAAGCAGGCCTACGGCGACGGCCTCGACCCCGAGTTCCTGCATCCCTATATGTGGCTCTGTAAGGGGCATTATTACAGCACCCTCTCGTTCTATAACTTCCCCTACGCCTTCGGCGGCCTGTTCGCGCGCGGCCTGTACGCAAAGTACGAGAAGGAGGGCGCTTCCTTCGTGCCCACCTATAGGAAGCTGCTCTACACCACCCCGATCGCGACCGTTGAGGACACCGCCCTCGTGGCCGGCATCGACCTGACCAAAAAGGACTTCTGGGCCGAGAGCCTCGAATCCTACAGGAAGAACGTCGACGAGTTCGAGAGGCTGGTCAAGAAGCTTTATAAGTAAGAAATTGCTTTCCTGCGGACCCCGAAAGGGGTCCTTTTTATTCTCGAAGCGTCTCCGTTTTTCTTCGGTTTCCGTTTTTTTCCTGCATACGCTTTTCCCCGGGCGGCAGAATATGAAGGACGGTTTTTCCGTTAAAAAGGCCGTACCACGGCTGTTTTCCAAGGAGATCAACAGATGAAGATCATGCTTTTTAAGGCGCGGGGCCGCGCGGCGCTGCTGGCGCTGCTCATCCTTGTTTTCGCCTTCAGCGCGTGCAGCATGCGTGAAAACGGCTCAAAGCCCTCGCCGACCGCGGGAGCGGGAACGAACGAGCCCGCCGTTACGCTGCGCCCGACCGAGGAAGCAAGCGCTTCGCCCGACGTCGGCGCCTCGCCCGATGCAAGCGGCTCGCCGGAGGTCAGCAATTCTCCGGAAGTCAGCGATTCGCCGGAGGTCAGCGGTTCGCCCGACGCAAGCGGCTCGCCCGATGTGAGCGGATCGCCCAGGCTGGCCATTTCGGACTTCATGCAGGGCAGGGTCGTCGACCCCGCCGACGTGCCGGAGCTTGCGGCGCTTATCGGCAGGGAGTTCCCCGAGCACGCGATTCAATCCGTGACCGAGGAATACTGGCGCGAGCTGCCCGCCTACCGCGTGACGCTGCAGTCCCGGGGCGAGCTGAGCCGGGTGCTCTTCGTGCTCGAGGACGGTTCGATCGTGCTCTCCGGCATGGACTGAATCGCCCTTTTGACGCCGTGAAAGCCTCGGCAAAAGAAAAATGTCCGCCGTTCCAAGCGGGCATTTTCTTATTCTCCTTATTCGGTTCAGCCGTTCACCACGGCGCATTCGGTCTTTAAAAAGGCGATCATCAGTTCGGCGGCCTCCCGGGTTATCAGCTCGCCCGGGATCGCTGGCGGCACGGCGGGCGGGCAGGCGCAGTGATCATTGCCCATGACCCGGCCCTCGGCCCTTTCGGTCGGCACGAATTCCTGCGGGGCGAGCATCGCTTCGCGGACCGTCATCACGCGAGTAAGCTTCGGCAGGCGGAGGTCCATTTTTTCAAGCGGCGCGCGCCTTTCAAGGGTGAGGAGCGCCGCTTCGATGCGCCGGAGAGCTTCTTCGCCGTTCTGCGCACTCAGCATCAGCACGGTGTGCTCCTCGTCCGCGTACTCGCATTCGACGCCCCTTTTGCGCAGCGTTTCGGCGAGCTCGAGGCCCGTATACCCACAGCTCTTCGGCGCGAGGGTCAGCTTCAGCTCCTCGGTCCCTACGAGCGAATAGCCTCTCTCGGCAAGGCGTTCCTTAAGCCGGCCAAGGCCGCGGGCGAACGCCGCCAATTCCTCGCGATAACCGCTTTCGAGCCTTGCGTTCATCGCGTCGAGCGAGGCGAGGATCAGATAGGAGGGGCTCGTGGAGGCGAAGAGGGCGAGCGCGCGCTCGGCCGTTTCGGCCATCACGGCGGGGGCGTATTTCGAGATATGCAGGTACGCGGCGCCGGTCAGGCACGAAAGCGTCTTATGCGCCGAATCGCAGCAGAGGTCCGCGCCGAGCTTCATCGGGTGGCGGTCGTTTTCGACGAAGCCGAGATACGCGCCGTGGGCGTTGTCCACCGCAAAGGGCACGCCGTGCCAGTGCGCGGCAAGCGCGAGCTCCGCGATCGGCTGCTCGGCGCCGAGGTAGTCGGGCGAGGTCACGTAGACCAGGATCGGCGGCGTTTTTCTTTCATCGAGCGCGGCGAGGGCCTCGTCGGCCATGCGCGCCGTGACCGGGCAGGAGAGCAGCGCGCAGCTTTCGGGCATCAGCCATTCGATATCGAGATCGAGGGCGGCGCAGGCGGCGATGAACGCAAAATGCGCGTTGCGGGCCGCGAGCACGGTATAGCGCTCCGTTTTCGGGCGGAGGCCGGCGCGCTCCAGCGCCTTGGCATTTATGAGCGCGAGATACAGCATCGCGCGGATCGCGAGGCTCGAGCCCTCGGTGGAATACAGCGTGCGCCCCGCGCCGAAGAGGCGGGCGGCGTTCTTCTCGCTCTCGCGGATAACGCCCCGCGCGCAAAAGAGCTCGTCCGCGCCGGGGATCTCGGTGATATCGTATTTCGCCGCCTCCGAAAGGAAGCCCGGAAAAGCGCCCTTATGCCCGGGCATATGCGCGCGCACCGTGTTTTTTTCGGCGTATTCCTTTAAAAAATCGATTATCGGCGTGGAGCTCATCTTATTTTTCTTCAGTTTCGGCGCTCTCACAGAGCAGGCGCTTCGCCTCGAGCATCAGCGCGCACTCGATGCGCTTCCGGAACAGCACGCAGCCCTTTTCGTAGACGCCCTTTATGGAGCCTGTGGCGTGATAGGCGTTCGCGGCGCAGCCGCCCGAGCAGTAGAGTCTGGCCCAGCAGGAACGGCATTCCTCGCGCGAATAGAGGCTGCAGGAGGCGAACTCGTCGCGAAGGGCGGTGTTGGTGACGCCGTCCCAGACGTTGCCGAGCAGGAACCTTTCCTCGCCCACGAACTGGTGGCAGGGGTAGAGCTCGCCCGCGGGGGTGACGGCCATGTATTCGGTGCCGCTGCCGCAGCCCGAGATGCGCTTATAGACGCAGGGCCCGGCCTTGAGGTCGATCATATAGTGGTAGAAGGTGAAGGGCTTGCCCGCCCGGCGGCGCTCGTCCATCAGCTCGGCCAGCTTTTCGTACTGCTCGAGCACGACGGCGACGTCCTCATCGGTCAGCGCGGCGGGATCGTCCTCGGCGCAGACGACGGGCTCCATAGAAAGCTCGGTGAACCCGAGGTCGAGCATCGCCCTTATATCCTCGAGGAAATCGGGGTTATAATGCGTGAAGGTGCCGCGCATATAGTAGTTCTTCCCGCCGCGGGCCGCGACGAGCTTTTGGAACTTCGGCACGATGCGGTCGAAGCTGCCCTTCCCCGCCCTGTCGACGCGGAAACGGTCGTGGACCTCCTTCCGCCCGTCGAGGCTGAGCACGACGTTGCTCATCTCCTTATTCGCGAAATCGATGACCTCGTCGTCGATCAGCATGCCGTTGGTGGTGAGCGTGAAGCGGAAACGCTTGCCCGCCGCCTTCTCGATCGAGCGGGCGTAGGCGGTCAGCTCCTTAACGACGCCGAAGTTCATCAGCGGTTCGCCGCCGAAGAAGTCGACCTCGAGATTATGCCGCGTGCCGGAGTTGGCGACGAGGAAATCGAGCGCCTGTTTGCCGACCTCGAAGCTCATCAGCGCGCGTTCGCCGTGGTACTTGCCCTGGCTCGCGAAGCAGTAGGAGCAGTCGAGATTGCAGGTGTGGGCGACGTGCAGGCAGAGCGCCTTGACTATGCCCTCGCTGCGGCGCTTGAGCTCGCCCGCCAGCGGCTCGAAGGTATCGGGCGCGAAGAGGCGGCCCTGCTTTTCGAGCTCGGCGACGTCGTTATAGGCGGAATCGACCTCGTCATAGGGCAGGGCGAAGCGGACGGTCAGCTCGGCCACGAGGTTCTCGCGCTGCTTTTCCTTATATGCGCCGATAAGAGCATAGGTCACTTCGTCCACGATGTGGACGCTGCCGGAGAGAATATCGAGCACGATACTGAGTCCGCCCAGTTTATAGCGATGGATCATCGGTCCTCCTTACGGTCGATGGTTTGGCTTAAAGAGAAAAAAAGCCGCCCTCGGCGTATCCGTGGCGGCATTTTTCGCAATGCTTACTCGTCCTTGCCGGCATTCTCGCACTGCTGGTTCGCGATGCCGCAGCTGGTCTTGCAGGCGGACTGGCAAGAGGTCTGGCATTCGCCGCAGCCGCCGTTCTTCGCGCTCTCGCAAAGGGTCTTGACGGTCAGAGTAGTGATGTGCTTCATAAGAGTTACCTCCTCTTGAATTTTTGCATTTGGCTTATTATAACACGCGTTTTTCGATAAGTCAATAATAAAAACCGGGGCCGTACGCCGGCGCTCACTCGGGGAGCTGCCAGTCGATCGGCGTCTGACCGGAGGCGATCAGGGCCTCGTTGCACCGTGAAAAATGGCGGCAGCCGAAGAAGCCGTTGTAGGCCGAGAGTGGGCTGGGGTGCACGGTCTCGAGCTTGATATGGTTGGGGTTCGTGATGACGCGCGCCTTCTGCCTGGCGTTCGCTCCCCAGAGCAGGAACACGACGGGGCTTTCCTTGCGGTCCAGCTCCTTTATGACCCGGTCGGTGAAGAGCTCCCAGCCCATGCCGCGGTGGCTGTTCGGCTGATGCGCGCGCACGGTAAGAACCGTGTTGAGCAGCAGCACGCCCTGCTTTGCCCACGCGGTCAGCTCCCCGTGGCCGGTGTAGCGGAAGCCGACGTCGGTCTCCAGCTCGCGGAAGATGTTTTTGAGCGACGGCGGGGGCTCCGTGCCGCGGCGCACCGAGAAGCAGAGCCCGTGGGCCTGCCCCTCCCCGTGGTAGGGGTCCTGACCGATGATCACGGCCTTCGTATCCCCGAACGAAGTATAGCGAAGCGCGTTGAAGATATCGTACATATCGGGGTACACGGTCCCCTGCCGGTATTCCTTCGCGAGGAACGCGCGCAGCTTCAGATAATAATCCTTGGTGAATTCGTCCTTAAGGATCTCGTCCCAGTCGTTGCCGAGGTTTACCATATTGGCCTCCGTTGCGTTTTATCGGTTTAAAGATACAGCGGATGCGGCCCGTTGTCAAGCAAAACCGGCCCGGACGGGTGTGTTTTGACCCGAACGCGGGCCGCGGCGTTATTTCGCGCAAACGAAAGCCCCGCCGAAAAGCGGGGCAGTTTATCATAGAACAGGTCAGAAATCGAGGTCCCCGGGCAGGATGCGGTAATCGATGACGACGCCGCCGGCGTTGGCGAGCTTCCAGTCCGCGCCGTAGGTCATGGCCTCGATCACGACGTCGCCGGCCTCGTCAAGACCGTAGTCGATGCGAAGCACACCGTCGGTGAGGTAGTGAAGGGTCGAATAGGGGTTGATCTCGATCCCAAGTGACGCCGCCTTTTCTGCCCAATACTCAAATACGAAGAAGTTCCCTTGAAGCTTCTGATTCTCCGTTATCGCTCTGTAATGCAGCGCGAACGAGGGATCCACTTCTCCGACAGACTCGATCGAATCGCCGATCTCGAGCGAAGCGAAAGCTTCATATTCGAGGGGCGTGCAGACAAACACCGGAAGACCCGCATAACCTCGGAAATCATTATGATCATCGTAGAAAATGAAGATCCTGGTATCGTTTTCGGTATCCATCATATAGTAGAAGCAGCTTTCATCCCTTGTCCGCTTGGCATTTTCGGCTTCCGGAAAATAGTGCAAAAAGCCCTCCGGTCCGGCGCCGCCGCCGCCCGACAAAGCGTCGCAAGCCCAGTAGCCATCGGAATCGTAGGAGCCGAAGAAACCGTTCTTCTCAAATGAAAGCAATTCCTCATACGAATAGAAAGGTATATCGAGCGGTTCGAGCGTCGGCTCCGGCTTGGGGGTCGCTGTCGGAACGGGCGTTTCGGTCGGAACGGGCGTTTCTTCCTGCTTTGGCGCTTCGGTGACCTTGCCGACGTCGGCGGGCTTGGGCTTTTCGGTGCAGGCGGCTGCCGTCAGCACCGCCGCGATAATGACAATGACCGCGGTCATTACTGTAAACACATTGCGTTTCATTGATAATTCCTCCTTGTTTTTTACAGCGGTTCCCCGATGATCGTTTATCCTGCTCCGATTATATTATACATCGGGGGGTAGATGTCAAGCAAAAAACCCGGTGCGGCGCGGGCCGTCCCGCCCGTCCTCCGTTCATTGTTTGCTTCGCCGACTGTTGCACTCCATCACTATTTGGTGTATAATTACGATGTAGAATTATTTGCGTTTAAGAGGAGCGTACTTTGGTCATCTACCGAAGATCGAAATACTATACGGAGGAAAGGGACGCCGACAGGGGAGGCAGGCTGTCTCCGCTGCTCATGCGCGCGCTCCGGGCCCGCGGGGCCGAGACGCCCGACGAGATCGAGCGCTTCCTCGACCCGTCGCCCGCCGGGTTCCACGACCCCTTCCTGCTTCCCGATATGGACAAGGCGGTGGAGCGCATTCGGCTGGCGCTGGATACGCGCGAGCGCATCTGCGTGTTCGGCGATTACGACGTGGACGGTATCTGCTCGACCGCGATGCTGACCGACTATTTCCGTTCGGTCGGCGCGGACGTGGTCTATCATATCCCCTCCCGCAGCGAGGAGGGCTACGGCATGTCCGCCGCGGCCGTCGAAAAGCTCTATGAGCAGGGCGTGGGCCTTATAATCACGGTCGACAACGGCATCTCCGCATCGAACGAGATCGCCCGCTGCCGCGAGCTCGGCATCGACGTGGTCGTGACCGACCACCATATCCCGCCGGGAGAGCTGCCCGAATGCAGCGCCGTGGTCTGCCACACCGTTCCCGGCAGCCGCTACCCCGCCTCGATCCTCTGCGGCGCGGGCACGGCCTTTAAGCTGCTGCATGCGCTGGCCGGGCTCGATACCGCGATGCGCTATATCTCGCTCGCCGGGCTTGCGAGCGTGGCGGACGTGGTTCCCCTGCTCGACGAGAACAGGATCTTCGTCAAGCTCGGGCTCGACGCGCTCAATTCCGGGGCCTGCCCCCTGGGCCTGACAAGGCTGATCGAGAGCATCCCCACCATCAAAAAGCCCTACAACACCTGCAATCTCGGCTTCGCGATAGCCCCGAGGCTCAACGCCTCCGGCCGCATGAGCGACGCATCGCTCTCCGTGGAGCTCTTCCTTTCAAACGATATCCCCCGCATGGACGCGATCATCGCGGAGCTGAACCGGCTGAATGAATTGAGGCAGCAGGATGAATCGAGGATCCTGCGCGACGCGCTCGATATGCTCTCCGGCGCCGACCTTTCCGACGCCCGCGCGATCGTGCTTATGAAGCGCGACTGGAACGGCGGCGTCATCGGCATCGCGGCCTCGCGCATACTCGATATGTTCCACCGGCCCACGATCCTCTTCTGCGAATCGAACGGCGCCCTCAAGGGCTCGGCCCGCTCGATCGACGGCGTCAACATCCACACGGAGCTCAGCCGCGTTTCGGACTGCTTCCTGCGCTTCGGCGGGCACGCCAAGGCCGCCGGCATCACCATGGAGGAGAGCCGCTTTGAGGAGTTCAAGACGAGGCTCAACGAGGCGCTGCGCGAGGACTATCCCGACGAAGCCTTTGCCGCGAGCCGCGATTACGAGTTCGAGATCCCGCTCGACATGGTCACAGGCGAGCTCATAAACGAATTCGCCCTGCTCGCGCCCTTCGGCGAATCGAACCCCTCCCCCGTGTTCCGCTCGAGGAACGTGGAGATCCGGCGGCTGCGCCGCTGCGGCAGCGATTCCCAGCACACGCGCATGGAGGTCGCCTCCGGCACGGGCGCTGCCCAGGGCGGAGCTTCGGCGCTCGAAGCGATCTGGTTCTGCAGCGCGCCGTATTTCCGCTCGCTGCTCGCTTCCGACAGGGCGGACATCCTCTACACCCCCTCGATCAACCGCTGGTGCGGCACCGAGGGCATCCAGCTCCGCCTGAAATGGGCGGAGAGCGAGCTGCCCGCCGACATTCCGGCCTATATCGACGCGGGCATGTGGAACTTCTGCGAGGCGATCGTCGAGAACGCCCAGCTCACGAAGCCGGAAGACGACGAGGCCTTCCTGCCCCGCTTCGGCGGCGATCTTAAAAAGCTGTTCTCAAGCAGGCTCTCGGGCATAATGGCGCTTGCGTTCTCGCCCGAGGCCGCTGAAAAGGCCCTGCGCGAGATCTCCGAAACCGGCATCGCGGTCGACGTCTGCTACGGCTCGCCGACGGACCCGACCATCCGCGACCATACGCTCGTGCTGGCGCCGAAGCTCGGCTCGCTGCCCGAGCGCGGCTATCAGAAGGTGGTTTTGCTCGACATGCCGCTCTTTAAAGGGACCGAGGCGTTTTTGAGAAACCGACTGCCGGACGCGGAGCTCATCTCCATGGCCGAGCCCTACGCGCGCTTCCCCTCGGGCTTCACCCCCGCCTGCCTGCGCTTCAGCCTTGAGCGCGAGTTCATGGCCGACTGCTACCGCGCCGCGCACAGGCAGCTTTCGGAGGCGGACACCTCGTTCGAGGAGCTTGCGATAAGGCTCTCGGAGCGCACGTCCACGCCGCGCTTCGCCGCCCGCTTCGCGCTCGCGGTCTTCACGGAGCTCGGGTTCTTCGTGTTCAACGAGCGCGGCTCGCTCTCCCTGGCCGAGGCCGAGCGCGCGCCGCTGACGGACAGCCGGCTCTACAGCGCGGTGGTCCGGACCCGCGAAAAGCTTATCCCCGGCAGATAACGCCGGCAATCATATTAAAGATCATGCTCCGGCGCCGTGCCGGTACCATACGGAGGTAAAAAGCATATGATGAACGAACAGGAACTCAAGGACACTATCAGGAGCATACCCGATTACCCCATCCCCGGCGTGCTCTTCAGGGACATCACCACCCTCGTCAAGGATCCCGAGGCCTATAACTCCCTCATCACGATCCTTTCGGACGAGCTGAGGCCCCTCAACGTCGATATCGTCATCGGGCCCGAGGCAAGGGGCTTCGTTTTCGGCGCCGCCGTCGCCTACGCGATCAACGCGGGCCTCGTGCTTGCGAGGAAACCCGGCAAGCTCCCCTGCGAGGTCAACCGCATCAGCTACGGCCTTGAATACGGCACCAACTCCCTGGAGGTCCATAAGGACGCCATCCAGCCCGGCATGAGGGTCGCGATCGTGGACGATCTGCTCGCCACCGGCGGCACCGCCCGCGCAGCGGTCGAGCTCGTGCGCGAGATGGGCGCCGAAGTCGTGGCCGCCGCGTTTGCGATAGAGCTGACTGACCTCGGCGGCCGCGAGAAGCTTGCGGACTGCCCGGTATTCACCGCGATCAAGTATTGATAACCATTTGACCCTTTCGGGGCACGCCCCGTATTTCAGCGCACCCGACGGCGCGTAAGATAAAGGAGGTCGGCATGGACAGACTGCTCTCCGTCTGCGAAAAGAAGTTTTCGCCCGACAAGATCGAGCTGCTGAAAAAAGCGATCGACTTCGCCAAGACCATCCATCAAGGCCAGAAGAGGGAATCTTCCGAGCCCTATTACGTGCACCCCGAAGCCGTGGCGCTGATCCTCGTGGATATGGAGATGGACGCGGACACCGTGATAGCGGGTCTGCTCCACGACACCGTGGAGGACGGGCTGGACGTTTCGATCGACCAGATCTCGCAGATGTTCGGCAAGGACATCGCCCGCATGGTCGACGGCGTCACCAAGCTGACCAACACGAACCTGACCAAGATGCTCTCCCGCGAGGACAGGCAGGCCGAGAACCTGCGCAAGATGTTCCTCGCCATCGCGAACGACGTGCGCGTGGTCATCATAAAGCTGGCCGACCGCCTGCACAACATGCGCACGCTGGGCTACTGCTCGCGCGAGAAGCAGCTGCGCAAGGCGCGCGAGACGATGGACGTCTACGCCCCGCTCGCGGACCGCTTCGGCATGGGCATGGTCAAGGCGGAGCTCGAGGACCTTGCATTCGGTTACCTGATGCCCGAGGAATGCCGCAAACTGCAGTCGCTGATCGAGCCCAAGCAGGAGGAGCGCATGAGCCTCCTCAAGACCGCGGCGAGAAAGATCGAGCTGGCGCTCAAGGAGGCGGGCATCGAGGCCGAGATCAACGGCCGGCCGAAGCACCTCTATTCGATCTACCGCAAGCTCAATATCAAGAAGGCCACGCTCAACGAGATCTACGACCTGGTCGCCCTGCGCATCATCGTCAACACCGTCAAGGACTGCTACGGCGCGCTCGGCATCATCCACTCCCTCTGGCGCCCGGTGCCGGGCCGCTTCAAGGACTATATCGCGATGCCGAAGACCAATATGTACCGGTCGCTGCACACCACGCTGTTCAGCGACCAGGGCATGCCCTTCGAGGTGCAGATCCGCACCCACGAGATGCACCGCACCGCCGAATACGGCATCGCGGCGCACTGGATGTATAAGGAGGGCCGCAGCGAGCAGGACGAGCTGGACAAGAAGCTGGAATGGCTGCATCAGCTCGTGGATTACGAATCCGACGCCAGCTCCACCAAGGAATACGTCGACAACGTGCGGCAGGATTTCTTCGCGGACTACGTCTTCGTTCTGACGCCGAACGGCGAGATCTTCGACCTGCCCATCGGATCCACGCCCGTGGACTTCGCCTACCGCATCCATTCCAACGTCGGCGACCACACGCAGCACGCCAAGGTCAACGGCGTGCCCGCCAAGCTCGATTACAAGTTAAAGACCCACGACGTCGTGGAGATCATCACCAGTCCGCAGGCCACGCCCAAGCGCGACTGGCTCAATTTCGTCAAGACCTCCCAGGCCAAGAACCGCATCAAGCAGTATTTTAAAAAGGCCAACAGGGAGGAGAACGTTTCAAGGGGCAAGGAGATGCTCTCCGAAGCCGCGAGGCGGCAGGGGCAGAAGCTCTCCGAGATCACGAAGCCCGAATTCGTGCAGCAGGTGCTCGCGCGCTTCACCCTCAACGAGATGGACGACGTGTACGCCGCGATCGGCTACGGCGGCCTGACCACGGGGCAGGTGCTCAATAAGCTTATGGAGGCCCAGCGCAAGGCGCGCAAGGAGCAGGAGCTGATCGACAAGCTCGAGAACACCGAGCCCGTGCAGACCAAGAGCTTCGACGCCGACGGCCGCGCGGTCATCGTCAAGGGCGAGGCCAATATGGTGGTCCGCTTCGCGCAGTGCTGCTCGCCCCTGCCGGGCGACAAGATCTTTGGCTACATCACGAGGGGCCGCGGCGTTTCGATCCACAGCATGAACTGCCCGAACGCCGCCGCGCTGCTTGCGGACGCCGAGCGCATAATAGGCGTTGCCTGGGCCGACGAGGAGAGCGCGAAGTTCCCCGTCACGATCCACATCATGGCCAAGGAGCGCCCGAACCTTCTGATGGATATCTCGCAGCTGCTCGCGAACCTGCATATCAACCTGCGCCGCATCAACGCCAAGATGAGCGACGACGGCGCGGGCGTGGACGTATCGATGAGCTTCGACGTGCAGAACGCCGCGCATCTCGATACCATAACCAGGGGGCTTTTGAAGATCCCCGGCGTGAACGACGTTTCGAGGCAGCTGAACGGATGAAGGCGGTAGTGCAGCGAGTCAAAAACGCGAGCGTCACGGTCGGAGGCGAAACGGTCGGCGCGATCGAAGGCGGCCTGCTGGTGCTGCTCGGCGTCGAGCCGGACGACGGCCCGGAGGACATCGCCTATATCGTCAAGAAGACCGCGGGATTGCGCATCTTCGAGGATGCGGAGGGCAAAATGAACCTCTCCGCGCTCGACAAGGGGCTGAAGGTGCTGCTCGTTTCGCAGTTCACGCTGCTCGGCGACGCGCGCAAGGGCTTCCGGCCCAGCTTTTCAAACGCCGCCCCGCCGTCCGTCGCGATACCGCTCTATGAGGAGACGGCCGCGAAGCTGCGCGAGGTCATCCCCACCGAAACGGGGATCTTCGGCGCGGACATGCAGGTGGCGCTCGTCAACGACGGCCCCGTGACGATCCTGCTCGACAGCAGGCGCAGTTACTGAAAGCGTTATAAAACATGGAGATCATCAAACTACTGACCGGCCCGATCGGCACGAATACCTACATAGTCTATAAGGAGGAGGGCACGGCTGAAGCCCCCGCTCCCGCCGTCTGCATCGATCCGGCCGACGCAAAGCCCGTGCTAAGGGCGCTTAAAAACCACGGCCTGCACCTTACCGACATACTGCTGACCCACGGGCATTTCGACCACATCCTCGGCGTGCGCGAGCTGCGCGACGCCGAGGGGGCGAAGGTCTATATCCATCCCCTGGACGCGCCGGCGCTCGAGACGGGCGAAGGCAGCCTCTCGGTCATGTGCGGCATACGCCCCGTGACCTGCCCCGCCGATAAGCTGCTTCGCGACGGCGAGGAATTCACCGCGGCCGGCATCACCTTCCGCTGCATCCATACCCCAGGCCACACGCCCGGCGGCGTATGCTTTATCGCGGACGGCGAAAAGGATAAGCGCGGCCTGCCCGTCATCTTCTCGGGCGACACCCTCTTCTGCTTCAGCATCGGGCGCACCGACCTGCCCGGCGGCTCGACGGAGGACCTGATCGATTCGATCGCCTTCAGGCTCTTTACGCTGCACGGGGACTACACGGTCTACCCCGGGCACAACATGACCACGACGCTGGACGCCGAAAGGCAGCACAATCCCTACGTTAAATAATGCAAATACGGCGCCTCAAGCGCCCTGCCGATACCCACGGAGGAGATATGCGACTTTACACAAACAGAGAAGAATTCTACAACGACCTGTGCGAGGTCATCCGCCTGTTCGTTTCCCAGAGCTATATCGAGCTCTGCGGCAACCCCGGCGCCTTTGCGGACGAGACGAGCACGCTCAACTTCAACAAGTCGGACGCGCTGCGCGTCATGCTCTGGCGGGACGGCGCTTACTACACCGCGGCAGCCGACTTCGTGCACAACAGCCAGGTGCATTCCTACACCTACCGCAACTCCTTCTCGGATATCCAGTATTATTCTGAGAGCGAGGGCGAGGGCTATATCGGCGCCTACGACGACGAGCGCGAGGAGAGCCTCCGCGACAAGCGCTATTCCAAGCGCTGCGCCAAGATCGCGGCGTTCCGCGCGATGCGCCAGGCCTATCCCGGCACGCCCCTGCCCTGGGGCAGCCTTACCGGCATCCGCCCCACGCGCCTGCTCCGGGACCTGGAGGACAGCTACGGCGAGCAGACGGCGGAAGAGATGATGCTGCGCGATTTCGACGTTACGCCCGAAAAGCTCGAGCTCGCCTCCCGCATAGTTTCGGCCCAGCGGCCCGTGCTGGCCGCGCCGGACGCGGGTCTATGCGATATCTACATCGGCATACCCTACTGTCGCTCGCGCTGCCTCTACTGCTCCTTCGCCTCCGAGGTGCGCACCCGCAGGACCGATATCAGCCCCTATCTTGCCGCGCTCAATAAGGATATCGAGCATGCCAGTGAGCTCGTAAACGCCGCGGGGCTCACCGTCCGCGCGGTCTATATCGGCGGCGGCACGCCGACCGTGCTCACGGCCGAGGAGCTTTCGGATCTGCTCTCGCAGGCCAGGGAACGCTTCTGCCTCGGCGGCGGCGTCGAATTCACGGTGGAGGCCGGCCGGCCCGATACCGTGACCGAAGAAAAGCTCGAGGTCATGAAGCGCTTCGGCATCAACCGCATCTCGATCAACCCCCAGACCATGAACGACGCGACGCTCTCGCTCGTTGGCCGCTACCACACCGCCGACGATATCCGCGACTGCTTCCGCATGGCGCGCGCGGCGGGCTTCGACAACATAAACACGGACCTTATCGCGGGGCTTCCGGGCGAGACGGCCGACGATATGCGCCGCACCCTCGCCGCGGTCGCGGAGCTCGGCCCCGACTGCCTGACCGTGCACACGCTGGCGATCAAGCGCTCCTCCCGCCTGCACGAGCAGCTTGCGAGCTACGAGCTGCCCCCCGTGCCCGAGGTGGAGCGGATGACGGCCCTCGGCCGCGCCGCCGCCGAGGAGATGGGCATGGCGCCCTACTATATGTACCGTCAGAAGTACATGGCGGGCAATATGGAGAACGTCGGCTACGCCAAAGAAGGCAAGCTCTGCCTCTATAATATCGACATGATGGAGGATTCGATCTCCGTCATCGCCTGCGGCGCGGGCGCGATGACCAAGCGCGTGTTCCCCGACGGCCGCCGCATCGAGCGCGTGCCCAACCCCAAGGACATACCGACCTATATCGATAAGATCGAACGGACCCATACGGACAGGATGAAGCTTTTCGGCCTGTAAGCGCCGATCATAATACCCCCAAAACCAAAAAACGGAGGCAAGCTATGTATTCAACAAGAAAAGTGACCGACGATCTCGTCTGGATCGGCGCAAACGACAGGCGCCTTGCGCTGTTCGAAGGCGTCTACAAGGTCCCGACCGGCGTAAGCTACAACTCCTATCTGCTCCTTGACGAGCAGACCGTGCTGTTCGACACCGTGGACGCCGCGGTCTCGACCCGTTTCTTCGAGAACCTCGAGCACGAGCTCGGCGGCAGGCCGCTCAACTACGTGGTGGTGCACCACATGGAGCCCGACCATTCCGCGACCCTCGGCGAGGTGCTCCGCCGCTACCCGACCGCGGTGGTCGTCTGCTCCAAGATGGCGGGCGACATGATCCGCAACTTCTTCCCCGGCGAGATCGGGAACCATATGTGGATCGTCAAGGAGGGCGATAAGCTCAGCTCCGGCAGGCACGAGTTCACGTTCCTGACCGCGCAGATGGTCCACTGGCCCGAGGTCATCGTCAGCTACGATTCGACCGACAAGCTGCTCTTCTCGGCCGACGCGTTCGGCACCTTCGGCGCGCTCGACGGCGCCCTGTTCGCGGACGAGGTCGATTTCGACCGCGACTACATGCACGAGGCGCGGCGCTACTACACCAACATCGTCGGCAAATACGGCACGCAGGTGCAGGCGCTGCTCAAGAAGGCCGCGACCGTGGAGATCAACATGGTATGCCCGCTTCACGGCTTCGTATGGCGCAGCAAATTCAATGAATTCCTTGAAAAATACATGCTCTGGAGCACCTACACCCCCGAGGAGAAGGGCGTTATGCTGGCCTACGCCTCGGTCTACGGCAACACCGAGAACGCGGTGGAGATGCTTTCGAGCGAGCTCCGCAAGCGCGGCGTGAAGGTCAAGGTGTTCGACGTTTCCGTCACCCCGTCCGACGAGATCATCGCCGAGAGCTTCAGAAAGAGCCATCTCGTGTTCGCCTCCACCACCTACAACGCAGGCATCTTCGTGCGCATGGAGGAGCTGCTGCACGACCTGGCCGAGCACAATATCGGCAACCGCACCGTCGCCTTCATGCAGAACGGCTCCTGGGCGCCGACCTCCGGCAAGCTGATGCACGCGATCCTCGCGCCGATGAAGAAAATGACCTTCCTCGAGCAGACCGTGGACATCCGCTCCGCCGTCAAGCCCGAGCAGGCCGAGCAGATCGCCGACCTCGCCGAAGCGATCGCCGTCAGCATCCGTGGCGAGGAAGCGCCTGCCTCCTCCGCGCCCGCCGCGGCCGAAAACCCCCTGATCGACAACACCGCGATGTTCAAGCTCAGCTACGGCCTGTACGTGCTGACCGCGCGCGACGGCGCGAAGGACAACGGCTGCATCATCAACACGGCCGTGCAGGTGGCGGACAATCCCAAGCGCATCGCGATCGCCGTCAACAAGGCCAACTACACCGAGCAGATGATAAGGAAGACCGGCGTGTTCAACCTCTCGTGCCTGACCGAGGCAGTGCCGTTCAAGGTGTTCAAGCATTTCGGCTTCCAGAGCGGCAGGGACGTCAACAAGTTCGAGGAGCACGCGAACGTATGCCGCAGCGTCAACGGCGTGTACTATATTCCCAAGTACACCAATGCCTTCATCTCCTGCAAGGTGGTCTCGAGCGAGGATCTCGGCTCCCACACCCAGTTCATCGCCGAGGTGACCGAGGCCGCGGTGCTTTCGGACGAGCCGAGCTGCACCTACGCCTACTATTTCGCGCATATCAAGCCCAAGCCCGCCCCCGCGGACGGTCCGAAGAAGGGCTTCGTATGCAAGATCTGCGGCTACGTCTACGAGGGCGACGAGCTGCCCGAGGACTTCATCTGCCCGCTGTGCAAGCACGGCGCCGCGGATTTCGAGCCGCTCAAATAATACCGAAACACAGCAAAGGGGCCGGAAAAAAACCGGTCCCTTTTTCATTCTGCACCGAAACGGTCATTTCTTCCCCGCCCCAAGCATATCCTTCGATAAAGGATGCTTTATTGGAGGCGCTATGGTTAAAACAGGCAGAAGACCCGTTTCCCCGGCGGCGGGAGTACTTTGGGGCGCGCTCGCGGGGCTGGGCGCAAGCCTTGCGCTGACCGCGCTCGCGGCGCTGCTGCTGCAAAAGCAGCTCATAGGCGAAACCGCGATCGGCCCGGTCAATATCGCCGTCAAGGTGCTCTCCGCTTTCGCCGCCTCGCTCGTCTGCTGCGCGGCGGTCAGGCATAAACGCGTGCTGCTCGGAGGCCTCGCAGCGTTCGTCTATATGTTCTCCGCGTTCGCCGCCTTCGGCCTGATCCTCGGGCGCTTCCGCTTCACGCCCGCCCTGCTCTGTGACCTTGCCATGGCCGCGGCGGCGGGGCTGCTCGGCGGCGCGGCGGCGGGACTGTTTTCGAAAAAAGGGTAAAGGAAAACCGGGCGCAGTGCGCCCGGCTTTGAACGTTAAACCTATTTACTTTCTGAGAGGGACGCCGACGTTGTCGCGGAAGGCGCCCGTCGCGATCTTCATAAGGTCCGTCATCCAGCCGAACAGGAAAAGACCCAGCGTGAGCAGATACAGTATGCCCCTGCCGATCCTGCCCACGTAGAAATTATGCAGGCCGAGAAAGCCGCCGAACAGGCAGAGCAGGAAGGCCGTTTGCTTTTTCTTATCGGAGGTCGGCGTAACGTAGTTGGCCATTATTTCTTCTCGGTGTTCTCGACGATCTCGCCGTCGATGGTAGCTTCGACAGGCGCATCCTCGATGCTGGCGATCGCCTGCCTGCTGAAGACGAGGCGGGCCTTGTCGGGACCGACGGAGACGAACACGACGTCGCCCTTGACGCTGGTCACGGTGCCGTAGATGCCGCCGATGGTGCGCACGCGGCTGCCGGGCTTGAGGGAATCGAGCATCTCCTGATACTGCTTCTGGCGCTTCTTGTTGCTGCGCGAAGAGAAGAAGAACATCGCCACGAGGGCCACGAGCATGATGATGATCAGGCCCCACTGAGCGAAGAAATTACCGATGGCGTTGCCCGCGTCCTCGGACATCATTTGGATGAGATTGATGTGCATTGTTTTTTACCTTTCCGCCGGAGCCTCGGCTCCGGAACTGTTGTTGTGCGCCCCGTGGGGCATGCTTTCACGCAAACAATAATAATGCAAAAAGCGGAAAAAGTCAAGCGCCGTTATTGCTTCGGTAACGGCGCTTTGCTTATCAGAACATCCTGACCTGGTTGCTGTCGGGCAGGCCCTCGAGGCACCCGAGGCGGTCCAGCGCGTCCATAACGGCGGAATTGGCGTGGGTGCGGCGCACGAAGTCCTCGCGCGAGATGAATTCGCCGCCCTTCGCGCCCTCCTCGATCTGCTTCGCCGCGTTGTCGCCGAGGCCGGCAATGGAGTTGAACGGCGGGCGCAGCTTCCCGTCCTCGATCGAGAAGCGGGTCGCTTTGGAACGGTAGATATCCACGTTCAAAAGCTCGATGCCGCGCAGGTTCATCTCGTAGACGATCTCGAGCAGCGTGATCTGCTCCTTCTGTTTGGGGTCGGCGTCCCTGTTCTCCTTCAGCTCGCGCAGGGTCGAAAGCACCTTATCCGCGCCGCCGAGCGCGAGCTCGATATCGAACGCGTCGCCGCGGACCGAGAAATACACCGAATAGAACGCGAGCGGATAGTGCACCTTGAAGTACGCCACGCGGAAGCTCATCATGACGTAGGCCGCGGCGTGGGCGCGCGGGAACATGTATTTGATCTTCTTGCAGCTGTCGATGTACCACTGGGGCACGTTGTGCTCGAGCATCGCATCCTCCATCTCCGGCGTCAGGCCCCTGCCCTTGCGGACGCTCTCCATGGTTTTGAACGAGAGCGAGGGCTCGCCGCCGTGGGCGATGAGGTAGTTCATGATGTCGTCGCGCGTGCAGATGCACTGCATCAGCGTGGCGGTGCCGCTCTTGATCAGCTCCTCGGCGTTGCCGAGCCAGACGTCCGTGCCGTGGGACAGGCCCGCGATGCGCACGAGCTCCTCCATCGTGGTCGGCCGGGTGTTCATCAGCATGCCGCGCACGAAGCCCGTGCCGAACTCCGATATGCCGAGGCTGCCGACGTCGCAGCCGAGCTCCTTGAGCGAAACGCCGAGGGGCTCGTCGGTGCGGAAGATCCGCATCGTCTCGGGATCGGCGAGCGAGATGCTCTTGGGGTCGATGCCCGTGATATCCTGCAGCATGCGGATCGTGGTCGGGTCGTCGTGGCCGAGGATATCAAGCTTGACGAGCTTGTCGTCGAGCGCGTGGAAATCGAAATGCGTGGTGATCGCGTCCGCATCCGTCTTCTCGGCGGGATGCTGCACGGGGCAGAAATCGTAGATCTCGAGATCGTCCGGCACGATGACGATGCCGCCGGGGTGCTGGCCCGTGGTCTTGCGCACGCCGACGCAGCCCTGCGCGAGGCGGTTCTTCTCGGCCTCGGAGAGGTTCAGGCCGTACTCCTCCTGATAATGCAGCACGTAGCCGTAGGCCGTCTTCTCCTGCAGGCCGCTGATCGTGCCCGCGCGGAAGGCGTGCCCCTCGCCGAACATGACCTCGGTGAACTTATGCGCCACGGGCTGGTATTCGCCCGAGAAATTGAGGTCGATATCGGGCGTCTTGTCGCCCTTGAAGCCGAGGAAGGTCTCGAACGGGATCTCGTAGCCGTCCCTTTTGAGCGGCGTGCCGCAGACGGGGCAGTCCTTCTCGGGCAGGTCGATGCCGCAGCGGCTCCTGTCGCCGACGTTCGGGAACTCGGAATACCTGCACTTCGGGCAGCGGTAGTGCGCGGGCAGGGCGTTGACCTCGGTTATGCCCGAGAGATACGCCACGAAGCTGGAGCCGACCGAGCCCCTGGAGCCCACGAGGTAGCCGTCCGAAAGGGATTTTGCAACGAGCTTCTGCGCCACCATGTAGAGCGAGGAATAGCCGTTGGTGATGATGGAATTGAACTCCTTGTCGATGCGCTTTTGAACGATCTCGGGCAGGACCTCGCCGTAGAGCTCGTGCGCCTTCGTTTCACAGAGGCTGACCAGCTCCTCCTGCGCGCCGGGAAGCTCGGGCGCGTAGGTCTGCTTATCGTCCAGGAACGGGCGCAGCTGCGGGCATTCGTCCGCGATCAGGTTCGTGTTCTTTACAACTATTTCATACGCCTTCTCGCTGCCGAGGTAGGCGAACTCCTCGAGCATATCCCCGGTGGTCTTGAAATAGAGCGGGGGCTGGATATGCGCGTCCTTATAATTCGAGGCGCACATCAGTATGGAGCGGTAGATCGCGTCCTCCGGCTCGAGGAAGTGCACGTCGCCCGTCGCGACGACGGGCTTATCGAGCCTTTCGCCGAGCTCCACTATGCGGCGGTTGTATTCCCGCAGGTCGTCGTCGCTCTTCGCGGTCCCCTCGCGGATAAGGAAGGCGTTGTTGCCGATGGGCTGCACCTCGAGATAGTCGTAGAACGAGGCGATCGCCTCGAGCTCGCCGTCGGATGCGCCGTCCACCATCGCGCGGAAGAGCTCGCCCGCCTCGCAGGCTGAGCCGAGGATCAGCCCGTCGCGATGCAGGTTCAGCAGGCTCCTGGGTATGCGCGGGGTCTTGTAGAAATGGTCGAGGTTGGAATAGGAAACGAGCTTATACAGGTTCTTGAGGCCCGGCTCGCTCTTGGCAAGGATAATTATATGGTTGCTGCGCTTCTTATTGAGCTCCGCGTCGGTCGCGTCGATCACTGGCAAAGTGTGCACGCCGCGGGCGACGGTCAGTTCGATCGTTTCAAGCGCAAGCTCCATAGTCTTCCTCGCGGCGGCTTCGGCGGACAGCTCGCCGAACTCCCGCTGTTCGGGGCTGAGATCGCGCCTTAGATACTGCAGCAGCATCGAGGTCAGCACGCAGTCGGAGGAAAGGCCGATGCGCCTTGCGTCGATCATCGTGTGGAAGACGTCCAGCGTCTCGCGGTCGTGAACGAAGATAAGGTCGTCCCCGATGAAGTCCGCGAGCCTCGCGGCGGCCTCTGAAAGCGTGGGCGCGTCCTCGATCTGCTGCTCGGTAAGATCGGTCAGGTGCGAGAGCTTGGGCGGGATCGGCACGCCGGGATTGACGGGCGTATAGAAGCGCTCGCCTTCGCTTACTTCGTCCCCATCCTGCGTAAAGCGGAAGGCGCAGATCTCGAACACATGCGAATGCGTGCCGCTGCCGCTCACGGTGGCGGCGAGGGCGACATAGCGCTCCCCCGGCCCGATATAATGCAGGCTGCAGTCCGGCACGAGGTACCCTTCGCAGCCGAAAATGACCTTGACGCCGTGCTTTTTGGCGAGCTTGCGCGCCTCGGGGAACGAGTGGACGACGCCGTGATCGGTGACGGCGATCGCCTTATGCCCCCATTTTGCCGCGCGCTCCACGACCTCGGAGAGCTTGGTGGTGGCATCCATCGCGCTCATCTGGGTATGCAGGTGCAGCTCCACGCGCTTCTCGGGCGCGTCGTCGGTGCGGATCTCGATCGGATAGCGGTTTATATCGTCCGCAAACAGGCAGTAGTCTCTTGCGAAGGTATCATAGCGGTACATGCCGCGGATCAGCAGCAGGCAGGGTTCCTTTCTGGCCTTCTCGAGCAGGCGGACCGTGCGCTCCTTCATGACCTCCTCGGGGAAGAGCTTGACGTAGACAGTGTTGGTCCTGTCGGTCACGGTCAGGGTCAGGATCGTCATGCCGCGCTTCTTCGAGGTAAAGCTCTCGACGGAGAGCAGCTCGCCCCTGACCGACACCCTGCCGGAGCGGTCGGTAAGGTCCGCCATGCGCACGATCTCGGGCTTCATTATCTCCTTGCCGAAGATGATATCCTGCGGGTCGAGCCTGCGCGGCTGCCTGCGCTGGGGCCTTGAGGAGACAGCGGGCTTGACGCTGTGCCAGTCGCGCTTGACGATGGGCTCCGCGCCGTCCATGCCGTCAGCAAGGCCGTCGTCGGCGAAGATGCTGATCGCGGCGATCCAGGAATAGACCTTGCCGAGATAGCTGCGGAACTCGTTCGCGGCGGTCTGCGTCAGGGCCAGCATATAGCGCGAGGGCGTGCGGATCACGAATTCGCTGCCGCGCTTCTCGAAAACGCAGCGGCGCAGGATGGGCTCGAGCTGGGGCGAATGCTCGCACCAGAGCTCGAGCAGGGCCGAGGCGGAGAGGCTGCTCGACCTGTTGACGGCGTCGATCGCGCTGTCGAAGCAGAAGACGATCTCGGTGTCGATCGGCCGGAGCTTTTCGCGGATCTCCTCGGTGATGAATTCGATCTCGCTCGAAAGCAGGAACCGGCTGGTGTCTATAACGACCTGCACGCGCTCGGGCTCCTTCATATGGACGGCCGAGCGGATGCGGACCGTGCCGGAATCGATATAGTCCTGCACGCAGCTTGCGCTGCCGGGGACCAGATCGCGTCCGGGATTCTGTTCATCGGTAAAATAACTCATATGCTTATAATAAATGATCGGTGAAGGTGAAATGAGGGGAAGAGGGGGCGTTTCGCCCCCGAAAGGGCTTATTCCTTCGTGCAGAGCTTCTTTGCGTCCTCGATAAAGCGGTCGATGACGCCGGGGAGCTTATCGGTGTAGAGTATCCCGCCGCGGCCGAATACCGCCGCGTTGACCGAGCCGAACGCGATGCCGATATCGGCCTCCCGCGCTTCGCCCGGGCCGTTGACGGCGCAGCCCATGACCGCGACCTTGATGGGCTTGACGCCCTCGAATGAGAGCGCCTCGCGCACGCGCTCAACGATGGACGCAAGGTCCACCCTCGTGCGGCCGCAGGTGGGGCAGCTTACGATCCTGACGGTATCGCGCCTGATATCGAGCGCGGCAAGTATCTTCTTCGCGGCCTCGACCTCCTCGATGACGCCGCCGGTCAGGGAAACGCGCATGGTGTCGCCTATGCCGTCGAGCAGCAGGCTGCCGACGCCGATCGCGGAGCGCAGCAGCGCCTCCTCCCCCATGCCCGCCTCGGTGATGCCGAGGTGCAGCGGGTACGGCAGTAGCCCGGCCGCGCGGCGGTAGGCCTCCACCGTGGTCTTGACGTCGGAGGATTTGAGCGAGAGCACGATATCGGAGAAGCCGTATTTTTCTAGCATCTCGGCATGGCGGACGCCGCTTTCGACCATCGCCTCGGCCGTGACGCCGTATTTTTCGAGCAGGTCCTTCTCAAGCGAGCCGCCGTTGACGCCGATGCGGATCGGAACGCCGTTCGCTCTGGCGCAGTGGGCAAGCTCCTTTACGCCCGCCTCCGAGCCGATGTTGCCCGGATTGATCCTGACCTTCGCCACGCCCGCGCCGATCGCCGCTATCGCAAGGCGGTGATCGAAATGGATATCCGCCACGAGGGGGATATGGATGCGCTTTACGATCTCGCGCACGGACTCGACGCAGCGCTCGTCGAAGACGGTGGAGCGCACTATCTCGCAGCCGGCCGCCTCGAGTGCCAGGATCTGGCTGACGGTCGCCTCGGTATCGCGCGTGTCGGTATTGGTCATGGACTGGATCGAAACGGGCGCGCCGCCGCCGACGGGCACGGCGCCTATCATGACTCGGTTCCTGCTCATTCTGGGCTCCTTGAGATGCTTTATTTACTCTGCCATTATACCATGGCGGGGGGTGTTCTTTCAACCGTGAATACGCCGGTCCCCTGCCCCGATCCGCCATGCTTTAAGGGCGATTTTTCCTTTAAAACAAAGGCTTTTAAACAAAAAATCGAAAAACGGCGAAAACGGAAGAAGAAGTCCGTACAGCGGCGTATAAAACCGGCCGGAAAGGCGGATACTGTTTATACCGCGAAAGCGGCATTTCGTTTAAGGAGGCGGGAAGATGAAGGTGATCGGTTTTGCCTCGGGCATGGTGCTCGGTATGGCGGCGGCCGCGGCGGCGGTCTCGGCGATGTATCCGGACGTGCCCAAGCGCATCAAGCGCGACTCCGGGCGCGTGCGCCGGAGCATCATGAAGCTGCTGTGAAAGAGGGAACGATGGGTCTATATGCGCCCCGGGAAGTGAAACGGGGCGCGGCCGCCTTCGGGCGGCCCGATCGGGTAAGCGTATGATAGCCCATCGGAGCGCGAAAGTCAAGTCCGAAATGCGGGAAAAACGGGCTCTTCAGCGCCTCAAAGCGCTTTTTTGACCGAAATTGGTACAAAAATCCGTACTCAGGGGCGGCCGGAGAGCCAGTGTACCAAAATATGTGCTGACAGCTTTAAAAAGCGGTGATATCATTCATACCGTCGAAGGGGACAAGGACCCGAAAGGGCCATGCGGCCGTCCCCCGCGGCGAACGAATTTTCCGTCAAGGAGGTTTTAGATCATGTTTTGGATCATCGCTTTCTCGTGCCTGTATTCCTTCGGACTGCTCAAGGGCCTCAAGGTCATATAAGGCCTTGCCCCGGGGCCTATGCCCCATGCATCCGTTTTCCCGTCCGTTTTGACCCAAGGAGGCGCCCATGCTTTCGCTGATCATCTGCGTTATCGCCGTTTTATCCGGGCTGCTTAAAGGCCTCGGCGTGCTTAAAAAGTGAGCGCCCTTCGGCGTATCCGCATAAGGAGATACGCCGTCCCCCGTCCGTGCTCCGGCACGGCTGCCATATTAAAGGATCCGCAGGAGTTCTCCCCTGCGGATCCTTCGTTTTCAGTATTTTACTTCTGCGCCTCGGCGATGTTCAGCGCATGGTCGGCGACGCGCTCGAGGTCGGTCAGGATCTCGACGTAGAGCATGCCGATCTCGGCCTTGCATTCGCCGGTGTTCATGCGGCGGATGTGCTGCTCCTGCATGAAGTCCACATCGTTGTCGACGCTGTCCTCGATGGCCTCAAGCTCCTCAAAGGTCTTCTCGGAGCTGCTGCGGTAGTAGCGCTGCGCCTCCTCAACGAAGTTTGTGACCTTGGTCGTCAGCTCGGTGATCTCGCGCCGCGCGCTTTCTGAGAAGCCGAGGCCCTGATCCATGATGTGGCGGACGTAGCCCGCGATATTGTCGGCATGGTCGCCGATGCGCTCATAGTCGCAGATGACGTGGTGCATGCCGTCGATGATGCGCGCTTCATGCGGGCCCAGCACGCAGGCGCCGGTGATCTTGATCAGCGCGTCGGTGATGGCATGGTTGAGGAAGTCGATCGTATCTTCGTTCTTGGCGATCAGCTCCAGGTCCTCACGCGGGGGATGCTTCTCGGTCAAAAGCTTGCAGGAAAGGTCGAGATTCGTCTTTGCAAGGCTGTACATCCTTGCGACCTCGGCCTCCGCCTGCGCGATCGCCACGGAGATGGTGCCGATATCGTTGTTGTTGATATGCAGCAGCATATCGCGCTTCTCGGATTCGTCCTCGCCCGGGAAGATGAGCTTCGCGAGCTTCTCCATCAGCGGCAGGCAGGGGAACAGGATCGCCGCGCCGACGAGCTTTTCGATGACGTTCATATAGGCGATCTGCTGAACGACGTTGGGCGAGAGCGCCTCAAACCAGCTGCGGACGGGCAGGAGCTTCCAGCCCACGCCCCAGATCAGGCCCGCGAACACGTTGAACATGATGTGGATCATCGCGGTGCGCTTTGCGTCCTTCTTGCCGCCGATCGCCGCGGTGACCGCCGCGGTGCAGGCGCCGATGTTGAAGCCGAGGATCAGGAACACGACCTGGTCGAGGCTGGTGACGGCCCCGGCGAGGGCCATCGCCTGAAGGATACCGACCGAGGCCGAAACGCTCTGAACGATGAGCGTGACCAAGGTGCCCACGAGCACGGCCAGCAGGAACTTGTTCTCAAAGCTCAGCAGCATGTCCGTGAAATATTTCTCGGTGGCGAGCGGCGCCATATTGTCCTTCATCAGGTTCATGCCGATGAACAGGATGCCGAGGCCCGCCACGACGCTGCCGATATTATTGATGCTCTTGCGCTTGATGAACACGACCGCGACGACGCCGACGAACGCGATGACCGACGCGATGCGGCTCATATTGAGCGCGATCAGAAGGCCGGTGGCCGTGGTACCGATGTTCGCGCCGAGGATGACGCCCGAGGCCCTCGAGAACTCCATCAGCCCCGCGTTTACGAAGCCGACCGTCATCGCCGAGGTGGCGTTGCTCGACTGGATTATCGCCGTAATAAAAACGCCGACCAGAAGACCCACGAAACGGTTCTTTGTCAGCTTTTCAAGTATGTTTTTCAGTTTAGCGCCGGCAAGATGCTCGATGCCCTGGCCCATCATGCGGATACCGTAGAGGAAGAGCGCAAGACCGCCCGCTATACCGGTCCAATTTGCAATAGTCATATCTTTCTCCTTTGCCTTCGGGAACGCGCTTCCCGGGGCGCCGTGCCGCGGCACGGTGTTATTTGTTTTTTCCGTCAGGCTAAGTATAACAAATCCTTCGTTGGTTTGCAACATTTTTCGGCCGATATGCCCCGTTTTCTTCGAATATAATCGTGATTGCAATTCGGGCGTAAAGATGGTATCATTAGGCTGAAAAAGAAGGCGGCCGAGGCCGCTTCGGAGGCATAATGACTATATTCACGGCAGTTTCATTCATCATATCGGCGCTCGTCGCCGCCGCCGACCAGCTGACCAAGGCGCTGATCTGCCCCGGGCTCGTCACGGGCGGCCCGAGGAGCGTGATCCCCGGGCTGATCGGCTTTGAATACGTCCGCAACACCGGCATGGCCTGGGGCCTGCTCAAGAACGCGCGCGTCTTCCTGATCGTGTTCAGCATTCTGGCTTCGCTCGCGATGATATGGCTTATGATAAAGCTCGTTAAAAACGCGCCCCGCGGCGTCATCATCGGTTTTGCGCTCGTGCTGGGCGGCGCGGTCGGCAACATCATCGACCGCATCGCGCTCGGCTACGTGCGGGATTTCATCGCGTTCGAATTCATCGAGTTCCCCGTCTTCAACGTGGCCGACGTCGCCGTCACGCTGGGCGCTGCGCTGATAGTGATAGTGCTTGTGTTCACAAAGCGCGGAAGGGCGTTCTTCGGCGAGCTGATAAAGGACGAGCCCAAGGAGGGGTCCGCACCTGCCGAGGGTGAAGCAAAGAACGAAAAGGAGCCGGATGCCGGTGAGTAACGGTGAAAAAAACGAGCTCGGCGAGCTGTTCGACCCCGAGGACGCCTGCGCCGAAGCGGCGGAGTTCACCGCCGGGGAGGACTGCGGGCGGCTCGACGCGTTCGTTGCGGAGAATACGGGGCTGACGCGCTCCCGCGCAGAAAAGCTGATCAAAAGCGGCGCAGTGCTCGTGGACGGGAAGCCGCGCAAGGCGGGCTTTTCCGTGCGCGCGGGCAGCAAGGTCAGCGTCACGCTCCCCCCGCCCGAGCCCACGGAGCTGATCGCCGAGGATATCCCGCTCGATATCGTGTATCAGGACGCGGATATCGCGGTCATCAACAAGCCCGCGGGCATGGTGGTGCACCCCGCGGCGGGCAATCCCTCGGGCACGCTCGTCAACGCGCTGATGTTTCATATAAAGGATCTTTCCGGCATCGGCGGCGAGCTGCGCCCCGGCATAGTGCACCGCATAGATAAGGACACCTCGGGCCTGATCGTGATCGCGAAGAACGACGCGGCGCATAATTTTCTTTCTTCGGAGCTCAAGACGCATTCGGTGGCGCGCACCTATATCGCGCTTGCTACGGGCGGCTTCCGAGAGGACGGCGGCACCGTGGACGCGCCGATCGCAAGGCACCGCACCGACCGCAAGAAGATGGCCGTCGTGCCCGGCGGACGCGAGGCCGTGACGCACTGGCGCGTGCTCGAGCGCTTCCCCGGGAAGACGCTGCTCGAGGTGGAGCTCGAGACCGGCCGCACCCACCAGATACGCGTGCATATGGCGTATATCGGGCATCCGCTCGTCGGTGACCCGGTCTACGGCAGGGCCGAGAACGGCCTGGGCTTTACCGGCCAGGCGCTGCACGCCGCGCGCCTGCGCCTCACCCACCCCCGCACGGGCGAAAGGATGGAGTTCACCGCCCCGCTGCCGGAGGTTTTTAACGGAGCGCTCGAAAAGCTGCGCAGGGAGAACAGGAACGGATGACAAGGGATCATAAAACGGCGCGGAAACTGACGCGCGAAGAAATAATCGAAAGGCTCGAAGCGCCGAACGGCGCGCTGGAGCTCGCAAACGACGCGGGTCTCGACAGGGACGCGCTTTTTGCCGCCTCGGCGGAGCTCTTCGCCGGCGAGGGGCTTGCCTCGGCCCTGCTTATACGCCTTATCAAGAGCGACAAAGCGCTTGCCGCAAGGGCCACCGGGGACGAAGGCTTCATGGCCGCCGTCCGGGCCGCCGTCTCGGCCGAAAGCCCCAAGCTGCGCCGCAACGCCTGCCGCCTTATCGGCATGCTCTCCGATAACGAAAACGACGCCTCGCTTCTGATCGACCGGCTCGATAAGGAGGGGACCCGTTTCGTGCGGCCGTCGCTCCTGCTGGCCCTCGGCGCGATAGGCGGGGAAGCCGCGGAGAAGGCGCTTTCCGGTTACTCCCCCGCTCCCCCGAAAGATGAGACCGAGGAGAAGCATTTCAGGGAGGAGACCGACGCGCTCAAGCAGGCGCGCGCGGCCTGCGTCAAGCACGTTAAGCACCCCTTCACAGGCCTCGGCGAAAGGACGGATATCGAGCTGCGGGCGCCGCAGAACCTTTCCTACCGGCTCGCGGCCGAGCTAAGGGACCTGGGGCTCGAGCCGAGGAACGTCACTCCTTCCTCGCTGCGCGTTTTCACAGACGATCTAACCGGCCTCTTCGCCTGCCGCTGCTTTACCGAGGCGCTGTTCCCGGTCCCCGCTAAAGGCGTTGCGGCCGATCCCGCGGCCATCGCCGCGCGTTTTCGCGAATTCGTGCCGGGCTTTATGGCGAGGACGCACGGGGGCGAGCCGCCCTGCCGCTACCGCATCGAGACCGAGGGCGAGCCGCCCACGGAGCGCACGGCGTTCAAAAAGGCCCTGCGCAACGCGCTGGACTGCGCCGAGCTTATCAACGCGCCGTCGGATTACGAGATCGAGCTGCGCTGCTCGTTCGATGGAGGCTTAAGGCTTTACCTCAAGCTCTTCACGCTCGCGGACCCGCGCTTTGCCTACCGCAGGGAGAGCATACCGGCCTCGATGAACCCCGCGACGGCGGCGGCCGTGCTGCGCTTTGCGGAGGATTTCCTCACCGTCAACGCGCGCGTGATCGACCCCTGCTGCGGCAGCGGCACGCTTTTGATCGAACGCGGCCTTCTCTCCCCCTGTGATTCGCTGACCGGCGTGGATATCTCGCACCGCGCGATCGACGCGGCGCGCACCAATTCCGCCGCGGCGGCGGAGCTCTTCGGAATAAAGCAAGCCAAATTCGTGGCCAACGACATACTGCGCTTCGAGGCCAAGCGCCCCTACGACGAGCTGATCTCGAACCTGCCCTTCGGCAACCGCGTGGGCAATCACGAGAGCTGCGAAAGGCTCTACCGCGGGCTGGTGGAGAGGCTGCCGAAGCTGGTCAAAAAAGGCGGCGTGGCGGTCCTCTACACGATGGAGTTCACGCTGCTCAAACGCCTCGTGCGCGAGAGGAAGGACCTTGAGATTTTAAGGACCGAGCGCACCGAGGCCGGCGGGCTGACCCCGATGATCATGGTGCTGAGGGTAAACTGAGCTTATCAAAATATATTTTATTTGCGCTATCGGCGGGAGTATAATAGATATGATAAGGGCCGCCCGGAAAGCGGCGTTTGTGGGAGGTAAAAAGCATGATCCTGTTTGAGAAAAAGGGCTTCGTCGGCGTGCTGACGATCAGCCGTCCCGAGGCGCTCAACGCGCTCAATTCCGCCACGCTCGACGAGCTTTATGCGAGGTGCGAAGAGATCAAAAACGATCCGGAGCTCCGCTGCCTGATCATAACCGGCGCGGGCAAGGCGTTCGTCGCCGGCGCGGACATCGCCGAGATGCGCGGCCTTACCAAAGCCGAAGGCTATGAGTTCGGCATGCGCGGGCACAGGGCGTTTTCGGCGCTCGAAAACCTTGAGATCCCCGTCATCGCCGCAGTCAACGGCTACGCGCTGGGCGGCGGCTGCGAGCTTGCGCTCTGCGCGGATATCCGCATCGCGTCCGAACGCGCGAAGTTCGGTCAGCCCGAGGTCGGCCTCGGCATCACCCCCGGCTTCGGCGGCACGCAGCGGCTCGTGAGGACGGTCAACCGCGCCGTCGCGATGGGCATGATACTGACCGGCAAGGTCATCAACGCCGAGAAGGCGCTCGAGATCGGGCTCGTGACGAAGGTCGTTCCCGGCGAACAGCTCATGGACGAGGCGATGGCGATCGCCAACGCGATCGCACAGAACGCGCCCATCGCCGTGCGCAACGCCAAGAAGGCCATGCGCCGCCGCTATCTCGACGCGCTCGATGCGGATCTCGAGGCCGAGGCAAAGCTCTTCGGCGACTGCTTCGAGACCGAGGATCAGCAGATGGCCATGACCGCGTTCGTCGAGAAGACCGAGAAAAAACCCTTTACCGGAAAGTAATAATAAGGGAGCGAAGCGACCGACCAGCGAGTCAGCGCGCGGCGCCGCGATAGGCGACGAACCGCGGCGACCAAGCAGCTAAGGACAGGGTCGCGCCGCAGGCGCTGCACTCCCTTCACGTTTGTGCGCATAAGCTTGAGAAAATACAATTTGCGGAACGGGTCATATTCTCAAAAAGAATTGCCCGCACCGTCAAAACAAATAAACTTAACCAAAACAGAAAGGATCAATACCATGAAAAACATCTTCGTTATCGGAACCGGCACCATGGGCCTCGACATCGCCCAGGTATTCTCCACCAAGGGTTACAGCGTCAAGCTCTTCGGCCGCACCCCTGAAAGCACCGGCCGCGCAAGCGCCAAGCTGCAGAAGGGCCTTTTAAAGCGCGTCGAGCGCGGCAAGATGACTCAGGAAGCCGCCGACGCGATCATCGCGGGCGTGACCTTCACCAACAGCTATGAGGACGCGAAGGACGCAGACCTCGTGATCGAGGCCATCATCGAGAACATGGACCTCAAGAAGATCCTGTTCGGCACCCTCGAGGGCATCTGCCCGGAGAGCACGATCTTCGCGACCAACACCAGCTCCATCTCCATCACCGAGATCGCGGCCGCGACCAAGCGCCCCGACAAGTTCATCGGCATGCACTTCTTCAACCCCGCCACCGTCATGAAGCTCGTTGAGCTGATCCGCGGCATGCACACCTCCAACGAGACCTTCAACGCGATCAAGGAGCTCACCGTCGCCATCGGCAAGGAGCCCGTCGAGGTCGCCGAGGCCCCCGGCTTCGTGGTCAACCGCCTGCTGATCCCGATGATCAACGAGGCCTGCGAGATCGTTCAGAACGGCGTCGCCTCCCCCGAGGACGTCGACAACGCGATGAAGCTGGGCGCCAACCACCCGATGGGACCCCTCGCGCTCGGCGACCTGATCGGCCTGGACGTGTGCCTCGCCATCATGGATACCCTCTACAACGAGACCCACGACGGCAAGTACCGCGCAAGCTGCCTGCTCCGCAAAATGGTCCGCGCGGGCAAGCTGGGCAGAAAGACCGGCTGCGGCTTCTTCCAG
>JAEEGL013269122.1_pt1 | contig 41145 bp, 22 predicted proteins | sample 9134231 | NCBI WGS metagenome assembly JAEEGL01 (sample SAMN16246548, study PRJNA631951) | gut metagenome | biome: gut microbiome; feature: rumen; material: fiber-attached | host: Bos | place: Iran: Karaj | collected 2018-10
AGCAAAAAGAAAGGAGTGCGGCCGTGCAAACCGCCTCCCGATACGGCCGCAAATAGCGAAAAGAGAGGGATGCGGCCGTGTTTTCCTTCTCCTGATACGGCCGCAAATAGCGAAAAGAGAGGAATGCGGCCGTGTTTTCCTTCTCTTGATACGGCCGCAAATAGCAAAAAGAAAGGAGTGCGGCCGTGCAAACCGCCTCCCGATACGGCCGCAAATAGCGAAAAGAGAGGGATGCGGCCGTGTTTTCCTTCTCTTGATACGGCCGCAAGTAGCAAAAAGATAAGGATGCGGCCGTGCGAACCACTTACACCCACTGCATCATCCTAAATCATAAAAAAATTTCCGCGATCTGAAAATATCCTTATAAAAAGCGGCCCGGCAATTATTAATTGACCACAAAATCTGCTGCAAAATCGCAAAAATTGTCCCGGTTAGCGCCACGAAATCGACGGAAATGAAGCAAACACGCAAAATCCCGCTAAAAATCAAAAAAATATATTAATTTTGCAATAAAGCAGTTGCATTATTGAAAACGAAAGAGTAGAATAAATAAGCCTATAAAAGGGAGAATTGTGCCCTTTTATGGCGGGAGTGTCTTTTAGTGTGGCCTGAAAAGCCGCAAAAGGGCATTAAAAAAGAGGAAAAAGGGCCCTGAAAATAGGACGAAATTAACAAGAACAGGAAAAAAGACCACGATGGCAGACGGCACAAAAGAAAACAAAAAAGTCGCTAAAGATCAGAAAAACGGCGGATATAAAGCCTTAACGATCATTGGTATCGTGCTGTGCGTCATTCTTGTCCCGATTCTTATCATGAACGTCGTACTGATCGTAAAAGGCCTGATTAATAAGGACAAAGTGCCTACGTTCTTCGGCCGCGCGCCTATGATCGTACTCACTGACTCAATGTCACCCACCATCAACGCCGGCGATCTTATAGTGGTAAAGACCGTCGATCCGTCACAGGTGAAAGAAGGCGACGTCATTTCATTCTTCGATCCCGCCTCCAGCGGCTCCTCCGTCGTAACGCACCGCGTTTTAGTAAGCAACGACGAAGTAAAAGCGCAGCTGAAGTTGCCGTCATGGCATAATATGGACAATAATCCCGGAATCGAAGGCACGGGGGACAATATCATCTTCCACACTCAGGGCGACTTCAACAACACGGAGGACACAGATCCGGTGCCTGCGAGCAAACTCGTTGGCGTCTGGACAGGGACTAATCTCCGAGGCATCGGAAAGGTCGCAATGTTCCTCCAGACTACACCCGGTCTGATTCTCTGTATCGGCGTGCCGATCCTGATGCTCGTAGCATACTCGCTCATAAGGCGCAGAATGTACGAGCGCGGAAAACGCGCAGATGCTGACGAGCTTCTCAAAGAACTTGAGGAACTCAAAAAAGCAAGACAGGAACAGATCACGGGCAATGCCGCAGATAGTTCTGCAGAGTCTATCCAGTCCCAGGCTCAGCAGACGGTGTCAACGGCCGAAAACGAGGCTGCTAAGGCGCAGGCGCGTGCTGAAGAACTTCAGGCTCAGCTTAAAGCCCTTCAGGAACAGCTCGCACAGGCGCAGAAGACGCAGGCGGAAACAGCAGGGACGAAAACAGTAGAAACGGCCTCCGATATTGCGGACGGCCAGCAAGGTTAACCTTGTCGTATTCTTCCTTCGGAAGCCACGCCGGAGGTGAATATATAAAATGCCGCGGCATTCTCCGTGGATGGGCGAAGCGCATTTCGCGTGAATGCCCGGTAAAAAATTCCCTCCGAAGAGGGGAGAATAACTTAAACAGTCGCACAGCGACAAATTTTTGAAAGGAGTTTTTCAATATGAAGAAAAACAAAATGTTAAGAATTGCTTCCGTTCTTCTGGTTGCTGTTCTGATTTCCACTTGCGCTATCTCCGGTACCTTTGCAAAGTATGTCACCAAAGCTTCCGGCGAAGACGTTGCAAGAGTTGCTAAATGGGGCGTTCTGGTGACCCTCGATGGCGAAGCTTTCGCAGAAGAGTATGCTGCAGATGATTCGACCTACAAACCTGCATATGCTGATTCATCCTCTAAAGTAACAGTTCAGACCTCTGTTGAAGGTGAGAAGCTTGTTGCTCCTGGGACTGGTAGCGAAGGACTGACCGCCACTCTTACCGGTACTCCCGAAGTTGCAGTTCGTTATACTCTTGACCTCAGCAAAATCGTAGTTCCTGTGCTTCCTAAAGGAACATACACAGACTATACTAAGCTTGTTGAGAAGGCTGTTGAAGAGGAAGCTATTGAAGCTCCTGCTACTAATAGAGCTGAAACCGGCGATGAAGCTACAGCTGAAGAGCCTAAGCTTGGCTACTATGGGGAATTTACTCTTGAGGAAGATTACTATCCTGTAGTATTCACTCTTTCCATCAATGGAACGGAAACTCAGTTCCGTACTCTTGATGAGCTTGCTGCTATTTTCACTGGAAATTCCACGATTGGACAGCTTGTTACAGCAGAGATCGGCGAAGACAAAGCTACTCTTTCTGTTGACTTCTCTCCCAACACCGAACTTCCTAACGGAAAAGCTACCTTTGCTCTTTCCTGGAAATGGGCTTTTGAACAGAAAGATGACAACGGAGACGTTATCGAACTGTATGACATGGCTGATACCTATCTTGGCAATGTTGCTGCAGGTGTAGTTGAAGTTGCTGAAGATGCTGGTGTGGTTACCGACGTTTCTTTCGTCTTTGCTGCTTCCGCTACTCAGATCGACTAATTCAGTTAGATACATCTGAAAAGCAAAAACCGGTTTGATTCAGCTGAGTCTTAACCGGAGAGCCGGACCGGCTGCCCGAGTGGCAGGGCAGCCGGGATGATCGGCTTAAACGCGGGGCTGAGCTTCAGCTCTGCACCCGATACCGCATTACTCGCGAGAGAAGGGGCATGACCCGGAAAACGCGTTGCCGGCGGGCGATAAACGCAAACCACAGCCTTCGGGCGAAAACAGAAGAAGAAACACAAAACGAGTCATAAGCTTGACCACATATGAATGATACGGAGAGCATGATGATTATGGATAAAGCAAAGAACAAAAACAAAACAGCGAAAGGCGGATCGATCCTTTGGGCACTGATCGCCATTCTGCTTATAGTAGAACTGATGTCGTGCGCGATGCTCTTCGGGCAGTTGTCCTCGTATTCGAAAGCGAAGACAAGAAATTACATCAGCCTTACTGAAAGCTCGGCGAACACTCAGGTCGTAAAGAAAACGATCGACCGCACAGCTCTGGCGACCGGGAGAGCGCAGCTTGACCAGGAGATCAGCACGGCGATAACGACGTCGGTAGCGAAAATATCCGCGGCAGGTAAGACTCTCAGCGGAGCAAGGCTTGCTGAAGATAAACCGCTCGATGACTTCTCTATCTACGATAAAAATACCGTATGGGTAGGCACTACGAATGTCGAGATCTTCAAGATCAAATACGATAACAACGGAGATGCTATTTTTACAGTTAACTCCGACGGCACGGGAGAAGTTAAGAAACTGATAGCTCCCGGAACAAACAATGATTACGAATTCACGGTAAAGAATTCAGGCACAAAAGCTCTTGAGTATACGCTCAACGTTGAGGCCTGGATCGAAGGAACCGAAGAAATAATACCGGTAGAAGCCAAGCTTTCCTACAATGAAGACGGACAGCATTATATGCTTGGATCCGCTGACGAATGGAAACCGGTACTTGAACTGGATGGGCTTAAGAGAGAAAACGCAGGTCTGCTTGCGGGCAACATCTGTGACTACACCCTCCAGTGGCAGTGGCCTTTTGAACGTACCGACGGCGAAGGCCTGGATGCCAACGATGCATTTGATACTATGCTGGGCAATCTCGCTGCAAGCGGCGAAGAACTGACCCTTCACATAGTAATAAACACGGAAGCCTGGATGGAAGAAGAGCCTCCCACGACAGGCGAGAATCCGCCTCAGACAGGTGACGAGAGCATCGTTATCTGGGTAGTGCTGGCGCTCGTAACGCTGGCTGCACTGATCTTCCTGCCGCTCATTATGAGGCGCAGAAAGAACGAGGAGGCACAGGAGGCTTGATATATGCAGCCTCGCCCAAAGCGTGGCGCAAAGCAAATGGACGCAATTCGATGAAAGCCAGACGAATCATATTCCGGATATTGATCATACTGATCATAGGCGTAGTGCTCGGAAGCGTATTGTACACGATAAACGCAAAGCGCGTGATGCATAACGAACTTCCAATGCCGCTCGGATTCGGAGTATCCGTTGTCCTGACAGGCAGTATGGAACCCACACTGAAGCCGAACGACCTGGTAGTCATCGTAAAAGCGGACAAGTACGACGTTGGCGACATCGTCGTATACCAGAAGGAAAACGAACTGATCATCCACAGAATCGTTATGATTTCGGGAGATCAGGTCGTGACGCAGGGTGACAATAACAATACCGCGGATGAGCCGTTCCTGGCCGGGAACATCAAGGGAAAAATGAAGTTCTCGATCCCGTTCGTGGGACTCATCGTGAGAGGGTTAAAGTCAACGCCCGGCGTGATCATCATCCTGGCACTTGCATTCTTCCTTATGTACCGCTCATGGCAGAGCGAGAAAAACGAGGGAGAAAGCGAGCTGGATGACATTAAAGAGCAGATCAGGAAGCTTAAATCCGAAATCGAAGCAAATGGAGGCGCAAATAGCGAACCTGATGCAGAGAACGAGGCGAAGGTAAGCGAAAAAACCGGAAGCGAACCCGCCGGACCGGACGAGGCTCAGGAGACATAAACGAAAGGACAGTTGTTTATGGGCAATTCGAAAAACAAAAGAAACAGGAAATCGAGCGGTGTCGTTCTGATGCGGATCGCCGGAATATTGCTGGTAGTAACCGCAATAACTATGTGGGGCACTTCATTCCTGCTCGCGAAATACAAATCCGGCGGAGACGGCGGAGAAAAAGCCCGTGTTGCGAAATTCGAGGTATCCGCAGGTATGGAAGGCGGACCTGCGACATTAAAGCTCGAGGCAAATGCCAACGGGACATATGACAAAGGGGAATATACGGTTACGCTCACAAACAAGTCGGAAACAGCAGTGAGAGCCGAACTGAAACTTGACTTCTCTCAGGCCGTAAACAAGGACGGAGACTTCCTTGTGAAAACTGTGAATGTTAAGTTCAATGATACTGCGAAGGACTACACTGTCGATGAAAATGGAATAATAAAAATAACAAAAGTAACCGAAGTAACCGAAGGAACCAACGAAGAAGTCGAAAAAACAATTGACATTCCTCCTGCCGTTGGAACGACGTATCCTGCAGTGGAAATCATAATTTCATTTGTTGGCGATGTCGATGCAATTACAGAGTACATGAAAGGCCTTACGGACGAAACAGCCGTATTCCCGTTCGACGTACGTGCTATCTTCACACAGATAGACTAATGGCGGAACCGGACGGAAAATCAAGAGGTAATTTGATATGACGAAACAGAAGAACAAACGCAAAATCTTAATTATCGCTTCGGTGGTACTCATTACCGCCCTTGCGATCGGTCTGACGGTGGGATTATCATCCGCTAAATATAAGACCGAAAAGAATATGGCCGGAAATGTTAAGTTCAGTGCCACTCTGGCTCAAAGTATAGAGTTGCTTGAGCATAAGGCCACCCGCGGCGTAGACGGTTCGTACGAACTTAGCGATACCGTAACGGCGACGAGCCAGACATATGAACTTATGCCCGGTGTTGATGTTCCGAAAGATCCGTACATCGTTGTCACCGGTAAGACCTCGATTCCCGCATATCTGTATGTCGAGATCATTGAATCCACTTCGTTCCCCGCAACAGTAACATATGCTTTGACGGCCGACTGGACACTTGTAAAAGGCGAAAATGACACCCCTTTAGCAGGTCCTAACGGCGGAAAGTTATATGTATATAAAGCTCAGCTTACCGATACGAACACGACGACCGGAAGCGGCGATAACGTGGCACCAGTACAGTTCTATATTCTTAAAGACAATATGCTTATCGTAAGCGATCAGCTACCCCGCGGCACGACCGCAACACTTGATTTCTACGCATACATCTGCCAGGTGGTCGATGGAGATCCTGCAAAGGATTTCAGAATCACACCTGAAGGCAACTAAAGGAGGAAACGCATTATGAGAAAGTCTTTAGCGTTTAATAAAATACTAGCATTTGCACTGGTCATGGTGATGGTAATCATCATGATCCCGACGCATTTCTTCCCTCAGGCTGCCGATGACGATACTCCCAGGACCTCCAACATGTTCATCCGCTCCGGTGACGTTTCCGTCGAGGGCAATCTCCAGCGTGGTACCACTCTGGCTGCTTCGAAGGTGGCCGATCCGTTCACTTCCGCCGCCCTCAGATCTTCAACCAAGAGCCTCAACGGCGCGATCCGCAGCGGCGCCAGCGTCAATGGCAACACCCCTGCTCCCGTTTCTGACGATCCTGAGATTTTCACTTACTCCCAGCTCAACTATCTCGGCTTTTATGATATCTCACTTCGCAAAGGCGGCGCAGAGATTCAGCCTGATGGAACAGTTAAAGTCACCATCAAAAACGATAGTTTTAAAGAAGTCGATTCTGTTAAAGTATTACACATTTTGGATAAAAGAGATACTATCTCGAAAGCTGTATCCAATGGAAGCGGACTTATTGTCCGAGACAAGAAGTTTGTTAGCGCATTTCCTGAACAGTCTGCCCTTGCCGAGAGTGTATTAGGGCTTGATAATATCGTTGTTATTGAATTTATGGATGCAAGCCTTAATAGCGATACGATCACGTTTAATACTAATTCATTCTCAATTTACGCGATAACCGATGATGAAGGTAATGATTTAATTGTTCCTCGGAGAGAATATATTTTCCTCAATGCTACATATGCAGATGACGGAACTATAGCTATCGACGGAAATGGTAATGATATTTATGAGCATTATTATTTCTATGATAAGGCTGGCCATAGAGTATTCAATCAGATCGTTAAAAACGGAGAGTTTCTTGAAGAGGTAACTAATCCTGATACAACAACACGCCAGTCCTTTGCTGGTTGGTATGAGGTAACGTACGATCCGGAAACGGGAGCAATTACTGAATGGACGAACAACAAAATCGAGTTCGAAGAAGGTAATGAGATTACCGGAATTACAGGTAATACAGAAGTACAGTATATAGCTGCAAAATATAAAAAGGCATATTTCTTAGCATTCCACGAGTATGTTTATGGCCATACTAATAATGGAACATACGATTATGATAACATTATAACAAGAATAAGGGTAGATGTATTAAGCGGAGAAACAGTAAGCGTCGATTTGTCAAATTATACTGCTTCTGCACTTGAAGGTGGCCGTATTTTTGCTGGTTGGGCTACGATTACAAGATCTGATAAACTGCTTGACTATGATTATTCTCAGCAAGGTGATGTTAAATATATAACTGTAAATGACGAAGGCCAGACCGTATCACAGTTGATAGAAGTAAGTAATGCAGACATTGATCTATATCCCATTTTCTCTAGTGCTCATTGGTTACGATTTGTATCTGGACCTATCGGGAGCGGCGCATCTTATATTCCTGCAAGATATGTAATTGCCACAACGGACCTTTCAAAGTTTTCTGTTCCATCACGTTTGGGTTATACGTTTGTGGGATGGTGCTATGAGAATCCGGAGAGTCCAGAAAATATAAATAACCAGGATTCTATTACTCCAATTACTGATGCAGAAGGAAACGTCCGTGCAAGCGAGATTGCACATCTAAAAGAATTACTTGAAAACAATGATGTTGTCCTTTACGGAAAGTGGAGTGGTAATCCTGTTAATTATACTGTTGTTATTTGGCAGGAAAACGCAGATGATGATAGATACTCTTTTGTCTCATCTGAAACGAGAACGGCTGCTGCTGGCTCTATTGCAGGAGTTTCTGCACCAGCGGCCGCAAATGGTTTCCACCTTTATGCTTCTGATCTTGGTAATTATCCTACAGAGACAAATCAGAAATATGTATTGAAAGAAGATACTGTAAACGGTGATGGATCGACAATCATAAATGTTTATTACAATAGGAATGTATACCAAATTCTGTTTTACAGGCAAGGACAAGGATATACATATACATTGGATAATACCAATGGAACATATGGTCTAGTTAACGGACAGTATGTTGAACTTATTCGAGGCGATGGAACAACTATAATAACAATTACAAAGAGGTATGTTTATTCTCAGACAACAAATACAAATAGTACATACGGAATCGTGAATAACGAGTATATCCCCCTTACTTCGCATGGGAATAATAATAATAACCGATACTATACATACAATACAGGAAATTATGTATATACCGTATCAAATTCAAATAGTACAGGATATTATTACTTGCCTGATGGAAATGGTGGATATGAGTATGTTTATTTGTATCGAAATAATAACAATAGATGGTATAGGAATCGAGAATGGAATTGGGGTTGGAACTATTATGACGAGTATACTGGACTGAGATATACTCGAGAAGAAGAAACAATAACATATACTGGGACTAGATATACTCGTGCAAATTCAAACGAGTCATATACTGGAACAAGGTACATTAAAAGCGGAAATACATATGTTGTTACGACATCGAATAGTAATGATCCACAGCAGTATTATCTTGACAGTAACAATGCCTACGTCGAATTGAATATTACCGAGTCTTCGGGATATGAGTGGTATTATACAGACGCAAATAATGTTAGACACGCATATAGTGGGGATAGATACAGAAGAACAGCTGCGGGCAATAATACATATGGTATAATCGAGGATTTGACAATATCTGCAAAATATGGCGCTGATATTGCTGATCAATGGCCCGGAATAAAACCCGGTACTGAAAGTTATAGTGTTTTGTGGTATATGGACTACCCCCAGACTGGCTATTATGCTGATAACCATTATGTAAATGGTGCTCAGACTATGCCGCTTGGTGGTGATGAACATTATTATGTTTCTGGTGGTTCATATTATCACAATGATAGGTATTATTTTCAGTCAGTAAATGGCGGCAATGTATTCGACAGTTATGTTGATCACCCGTTCACATTTTCAGGCTGGTTAATAACTTCCGCAGAAGACTATAAACCGATTAAGGGATTTACAATTAACGCAGATAGTCAAAGTGATGCAAACGCTATAAGACAGGATACAAACGGAGATCCAAATGCAACATATAATGCAAACTTCAATAGAAGTGCCAGCATTAGAACAAGTTATGAGAATCAGCCTCAGCAAACCGTTAACGGGCGACAGTATCATACAGTCAATTACTATTACCTTAGAAATCAGTACAACATTGTGTTCTTTTCTAACGGTGTACAGGTAAATGAGCTAGAACAAACGGGTATATATTACGGCGCTTCTCTTGCCTCGTATGAACCGTCCAATTATATTGTTGGTGAAACTAGAGGAGAGGACTCTCAGCACAGACCAGCCGTCTTTATGGGATGGTATGATAATGAAGCGTGCATGGGAGAACCGTTTGATTTTGGTAGCAATATGCCTGCAGGTAATATTACTCTTTATGCTAAATGGCAGGCGAACAGATATCAGGTCAAACTTTATCCTGAATATGGTGAAGTAAAGGGCGAAAATGAGTCGCTGTACTTCAAACTCGACTATGGTGAAAAAGTTCAAAAATATACCATTTATCGTGATTATGTTGAGGACCCCGAAGGTGAGTACTATTACTTCATATACGGATATGATCAAAATCAGGCATTTGGTATAGATGAGTATGATAACGGTAACAGAAAATCATATTATATCACGCAAGAACAGTATGATTCTCTTACTGAAGAACAGAAGCAGTGTGTAGATACATCAAAGAGATATAAAAAAGAACTCGGTGTATACTCGTTTATCGATTGGTATAGAGTAAACGAGCAAGGCGAAGAAAGTGATGAACCGTTCAACTTCGAAATGGGAGCTGGCGAGGACAGTGATTCGCCCGAATACAATACTTCTGATATAACCCTCGTTGCAAGGTGGCGCAAAGTAGGAACATACAATATTATCTATAATCCGTCTCCGGATTCAGAAAATCATGTTGGCGGATATATGGATCAGGTAAACGATAATGGCTATGCAGATAAAGCAGAAACCACAATCCTCAATAATCCAACCGATGTGACACCCGGCTATGTTTTCAAAGGCTGGAAGGTTGTTGATGATGATGGAAATGATATTGACAACGGAACACTTTATCACAAGGGAGATAAGTTTGTTGTCAAATCAGAACATGCTAATTCAAATAAACTAATTACCCTTATTGCAGTGTACGAAAAAGTTGAAGAGTCGGACGAGCCGGTTTCTGTAACGAAGATCGTATTTGACTCCAATTATCCTGAAGATACTGGAATGACTCAGGTAACCTTTGGAGAAGAAGGATTGCAAATCAACAGGGCATATAACTTATTTGACCTTATTAATGGAAGAGTTACAGAATCCTATATTCCTGATGGATACGTACTCATTGGTTGGTCCACGAACAAGAATTGTGACCCTCACGATCCAACTGCATCCGCTGGATTCTTTACACTTCACGATCCGGACGTTGTTATCGGTATTGACAATCTTTCTCACGAGATGAACACCGATATTAACACCCTGTATGCGATCTGGGCCCGTGTATTCAGTGTTACCGTTGCAAAGGAAGTTGTAATTCCTAAGGTAAGTGATGCTACTAATTTTATAAACCTTGTAAACAGTGATTTCTACAACGGAATCGATTTTGAAATTACACCGAACTTCAGCACTACAGTAGCTGACGGTAGTACACCTTTTGATTTGCAGCATGGTGGTTCTAAAACATTTGACGAAGTTGGTGAATTGACAACATTTACGATGGTTGAGACTGCAGACAATCGTTTTAATACCAGTTACGTTGTCACCTACCTTGATGAGAACAACCAGAAAGTAGAGGTTCAGCCGAATGCAGACGGCAGGTATTTGGTAGATCATAATCTTACGGTTACGATCAAAAATACCCTTAAAGTTAACACATTTACTGTTAAAAAGGTGGTTAGCAACAATCTGCTGGAAAGCGACCTGACTAAGAAGTTCTCTATCAGTGTTGCATATGCATATACCAATGAAACGAATAATCAAGGTGAGAGCACAGTTGAACTTGCGAACAATGATAGCGTATTGATTGAAGTGCCTTCAGGAGCTAAAGTTAACGTTACTGAAGACGCCGGTGATGCTTTTGAGATGGTATTGTCTTCAACCGGTGTTTCGGCGAACAATGATGGAAGTTACACGATATCTGCTGATGGATCAGTCATTACTGTTACTAATACTCGTAAAACGATCGATGTCAAAGTTATTAAAACCGTGGAAGAACCCTCTTCTGTAACTGCGGCTGACTTTACGTTTGTTGCAACAGCAACTGTTGATGGCCAGAAGGTTATCCTTAATGCAAGTGCGGAAGGTGACGCTAAATACCAGTTCACATTCACGCTTAACAAAACTAATGGTGCTACAGGCCAGGTTATTACGCTTCCTGCTGGTTCGATTTTGACGGTAAAAGAAGTTGCAAATAATAATTACAACACATATTTGAATGGAGCTACCACAAAGACTGAGGTTTCCGGCGGGTATGTGACATATGAATCTCCAACTGCACTGACCGAAAATACTACAGTAACATTTAGGAACGTAAGACTTGTTAAGGTTTCATTTGTGAAATATGTTGACAATCTTGGCATTACATCCGGATTGCCTACATGGACCAACTTTGTTGTCAACTATAACGGAACTTCTGTGAATGTTACCGGTAATGACATTAATGCGGCTTCTCCTGTTGAAACCGAAGTAGCGGTCGAATACAACACCACGGTTTCCTTCGAAGAAGATCTTACCGTAAAAGCAACCGATGAAACAACAGCAGTCGGAGATATCTACAACGATACATACGATCCCGAATCGAAATCTATTGTTGCAAATGCGGAAGACACGCTTGTTACGATTACTAATACACTTAAGACCGTAAAGATTATTGTACTGAAAGAAACAGAAGACGGAGCGACCGGTAAGTTCAAGGTAAAACTGACCAGAACAAACGGCACTGGCGAAAGCGAGACCCTGACGATTGATCTTGCTGATACGGATCCCAAAGCGGTATTTGAAATTCCTTACGGTACCACGTTCGAACTTGAGGAAATAATAGGTGAAGGTCAGGAGATATACTCACCCACATACTCCATAACAAATTCGAATGACGGAAAGTTAACGCAGGATTCTAATACTAAAGTATATACTGCGCTTGGCGATGGTGAGATCACGATCAGGAATATGCGTAATCCTATCAATATCACCGTTAATAAGACTGTGATCAGCGAAGTGTTGGCCGATCTTGGTACGTATACTTTCAATATTATGATCAATGGATCAGTATATGATACCATAGAAATCGATGTAGATGACACAACAAAGACTGGGACAGGAACAAAACAAGTTCCTTACGGAAGTGTTGTTACCATTGTTGAAGTCGGTGTTGACGGAGAAAATGCATTTACGGTTAATTCTTCGTTCGGATCGAAGACTGGAGATACAACAATTGAGCTTGGCCAGTTGACTGCAGTAGATAATACTGTAGAGTTTACTAACGAACGCAATGTGGTTACGGTTACCGTTACCAAGACCGTTAATAACTTCAGTGAAACTGCATCTTTCCCGTTCGCAGCAAGCTGGACGATCGGCGATCAGACGGTAACGCTTACTAACGCTTTGCCCAATACCAATGGCAATAGCTGGGCGTTCACAGTTCCTTACGGAGCAACCGTGAGCGTTGAGGAGCTTACTAAGGTCACTAATAACGGAAATGAGGAAGATGTAACTGTTACTATCAACGGCAATGCCTACAAGATTACCGAAGCGTTTGACACCACATATGCGATCGGTACCGCCACTGCTCAGACAGGATATGTCGCCGTGCTTGGCGAAGTTAAGGCTGCACAGACTGTCGAGTTCGTCAATACCAGGAAGAATGTTGAAGTGACCCTTATCAAAGAACTTAACAACAAAGGTGTGACTGACGTCTGGTCAACCTTCGCCTTCCCGATTAAATATCAGGTCGTTGACGGTACGGCTACTGCAGAGACAGCCCAGTGGATTATTCCTGAGTACGAGACAGGCAAGTATGGTGTGCCTGCGGGCGAAACGGGTGTGACTGTGACTGTACCTTTCGGTGCTATTGTAAACGTGGATGAAGATACGACGGCAAAACCCGCCGGAATCAATCATACGATTGCTGAGACATTCAAAGTAACTTATGCACCTGCGGAGAAGACTGCAGTGGCAGCGAATACGGATAATGCTACTGTATTTACGGTGACAAACGTTAGAAATACAGTTAAAGTTAAGCTCGTTAAGAACGTGTTAAGTGACGATTCCAGTGACTTCGACGGAACAACAACATATAACTTTACTGTTACTACCGCTGTTCAGGCGCTTAACGGCACACACGCTATTATTATTGGCGAAAGCAAGACGGGATATGTTGAAATTGAGATTCCGTACGGTACCGATATTTCGTTTAAGGAAACCGGAATAGACGCGCAGAAATTTGATACTTTTGTTGCTATTGATAACAATGGAGCGCTCAAACAGTTGACATCTGCTCTTACTGACGTGATTGATGAACATACCGTTACTTACACCAACCGCAAGATATTGACTGTTACGGTCAATAAGATCGTTGTGAGCGGTCTGGCTGCCGACTTCACATCTTATCCGTTCGCAATCAGCTACTACGATATTGACGGCAAGCTTACTACAAATGTTGTAGTGCCAGGTTCGAACGGACAGAACAGATCTGTTTCTGTAAACTCTACAGGTGTGGCTGGCGAAACGCCTATAACCTTCAAGGTTCCTTACGGCACCACCAACCTGATCGTCGATGAAGTGCTTGGCGCAGCGGCAGGTTCGTTCAGGACCGCGCTTGATATCACCGGCGCTGCAGGCAGAGCAGGCGATAACAACCAGAGCGTGACTGTGGATACTGTAAACGTTGACACCACGATCACCTTCACCAACACGCGTAATATGCAGACCATCACGGTCGAGAAGACCGTTGACAGCCTGCTCGCAGCTGACCTTAAGGCTTACACCTTCACGTACGGCTACAAGTACTTCGCCGCATCCGGCGAACAGACCGTTGCAGACGGCACGATAGACGTGACAGTCAGCAGCGACGTTAACCCGGCTACCGCTACGTTCGAGATCCCGTACGACGCACATGCGTTCGAGATCAGCGAGCCCGATAACTCCGGCACGACGACCGTCCTCACGACCGTTAACGGTACAGGCAGCCTTGCAAACGGCACCGCATCCGACGCTAACCGCAAGTACGCTGTTACCGCAAACATCACCGCTGACGGTAAGGTATCCTTCACCAACAAGCGCGTAGTTTACGTGACTGTAAGAAAGATCCTCGACAGCCTTGACAGCGGCAACGACTTCACGTTCGAATATTCGTATACGTACAAAGACACCGAAGTGAAGCAGCAGATCACTATTGAAGACGTGCCTGTAGACACCACAGGTAAGGCCTATGCGCCTGTGATCGAGATCCCGTACGGCGTGGAAGTCACCGTAAAAGAAACGACGACGGAAGGCTATTCTACGTACGTGGTTGTGCCTTACGGTACGGAATCCCAGGATACTGCAGTATCAGGATCTGCGACGATCACATCCGGCACGGAAGCAAAGCCTGAGGAGTTCGTATTCACCAACCACCGCGTCGTACCTCTCAAGGTTACCAAGGTCGTTGACAGCGAAGAACCGTCAGACAAAGTTACAATAGAATACGCCTTCACTGTGACTTATAACTATGCCGGCGCCTCTGGCAACGGAAGGACAGCATTCACGATCATCGTTGACGAGATGCTTTTCGGCGACAACACCGTATACGTTCCTTACGGCGCGACGAACGTTGTCATCACCGAAACGCCTGTGGATGGTTACGACACCGTTGCGGTTTCCAAGACGGAAGGCGTCACAGGCACGAACACCGGATCTGATTACGTGAAGAACGTATTTACTATCACCGGCGCTCTCGAAAAAGCGGCAACGGTCGAATTTACCAACACCCGTATGGTTGAAGTTACGGTCATCAAGGAACTCGATAGTGAAGAAACTTACGCGATGACCAAGACCTTCAACTTCAATTACACCTACACCGGGGCTACGCACAACACCGCCTCCGCACAGGCATTCACCATTACGATGCCGAACGCGCTCACAGGCAAGACGGTCATCCGCGTGCCTTACGGTGTGAAGCTTACTGTGAACGAGCTCATCAATCAGACCGACTACGATACCTACTACGGGTTCAACGGCGGTGCGACCGGTACGGCCGGAACGACAGCTGCGTTCGCTGACGCGATCGTTGACAATAACTCCTCCGTGAAGTTCTCCAACAAGCGTATGGTCAACGTCAAGTTCATCAAGAACGTTGACGATCCGGCGCTTTCGACTGAGAACAACAAGTATACGTTCACATATACTTATACTTACAACAACACGGCCAATACGCCTGATCCTGTGACTATCACCGTAGACACCACGAGTGCGACGGGGAACACCGGATACTTCCGCATTCCGTACAACGCCGCGAACTTCGTTGTCACAGAAACCATCGACCTCAGCGACTTCGACGTTACGGCTTCGAGCACAGGCACCTCAGGTACGCTGAACGGCGCGGCTTATACGCTCAGCCAGAACGTTACCGCGGTCAATACCGATATCACCTTCAACAACCAGCGCATGGTCGAAGTTGAGGTCGTGAAAGTAGTCGAGAGCTCTGAACAGGCGGATAAGACAGCCCCATACTCCGTAACATATGGCTACACGAGAGCAGCTACCGGCAACATCGCCGCGGCTGTTAACGTGACAGGCCAGACCGGAACGATCAAGGATGCAGAAGATGGTAAACTGACCGTCCGCATGCCTTACGGTTCGACGTTCACCGTGACCGAGACAGGCGACCTCAGCGCGTTCCAGGTACTCTACAGCACGACCGATAATACTGCTCTTACCGAGGGCAAGGAAGTCACGCTCGCGAACGTCACTGAGGCCAAGACCGTAACGTTCACCAACCGCAAGCTGTACACCGTAACGGTTACTAAGACTGTAGATAACAAGAACGTTAACGACGGGCTTCAGAACGCGGCATTCCCGTTCACATATACTGTCAGCAATACAGTCGGATATAACGTACCAGCGACGGACAATAACGGTGAATTCGCTCTTACGAACAACGGCGCTGCCAAGGTAATCACTGTTCCTTACGGAGCTAAGGTAGTAGTTAGCGAAACTACAGGCGCAAAGATCAACACTCTTGTCGCTGAAGTTTATGACAATACAAATTACACCGTTGCTGATTTCTTCACCACTTCGGCTCCTTTAACGCTTGATTCTGTGAGCGCGAATACTACGTATGAGTTCAGCAACGTCCGCAAGACCCGCGAGATCACCGTTGAGAAGACTTTGGATTCTCAGGTGGCCGCAGACTTCCACGCATACACGTTTAACTGGGCCGTTGCGAACTGGACAAGCGACGCAATGACGCTCACGCCTGTGACGCAGAACGTGGCCGTAAGCGATAAAGTAATCGTACCGGTAGGCCTGCAGGTCACCGTGACAGAGGACAACACCAAGCCTTCTGCTTCTGCGTTTGTAGGCATGGATACGACCGTTGCAGTCGGAAACGGCGAAGCGGCTGAAGGTTATACAGGAACGGTTCCTGCCGGACTTGAGAACGTCACCGTTTACTTCGTGAACTCTCGCGTAACCGCCGATCTGACGATAACCAAGACCATTGATGGCGACATTTCTGCTCACGTTCCTGCGCTTGAAAACCGCACGTTCATGTTCAGAATCACGGCAAGCAAAGACGGTTATACGTACGATCGCATCGTCATGATCAAGGGTGCGGGCAGCGTGACGATCACGCAGCTGCAGACCGGTTACACTTACACCGTGACCGAGATCACCGACTGGTCGTACGAGTTCGATGCTTCCGGCGCATACTACGCACCTTTGAGCGATCCTACGGCCATTACCGATAACAATAAGGATGATGCGGTAACGTTCGTGTTTATCGAAAACGGCGAAGCGGTATTCTCCAACGCCGCGAATGATACGAACTGGCTGCGCGGTGAGGCGTATGCGGATAACCGGTTCTATCCGAATCAGAAATAATTCAGGGGGATCTAACGATGAAAAACAGTAATTCCCGCAAAACAAGTAAAAAATACGTCGTCATTGCCGTCTGCCTCGCTCTGGTGCTGGCGGCAGGGACGATCTCGGTCTTCGCTTACCTGTCAGGCAAAAGCGGCCCGGTCAATAACACTTTGAAAGCGGACGTTGACCCTGACCCGGTGATCAACGAGACGATACTTCCGACGTCCGGCCCCGGATATCCCGTAAAAAAGGACGTTTCGGTGTCCGTCGGGGACAATGAGTATACGGTCTACGTCAGGGCGGCGATCGTTGCCACCTGGGTGAAGGAAGTGCTCAATGATGATGACACCGTCACCACGCTCGTACACTCCGACGTCCCCGTGCTTGGAACCGATTACACGCTCGAGCTTAACCTCCCTGAAAACGGGGCTGCCCTCGCGGCCGGTCAATGGCGCCTCGGCTCCGACGGTTTTTACTACTACACTTCTCCTGTTGCCGGCGGCGCTGATACGGCTGTCCTGATCAAGTCCGCGACGCAGATCTGGAACGGTCAGAACCCTTATCCGGTCAGGGATGACGGCTACGTGCTGCGCGTCGAAATCGCGGCTCAGACGATCCAGGCCATCGGAACGACCGACGCCGCTACGTATGAAGGCGGAAAACTCGCCGTCGAAGATGCGTGGGGGGTAACGACCCAGACGGTGGATGGAGTGGTGCTGATCACTAAATAATCAGTTTTATAAAAAAGTATCATATAGTGAAAGGAAAGAAATGGACTTTATCAGAGAACACGCACTCTGGTTTCTGCTTGGAATAGCCGCAATCTTCACATTCGTATGGCTGTTTACTTTCAGAAAACGATTGAGAATAAAATGGTACGCCGTACTGATCATATCAGTACTTCACATTGTATTTGGTGTTCTGTTCGTTAAAATCTTTGCTTTCCTTGAATCTCCCGGCACCGTATATGACGGAGGAATGAGTCTCTATGGTGCCGTTTTCTTTATGCCTGTGCTTTATTTTATTACTGCGAAGATATTCAAGAGGGATACGCGTGTCGTATTTGATCTGATTACGGTACCGCTTATCTTCACTCTCGCCTGTGCCCGTGTGGACTGTTTGATAGCAGGCTGCTGCCAGGGAGAGATTATTCCCTTCATACATTCACATGAGGCGAGATGGCCAACGAGACAGGCAGAACTGATATTCTACGCGGTGTTCCTTACTTTCGCTATTGTTGGATTTATTAAGGATAGAACGAATGGCACGCTGTATCCAGTTTATCTTATGTCATATGGGCTGTTCAGATTCATAATTGAATGGTTCAGAGTATCTGCTCACAAGTTTGGCGTTTTTCATATTTCGCACTTATGGTCAATAATTGCATTTTTAATTGGTATTAGTTTTTATTTTGAGATGAAGAAAAATAGAACTTTAAAGAAAAAGAGGTCAAAGCAGCATGTTTAAAGGAGTATTAAAAAGATTTATTTCAATCTCACTTACTTTGTTTATTTTGCTTTCGGCGCTTCCAAACGTGTTTGCGGCAGAAGAAGAAACGGACATTTATGTTGAATCGCAGGCCGTCCCTGCTTCTCCGTCTGACATAATTTATGCTGACGGCGAAGATCCTTTGATGAGCGTAGCTACAGTAACGACCGGCGGAAACGCGGCGTCGTATGTCGAGATAGATTCGACATATGTGCCGGGTGGGTATACGACGCGTTCAACAGGCACGAGTGCTTATACAACTGCTCCGGGAAATGATTTCTCGTATCATACTTCAAGAAACGGGAACACAAGTAACAGCTACGTTATTACTCCTACGAATGATCTTTCGTGGTCAAACAATAGCGGAAACACCGGTATTGAAGGAACGTTATCTGATACAGCAGTGAGTGACTATAAGGGTTGTAAGGAGAATGGTGCTCTCTGCGCTAAAGTTAATTCTAAAGTACTTCGTATTCATGCACTAACTGATTTAAATGTATCATTTGATTTTTCATCGACACTGACCATAAATAACTCGGCAGGTCAGGGTAACATTATGGAAGGTGTTTACACGCTGAAGACGACTTCCGCTTCTCCAACGATTTCAGCAATCAAGGGAGGCATTGTTCGTTCCAATACAAATAAAACAGATCTTTCTAAGAGTGTCAGTGGAAGTGGAAGCGTATCTGAGTCTATTCAGCAGGGAGAATATCTATATATTTATTTTTACAGTTTTTTCAGCAATCAGAGCAGTGATGATGTTGACACTACTGCTTACAACTATACGGCGAGCGTAACGAATTTTGAGATAACTCCCGTTACTGAGAACTATTCTTTGACAATTGGAAACGTTGACTGTGCTGACAATCTTATCGGCGGAGGAAAGATCACCGTAAACGGAGCCGCAATTTCTATTCCTGCCTCAGGAAATACTGCCGGTCTTACCGATGTGCTTAGCGGAACATCAGTTGCGCTGTCAGTAAATACTGTTCCCAACGGATATTTCCATATTGGATGGCGCATTGATGGCAATGATATTTTCGAGAAAAATTGTGAATTTAATCTTGACTCAGACAAAACAGTTTATGCGCTGCTTATCCCTCAGGTAACTGTAACAATGGGAAGCAACGGCTATGCCGATGCCGCGTATTCTTATAAAAATCCGTCAGGAAATACGGTCAATGCTGCTGATCAGTATATAGCGAGAAATTCCAATGCAACGGCATACTATAAAACGTTAAATGAAGCATTCAGTGCGAACGATGTTGTCGTCCTTCTTGGTAATATTGTCCTGAACGGTGATTTTACGATTCCTGCCGGGAAGACGCTTTCGATTCAGCGCGATTGGACCGATCCTGCAACTTCCCAACTTCAGCGACTGGCTGAAAGTGCCGGGACAAGCATTTTTGCAAAAGCAACAATTAATGGAACGGTTCTTGTACAAGGAAATCTTGTTGCTAGCGGCGTACAGGGAACTAATGACGGCATAAACGGGCGTGCTACAGGCGGTGTAGGGCACTTAATTATCAATGGTACTATTAATGTAGTTTCAGGCGGAAAACTATGTGCATACGGGATGATCACGGGGCCAGGTCAGGTCAACGTCGCTTCAGGCGGAAATGTTTATGAGCTCATGGAGATACGTGATATGCGCTCGGTGTATGTACTCCCGACAGTTGCAGCCGGTAACACTGGGGATGCTTTTCCTTTTAACTGCTATTTTATTAAAACAAACGAAGTATCTACAACATATTCCGCAGGAGCTCAATTGATTGTCAGTTACTATGTATCGATCAGTGGAATAAAAAGTAACGGCTATGTTACTGTGATTGGTTCTAATAACGCGCTTTTTAATATCAACAGTGGAAGCATAACTAAATGTTTCAGTTCTGTAAGTCCTTACAATAATAAAATGATATTCCGTGTTGAAAGCGAAAGCGATATTCAATCCGGAAAGTTTTCGATTAATGTTTCTGCTTCAGGGTTTTCAGAAACAATTGATACTTCAAAATACTATCTTCCTTTGAATTACTGCTTCGCCATCGAGGTCATGAACGGCGGAAGCTTAACGCTGAACTACGATTATAAGCTTCTTCCCGGCGCTCTTGTTGACGTTAAGGAAGGAGGAACCCTTAATATTGCATCGGGCAAAAAGCTGGTGTTATACCGCGCTAATGACTACAAATTTAATGCACTCTCAGGTTTCTCCGCTACAGCATATCCTACTGCATTTACCAAACCGGGCGGTTTGACCTACGCCTCTAACACCGCGGCGAACGTTGGCAGCGCGAAACTGAACGTTGACGGCACCCTGAACGTTGCCGGCGGATTGTACGTAACAAATCAGCTAACCGGATCTACCACATACGCAAACGGGTACAATTACCTTACCGGTACAGGAACGGTCAATATCACTTCAAATCAGTCAAATGGCACGATTAAAGAATGGACACAGTCGGACTCACAAAGTGCCAGTTCTGCGACCGTTGCCTACGTTCCGATAAAAGGAATAACCGATCCGGAACAAACTTCTGATGACGGACAGACTGGATATAATTCCTTCACAAAAAAGACGTGGTACGGACATATCAATGCATCCGGCGTGAATTACTGGGACAATACACCTGCTGCAATAAATTATTATACTGTAACTTGGGTCAACTGGAATGGCGATGTTCTTGAGATCGACGAAAATGTTGAAGAAGGTACGATGCCGGAGTATAACGGGACTACTCCTGCAAAAGAGGCGGATGATGAACACGAATACGAGTTCGCAGGCTGGACGCCGGAGATTGCCGCAGTGACCGGAGACGTAACTTATACTGCCACATATACGGCGACAGAACACACTTGGTCAGATCCGGTTTGGAGCTGGACCGGAAACGACGCGGACGGCTACACAGCAGCATCTGTAACATTGACCTGCGCAGCTGACAACAAATCTAAAACTCTTACTGCCACTGTCACAACCGTAACCACTGTTGCTACGTGCGTTTCCACCGGACAGATCGTGTACACTGCAACGGCAACGCTTGGTGATGCTACATATACCGACAGTAAGACAGTCACGACTCCTGTTGACCCACACAATCATGCAGACGAGCGTGTCAATACATTCGTTTCTACGGCAAACGCAGAGACGCTGATCGTTCACAAATGCTTTGCCTGCTACAGTGTTATCAGCGCCGAGATGGACGATAACGCCACCTCTGTTAAAGACACGAGAGAGACTGTCGAAGTAAAAATATCCAACTTCTCTTTGAATATTTCGAACTCAATAGCGATCAACTTCCTTGTTAGAAAAACTGTGATCGACAGTCTGCTTAATAACGGCTACACGGATATTCATATGCAGTTCTACAAAGAAGACTGTGAAGGTGCGTATCAGCGTGAGGGAGACATAGTGTTCAACAGTGCAAACACTCAGGGAGATTACTACAAATTCACATTCAAAGGCGTTCGCGCAAAAGAAATGAACGATGACGTTTATGCGACGTTGTACGCTACAGCTGCTGACGGAACAGTTTATCGTTCAAAGACGATAGGAAAATCGATTTTTGATTATACCCAGGGCACCAGCGTTTTGAACAGCTCTGCGACCGATCCGGCAACAGCTGCTCTTAAAACTGCGATAGTTGATATGCTGTATTACGGTGCTGCGGCTCAGGTCAATTTTGAATACGGAACTGAGCGTCTCGTAACAAGTCGTCTGACCGATGAGCAGAGAGCGCTGGCAACGGCCGGAGATCCGCTGCTTACACAGACCAAAGAGCTTACATCTCTCCCGGGCGCACCGGTTAAAATAAAGAATGCCGCGCTTTCTTTGAACGACACTGTGGAGATATACGTACTCACGGATATGAGCGCTCTTGATAGTACAAGCGGCGTTTATCTCAGAGTATGGCAGGAAGATAATGGTACAGTGGTTGAAAAATCAAGAATTGCATCTTTCTCGGATTTCGAGTATAATAACACAGTCGTGAAGAGATTCAATATCTCCACGATCATGTTTAAAGAAATGGATCAGGAATACTATATGGCTGTTTATAACAGCGCCGGAGAGCAGATTTCGTCCAGATTAAAATATTCTATCGGAGCATACTGCAATGAAGTTATCAGCGGGAACGCTAATGAAAATCTGAAAGATGTCTGCAGGCAGATCATGATATTCAGCGCATCTGCCAAGGCATATTTTGAACTGCAGAGTTGATTGGAGGGAATAAAATGAAAGAATATGAGACACCTGTGTTTGAAATTGTAATGATTTGCGAAGATGTTATTGTAACAAGCACTGGAGATGATACGCCTCCTGCAGGAGGGGATTTTGAGTAATTTTTTCGTACTCAACTATGATTGGAATCAGTATTGAGATTATGTTTTTGAAAGGAGCCTTCGTGCTCCTTTTTTGTTGCCATAATCTAAGGTCATCTGGGACACCATCAATACTGCCCCAAATGTTTTTGCACCGGGAAATGACCCTCTGTATCGTTTCCCACTTGAAATGAAGGCTATTTGAAATAGCCGAGTTGTTTAGCCCAAGTTTCTTGAGCTTTACGATGGATTTGTAGTCTAGCATGGCTACCTCCTTCAAAATGATTTGCCTTTCGGCTACACCATTTTAAAGTTTGAAGCCACAGAAAAAAATATTTTTTGAAAAATATAGCCGCCGGTTTAGTTTCCCATTTGTAACGGTCTAATTTCCCATTTCTGGCGGTCTACCATCCTATTACAGGCGGTATCTACATCTATCCTAGTTTTATGATTTCATACGGATTAGTTCGTTTTATTATAGAATTTTTCCGCGATACTCCAAAGGATTGGCTAGGTCTTTCTCATGGGCATTGGTTTTCTATCGTTTCCTTTGTTGCTGGTTTAGTATGGATTGCCATTTCAATAAAGAGAAAACAAACAGTAAAAATTAAGAAATGATTTTTTATGGAATGATTCTTTTAAGTTGGTTGACAAACTGACAAATGTAAACAAGAACATACATCTCATTTTAAAAAGAGGATAAGGTACAATTTAATCGAAAATTCGAAATCGGGTATGTCTAACGAGAAAAACAAACAGTAAAACAAATAGGTAGTCAATAATAGCCCTCTGGAGCGCTTAGAATGGCCCCAGGGGGCGTTTTTGTTGTCCGGAGGGGAAACTATACTCCGGGAGGGGAAAGTGGCGCAGAAGGGCAGGGAGAGGGAAAATTGTAAATGTCAAATTGTAAATTGCAAATGGGAAATGGCAAATGGCAAATTGCAAATGGCAAAGGGTAAATGGCAAATTGTAAATGGCAAGTGGCAAATGGCAAGTGGCAAATGGCAAATTGCAAATGGGCGAACCGGAGATTGAGTTCAGAGTTCAGGGTTAAGAGTTCAGAGGCGGAGAACTAGCAACTAGCAACTAGTAACGAGCAGCTAGCAACTGGCAACGATGAACGAGTAACTTGAAACTATGCTTTTTTAACTTTGGACTTAGAAGCATCACAATTCCAGACTGTTTTCGTTCAAAAGAAAATCGAGCAGACCGATTATGAAGTAGCCCTTCTCATCACGGTGAGGAACGACCGGGTTTTTGACAAGAACGATTTTTTTAAATGAATCGGAAACCTTGTCAAAAGGCCTTGTCTCCTGAAGCCATTTTTCTTCGCTGGGAATATCATACGCGGATTGAATGTAGTATTTTTTACTTCCGAGCGTAGCGACAAAATCTATCTCATACACTTTCCTTACTTCTTTTCCGTTCTCGCGTTCTCTGGATTCAACAACCCCGACATCCACCTCATAGCCTCTGTAGCGAAGTTCATTGTAGACGATGTTCTCCATGATGTGAGTCGGTTCGACCTGCCTGAATCCGATCCTGGCGTTCCTTATCCCGATATCCTCAAAATAGATCTTGAAAGGAGTCTGAATGTATTTCCGCCCCTTGACGTCGTATTTTTTTGCCTTAGAGATCATGAAAGCGTCAATAAAATAATTGATGTACCTGTCAATAGTTGCCCGCGTTATGGATGATCGTTTAACGCTTTTAAAGGTCGCTTCGATTTTTGTCGGGTTTGTGAAAGAGGCTATCCCGGAAGCCAGAACGTCAAGAAGTTCTCCGACGTCGGATTTTTCGCGAAGGCCGTTTTTGTTTATGACGTCTCTGATGTAGACCTTTTCCGCCTGGCTGATCAGGTGCTTTGTTTTCTGCTCATCCGTCTTCATTGAAAACAGAAGCGGAAGGCCGCCGAACATAGCATACTTTTCATACGCTTCCTCCCGGCTCCCCGAAAACGCAGCCGCATACTCGCTGAATGAAAGAGGCAATACGTGTATTTCATCGCCTCTGCCTTCAAATTCGGTAAGTATATCGCTTGACAGAAATCTGGAGTTGGAACCTGTAACATACAGATCAAGGTTATTTTTCCTGAGATAACCGTTGAGTACGCTCTCGAATGCGCCGAGATTCTGAATTTCGTCAAGGAGCAGATAGTATTTTTCGTCATCTGTAATCAGGCCCCGGATATATGACATGAACTTTTTCGGGTCAACTTTCTGCTTGTTTTTCTCCAGTTCGAATAGATCTTCCCCTATAAGTTCAAGGTCCTCGGAAGAGTCAAACGCAAATTTTATGATATGAAAGCTGTTTACTCCGTGATCCAGAAGCCAGTTATAGAAGAGGGTGTTCATCAGATACGATTTCCCGCACCTTCGGATGCCGGTGATAACCTTAACAAGGCCGTTGTCCATCCTCATAACAAGGTCGTTAAGGTATTTGTCTCTTTTTATTTCCATATATGCCTCATTCCTTTTGTGTATATGCCTCATTCTTTTTGTGTGCTGAGCACTTTTTGTATTATCTATTATAGCCGAATGCGGAAGTTTTGTAAAGTACGCAAAGGGACTTATTCACTTTTTTTGCCGCATGCGGCACTTTTGTAAAATAGAAATGCATTTTTGACGCCATCCCGGCTGTTTGAGCGGTTGGGGGGGAGGCAGATCCTTCAGATGTTTTAACGCCTCTTTTCATCGGCGCTGTCTCTCATTCGGGCGAAGGTCAACGGTGGCACACAAATTGGTTTATTCGAAGTTTGTGTGCCAGCCCGGCGCTGTCTCTCTGCCGGGCAGCGGGAAACTTTGGCACACAAAGCGGTAAAATCGGGATTTGTGTGCCAGCCGGGCGCCGTCTCTCTGCCGGGCAGCGGATAACTTTGGCACACAAAGTGGTAAATTCGGGATTTGTGTGCCAGCCGGGCGCCGTCTCTCTGCCGGGCAGCGGATAACTTTGGCACACAAAGTGGTAAATTCGGGATTTGTGTGCCAGGCAGGCGCTGCCTTGAGCACCTTGTGGAGAAAAAATGAAAAATTCGTGGCACACAAATTGCCGGGATTGAGGATCGTGTGCCACTCCACCTTCAACCTCCGCAGAAAAATGAGCAACAGAAGGAACAAACAGGCGGGGCATTGTCCATTGACAAACACGCAAAAAAAATGTTGACACCGCGCGGAAAACGTGGTAAAATAAAATTAACCAAATGGTTAATTGCCATACGGAAGCGGGTGACGGCCGTTGAGAATCACTTATGCGAATAACAAGATTGAAAAATACTTTACCGACTATTCGAAAATGCAAAGAAAGTTGCCGTTCGAATGGGTTAGAGCGATAAAAAAGATTATGAACTATTTGACAGCGGCGGATGATTTTGGCGTATTTCTGTCACTTGGATTAGGAAAACCGGAACGGCTGGCGGGGTATAAACAAGTAAGGTATTCTCTTCACGTATCCGCAAATGCGCGTTTAATAATTGAACTGGATGCGACAGAAAAGACCATAATGATTTGTGAAGAGATCGAAGTAGAAGGAGTGACTGACTATCATGGCGCGAAAGATAACTGGTATATCCCGTGAACTCATTATACATCCGGGAGAAACGATCGGCGACATATTAGAAGAACGCGGCATAACACAGGCAGAACTTGCCGCCAGAACGGGAGTCTCGCCCGCATACGTGTGCAACGTTATCTCCGGTAAGAAAGACATTTCCGCAAACTTCGCTTTCGCCCTCGAGTACGCGCTGGGCATTCCAAAATCATTCTGGATAAATCTTCAGGCTTACTATGACGCAGAGCTTCTGGAGGCAACGGCGCAGGATTCGATCACCGAAGAAGAACGGACAGCGCGCTCAAGTTTGAAAGACGTGGTGAAATATCTCAGAGACTCCGGAAAAATAGCAGCCAGAGAGACAACGAACGACTCTATATTGTCGCTCAGAAAAGCCCTCGGTATCAGCAACATCGCAAACCTCAAATCGATTGTCCCCGGCGGAGTGCTCAGACTTTCAGCCGAATTTAAGGGAGATCCTTACGTGATGGGAGCCTGGCTCAGGCTCTGCGAGATCGCAGGGGAGCAGCGTACGATAAAGGTCGGATTTGACGCTGAAAAAGTCAATGAACTTGTGAACGATGCAAAAAAAGTGATGCTGGATCCGGGCGATTCTGTTCAGGAATCACTTGCCGGCCTGTTTGAAAATTACGGCATAAATTTCTCGGTCGTCAGAAGTTTCAGAGGCGCCCCGGTACACGGATATATCGCAAAAAAGAAAGACGGGACGTTTCAGATCGTGATGACGGTTAAGGGTGAGTTCGCGGATATCTTCTGGTTTATGCTCTTCCGGGAGCTCGGATATATTGTCAAGGGCGACGTGACGGGCAGTTCGGATTTCATTGACTTCGCTGAAAGCGCTGACAACGAATACGGCCTCAATGAATCCGGCGGCAATGAATACGGCGTCAATGATTCAGCGGCGGTTGCTTTTTCTAACTCAATGCTGATCGACCCCGCCGCATACGCGCGCTTTGTTGGCAACGCTGATTTCGGTCTCGATGCTATCAAGGAGTTTGCCGCGAGCCAGGGTGTGCCGCCTTTTATCGTGATCGGCCGCCTGCAGAGGGATAAACTTCTTGACCGCGACTGCTACAGCGCGGAAAAGGTCAGATACAAGTGGGTGGATTGAATTGTCGCGCCCCGATCCGGCCGCAAATAGCGAAAAAAGAGGAATGCGGCCGTGCGAACCGCCTCCCGATACGGCCGCAAATAGCGGAAAAGGAGGAATGCGGCCGTGCAGACCGCCTCCCGATACGGCCGCAAAGAGTGAAAAGAGAGGAATGCGGCCGTGTTTTCCTTCTCTTGATCCGGCCGCAAATAGCGAAAAAGGAGGAATGCGGCCGTGCGAACCGCCTCCCGATACGGCCGCAAATAGTGGAAAAGGAGGAATGCGGCCGTGCAGACCGCCTTCCGATACGGCCGCAAAGAGTGAAAAGAGAGGAATGCGGCCGTGTTTTCCTTCTCTTGATACGGCCGCAAATAGTGGAAAAGGAGGAATGTGGCCGTGCGAACCTCCTCCTGATACGGCCGCAAAGAGGGAGAAGAGAGGAATGCGGCCGTGCAGACCGCCTCCTGATACGGCCGCAAATAGTGGAAAAGGAGGAATGCGGCCGTGCGAACCGCCTCCCGATCCGGCCGCAAATAGCGAAAAAAGAGGAATGCGGCCGTGTTTACCTATTTTTCGTAGCATATTCACAGAGATAATTAGGAAATTAATCTTTTTTCTTGCATTCCACATGCTTTGAATGGTAAAATTACGAACCCCCGGCATACCGCCGGAGATTGACGCACGCGTTTGTACTACGGTAGGAGAGAAAAGCATGAAAAAGGTTTTCAACGGATTCAGGAGAACAACGTCGCTTTTATTGATTTTGGCGCTGGTTTTATCATCATTTTTCCCGGTCAGCGCTATAGCAATGGCTCCGGGCGGAGTCGCTGAAGGCAGAGCGGCAGCCCAATATACGGCAGGCAGAGCGGCAGCTCAAAACGCATCAAACAGAGCGGCAGCTCTGGACGCGAGCGATGCGGCTGCACAGGACATCGCCGTGGGAGGATCATTCGAGATCGATCCAGCAACGCTGAACGTAAAAAAGCTCGGCCAGGGCGCTGACGACGAAAGCGGAAGCAACGGAGGAAACGGAAATAAAGACGGGACGTTATTGCCCGCAAACAAATACAAGATCGACGATATTGTCCGCGTATCGATAATCATGGAAAAACCATCGGTCGTTGACGCAGGATACTCGCTGAACAACGTGGCCGCTCAGCCTCAGACGAGAGCGTACAGAAGCACGCTCAGGCAGGATCAGAACGCGGTCGTAAGCAAGATAAACGCGAGGCTCAGATCTGAAATCGATGTGAAGTGGAACCTCACACTGGCGACCAACGCAATATCGGCGAACGTAAGATTCGGCGACATAATAAAGATCGCGACCGTTGACGGCGTAAAAAAAGTCATCCTGGAGAAACAATACGAACCACCGAAAGACGCGCGCCCGGAAGCATCGGCAGCCTGGAATGCAGGCGCCGGAACCGGAACGGCTGATCCGATGACCGCGAACACCGCGGAAAATATGACCGGAGCAATGCAGGCGTGGGCTGACGGGTACACCGGCGCCGGAAGCAAAGTCGCGATCATTGACACAGGCGCGGACACGAACCACCAGGCGTTCAACGCGGACGCTTTCAACTACGCTATCAGCAACCTCGGCAAGACTGTGACGCTCATGACGAGCAACGATCTGACCGCCGTAAAATCTCAGCTGAACGGAAACGGCGCGGCGTACTTATCAACTAAAATACCATTCGCATACAACTACGTTGACCACAACACCACGGTCGGTCACACCGCGGATAAAGAAGGAGAACATGGCTCGCACGTGGCAGGAATTGCCGCCGCGAACAGATACATAAAAAGCGGGACGACGTACGTAAGCGCTGCTGAAAACGCCGGAGCGGTCGGTATGGCGCCGGATGCGCAGCTCCTGATAATGAAAGTGTTCGGAGCAGGCGGCGGAGCGTACGATTCCGACTATATGGCAGCGATCGAAGACGCCATCGTGCTCGGCTGCGATGCAGTGAACCTCTCGCTCGGATCATCCGCGCAGGGATTTACGTTCTCCGACGGATACCAGGATATAATGAACAAACTCACGGACGGCGAGCTGAACCAGAAACTCGTCGTATCGATCTCCGCCGGAAACAGCGGGGCACTTACCGATAACCTTGCCACCGATCTGTATATCGAAGACATACATATGCACACCGGCGGAAGCCCCGGAACGTTCATCAACAGCATATGCGTTGCCGCTGCGGAAAACACTATCACCAAAGGCGCGCCGCTCGTTTTCGGCGGAAGCAGTGAAGTGTACTATTCCGAATCTACCGAAGGCGAAGACGGTGCGTACAGCAACCCCAAGATGACCACGATCGCCAGCTCGAACGCATATAGCTACGTGTACATCGACGCGGTCGGAGAAGCTTCAGAGTACAGCGAGGTCAATGCCACAGTCAGCCTTTCCGGGAAGATCGTGATCGTTAACCGCGGCTCGCTCAACTTCTCTGACAAGGGCAATAACGCTAAGAGCTTTTCTCCTAAGGCCGTTATCGTGGCTAACAACAAGCGTGGTACCATAATGATGGATCTTTCTGCTTTCACCGGCACGTTCCCGATGGTCACGATCAAGATGTTAGACGCGCTTGCGATCAAAGAGTCTTCGGCACACGGAACGACGGCGGGAGGTATCGATTACTATACCGGCACGGTAGTGGTGACGAATACGGAAAAGACCGTGATCGCTGACAGGCTCGATGCCGAAGTCACCGATTTCAGTTCCTGGGGCATCCCGGGCTCCCTCATAATGAAGCCTGAGATCACCGCTCCGGGCGGAAATATTTATTCGGTAAACGGTACTCATCAGGAAAGTAACGGCAGCACCGCAGGCGGGACAACTCAGTACGAAAATATGTCGGGAACGTCAATGGCCGCTCCGCACATTACCGGACTTAGCGCCGTTGTCGCACAATACATACGCGAAAACGACATCGCCACCAAGAACCCCGATCTAATCGAAAACGCAACCGTACGCGCTATCGTACAGAGCCTCCTTATGTCAACAGCGACGCCAATGTATTATAACGGCGAGTATTATTCGCTGCTCCAGCAGGGCGCAGGACTGGCGGACGTCTCCAAAGCAGTGAGCGCTTCGTCCGTGCTTTTGATGGACCCGGACGACGATACTCTTACCGCGAAGACCGGAGCAGCCGCTGACGGTAAAGTAAAGGCAGAACTCGGCGACGATCCTGACAGGACTGGCAGGTATACTTATTCGTTCACTATATATAACCTCACCGGAAACGACCTCGAATTCGAACTCAGTACCGACCTCTTCGTGCAGGCCGTGAAAGAGATCGAAGGCAGCGGAACGTTCATGGATATTGACACCGTCATGCTTCCGGAAGGCGGAGTAACGTACGTCTGGAACGGCAATGCAGCGGCGGAAAGCCACGACGTTGACCGCGACGGCGATACGGACAATGACGATGCTCAGGCTATACTTGACTACCTTGCCGGAAACCGCAGCGGGAGCGAACTCGATCTGACCGCCGCTGATATGGACGGCGACGAGGACGTGACTACTTATGACGCGCATCTGTTGATCGACTGGACTCCTGCGGCTGTATCCGGAGAGTACGTGCTTCCCGCAAACGGCAGCGCGATCGTGAACGTCACGATAAATCTCACCGCGGCTCAGAAACAGATCCTTGACCGGGATTATCCGTGCGGCACTTACGTACAGGGCTTCACGTACGCAAAATGCGTTACCAACGGTTCGAAACATGAACATTCTGTACCGATCCTAGGCTTCTACGGTTCTTGGACCGATCCGACGATGTTCGATACCACGTCTTACGTTGAGGCGCTTTACGGCTCCGAACAGATATCGTATACGGACAACGACAATACTAACTACGTCCGTGTCGAGTACGGCGGAGCGCCTGTCATTTTCACCGGAAACCCGTACATGGTCGAAGATGAGTTCCCGTCCGGCAGGCTGGCGGTCAATTCCAATTCCAAGTTCACTAATATTGCTTATAATCTCGTGCGCGCTGCCGGTACGACCGGATTTGCCGTTTCGAAGCTTGATGCTCCCTGCGGTGACGTCACGAGCGTGCTCGCGGCTTCTGTTTTAGGGAATTACGTAGAAGGGTATTATTTCGATCAGGAAGGTAATTCTTATAACGGCAGGATGAAGACGTACGTCATTAATAAGAATGCCGCTTCATACGGCCTTTCCGAGGGCGATGCGTTCAGGATCGGTTTCTACGCAATTCCCGAGTACAACGCGATGATCGTTAATGATGATTATTCGTCCGAAAACGCGGGACTGCTTGGCGGGACCGGATTCAGAACACTGCTGACGTCGAACGTGCTTGGCCGCGGCGCTTTCGTCGGATATGACTTTACCGTTGACAACACCGACCCTGTGCTTGACGCGCCTGTCCTTTCCGGCAGCAGCATTACGGTCTCAGCTTCGGACAATTTAAATCTGGCTTACGTTGCCGTGCTTTCGCTTGACGGCGAGACGGTATACAGCGAGGCTGCGCCCGGGGCGGGAACGTATTCGGTCACGTTCGATGCTTCCAACGCTATCGCCAATGCGCACGGTTACGTGGCTGTGTTTGCTGCGGATTACGCGGGCAATGAAGTTGCGCGTGCTCTTAAGGTGAATGACAATACGTACGAGGAGAAGACGGTGTACGTTTTAACTTCGGCTCTGACCGCGGGCGAGGATTACCTGATTGTGAGCCGTGATTCAGCCGGCAGCGGTTATGCTCTCGGTCATTCCGGTACGACTGTCGCTACCAACGCGGTGAACGTTAAGGCTGGCAACACTTCTACCGGTAATGCTCCGTTTATCGAGAGCATTGACGTGGCCGGAACGTCTGTGTGGACGGTGAGCGGTTCGTACGTTTTCAAGAATGGCAGTTACTACCTGAGAGCTAATATAAAAAATAATAGTCATTCTCTTCAGATCAGTACTACAAGCAGCAACTGGAGTTGGGACGCAACTAACAGCCGTTTGTCAAGCACCAACGGAAACAAAACGTGCTATCTGCGATATAGCAACAATACATTCTCGATCAATACGACAGCCAGCAGCATTTATCTGTACCGCAAGACGGTCATCCGCACGGAAGTTGACCCGTTCGCGATCACGTCCGTGAAGATCACGCCTGATACGCTCGACCTTTACAAGGGCAACACCGCCGATCTTTCGGCGAAGGTGCTGCCGTTGACCGCCTCGGACCGCACGGTGAGCTGGAGCTCGTCTAACACGAACGTTGTCACCGTTGACCAGCGCGGCCACGTTAACGCGATCGCCGAAGGTTCGGCTACGATCACCGCGACCGCCAACGGTAACAATGCGGTCTCTGCTTCCGCCACGGTCAACGTCCTTTCCGTTAATAAGTCTCTTAACGCGATCGTATGGGATGAGCAGGGGGATATATATTTCTCGAGCTTCAATGCAAGTTCGCTGCCTGTGTGGAAGAAGCTGCACAACGATGCTAAGCAGGCTTCGCTTCAGTCTGCGTTTATGGCGAACGCGAGCACGCTGTATGCCGGTTCGCTGGATATGCAGACGCAGGAGACTGTGCTTTATAGTGTGAACCGCACGAATTATGCGATTAAGGAATTCGGGACGAACTATGTAATGGCGTTTGATATGGCAAGGGCATCATCGCAATATACCGGTTATTTTGTGTATAGTTTTGCATATTATCTGATATTCGGAAATCTCACGCCTGAAGAAGATGAGGAGGGAACGTTCAGCGGCATCCCGTACGGATTACTTGACGCATCCAAAACAATAGGAGAAAACGTGTACATCGCTGCCGTCGCCGCGAGTTCGGTGGGCACGACTTCTTCGTCGTTCTACTTCCTTGATGAGAACGGAATCATCTGGCAGTCAAAGATGTCGATTGGAAACAGTGTTACTTTTTCTACGCCGACAAAGGTCGTCGATACGGGCATTCCGACGCCGTTCCTGTACCAGAACCTGTATTACGACGGTACGTACCTGTACTGGTCGCATACGGACGGAGATATCGCCGAACTGATCATAATAAACCCGAAAAACGGAAAGGTGTACCACGCCGGCGATTTCGGCGAGAACGTCTGGCCTGTCGGCGGCATCTACGTGGACGGATCCGTCGCGCCTGCAGCGGTTGGAAGCGGCAACGAAACGCTCGCTGATGGCGGAGCGTCGTCAATACTTTCCGGCCTTAAACCTGTAGCGACCCGCGACGAGCTGCTTACCGCTCATGTGATCGAGCGCATCAATGCCGAGGCTGCGGCCGTTGATTCTTATTCTTCTAGCCGTGATGGCAGCGTGCTTCCTTCGAAATCGAAAGATGCCGCTCTGACGAATCTTCCGGGCACCGGAGCGTCTACTCTTGCTTCGTCCGGTTCGTCTGCTGCTGATCCGGCATTAGGGCAGTCAACTCTTACGGTCACTGATTCGGTGCCTGTTTCTAACGGCCTGATCCGGATCACATATGACCCCGCTAAACTCACCTACGTGAGCGCCGAAGCTGCCGCACCTTACAATTCCGTTGGCGTCAACGCCGCTTCCGGCGAGATTCTGATCGCTTTTGCTTCTGCCGCCGAGATCCAGGCCGGTTCCGCTATTGCCACCGTCGTTTTCGATGCCGGCTGCACCGATGCCGATGTCACGATTTCGACCATCGAGCGCAACGCCGACCTGTCCCTGTCCGAATCCGTCTCCGCCGTTGTCAACGGCTGCGGCCATTCCTGGGGTGCTCCTTCCTGGTCCTGGAGCGACGACCTTAGCACCGCCACCGCCACATTCGTGTGCGAGAAAGATGGGACGCACGTTGTGAGCGTAACAGATGATATTATTGTCAGGGAACTGCGTGCGCCTGCGGACAACAGCGTTATTTACACTTATGCGCGTGTCGCTGAGGTGACCGGGCCTGACGGTGAAGTATATACTGACGAGCGTACGCAGGAGGGTCTGTTCGCCGGATGGTATACGGACGAGACGTTTGCCGAGTACTATACGAGTGCCCCGGAAGATCTGCAGGCTGCATATGCCAAACTGGTCGATCCGGACATTCTAAAGGTCAAGTTCCAGCTTAAGAACAGTGCTCTTGCTACCGATGAGAGCACGGTCTTAAGAGTATTAACTACAGTTGACACCCTGAATTACAGCAAAGTCGGGTTCGTCGTTACTTATACTGACGGCAACGGGAATGCTGTTTCGAAGACCTTTGAGACTAGTACGGTTTACAAGAAGATAACCGGTACAGGTGAGCTTGGACCGATCAATTATGAACCTACAGTCTTTTCGCCTGATTCTACGAGGTTCTGTGCATTTAATCTGACTGTACCTTGCAATTTGTTTGCTGTTCAGATAAAATATACACCGTTCTGGACGACTTGTGACGGAACGACAGTATTAGGCCAGACCGGTGCGTTGACGCTTTCAGGGCATCTCCATTGAGTGAGAAGGGGTGTTGTATATGAACGAGAAAAAGAAATACGAAGCTCCGGAATGCGAAGTTATTGTTTTCGAGCGGAAAGAGATAATCACTTTGGGCGAGGAAAGTTCGTCACCAGGTGAAAACGGGAACCTCGGAGATTAGCGGTCAATGTGCTGTTTAGCAAAGATTTTAGGGAGTTGTAAATATGGACAATAAAAAAGAGTACGAAGCTCCGGAATGTGAGATCTTGGTATTTGGAGCAGCCTACACTTCAGCTGTAGATGATTCCTGGAGTGAATTGATCGATCCGGATCCGACTTAAAAACTAATTATTAATTATCCATTATTACCGCAAAAACGGTCCGACCGCTTCGAATGGATATGGTATATTTTAAACATGGAGGGCACACCGGTAACGGTTACCTCCAGGTTGTTGTGACAGACTAGCCGCCTAACACGTAATCCTGGTGCAGGCGGTTAGTCCTTTTTTATTGTCCAACGGTTTCTTGTTCTTCCTTATTTTTGCCAGCGAAGCTGTCGCCTTTGGCGATGCCTTGATTATTATTTTACATTTTGAATCAGATACGGCCGCAAATGACCAAAAGAAGAATTGTGGCCGTACTTTCTTCCTCACTGATACGGCCACAAATGAAGAAAGGTGGATTTGAGGCCGTACCTTTTACCTCATCGATACGGCCACAAATTAGCAAAGGCGGAATTGCGGCCGTACTTTTTACCTCATCGATACGGCCACAAATGGCAAAAGGCGGAATTGCGGCCGTACTTTTCACCTCGCTGATACGGCCACAAATGGCCAAAAGCTGATTTGAGGCCGTACTTTTTACCTCATCGATACGGCCACAAATGACCAAAAGTTGATTTGAGGCCGTACTTTTTACCTCATCTATACGGCCACAATTCTCCATTACTCAAAGCCAATTCTCCATTTACCATTGCCTTCGCAAACTCTGGCAGTACTGGAGCAGGGCGTCGAGGTTGATCGCGCTCTCCCAGGGGCGGTAGCGGCAGCCATCGAAATTGTCATCGACGTAACGTTCGGACCAGGTACCGGCGTTGTCCGCCAGCGAAAGGATCTTGCGGTAGACGCGATCTTTGTCCGGAAGGTCGTATTTGAGGAAGTTGATCAGGAGGAGGCCGTAGTCGTAGCCAATGTATCTGCCTTTGAAGACACTGAAACCCGACGTGCCGTCGAAAGTGGCGTTGGCAACAAAATCGCGGAGTGTCGCGAGGACGATATCGTCGCCGGGCAATGGAGAGCCGAGATATGCGGGCATAAGGAGTGCGGACGGAACGAAGAAACGCTTGTTGATCCGCTTCGGGATCAATCCGCGGGACTTGCATTTCGGGCAGAGGTAGACGCCTTCGGCGCAGCGCGACGTCCAGCCGAAAAACACACAGCCGCCGCCGTCATCATTGTCGGGCCCGGGCGTGCAGCCGCCGCCGGTATCGCCGTCGGGCCCGGGGGTGCAGTCGCTGCCGCCGGTATCGTCGTCGGGCCCGGGCTCGCGGTCGCCGCCGCCGTCATCATTGTCGGGCCCGGGCGTGCAGTCGCCGTGACCGCCATTATCCTCGCCGGTTGCGTCATCCGCTCCGGCTGCGGCGTCCACGCCGGTTGCGTCATCCGCTTCGGCTGCGTCATTCGCTCCGGCTGCGGCGTCCCCGCCGGTTGCGTCATTCTCTCCGGCTGCGGCGTCCCCGCCGGCTGCGTCATCCGCTTCGGCTGCGGCGCCATCTTCATCACCGCGGCCGAATTCCGCGGCGTAGCCGCCGAGGTTCATGCAGACGCCGTACCTGAAAAGGGGCTCAGAAAGCCCTGTAAGGCGCGAAGCATTGTTGAGGGTATATTTACCATCCAGAACGAAATTGTCCCTGTAACGGCCTTCTACGGCCCTCAGGACCGATTCCGCACGCTCGATATCGATCGCACCGGGATCCACGTCCTTCAAAAACGCCAGAAGACGCCTGCCGGACAACACAAAAAGCATTGTCGCCTCCGCCGAACCTTCGTTGATAACGTCACGCGGAAGGATCCAGCCGGCGATGTAAGTCTCGTCACCGTTAAAAGGCAGCATGTCATTGTGCACCTGCGACAACTGCTCACGGAAAAGCCAGACAAGAAAATCGATATTGTCCCGAAGCAGCCCGAAATCACCCGTAGCCTCCGCATAACGGAAAAACTGAAGCAGCAGATAGCCCGTGATCTCCGTACTGTCATTCTCCGCAAAATGAAACAGACCAGGCACGCCAAGCCCCTGAGCGTTGAGGACCTTACCGCTTCGGCGAAACACGTCGATATAAAAACCGAGCATCTTACGGGCGCGGCTGAACATCCCGAGCCTGAGCATGCACATACACACGCCGTACTGGTCGCGCACGTAGCCGAGCGGGAAAGGATATCCGGCCAGCACGCCGCCCGCGTCAGACTGCTGAACGATCAGGTTGATGACGGTATCGTCGATCAGATGAAGCAAACGGTCACGCTCGGGGACGTTGTCCGGGACAAGGCTGAAAGCGGTGACATCCGCGAATTCGTCCGCCCAGAAGGCAAGCGTTTTTTCAAGCATCGCGTCGTACGTGAGGCGGTCAACGCGTTCGCAGGCTGCCAGGCATTCGGGGTATGACGGGCCGCCGATGATCAGTACGTCTGCGGATCCGGAGGCGGTGATCTCATAAACGAACGGCGCCCTGCGCTCGATTCTCGCGTCGCCACGGACAACGAGCCTGTAGAACTGAGGAAAAGGCAGCGGATAGTCGTTATACACGAAATTCCCGCCGCGCGTTTTTATCAGAAAACCCTTCTCGGGCGCGGATCCGTCTGCGTAAATATCATAATCGAAAAGCTCCGTCCGTCCCGCGCACGGTCCCAGTTCGAGGACAATATCTTCTGTCGTTTCGATATGGCGCACGAGGCATGGCTCGCCCGGAAGCGCAAAATCCGTGATCCCGGCGAAATAATCATTGCCGCGGCCAATATCCAGCTGCCAGACGCCCGCTTTATCGAGATGGCGGGGAAGAGATTTATTGACGCCCTCGCCGAGAACGAATCGGCTCCCGAACAACGACGGAGACGAATAGGGAGGTCCGAAGAAATTGACGATATCGCCGTCGTGAAACGCACATACGATCAAGCCGTTACCGGCCATGTAGATCAGATCATTGTCCCTCATATTTACCTCACTTAGCCGGATCGTTTAAGGGCGTGTAGCCTGTCTTCCTGATCAGCTCCTGTCCCTGAGGACCGCAGATCCACTCGAGAAGCTTGCGGGTGTTTTCGCTGGCGTCGCTGCGGACAACGGCGTAAAATTCGGATGCGAGCGGGTATTTTCCGTTCTCGATATTTTCGATAGTTGGCTTTACGCCGTTGACGGACAACAGCTTTACGTTGAAGTCCCTCATCAGTTCGGTGGTGTAAAACCTGAACGAATAACCGATGGCGCCGCGGTTGTTTCTGTACTCGGAGACCTGGTCAACGATGCCGCCCATACCGTCGTGGACCTGTTCCTTTTCCGGTGTCATCATCGGTGTGTCGCGCATTACGAAGCGCAGCATCGCCGTCTGACTGCCGCTGCCCGGCTCGCGCTGAAACGCCTGGATCTTTCCGATGCCTTTCACGCCCAGCTGTTTCCATTCAGTCGTTTTTCCCGAATAAATGTCGCGGATCTGGTCGAGTGAAAGGTCGCTGACCGGATTTTTAGGATGAACGAAAAACACGAATGCTTCGCGGCCTATCGGTACGTATTCGAGTTTTACGCCTTTTTGCGCGGCGTACTCTTCCTGCTCCTTGCTCGGACCGCCTACGAAAATAATATCCGCATCGCCGTCAACGATCTTTTCATATGCGTAAGTGGTCGTGCTGCAGCTAACGTATTCGATCTTTCTCCAGAGATCCATCCGCTCCATCGATTCGGGGTACGTTGCCTGCGCAAACGCTGCGTAGATAGGGTAGAGCGCCGTTGCCCCGTTCATCGCCGGGAGAGAATCGTAGTCTTGATCGGTGAACCTAAGCGTTGACTCCTCGTCCAGCTGCTTGACCGGGCTGTCCTTTTCAAACGGAACATACGTTGTGTAGTCAAAATAATCGTGCATCGTGTTCTTTTCCCTGACGACGTCGGTTATTATGCTGCCTGCGATCCCGCCGATGACCAGGGCGCCGCATATGGACAGTACGATGACTTTTTTCTTGGTAAAGATCTGGAGCATGAAGAATATGGAGAAAACTTCGACCAGTATCGCGAGCAGGATCATAAGTATGCGGTAATGCCATTGTATGACAAAGATCCACGTTAAGAATACCATGAAGGCAAGATCTATTGCGTTTATGATCGCCTGTATGATGATAAACGGCAGAAAGCGGGAGTCTTCCGGGTCTTTTCTGAATGCGAAGCGGCGTTTTTCGCGGAATCTCAGGATCCCAAGAAGTAACGTGGCTAAGGGTATCAAGATAATCAATAAAGGCATGATCAGGGTCCTTTCGTTATATTTTCTAACTTATGTGCTTTCTCGATCGATCACGCGGGACAATATCTCGCCGATCGGTCCGTTTATTTCCAGGTCTGTTTCAGGATCGAGGGGATAATCGAGGTGTTCTTTGTTTATGATGACGAGGTGTTTTCCTCTGAAGTATCCTACGTATGATGCCGCCGGGTAGACGGTGAGCGACGTGCCTCCGATGATCAGCGTTTCCGCGTTTTTTATCGCGTTGATCGCCTTGATGACCGTTTTTTCCGGCAGCTGTTCTCCGTATAGTGTAACGTCGCAGCGGATCATCCCGCCGCAGTCGCAGTGCGGCACGCGTTCTTTTGATTTGAATATGTGATCGGCGGGATATGTTTTTCCGCATTTCATGCAGTAGTTTTTTTCGGTGGTGCCGTGGATCTCGTTCACGTTCCGGCTCCCGGCCTTCTGGTGCAGGCCGTCAATATTCTGTGTCACGATCGCTTTTAGTTTTCCTTGCTGTTCGAGTCTGGCGAGGGCAATATGTGCGGCGTTTGGTTTTATGTTTCGTGTGTCTAGTTTCTGCCTGTAAAATTCGAAGAATACTTCGGGTTCATTGTGCAGGCAATCGGCGCTCAGCAGGTATTCGGGGTGGTATCTGTCAAATCTGACGTCGTGCTGGTTGTACAGTCCGTCCTTGCTCCTGAAGTCCGGGACGCCGCTTTCCGTCGACACCCCCGCGCCGCCGAAAAATACAATATTTTCCGAGTCGTCAATTATTTTTTTTAGTGTCTGGATCTTGCTTTCCATTGGCAATTTCTCCCGATAACTTTATGACCTTTCCCGGTGTCAATTCTTTGTTTCAGTCATTTTCTTGTGTTGAATTATACACCCGGCCCTGTTTTGTGTCAATTTGGATCGTCCTCCACCTCTTTGATACGGCCGAAAATGGGCAAAGGAAGGATTTCGGCCGTGCGATCCACCTCTTCGATACGGCCGAAAAAGATCAAAGAAATGGTTTCGGCCGTGCGATCCACCTCTCCGATACGGCCGAAAATGAGCAAAGGAAGGATTTCGGCCGTGCTTTTTACCTCTCTGATACGGCCGAAAAGGAACAAAGGCAGGATTTCGGCCGTGCGATCCGCCTCTCCGATACGGCCGAAATTGGGCAAAGGAAGGATTTCGGCCGTGCAGTCCGCCTCTCCAATACGGCCGAAAATGAGCAAAAGCAGGTTTTCGGCCGTGCTTTTTACCTCTCTGATACGGCCGAAAAGGAACAAAGGAAGGATTTCGGCCGTGCGATCCACCTCTTTGATACGGCCGAAATTGGGCAAAGGAAGGATTTCGGCCGTGCTTTTTACCTCTCTGATACGGCCGAAATTGGGCAAAGGCAGGATTTCGGCCGTGCAGTCCGCCTCTCCAATACGGCCGAAAATGAGCAAAAGCAGGTTTTCGGCCGTGCGATCTGAAGTGTACCCCATGTCAAGGACAATTTTGAATTTTAGGGGGTAAAAGATACCCCAGATATGCTATTATGCATATGCTTTCCCGTTACGGAGGATAGTGCAACGCTGAGGAGCGACACGAGCGCCGTAC
>JAEEGL010836570.1_pt1 | contig 41142 bp, 30 predicted proteins | sample 9134231 | NCBI WGS metagenome assembly JAEEGL01 (sample SAMN16246548, study PRJNA631951) | gut metagenome | biome: gut microbiome; feature: rumen; material: fiber-attached | host: Bos | place: Iran: Karaj | collected 2018-10
AATGCAAAGGTAAAGAATAATGAGAAATTTCGTTAAGTTTGCAGGTTATTTTTAAAAAACAAGAAAAAGACTATGGAGCAATCTTTACCTGACAATTATTCCTCGGAAGAGAAGGAAGAGATATTGCGACGATATGAGCGTTTGCTGAATGTTTGGCAAACGTGCAAGGAACAACAGGATCTAGAGATGGTGGAGAAGGCGTTTTATTTCGCCGTCAAAGCCCATGCAAACCAACGGAGACGCACCGGCGAACCCTATATCTACCATCCTATCGCCGTGGCGACCATCGCGGCACAGGACATCGGGCTGGGGAGGACCTCCATCGTCTGCGCCCTGCTCCATGACGTGGTGGAGGACACGGAATACACCCTGGAGGACATTCAGTCGCTCTTTGGCGAGACGGTCTCCAGCATCATCGACGGACTGACGAAACTGCAGAAGGTGGAGAACGCCGAGAGCATGCAGGCCGAAAACTTCAAGAAGATCATCAGCTCGCTCTCCTATGACATCCGCGTAGTGCTCATCAAGTTGGCCGACCGCCTGCACAACATGCGCACCTTGAACTCCATGCCGCCACACAAGCAACTCAAGATCGCCTCCGAGACGGCCTACATCTACGCCCCCCTCGCCTGCCGTCTGGGCTTGCACTCCATCAAGAACGAACTGGAGGATCTCTCCCTGAAATACACCGACCCGGTCATCTACAACAGCATCAAGAAACAGATGAACGAGGTGCGGGAACAGAAGACTGCCCAGCTGAAGACTTTCCTGGCCCCGCTGGAGGAAGCCTTCAAGTCCAGAGGGATGAAGGTCAAGTCACAGATCGTGGAACGCACCACGCACTCCATCTGGAAGCGCATGAACAAGAAGCAGCTCACCTTCGACGAACTGTACGGCAACTTCCTGGTCCGCTTCCTCGTGGACTGCCCTCCCGAGATGGAAAAGATCGAGTGCTGGAAGATCTACGCCATCCTCACCGATGTCTATATGCCCAATGCCTTGAAACTCCGTGACTGGATCTCGGCGCCGAAGATCAACGGCTACGAGTCCCTCCACGCCGTCGTCATGGGCAAGGACGGAAAATGGGTGGAGGTGCAGATCCGAAGCGAGCGCATGAACGAGATCGACGAGAAGGGCTTCACCGCCTACTGGCATTACCGCAACAAAAAGGATAACCTCACCGAGAGCGGTTTCGACGAGTGGCTGGTGCGCGTCAAGGAACTCATCAGCTCCGACAGCGACTCCACCCTCGACTTCGTCGACACCTTCACCAATGACCTCTTCTCCGACGAGATCAAGGTCTTCACCCCCCAAGGGAGAGCCATCACCCTGCCGAAGCACTCCACCGTGCTCGACTTCGCCTATAACATCCACTCCGAGATCGGCAACCACAGCATCGCCGCCAACGTCAACAGCCGTCTGGCCCACCTCGACCAGAAACTGAAGACCGGCGACCAGGTGGAGATCATTACCTCCGAGGCGCAACACCCACAGGAGAAATGGTTCGAGTTCCTCAACACGGCCTTCGCCAAGTCTAAACTCAAGGCCGGCATCAAGGAATACCGAAAGACCTTCCGGGAGAAAGGCGAGGAACTGTTCAACGAGATCATGAAGCGACTCAGCCTCGAGCCGTCCAAGGCCAACCGCGCCAAGGTCATGGAGGAAGAACAGCTCTCCAGCGCCGTCGACTTCTACTATATGGTCGCCCAAGGCAAGATCACGGAAAGCACCATACAGAAAATCCTGAAGCCCCAAAGCAGCAGCAGCGGAGGATTCCTGAAATACCTCACCTTCGGCCTCCTCGGCAGCGACAGCAAGCCCAAGAAAGACGACGCCATCCAGTCATCGGGCGACTTCGACTTCAACGTGGCCACCTGCTGCAACCCCATCCCCGGCGACGAGGTCGTGGCCTTCAACTTCCCCGGCGAACCGCTGCAGATACACCGCTCCAACTGCCCTAAGGCCATCAAGATGATGTCGCGCTACGGCAATAACATCGTCAAGGCGAAATGGCAGCCCAAGAGCGAGATCGCCTTCCTCGCAGGACTCCAGATCACCGCCATCGACAACATCGGGCTACTCAACAAGATGACCGACCTGTTCTCCAACGAACTGAGGCTCAACCTGCACTCGCTGAAGATGGAGTCGAAGCAAAACCTCGTGGAGGCCACCATCTCCGTCTATGTGCATAACATCGGCGAACTGGAGAACCTCATCGAGAAACTCGGGAAAATCAAGGAAGTGAAAAAAGTTGTGCGTCTTATTTAGAATTATTCCGAATAATACACTATCTTTGCGGCCTATATCCAAAGATATGATCAAAGAGACCAACGAAAGCATTTTACAGACGGTGAAGAAAATCTTTACGGATTATCTTCAGCAGCATAACTTGCGCAAGACCCCCGAACGTTTCGCCATCTTACAGGAGATCTATTCGACGAACGGTCATTTCGACATCGAGTCGCTATACAACAAGATGAAAGAAAACAAGTACCGGGTGAGTCGCGCCACTTTATACAACACCATAGACTTATTGTTGGATTGCAGTCTGGTGATCAAGCACCAGTTCGGCCACAACTGCGCCCAATACGAGCGCTCGTACAAGTTCAGGCAGCACGACCATTTCGTGGATCTGGAGACCGGACAGGTGCTGGAATACTGCGACCCGAGGCTTTTCGAGATCCAGAAGACCATCGAAGAGGAGCTGGGCGTGGTGGTCACGCAACACTCCCTCATTTTTTATGGACATAAAAAACAAACTCGGTAACATGAACAAAATCGATTTATTATTAGGATTGCAATGGGGCGACGAAGGCAAAGGCAAGGTCGTTGACGCGTTGACCCCGAATTATGATATCGTGGCACGTTTCCAAGGCGGTCCCAACGCGGGACACACCATCGAGTTCGGTGGCAGGAAGTTCGTGCTGCACAACATCCCTTCGGGGGTGCTGACTCCGGGATGTATCAACCTCATCGGCAACGGCGTCATCATCGAGCCTCACATCCTCAGAGGCGAGGTGGAAGGTCTCGTCAAGGCCGGATTTGACCTCAGCAAGACTCTGGTGATCTCCAACCGTGCCCACCTAATCCTCCCCACCCATCGCGCCTTGGACGCCGCCAACGAGAAGGCCTTGGGCAAGATGAAGATCGGCTCCACGCTGAAAGGCATCGGCCCCACCTATACCGACAAGACCGCCCGTAGAGGCCTGCGCATCGGCGACACCGTCATGGGCGACTTCAAGGAGAAATACGAGAAGCTCAAGAAGACCCACCTGCAACAGATCGCCGGGCTGGGCTTCGACATGGACGGGTTCCAACTCGACGGCATGGACTTCGCCGAGTACGAGAAGCTGTGGTTCGAGGGCGTGGAGTTCCTGCACCAGTTCCCCTTCGTCGACAGCGAATACTACCTCAACGAGGCGCTGGACCAAGGAAAGAAAGTGTTGGCCGAGGGCGCCCAGGGTTCCATGCTCGACGTCGACTTCGGTAGCTATCCTTTCGTCACGTCCTCTAACGTCATCGCCGCCGGCGTCTGCTCTGGATTGGGCATCGCCCCGAACAGGATCGGCAGGGTCTACGGCATCTTCAAGGCCTACTGCACCCGCGTTGGCACAGGCCCCTTCCCCACTGAGCTGTTCGATGAGACTGGAGAGACCCTCCGCATGAACGGCCATGAGTTCGGCGCCACCACCGGTCGCCCGCGTCGCTGCGGATGGCTCGACCTCCCCGCCTTAAAGTATGCCGTGATGCTCAGCGGCGTCACCGACCTGATGATGATGAAATCTGACGTGATGGACGACTTCGAGAGGGTCAAAGCCGCCACCGCCTATCGCTACAACGGCCAGGAAACCAAACAGCTGCCCTTCGCCGCCTGCACCGAGACCATGGAACCAGTCTATACCGAACTTCCAGGGTGGAAACAGAAAATAGAAAACGGAATACCCGAGAAACTCGAATCCTATATCAAGTTCATTGAGAATTATGTAGGGGTGCCGATCAAGTTCGTCTCCTACGGACCGGACCGTACCCAAAACATTTGGAGATAATAACATGATCATCTTAGAAAAACCATACGTCTCGGCACCTTTGGTGTCGTATCTCGAAGAAAAACAGATTCCCGTATTGCACAACGACATGGCCGAGCTCCTGAAAGACCAAGGACATCGGCTGAACCTGCTGGATGACCAAGCGTTTGTCGAGCAATACCGACAACAACAGAAGCTCTACGCCGTCTCGGAAAATGCCCTGGTGTGGATCTACGACAAGCTGGCCGACTCCGAACTGGTCCGGAAAGTCAAGATCCTGAAAGACAAAGCCGAGTTCCGCAGGATCTGCCAACAGATCTATCCCGACTTCTACTATAAAGAGGTGCCCATGACCGCCTTGCGCGACCTTGACCCCGACACCCTGCCCCTGCCCCTCGTGCTGAAGCCCTCCGTCGGCTTCCTCAGTGTCGGAGTTTATATCGTGCGCGATAAAAAAGAATGGCAGGCTGCCTTGGACGACATCGACCACAACTTCGCCAAGCAATGCGCCGTGTTCCCCGAGACCGTCGTCAAGAGCGGAAACTTCGTGCTGGAACAGTTCATCGAAGGTGAGGAATATGCCGTCGACGCCTATTACGACAAGGACGGCAAGCCCAACATCATCAACATCTTCCACCACATCTTCAAGGACGAGACCGATGTCAGCGACCGCCTCTACTGCATGAGCAAGCAGATCTTCGAGACCAACTATCCCGCGTTCAACCAGTTCTGCATCGACCTAAATGCGGTCCTCGGCCTACGCGACTTCCCGATGCACGTTGAGTTCCGCGTCGACAAGAACACGGGCAAGGCCATCCCAATCGAGGTCAACCCCCTGCGTTTCGCCGGCATGTGCCTCAACGACCTGACCCGTCACACCTGCCAGATGCTGCCCGTGCAAGCCTTCTTCGAGGGCACCCACCCCGACTACGCCACCATGTGGGACGGCATCGAGGAGGACACGTTCAGCTTCATCGTGTTGGACAAGCCTTACGAGACCAACCGCACCCTCGACTTCGACCGCATCCGTCGCCACTTCCACGGCGTGTTGGAGATGCGCGACATCATGAACCCCGCCATGAGCATCTGGGGCTTCCTCTTCGTGAAGACCAACAAGGCCCACAAAGAGGAGCTGCAGGAGATCCTCCACACCGATCTAGTGGAGTTCATGAAGTAACGTGAAGGCAAGCGACCATTGTTTTATCATTACGCCAAATCATCTGAACTATGCGAAATACCATTCTCACCGTCTCTCTGCTCGCCTGCCTGTTTATCACGGCCTGCACTGATCGCCCGGAAGACCATATTCTGAGCGATTCACAACAAAGAACCACCATCAAGAACGAACTGAAGGCCAAGCAGCAGCTATTGCCTGACGGAAACCTGTTCGACATCCTCAAGGACAAGGAAATCAGCAAGAAGGAAAAAGAAGCCCTGCAGTTCCTCTATGCCTACATGCCGATCGGCGACATCACCGACTATCCCGGAACGTACCATCTCGAGAACGTCCGCATCGCCCTTCGCGCCAAGGAGGAGATGCCCTGGGGCGCTTCCATCCCCGAACTTGAGTTCAACCATTTCGTGCTGCCGGCAAGAGTGAACAACGAGAGCCTCGACCGATTCAGAAGCACCTATTACGAGGAGTTGAAAGCCCGTGTGCAAAACCTCTCCTTGGCCGACGCCGCCTTGGAGGTCAACCATTGGTGCCACGAGCATGTGAACTACAAAGGCAGTGACAGTCGCACCAGCGCTCCCATGTCCACCATCAAGACCTCATGGGGCCGTTGCGGCGAAGAGTCCACCTTGTTGGTCAGCGCCTTACGCACCGTGGGCATCCCGGCACGCCAGGTCTATACCCCACGATGGGCCCATACCGACGACAACCACGCCTGGGTAGAGGCCTATGTCGATGGAGGATGGCATTTCATGGGCGCCTGCGAGCCGGAGCCAGTGTTAGACCTGGGATGGTTCAACGAGCCTGCTTCACGCGCCCTCCTGCTTCACACGCGGGTGTTCGGCGACTACCAAGGCCCTGAGGAGGTCATCTCACGCAACCCATGCTACACCGAGATCAACATCATCGGCAACTACGCCAAGAGCGTCACCAACACCATCACCGTATTGGACGGCAACATGGAACCCATGGTCGGGACTCCTGTGGAGTTCAAGATCTACAACTATGCTGAATACTGCACCGTCGCCACCAAACTCACCGACAGCAACGGCCAGGCACAACTCACCACAGGGTTGGGCACCATCATGGTCTACGCCGGCAAGGACGGTCAATACGGCTTCAAGGTCATCAACACCAACGAGACCAACGAGATCACCATCGTCGCCAGCAATCGCGAAGGCGTCCATGGACGCTTGAATTACAACATCATCGCTCCCGAACCCAATGCCGTCATCCCCGAGGTATCAACCGAAGCACGCGCTGAGAACGACCGCCGCGTCGCTCAGGAAGACTCCCTGCGTAACGCTTATATCCAGCAATGCCAAACCGCCCAGGAGCAACTCAATGCGGCGACGGGCAACAAGAGCCTGGGGGCGATTTACGGCAAGACCTGGGGCAACTACCAGACCATCGCAGATTTCGCCAAGGAGGCCGAGGCCAAGGGCAAACTCACCCAAGCCGTGATGCTCCTCCAATCGCTCTCCGACAAAGACCTGAGGGATGTCAGTCTGGACGTCCTCAACGACCAACTGGAGGGATGGACGAGCGACAACCGTTATGTCTATGGTCCACGTGTCAGCAACGAGCCGCTGGTCCCCTACCGCAAGGAGCTTTCGCAGTTCTTCAGCGAGGCCGACCGGAAAGCCTTCCAAGGACAACCCGAGCAATTGGTCGAATGGGTCAAGAACAACATCAAGATCGATGATGAGCTGAACCCGCAGCGCATCCCCATGACCCCTACCGGCGTGTTGAAGGCCCGTATCGCCGACCATCATTCCCGCGACATCTTCTTCGTGGCTATGGCCAGAAGCAACGGCATCCCCGCACAGATCAACCCCATCAACGGCAACATCCAATATCAAGTGCAGGAAAACTGGGTCAACGTCAACTTCGACGCCGAAGCACCTAAGGCAACATCCATTGGTTATCTTGACATCCAATACAAGCCTACGGAGTCCAACCCCGACCCGAAATACTACACGCATTTCAGCATCAAGAAGTTCGACGGCAAGGATTTCAACCTGCTGGCCTATGACGCCCAGGATCCCGGCATCGACGACGGCATGAATCTGTCATCCTTCGCCAACTTGCCTCTGGAATCCGGTTATTACATCCTGACCAGCGGTACCCGTCTGTCGAATGGCAACGTACTGAGCAACAGCGAGTTCTTTAACATCAAGGAAGGTGACACGACCCATGTGAATCTCATCCTGCGTGAGCCTAACGACGGACTGAAGCTGTTGGGCCATGTCGACGCTCAGTTCACCGACCTCCTCAGCGGCGAAGCGAAGAACCTGGACGCTGCCGGACACAACGGCTACGTCCTCGCCTTCCTCGACCAAGGCAGCGAACCCACCACCCATGCCATGCAGGACTTCATCAGCTCCAACAACCGCTTCAACAAGATGGGTTGCCCGTTGTATTTCCTCTTCGCTGACGCCAAGACCTACGAGCAGTTCCAGACCAAGGCGTTCACAGACCTGCCGGAGACCGTCGTCTATGGCTACTACACCCCCGACATGAAGAAAGCCGTCTTCAAGGACTTGAAGGTCAAGGGCAACCAGCTTCCCGTTTTCGTCATTGTCAACAAAGACCACGAGGCCTATTATCTCAGCCAGGGCTATAACATCGGCCTCACCCAACAGCTGATCAAGGTCCTAAAGGCTTTATAAGACGTCTTCTAAAACAGAAAAAACGCATGGGGGCGGCCAAATGGCCGCCCCCATGCGTTTGAGCCCAAAGGATCGCCCGCGCTTACAGCTTGCGGGCGACTTCCTTCGTGGTGTAACCTTCGATGATGTCACCGACCTTGATGTCGTTGAAGTTCTCGATGTTCAGACCGCAGTCCATGCCAGCGGCCACCTCCTTGACATCATCCTTGAAACGCTTCAAGGAGCCGAGGCTGCCCGTGTAGATCACGATGCCGTCACGGATGATACGGATCTTCGTGTTACGGGTGATCTTGCCATCCAGGACCATACATCCGGCAATGGTACCGACCTTGCTGATCCTGAAGGTCTCACGGATCTCCAAGTTGCAGGTGACCACCTCCTCGATCTCAGGAGAAAGCATGCCCTCGATGGCAGCCTTGATCTCCTCGATGGCCTGATAGATGATGGAATAGATGCGGATGTCGATCTTCTCCTGCTCGGCGAGACGACGGGCTTGTACCGTAGGACGCACGTTGAAGCCCACGATGACCGCGTTGGAAGCGGAAGCCAGGTTGATGTCGGACTCGCTGATGGCACCCACGGACTTGTGGATGACGTTGACCTGCACCTCCTCGGTGGAGAGCTTGAGCAAAGAGTCGGCCAGAGCCTCCACGGAACCATCGACGTCAGCCTTGACGATGATGTTGAGTTCCTTGAAGTCACCAATGGCGATACGACGTCCGATCTCATCGAGGGTGATGTGTGGGTTGGTGCGGCGAGTCTGCTCACGCTGCAGCTGCTCACGACGGTTGGCGATGTCCTTGACCTCGCGCTCGTCGGTCATCACGTTGAAGATGTCACCCGGCTGAGGAGCGCCGTTCAGACCCAGCAGCAGCACAGGCGTGGAAGGTCCTGCGCTTTCCACCTTCTGGTTATGGTCGTTGAACATGGCTTTCACCTTACCGTAGGTCGTCCCGGCCAGCACCATGTCACCGATATGCAAGGTGCCGTTCTGCACTAGGATCTTGGCGACATAGCCACGTCCTTTGTCGAGGGCTGACTCAATCACCGTGCCCTTGGCCAGCTTGTTCGGGTTGGCCTTCAGGTCGAGGAACTCAGCCTCGAGCAAGACCTTCTCCAGCAGTTGGTCGACGTTGAGACCGATCTTGGCGGCGATCTCCTGTTCCTGGTACTTGCCGCCCCAACTCTCGACGAGGATGTTCATCTTCGCCAGTTGCTCACGGATACGGTCAGGCTGCGCCGTCGGCTTGTCGATCTTGTTCAAGGCGAACACGATAGGTACGCCAGCAGCCTGAGCGTGGTTGATGGCCTCGACGGTCTGCGGCATCACATTGTCATCGGTGGCGATGACGATGATGGCGACGTCGGTGATCTTGGCTCCACGGGCACGCATGGCGGTGAAGGCCTCGTGGCCAGGAGTGTCGAGGAAGGTGATCTTCTTGCCACTCTCCGTCGTCACCTCGTAAGCACCGATATGCTGGGTGATACCACCCGCCTCACCGGCGACCACGTTGGTGTTACGGATGTAGTCGAGGAGCTTGGTCTTGCCGTGGTCGACGTGACCCATGACGGTGACGACCGGTGCGCGAGGCACCATATCCTCTTCTCTGTCCACCTCTTCCGTCTCGGCGATGGCCTCTTGCACGTCGGCGCTGACGAAGTCGACCTGGAAGCCGAACTCGCTGGCCACCACAGACAGTGCTTCAGCGTCGAGGCGTTGGTTGATGGACACTGGCATACCCAAGCCCATGCAGGTCGCGATGACCTTGGTCACCGGGACGTTCATCATCACGGCGAGGTCGTTGGCGGTGACGAACTCGGTCACCTTCAGCACCGACTGTTCCTCCTGCTGACGAAGCTGTTCCTCCATCATGCTGCCTGCCACCTGCTGACGTTTCTCACGACGGTGTTTCGAAGTCTTGGACTTACCCAGTGGCGACAGACGGGCCAAGGTATCCTTGATCTGCTTCGAGATCTCCTCATCGGAAAGCTCGACTTTCTCCTCATGTCTTGGCTGGGGACGGTTCTTGTCCCGTTTCGGGTTCTTCTTGTTGGCGTCACCCGTATTGACCTGCTTGGGACCTTTGCCCTTGCCCTGTCCTTTGTTCTCTGTCGCAGCGTCGGACGAGCCTTCCGGCTTGCCGGCGATACGTTTGCGTTTTTTCTTCTTGGAGTCGCCTGCGCCCTCGGAGGAGGCCACGGGCTGTTGTTTCGAGCGTTTGCGTTCCTCGGGAAGTTCAATCTTGTCGAGGATCTTGGGGCCTTCCAGCTTCTGCACCTCAGTCTTGATGAACTTCGGCTCCGAAGCGGCTTGTTCCTTCTTCTTCTCCTCTTCCAGGCGTTTCCGCTCCAGTTCTTCGGCGGCCTGCTTCTCAGCCTTCAGGCGCTCTGCCTTCTGCTGTTCCGCCAGGGCTTTCTCCGCCTTTTCGCGTTCCGCCTTCTCCTTTGCCTCACGTTGGCGCTCTTCCTTCGTCTTCTTGTCAGGACGCGTCTTCGTGTTCAGGCTCTCAAGGTCGATCTTGCCCAACACCTTCAGGTTGCCTTCACCTTCCTCAGGTTCCGTCTCCTTAGGCTGAGGCTTCTCCTCTTCGTGTTTCTCGACGACGGGAGTCTCTTCTTTCTTCTCAACGACCTTATTCTCAGGCTCTTTCTTCTCAACTTCCTGAGGCTCACGTGCTTTTTCAGGTTCTGTATGTTGAGCCTTTTCGACAGTCTTGCGGATGCCGATTGTACTGGTACGGATAATCACCTCGTCATTATCCTCGTCTTCACGATTGGAGGTCAACGATTGCACGGCCGAATCCACAGATACGGAGCCGCCTTTATAGGACAGGTCACCCAGTTTCTTCGCCTCATTCTTCACTTCCCTTTCGCCCTGATATTCTTTCACGAGCAGCGCATACATCTCCGATGTCAGCTTCGTGTTGGGTGACGAGTCGACCTGGAACCCCTTCTTGGCGAGGAAGTCCAGGATGGTGCCCATCCCCACATTAAATTCTTTTGCCGCTTTCGACAATCGAATGGTGATATTTGATTCTTCGGACATAGTTTCTTCTCTTAGTTAGTATTAGGTGATTTGTGCCTTAAGGCATTATTCGGCATCGTTCTCAAATTCGGCCTTGAGGATCTTGAACACGTTGTTGACGGTCTCGATCTCGAGGTCGGCACGTGAAGCGACTTCCTCCGTCGTATGGTCGAGCACAGCCTTGGCGGTGTCGCAACCCATATTGTAGAGGGCGTCGAGGATCCACTGGTCGATCTCATCGGCAAACTCTTGCAGATCAACGTCTTCCTCGTCGTCCAAAATCTCGCTGTTGCGATAGACGTCGATATTGTAGCCCGTCAGTTTACCGGCGAGTTTGATGTTATAGCCGCCTTTACCAATGGCAAGGCTGACTTGGTCGTTTTCCATATAGACGTTGGCGAGCATGTTCTCGTTGTCGAGGACGATGTTGGTGATCTTCGCCGGGCTTAGCGCTCTGGTGATAAACAGCGTCGGGTTGGTGGTCCAGTTGATGACGTCGATGTTCTCGTTACGAAGCTCACGGACGATGCCATGGATACGGGAACCCTTCATGCCTACGCAGGCGCCGACGGGGTCGATACGGTCATCGTAGGACTCAACGGCGATCTTGGCGCGTTGTCCAGGCTCGCGGACGATCTTCTTGATGGTGATCAGGCCGTCGTAGACCTCAGGCACCTCAGCCTCAAACAGGCGCTGGAGGAAAACCTCGGAGGTACGGGACAGCGTGATGACCGGAGAGCCGTTGACGTTCTCGACGCTCTTGACGATGGCGCGGACGTTCTCGCCTTTCTTATAGACATCGGACGGGATCTGCTCGTTACGGGGCAGGATCAGTTCGATGTTCTCGTCGTCGATGGCCACGATCTCGCGTTTCCACACATGGTTGACCTCGGCGGTAATGATCTCGCCCACCTTGTCTTTGTACTTCTGGAAGATGTTCTCTTTCTGATACTCACTGATCTTGGTCTGAAGGTTCTGTCTCAAGGCCAGGATGTCGCGACGGCCGAAGCTTTCGATCTTGAGAATCTCGGAGACATCGTCGCCCACCTCGAAGTCAGGCTCGATGAGGATGGCGTCGGAGAGTTTGATCTGGCGCAGCGGATCTTCCAGCTCGTCGTCATCGACCACGGTGCGGTTGTGATAGATCTCAAAGTCGCCCTTGTCGACGTTCACGATGATGTCGATGAAGTCTTCCGTGTCGGTGTCAAATTTCTTGTTCAGCATCCCTCTGAAGACATCCTCGATGATACGCATCATGGCTTCGCGGTCGATGTTCTTAAACTCCTTGAATTCGGAGAAAGTTTCTACTAATTTATAGTTTTCCATATCGTTTGTGTTATATTATGTCCGTTAAAAGATGATGGCCGGGTAGACGCTGACCTCGTTCAGGTTGAAGCTCAGGTCGCCCTCCACGGCGGGTTTGCGTTTGGATGGTTTTTTCGTCGGCTTGGGTGTGATCGTGACCTGTTGTCCGTCGCAGGCGACCATGGTGCCCATGATCTTGCCCTGTTCCTTCGTCTTCACCTCCACCTCTTTATTAAGGTATTTGGCAAACTGGCGGGGAAGCTTGAGGGCACCGCTGAGTCCATAGGACAGGACGCTGAGTTCGAAGTCCTGCACGTCGCGGTCCATCTTGCTCTCGATGAAACGGCTCACCGCCACACATTGGTCGATGTTCACCGCCGTGTCGGAGTCGAGGTAGACCTCGATGACGTCATTGGGCTTCATCTTCACCTCCACAAGGAAGAGGTCCGTCTCGCGAATGGCCTCTTCAGCCAACTGTACAATCAATCCTTTTTCAATCATGGTTCAAAAATTAAATAAAAAAACCTGTTACATTCCGTAGCAGGTTTTCTACTCTCTTCCACACTAAGTTGTCGAGCAAGGATTCGAACCTTGACAGGCAGAACCAAAATCTGCAGTGCTGCCATTACACCACTCGACACCTTCATTCATCTGAATGCGGCTGCAAAAATACGGCTTTTTTCGAAAACCGCAAGGTTTTTTTCATATTTTTTGTATTTTTGCACTTTCAATCCGCATAGAAATGACTTTCAAAAAGCTGAACTCCATTCTAGGCTGGCTGGTTGGCATCATCGCCACCGTCGTCTATTTCATGACCATGGAGCCTACCGTAAGTTGGTGGGACTGTGGTGAGTACATCTCCACCTCGTTCAAACTTCAAGTCGGACACCCGCCTGGGGCACCATTGTTCCAGTTGATCGGGCGCTTCTTCACCTTGTTTGCCGGTGGCGATGTCACCAAGGCGGCCATGATGGTCAACGCCATGTCTGCGGTCTGCAGCGGCCTGACGATCGCCTTCCTCTTCTGGAGCATCACGATGATCGCGCGTAAGATCTGGATGAAGGAAGACGAGGAAGCCTCATGGAAGAACAAGATCGGCGTCCTGGCTGCCGGTTTCGTCGGCGCCCTGGCCTACACCTTCACGGAGTCCTTCTGGTTCAACGCCGTCGAAGGCGAGGTCTACGCCATGTCCTCGTTCTTCACCGCAGTGACTTTCTGGGCCATCCTGAAATGGGAACGCGTGGCGGACGAGCCTGACAGCAACCGCTGGATCATACTCATCGCCTTCCTCATCGGCCTCTCCATCGGCGTGCACCTGCTCAACCTCTTGTGCATCCCGGCCTTCGTCTATGTGGTCTATTTCAAGAAATACAAGAAGACCTCCTTCTGGGGATTCGTGCTGGCTGGCGTGTTCTCGGTGGCGCTGCTGTGGCTCATCAACATGTTCCTGGTCCCGCAGATCGTCAACCTGGCAGGCAAGACCGAGCTGTTCTTCGTCAACTCGCTCCACGCTCCCTTCAACGTCGGCACCATCGTGTATTTCGCCCTAATCATCGGACTCATCGTCTGGGGACTGATCTACACGACCCGTCGCAAGAAGCTCATCGCCAACATCGCCATCCTCTCGTTCATGTTCATCCTGATCGGCTACTCCTCTTTCTTTATGCTGGCCATCCGTGCCAACACGAACACGCCCATCAACGAGAACGAGCCTAAGGATGCCCTTTCGATGCTGTCTTACCTGAACCGCGAGCAATACGGCTCCTGGCCGCTGCTCTACGGACAATACTATAACGCCCCCATCAGTGATGCCAAGGACGGCAAGCCCATCTATATCAAGGACAAAGACGCCAGACGCTATGTCATCACGGACGATAAGGTCAAATCGATCCCGGAATACGATTCCCGCACGAAGACCTTGTTCCCGAGGATGTGGAGCAACCAGCCCAAGCACGTCTCCATGTACGAGACCTACCGAAAAGACAAACGCGGCGTCGTCCAAGGCGAGAAGATCAGCATCCGTAAGTACGACGGCACCACCCAGGTGGTCAACCGCCCGACCTTCGGACAGAACCTGAAGTTCTTCATCAACTACCAATGCAACTGGATGTACTGGCGCTATTGCATGTGGAACTTCTTCGGCCGTCAAAACGACATCGAGAGCCAGGGCGAGTTGGAGCACGGCAACTGGATCAGCGGCATCGACTTCATCGACAGTGCCCGCCTTGGCGACCAGAAGAACATCCCCGACAGCCTCAAGAACCCCGGCAGGACCACCTATTATTTCCTGCCGCTCATCCTCGGTCTCTGCGGCTTGATCTGGATGCTCAAGAAAGACTGGAAGCAGAGCTGGATCGTCTTCCTGCTGTTCTTCCTGACCGGCTTGGCCATCATCATCTACCTGAACCAAACCCCCTACCAGCCTCGCGAACGTGACTATTCGTATGCGGGCTCGTTCTACGCCTTCGCCATCTGGATCGGCATCGGCGTGTTAGCGCTCATCGACTGGGTGGAGCGGCTCACCAAGAGTAAGACCTTGCTGGCCACCATCCTGATCGGAGTGATCTGCCTCCTCGCCGTGCCTGGCGTGCTGGCCTCCCAAGGCTGGGAAGAGCATAACCGCAGTGGCAAGACCTCGGCACGCGACTGGGCCAGGAACTACCTGGCGCAACTGCCACCCAACGCGGTCATCTTCACCCGTGGCGACAACGACACCTTCCCCTTGTGGTACATCCAGGAAGTGGAAGGCTTCCGTACCGATGTGCGCGTGGTGAACTACATGCTGTCGTCAGGCTATTGGTACGCCCACCAGATGGGACGTAAGGTCTATGACTCCGAGAGGCTGCCGCTCACCTTGAGTCCCAAGGAATACGACAACGGCATCAACGAGAGCATCCCGATCATTGAGGAGGACTTCTTCAAGGGCAATTACGTGGAGTTAAAGGATGTCATCAACTTCATCCGCAACCCGAAAGCCGTGAAACGCTATGTCAACGGCGGATCGACCCATTATGTGCCCGTCCGCACCGTCAAGCTGACTGTCGACAAGGAAGCCTGCCTCCGCAACAACATCGTCCCCGAGAGCATGAAAGACGACATCGTGGACGAGATCCGTTGGGAGATCAAGGAAGGCAACTACCTCTACAAGAACGCCCTGCTGCTCCTTGACTTCATGGCCTCCAACAACTGGGAGCGCCCCGTGTATTTCACCAGTTTCAGCGACATGTCGTCGGTGATGGGCATCCAGGAATACCTCCACATGGAAGGCCTCGCCTACCGTTTCATCCCAGTGAAGGCTGACGACTACTACTCCAACTACGGAGGAGTCTATCGCGATGGCAGCTATGACCTGTTGGTCAACAAAGCACAATGGGGAAGCTTGAACGAGGAAGGTGTGGTGCCGGACCGTGAGAGTGTGAGGAACGCCGAGTTCGCCCGCGTGAGTTATGTCCGCCTCGCCCAGAGCCTCGTCGGCCATCAGGAATACGACTCCGCCGTCATCGTCATGGACAAGTACCAGGAGTTCTTCCCCAACGAGAAGTTCCCCTACGAGATCCGTCTCTACCAATTCCCGGAATGGTATTACACCTGTGGCGCCGACGACAAAGGCGATGAGATGTTGAAGACCCTCGTCAAGAACGCCTGCGAGAAGATTGAATACTACGGCAACATGGAGCCGAAGTTCTTCCAGTACTACCAGGATGACATCTCCGAACAGATGTCCTTGCTGAGACAGATGCAGCTCACCGCAAAACGGTACAAGCGCACAGAGTTGCAAGAGATGTTGAATGCGAGGATGGACGATTACCTACAACGGTATTATACCGAATGATTCAAGAGCCGTCTCCTAGTTGGAGGCGGCTTTTTTGTTTCTGAAGGAGAGGATGATCATCACGATGCCGAGGACCACAAAGGGGACGCTCAGCCATTGCCCCATGTCGAAAGTCATGTTACGCTCGAAGTCGACTTGCACGTTCTTCAGAAACTCGATGGCGATGCGGGAGCCGAAGATGATGACGAGGAAGGTGCCGAACATCAGACCCGGCTGCTTGTCGCCCATATCGCGTTTGAAGAACATCCACAGCAGGATTGCCATGGCCACCAGACAGAAGAACGCCTCATAGAGTCCCGTGGGGTGGCAGGGAAGCCATTCCGAAGGCGGGCAACAGCTGTTGGCGGCGCAAGGCACATAGTTATCGACGGTGCCGCAGAACTGCTCCGCGCCACGGAGGAAGACAAAGCCCCAGGGCAAGGAGGTCGGCGTGCCGTAGATCTCATGGTTGAAAACGTTGCCCAGACGGATCATGGCACCCACGAGGCAGACCGGGATGACGATACGGTCGAGGATCCACAGGTAGGTGATATGCGACTTGCCTTCGCCTTTCTTGGCTTTCTTGTTGAAACGACGGACATAGATCCACAGGCCGATCAGGATGCCGATGGCACCACCGTGACTGGCGAGGCCACCTTCCCAGATCTTCAACATCTCCAAGGGTTTCGAGAGGTAGTATTCAGGCTCATAGAACAGGCAGTGACCCAGACGGGCGCCGAGGACCGTGAAGACCAGCATGTAGATCAGCAGGTTGTCGAGGGAACCCTCCGGCATCCTTTCTTTCTTATACACCTTGTTCATCAGCAAATAACCGAAAAGGAAGCCAAAAGCCCACATGAGGCCATACCAGCGGATCTCCAGCGAGCCCAGGGACAAGGCCACGGGATCAACGTTCCATTTGATGAAATTCAAAATCATGATTGCGAATTTTTTCGCAAAATTAATAAAAAATAGTTTGAAGTGTGAATTGTGCAGTTTGGAGTTACCCCGTTAGGGGTTAAAGCTCGGTAGCCCAGGGCAATGCTCTGAGGTTATGGGCGGTCATTTTGTTTCAACGCGGCAATATCATTGGTAACGGAATTATTGATTTGCGCCAATTCTGTTTTGAACGAACGCCATCCATTGAGGATCATGGCCCCAATGTTGTCATATTCCCCATCCGTCATCACCAGGAGGCTCTTACGCGCCAGCGAGAGGTCCTCGTCCCAGGGCATCTGCCGCAAGCCCATCGCGTCGGCGAGATTCTTTTGAGGTGTGGAAGAGGCGATGGCGGCCATCCCATAGGAATCCAAGGCCGTCACCGTATAGGGCGTCAAGGCCGCAATCATGGGCATCGCCTCACGTTCCATCGTCACGACCGCCGCTGGCCTCTCCTTTCGCGTTCGACCCGACGATATGGATCGCGTTTCCTCCCCAGTCTTCTTTCCTTTTCTCGGGATGCTGAAATGCGCTCGATCGCCGGAGGTGCGCAGCGGTTCTTCCGCCGAGGTCAGAAGCATCTCGACCGGCTTCAACTCGGCCACCATCTCTTGCGTGGGCGTGGAGTTCTGCCGCCAGAAGAGGCCGACGAGCAGAGCCACGGCAGCGGCCACGGAGGTGATCTTGACCAGCAGCGGGATCACCGTGGATTGTTTCTTGAGTGCGTCCTTTCCTTCATAGACCACCTGAGGCGGTACCAGACGCGGATATTCGTTGTCATTGAGGTCGATGTTCATGCTTCAATATCGATGAGGTTATCCATACTTTTCAACACATTACGGAGTGCGGTTCGGGCGCGGAAGATGTTGACCTTCACCTGCGACTCGCTTTGGCCGGTGATCTCGCCGATCTCCTGGTAACTATAGCCTTCATAGTCACGCAGGAGGACGGCGGCCCGTTGGGCGTCAGGCAGCGTCGCCACTGCCTTGTTAAGGATCTCGTTGACATCGGGATAGGCCTTCGAGCGCGAGTCCGGGAGTTGGAAAAGTTCCTCCACGGAGGTTTCCTGATGGCGTTTGCGGACCGTGTCAACGATCAGATGGTGTGCCGTGGTGAAGATATAGGACTTCGCCTTGGCGTATTCCACAGAGCCCCGGTGTTCCCAGACGCGTGCGAAGCAGTCCTGTACGACGTCTTCGGCCTCCTCGCGGTTTCGCAAGGAGGCCAAGGCGTATCGAAACAGACCGTCAGCGTACTGATCGACGCATCGGTTATATTGGACTCTGTTCATGTATTTTTTAGAAGATCATACTAAAGCCGACATTAAGGTTTCTTGCCGAAGGTCCGTGAGGCTCGATGAACACAGGCATCAAATCATAGCTCACGAAGAACCCGAAGTCGTTGCTGCCCGCACGCAGGCATGCGTCCAGTTTATAACGGCTCAGGCAATAGTCATCATGAATCTTTTCCTTTCTATCCTCGAACTTGACTTTCGTCCAGGCATCGATACGGATGCCACCCATGACGCCAGCGGCGATGAAGAAGTGACGGGTCGGTCTCACCTCCAGCATCAAGGGCATCTGGACATACAGCACGCCGAGTTTGCTCTTTTTCACCCTACCTTCGCTCTCGTCGATCCACCGGATCTCAAGTGGGTCGGAGTCCTTGATCAGACGCACCGGGTCGTTGAAGCGGTAGTTGTTCCATCCCAACCCGACACCGGAATAGAGGCCGGCCACATGGCTGCGGCTGAAAGCGATGCCGATGTCTGCGATGTTGAAGTTGAAGACCCAACTCTTGAGCGGCCTCGTTTCCAGGTGGGCGTATTCTCCTTCGAAGTTGGCAGAGGAGCCGGGACCGAGTAGCAGGTTGAGACCAGCGTCGACGCCACCCCAGTGCGGGTCAAAGACGAGGCTTCTCTTCTTGGTTTCCTTTGGAGGCACGGCCTTCACTTTGGCTTTAGGCTGTGGGACGACATCGGGACTGCCGTTGCCCCATTGGCCTGGTTCACGACCTCCCATGTTACGTTCGTAGCGTTCCATGTTGCGTTCGACCTGCTCTCCCCATTTCTCCATCTGGCGACCCCATTCTTCCATGCCTTCGCCCCATTTCTCCATGTCTTCCTCGAAGGATCTCCAATCGACGGAATCGGCGAGGGTACCCAAGTTGGCGCCCAGCTCGGCCAACAGTTCCGACAGGCCCTTCAGGTTCTCGACCACGACGCTACCATCCGTGTGCATGCCGGCCTTCTCCTTGATGAACTGCTCACTCTCTGCAGCGAAGAAAGGAGCGGCTTCTTGTAACAGGGCAGCGACTTCAGGTTCTTTGGGGTCACAGTTGCCCATGGTCCAACGGCCATCGACATGTGTGAACTTCAGCGGGTCCCCTTGAGCGCACTTGACGCCCCAACCCGTGTCTTTATAATTGAAGTTGGAGGGCATCGTCGTGTAATAGGCGATATACTTGGGAGATTTTCCGATGTTGATGTCTCCTGAGCCATTCACATTGGCCAGACTCAACACATGGTCCAGTTTGGTGACATTCAGATCGCCTGTCCCATCGTATTCCGCGAAGAAGGCGTTGCATCGACCGGAGAAATCCAGGTCGCCAGCGCCGAAGACTCCTACATACACGTTATCGTAGGACAGATCCATCTTCAGGTCGCCCGTGCTGTAATAATTCACGGAGAGGTCCTTCCCATTCAGCGTGCCACGAGTCTTGACATCGGAAAGAGAGCAGAGGTAGATGCGTTCCAGGGATTTGACGGTGACGACATAATCATCCATTCCGTTGAGATACAGGACATTGTCACTCTGACGCCAATCCCTGGCGATGTTGCCTTCATCGTTGAGGACTTGAAATTCATTGCCTTGACACACGGTGACGTCACCCGTGCAATACACCACGATGGTGTTGACTTCCGTTTCGGAACCAAAAGCATGGTTCGTGAAGAATAGCCCCATGGAAAGCAGGGCCATAATCGTTAGATAGATTGATTTCATATTGCTAAATGTTTAACTGTTGAATTATCGAATTGTTGAATTGTTGATCAACCAAAAACAACAATAGGACGCACAAACAGTCAAAAAGTTACAGGCTACGTGCAGAAAAAACAAAAATTTCGCTCGGATCATCGGGAATGAAGGTGACACGTCGGGTTACCCCTGGCTCCAGATCGAAATCATTATCCGAGAAGATGCCAGTGCCAGGGGTGCCTGACAGTTGGACATCCTTGGCGAAGGCCTCCGACTTCACTTCGATCACGAACCGTTCGCCTTCCGAGACCAACGTCAGGTCCAGTTTGGGTTCGGGCAGTTGCAGCTCCTTGGGATAGACCAGATAGGCGTAACGTTCCGCCAACAGGCTGTCGTTCTCAACGAGTTCCAGCTTCACATAGACTTTGTCTTTCTCCACTCCGGCGAGGCAATCCGCCAGGCCTTCCACATAGAAAGGCTTGTTTTGGTTGTCGCTCATCTCCACCGCCACCTTCTGCTCGAAGAGGGCGTTGCCCATGAAATCCTTCACCGTGACCTTCAGATCACCTCGGATGCCTCGAAGCAGGTCAGAGGTCACCACGACCTGAGTACGGGTGGTATCCAAGGAGAGCAAGACGGGAGCGTACAAGGTCTTCAGCTTGTATTGCATCGCCTTTGGGCGACCGTAATAGTCGATGGAAGACCAAGAGATGACCGGCCAGGCGTCGTTCAGCTGCCAGAAGAGCGTCCCCATATTATAAGGTTTTGCCCTGCGGTGGGCCTCGATGGCGATCTCCATGCCATAAGCCTGGGAGAGTTGACTCAGGTAGACATAATCCTCAAAGGAATCCGGCTCGGGATAGTATCGTTCGATGAAGTCGTTGACCTGACGGAGGCCACGGGCATGTTTTTCGTGGGCGTTCAGGAAGGGGTTGCGGAGGATTAGTGGATAGAGGCTGTCCACGGGGCAATCCCACAACGGTTGCAGCAAGGCAGCGTCGCCAACGGCCTGTTTTAGCGTCTGGATGTCGGGATAGGACTGGTACCCGTATTCGCTGTTGAAGCGGCCCACCTTCTCGCGATAGGCCTCGTAGGGCAGTTCGCCCCACCAGACGCCCCAGTAGTGCACGTCGCCTTGGGTGAGGCTCTCGGGCCTTCCCCACCCCTTCGACGGCGAGCTGGGCCAGTAGGGCCGCGAGCCGTCGAAGGTGCCGACGACCGTCGGCAGAATCTCCTCGAAGAGCCGGTCATAACCCGCCTTGATCGCTCGGTCGTCTTCCTCAGACCATCCCAAGGACTGCTGCCAGCCCCAGTTGTAATAGCCTTCGGAGATTTCGTTGCCGCCGCACCACAACGCCAGGGAAGGATGCGAGGCGAGCCGTTTCACCTGCTCCAGAGCCTCGATCTTGGCATTCTCCAGGAAAGCCTCGTTATAGGGATACATGGTGCCAGCATACATGAAATCCTCCCAGACCAGGATGCCCAACGAGTCACAATCGTTGAAGAAATCCTCGGAAGGATAGACGCCACCGCCCCAGACGCGGAGCATGTTGAAATGGGCATCCTTGGCTTCGAGGATCAACTTCTTCGTGTTTTCAGGATTCATCCAGGTCTCGATCATCTCCTCCGGGACATAGTTGGCGCCTTTGGCGTACATCGGCACCCCATTGACCTTAAAATAGAAGGAGAAGCCTTGCTCATCCGGCTCCTGAACCATCTCGAAAGCCTTGATACCAGTGCGGATATGCCTCGTATCCAGCAGTTTGCCATCGTTCTTTAGGCTGATGTCGAAATCATACATCGGCTGCTCACCCATCTCGTTGGGCCACCAGAGTTTCGGGCTATCAATAGTGAAAGAGAACACCTTATGCTGATCCCCTGGCTCCATGGAGATCGGGAACTGCTGAAGCACCTTCCCGTAGAGCAACAACTCCGCCTCCAGGGCAGAGGCATCCGTGTTGACGAGGTCGAGATGCAAGGACAGCGTCGCCTCCTCTTCCGTGGCTTTGTTGGTCACCAGATAGGCGTTCTCCAACCTCGCTTCGGACCAGCCCAACAGCTTCACTGGTTTCCAGAGACCGATGTTCTTGTATTTCGGCGCCCAGTCCCAGCCATGCTGATACGGGGCCTTGCGCGACACGGCATATTTCTCCGGCAGTTGAGGCCGAATGGCATCATAAAGCGCCAGTTGCGTGCTATCGTAAGGGGCGAAACGCACTTCCAGACGATTGCCTTTGTCCTTCAGCAAGGTCTTCACCTCGGCTTTCCATTGACGGAACTGGTTGTCCGCGGAGAAGAGCTTTTGTCCGTTGAGGACGACCTCCGCATCCGTGTCGATGCCTTCAAAGATCAGATCCACCTGCGCTTCCTTCATCAGTTCGGGATTCGCATCGAAGTCCAAGGCATAGGTCCACGGATGGTTGGAGATCCAGAGCAGGTCATTCTCAGCCGTGCCAAGATAAGGATGGGCGATCCGACCCGCCTCATAGAGCGCCTGTTGGACGACGGAGGGGACGGCGACGGTCAGTTGGATGTCCAGGGTGTCGCCTGTGAGCGTCCAGCCTTGACTCAAGGGTTGTTCCACGACGGGATGACGGTTGGAGCAGGCCGAGAAAAGCATCAAGGACAAAACAAAAATCAAATAGTTTTTCATGCCACCTTACGGATTAATCAGTTTTTCCATCTCGTAAATAAGCTCGTAATTCGATTCGGTCCACACCATGGAGGCGCCGGTGTTGTCGACCTGTTTGGGGTACAGCTTCTCGTTGAAGCGAGGCACCCAATGGCCCAGCGAGGCATGGATGTTGACCACGCCAGTTTGGTTGAGGATGTCCATGACGTTGCCGAGGTTGACGCCGCCACCGGGCATGATCTTGATCTTATCGCCATAGCGCAGTTGCATCTCGGCGATCATCGGGATGCCCTCCTCGGCAGTGGGTTTTCCTCCTGAGGTCAGCACCTTGTCGAAGCCCAACTCGATGATCTTCTCCATAGCGTCAAAAGGCTTCACGCAAGCGTCGATGGCACGATGGAAGGTGAACTTCAGGCCTTCGCCAGCCTCCATCAAGGCTTTGACCGCATCCACGTCGAGCATGCCCTCGTTGTTCAAAGCGCCGATGACGACCCCTTCAAAGCCGAGCTTCTTGCAGAGCATGATGTCGGTCTTCATCTGGTCGATTTCCTCCTCATCATAGATGTAGTTGCCTGGACGGGGCCGGATGAGTACCCGCATGGGGATGAAAGAGAGATCGATGGCTTTGGCCATCATCCCGAAAGACGGGGTGAGGCCGCCCACTTCGAGGGCTTCGCACAGTTCGACGCCTTGGGCGCAGCCGTCCATGGCGTTGCGCAAGGATTTGATGCCGTTGGCACAGACTTCAAGATGAATCATGATGGTAAGTATTTTTTTGCAAAGATAGAAAAAACAAAAAAACCGTATCTTTGCACCCGCAAAACGCTAAACATTTTTACTCTTTTGTCAAGTGACATCGAGGACCCCAAGGACGAGCGCGTGCTGACCGTCCTGAAAGGCTTCGCCTTTAAACCTGTCGAATAACTAAGATGATCTATCCGGAACGCTTCGAGCAGAAGATCGGCTTCACCCACGTCAGAGAGGCCGTCAAAGGGCACTGCATCAGTGCCATGGGACTGGAACGCGCCGAAGCGATGGACTTCAGCGATGATCGCGAGGCCATCGAACGGAGCCTGGACCAGACCATGGAGTTCGTTGAGTTGCTCCAAAACGGCGTGCCTTTCCCCGTGAGGGACTACCATGACCTGCGCGAAGCGTTCCAACGGATGAAGATCCCTGGCACCAGCATCACCTTGGAAGACCTGTTCGCCTTCAAACCCTCGCTGAATGCCTTGAGTTACATCCTCAAGTTCGGCCAGTCCGATGCAAAGGAAGACTACCCTGAACTCTGTGCGCTGACCGAAGGCATCATGGTGGATCAGATCGTGTTCACCGAGGCCAATCGTCTCGTCGACGACAAGGGCGAGATGCCAGACAACGCCTCGCCGGAGTTGCTGGAGATCCGACATGACATCCATCGCAAGTCAGGCGGCATCGAGCGGCGCATCCGTCAGATCATGACTGACGCCAAAGCCTCCGGATGGGTCGACCAGAAAGCGGAAGTCACCATCCGCGACGGACGCATGGTCATCCCCGTCAAGGCCAGCGACAAACGTGCCCTGAAGGGATTCATCCACGATGAGTCGGCCACGGGACAGACTGTCTACATTGAGCCTGCCGAGATCGTGGAGACCTCCAACGAGATCAAGGAACTGGAATACGCCGAACGACGCGAGATCCAGCGCATCCTGATGCAGTTCACCGACCGCGTCCGACCCTCGCTTCCCGAGTTGCTCAAGGCCTGGGACCTGCTCGGACAGCTGGACTTCATCCGCGCCAAGGCCTTGCTCTGCCAGACCATCGGCGGCGTGAAGCCCGTTATCCAGGAGAAGTCCCATTTCAACTGGATCCAGGCACGGCATCCCCTCCTGGAGCAGAAGCTGAAGAGCCAGGGCAAGACCATCGTCCCACTGGACCTCAAACTCGATGAGGAGAACCGCATCCTGGTCATCTCCGGCCCCAACGCCGGTGGCAAGTCCGTGTGCCTCAAGACCACGGGACTCATCCAGTACATGCTGCAATGCGGCCTCTGCGTCCCCATGCACGTAGACTCCGAATGCGGCCTCTTCGGCAGCCTATTCATCGACATCGGCGACGAGCAGTCCCTCCTCGATGACCTCTCCACCTACAGCTCCCATCTGCTTAACATGAAAGTGCTGCTGGAGCATGCCGACGAGCATTCCCTCTTCCTCATCGACGAGTTCGGCACCGGCACCGAGCCACAACTTGGAGGCGCTATCGCCGAGGCGATCCTGCTGGAACTCAACAAGAAGAAGACCTTCGGTATCGTCACCACGCACTACGCCAACCTGAAGCTTCTGGCCGACAACCATGAAGGCATCATCAACGGCGCCATGCTCTTCGACACCAAGTTCATGCAGCCGATGTATATCATGGTGACCGGCAAGCCAGGTAGTTCCTTCGCCTTCGAGATCGCCCGTAAGATCGGCTTCCCGAAACGCATCCTTGACGACGCAGCCCACATCACCGGCGACCAGCATCTGAAGTTCGAGCAACAATTGCAACAGTTGGAGGTGGACAAGAAAGCCATCAAGAAGAAAGAACGCGAGTTGCAGATCGCCGACACCCTGCTCAGCGAGGTCGTCACGAAATACAAGAACCTGCTTGGCGAGTTGGAGGGCAAGAAGAAACAATACCTCCGCGATGCCGCCAACGAGGCGCAGGAGTTGATCGACAAAGCCAACAGCCAGATCGAGCGGACCATCAAGGAGATCAAGGAGGCCCAGGCGGAGAAGGAACGCACGAAGGAAATCCGCCACGAACTGAAGAAGACCAAGGAGGAGATCGCCGCCACCGCCAAGAAAGTCACCGAGCCTAAGCCTGAGAAGCCGGAGGGCGAGGTCGTCCTGAAGGTCGGCGACACCGTGTGCATCGACGAGATGGAGATCGTGGGCGAGGTTCTCAGCATCACCGACACCGACGCCACCATCCTCTTCGACACCGTCAAGCTCCGCACCTCGCCGGACAAGTTACGCAAGGTCAGCCGCGCCGAAGGCCGCAAGGCCATCCGCAAATGGCAGTCGGGATTGGCTGACGAGTTGAGCGAGAAGGCAGAGCACTTCGACCTCACCTTGGACGTCCGAGGGAAACGCGCAGAAGAAGCCCTGGATGCTGTGGCGAAGTACCTCGACGAGGCCAAGCTGCTCAGCATCAAGGAAGTGAGCATCCTTCACGGGAAAGGGAACGGCATCCTCCGCAAGTTGATCCGGGAATACCTCAGCCACGACCACGAGGTGGCCCATTACGCCGACGCCTCCCTTGAGACCGGAGGCTCGGGCATCACACGGATCCAAATGAGATAAAGAAAGGCGACCATTGCTGGCCGCCTTTTTCATTTAGATTGGGATCCTCTTATTTCTTCTTGAAGAGAGAAAGGATGAGGAGGAGCAGGACGGCGCCGCAGGTGCCGACGAGCAACTGGCCCCAGAACGTGCTACTGGCGGTAAGGCCGAGGAGGCTGAAGACCCAGCTTCCGAGGACGCCACCGACGAGGCCGACCAGAATGCAGACGATAAGGCTCATGCCTTTTTTCATAATCATACCGGCGAGAAGACCGGCGAGTGCTCCGATGAGCAATGATACCAAGATTCCCATAGTCTTAATTTGTTGATTAGAGTTGTATTTATTAGTTTGAAGTTTGAAGTTCGCAACTTGATCTTTGGGTTTACCCCGTTAGGGTTACAGCTCGGTGGCGGGCGGGGGAATTCATAACCCCTTGGTTTTTAAATAATGTTCCAATTCCTTATTCTGATTCTCAATATAATCCAAAATCTCCTCTCTCCCCTGTTTGGTCTCTGACGAGGTGACGAAGGTCGGCGGCAGCTCCTCCCATTCTTCCAGGAGGCGTTTCTTATAGGCTTCGACGTTGGCGGCCACCTCCGTTTTACTCAATTTGTCCGCCTTGGTGAACACGATGCAAAACGGGATCTGGTTCTCTCCCAGCCATTCCATGAACCCGATGTCGCTGTTCTGCGGCTCAATACGGGAGTCGATGAGGACGAAGGTGCAGATCAGGTTCTTCCGGCGGGAGATGTAGTTGGCCAGCATGACCCTCCATTCCTCGCGCGCCTTCTTCGAGCGCTGGGCGTAGCCGTAGCCTGGCAGGTCCACAAGATACCATTGGTCGTTGACCACAAAATGGTTGATGGCGATGGTCTTCCCTGGCGTGGACGAGGTCTTGGCGAGGCCTTTGCGTTGCACCAAAGTGTTGATCAGCGAGGATTTCCCCACATTGGAACGTCCGATGAAGGCATATTCCGGCATGTTGTCCTTAGGCAACTTGTCGAATCGGCTGTTGCTGCAGAGAAAACGGGCGTCTTTGATAATCATTTCAACTCAGGGTTAGGTTTTTCATCATACAAAGGTAAGAAAACCTTTCACACCACCCCCTAAAAAATCGCATTTTTCTCAACATTTTGTGCTTTTTGTTCATAAAAAGAGTACTAATTAACAACTTATCTTATTGATAATCAGATATATTAACACTTATCAACCAACCTGTTGATAAAGTTGTTGATAAAAAATCGGCAGAAAAATCGCAAAAAAGTGGGGCAAAGTGGGGAAATATGGGGTAAAATGCATTACTTTTGTGTTCGAAAAAATGGAAAGAGATGAGTAACCCTACTGGAACATTTACATGCAAGCTCGATTCGAAGGGGCGTTTGATGCTGCCGGCGGATTTCAGGGAGCAGCTGGGTAGCCAAGCCGAGGAAGACTTCATCCTCAGGCCCGGCCTCCACGGCACCTACCTGGAGCTCTACACCATCAGCGACTGGAACCGTCGTAGGGATATCCTGATGCAGGTGAACACCTTCGACCGCAGAAAGCTGGACATCATGCGTAAATACCTCGACGGCGTCAAACGCGTCAAACTCGACGCCAGCGGACGTCTCCAGATCCCCAAGGAGCTGCTGGAGAGAAGCGAACTCGCCAAGGACGTCGTCATCGATTCGATGTTCACCAACATGGAAATCTGGGATAAGGCCAAATACGAGGAGCGTGTCAACGCCATCGATACCGAGGCCCTGGCACAGGGGGTTGAGGAGCTCTTTTCTAACCTACCGTTACCGAGCTATAACCCCTAAAGGGGTATTTTTTAACTACAAACTCTACATTTCAAACTCCAAACCAATCATGTATCACGTGCCGGTGCTGTTGAACGAATGTATGGAAGGGCTGAACATCCACCCGGAGGGCGCCTACGCTGACGTCACCTTTGGGGGCGGAGGGCACTCCCGCGCCATCATGGAGAGGCTGAGCACTGGACATCTCTACGCTTTTGACCAGGACGAGGACGCCGCCAAGAACGTCATCGACGACGAGCGGTTCACCTTCATCCCCCAAAACTTCAGCTATTTCAAGAACTTCATCCAACTGTACCACCAAGGCAAGATCGACGGTGTCATCGCCGACCTCGGCGTCTCCTCGCATCAGTTCGACACCCCGGAAAAAGGCTTCTCCACCCGTTTCGAGGGTCACCTCGACATGCGGATGAGCCAGTCCAACCCCGTGGACGCCGCCGCCGTCGTCAACACCTATGAGGAATCGGAACTGAGCCGCATCCTTAGCCTCTATGGCGAACTGCCCAACGCTCACCTCATCGCCGCCGACATCGTCAGGGCAAGGGAATACGAACCCATTGAGACCACCACCCAACTCAAGGAGGCCATCCAGGCACGGCTCCCCAGAGGCAAGGAGAACAAGACCCTCGCCCAGGTCTTCCAGGCCCTCCGCATCGAGGTCAACCACGAGATGGACGCCCTCAACAGCTTCCTCTCCCAATGCGCCGACGTGCTCAAACCCGGAGGACGGCTGGTGGTGCTGTCGTATCACTCGCTGGAAGATCGGCTGGTGAAGAACTACATCAAGACCGGAAACGCCGAGGGCAACGAAGAGAAAGACTTCTTCGGGAACCCCTTGACACCTTATAAAATAATCAACCGGAAGCCCATCGTGCCTTCCGAAGAAGAGATCGAACGCAACAGCCGCGCACGAAGCGCCAAGCTGAGAGTGGCGGAAAGGAAATAACTATGAAGACAGAGACCAAGAAAAGCACCTCCAAAGGCAGCCGCACCGTGATGAAGATCCTGGGCGGCAGCTTCCTCACCAGGGACGACTTCTCGAAGCTGTTCCCCTTCCTGGTCTATCTCACCGTGCTACTGATGCTCATCATCACCAACGCCTATGTCGCAGAGAGCACCAGCCGCGCCATCAAGAAGAACACCATCGCCCTCCGTGACCTGCGCGTGGAATACATCTATGTGAAATCCGCGTTCACCAAGGAATCGACGCAAACCATCATGATTGATAAACTCAAAGACAGAAACATCAAAGAATCACTGGAGACCCGTGTCGTCAAGGCACAAGCCAAAGAATAACCCAACAAAGAAACACCACCATGTCGCGTGACCCGAAAACGAGTAGTATGATGAGGACCTTCCTGGTCTATTTCGCCGTCTTGGCTGTGGGCATTGTCATCATCGCCAAGGCCGTGATGGTCCAGACCAAGGAAGGCGACGAGCTCCGTCAGCTGGCGGACCAGGTCGAGACCCGTTTCGACACGCTGCAAGCCTCCAGAGGCGACATCCTCTCGGACAACGGCAGCCTACTGGCCACCGACGTCCCGATCTTCGAGGTGGGCATCGACCCCTCCATCATCGACGACAGCGTGTTCAACGCCGAGATCGACCAACTGAGCCAACAACTGGCCACGTTGTTCCCGAAACGCTCCGCGGAACGATGGAAGAAAGGCCTCGTCGAAGCCAAAGCCAACGGCAAACGCTACTTCCTCGTCGACCTCAACGTCACCCTGGGACAATACCGTGAGATGGAGACCTTCGCCATCCTCAACAGAGGCAACCTCAAAGGAGGCCTCACCAAGTCACAGCCCAAGTTCAAGCGCATCCACCCCTACGGTTCCCTCGCCGTGAGGACCATCGGCTACGTCAACGACAGCCTCCTCGTGGGCCTCGAAAGCGCCTGCGACTCCATCCTCAGGGGCAAGGACGGCCATCACAAGCAACGCCACCTGCACCACGGCGTGTGGATCCCCATCGAAGACGACAACAACATCGAGGCCGTCAACGGGAATGACATCGTCTCGACCCTCGACATCGGCATCCAGGACATCGCCGAGCGCGCCCTTCGCAACGCCCTTGTGGACAACGTCGCCGAGCAAGGCTGCGCCATCGTCATGGAAGTGGCCACCGGCGAGGTGAAAGCCATCACCAACCTGCAACGCAACAAGGAGACCAACCGCTGCCAGGAGCTGTACAACTTCGCCCTCGGTAACGGCATCGAGCCTGGATCGACCTTCAAACTAGCCTCCATGCTGGTCCTCCTCGAGAACTTCCCCGACCTGAACATCAACTCCCACATCAATATTGGCTCCGGACCGCTGGTGTTCTCCAAGAAGAAGATGTTCGACGACCACACCATCCATGCTGACGGAAGGGTCACTATCCGCGAGGTGTTCGAGCAGTCGTCCAACAAAGGCACCGCCAAACTCATCACCGACTACTTCGGTGCCCATCCTGAACGGTATGTCAACGGTCTGTACAACCTCGGCCTCAATGTCCCCCTCGGCACCGGCATCGCCGGCGAGGCCAAGCCGTACATCAAGCATCCCATCCTTGACAAGGCCCATTGGTCGAAGACCTCCCTCCCCTGGATGTCGATCGGCTACGAGTTGAGGCTGCCCCCCTTGCAGATCCTCACCCTCTATAACGCCGTCGCAAACGAAGGCAAGATGATGAAGCCCATGTTCGTCAAGGAGATCCGCAAGGATGGCGTCACCCTGGAGACCATCGAGCCGGTAGTGCTCAAGGAACACATCGCCTCACCCAAGAACATCGACTCCATCCAGAGCATGATGCAGGGTGTCGTCGAACGCGGCACCGCCAAGATGCTGCGCGGCACTGAATACGGCATCGCCGGAAAGACCGGCACCGCACAGCTGTACAACGTGCAGAAGAAAGCCTACAAGTGGGTCAACGCCGACGGACGCATCGAACGCGACTACAACGTGACCTTCGTGGGTTACTTCCCCGCCGAGAAGCCCGTGTACTCCTGCATCGTCGTCATCAGCAAGGCCAAGGGACGCTTCTACTCCGCCGGCAAGGTGGCCGCCCCGGCCTTCAAGGAGATCGCCGACCGCGTCTACGCCACCAAGATCAAAGGCATGATGGAGGCCGATTCCGCAATGGGAAAGGCCCAGGACAGCACCATCCGTCACGCCGCTGAGACCCTGAACCAACTCGCCAGCCTCGGCGCCGACTATGCCGACTGCTCCACGGGCAGCGAATGGGTCCACACCCACTACTCCGAAACCGAACATAAATATATCGTGGACGCTGCGACCTTCGACTCCATCTCCGTCCCCAACGTCAAGAACATGAACGTCACCGACGCCGTCTATCTCCTGGAGAACATGGGATGGAACATTGCCTTTGAAGGAAGCGGCAAAGTCGTCCAGCAATCCGTAAGACCCGGCGACACACTTCGTCCCGGAGGCCTGATCACACTAACCTTAGGAAAATGATGAAACTCAAAGAAATATTAGTCAACTGCAACCTGCTCGAGATCCACGGCGAGAAAGACCTGGACATCGACAACCTGTCCTTCGACTCCCGCCAGGTGGCTCCCGGGACACTGTTCTTCGCCATCAAAGGCACCCAGGTCGACGGCCACGCCTACATCGACGCCGCAGCGGAGAAAGGCGTCAGCGCCATCGTCTGCGAGAAGATGCCCAAGACCCTGAAGGAAGGCGTCACCTACATCAAGGTCGACAACAGCGCCCATGTGCTCGGCGTAGGAGCCTCCAACTTCTTCGGCAACCCATCGAAGTTGCTGAAACTCACCGGCGTCACCGGCACCAACGGAAAGACCACCATCGCGACCTTGCTCTACCGTCTCTTCACCGACGCCGGCTATGCCTGCGGATTGCTCTCCACCATCGAGAACATCATCGACCACGAAGTCATCCCCTCTACCCATACCACCCCCGACCCCATCGAGTTGAACGCCCTCCTGAGGCAGATGGTCGACCATCACTGCGAGTACGCCTTCATGGAAGTCAGTTCCCATGCCATCGACCAGGAACGCATCGCCGGCCTGCACTTCGCGGGAGGCATCTTCACCAACCTGACCCACGACCATCTCGACTATCACAAGACCATGGCGAACTACCGCAACGCCAAGAAGAAATTCTTCGACGACCTGCCTGACAGCGCCTTCGCCTTGACCAACCTCGACGACAAGAACGGCAGCGTGATGCTCCAGAACACCAAGGCGAAGAAGATGAGTTACGCCCTCAAGCACGACGCGAACTTCAAGGGTGTCGTCCTCGAGAGCCACTTCGACGGCATGTTGATGAAAGTCAACGACACCGAGATGTTCACCCAACTCGTCGGAGGGTTCAACGCCAGCAACATCCTGGCCATCTACGGCGCCGCCGTATGTCTGGGATTCGACCCGGCAGAGTTGCTTGTGGAGATCAGCAAACTGAAAGGCGCCAACGGTCGTTTCGACATGGTGCATAGCGACACCGGCATCGTGGGCATCGTCGACTACGCCCACACCCCCGACGCCCTGGAGAACGTACTGAAGACCATCAACGAGGTGAGGAAACACCACGAGACCCTCATCACCGTCGTCGGATGCGGAGGCAACCGCGACACCACCAAACGCCCCGAGATGGCCGCCGTCGCCGCCAAACTCAGCGACCGCGTCATCCTCACCAGCGACAACCCACGCGACGAGGACCCCGATGAGATCATCCGCCAGATGAACGAAGGCATCCTGCCCGAAGAACGTTCCAAGGTGCTCTCCATCACCAACCGACGCGAAGCCATCCGGACCGCCGTAGCCCTCGCCAAGAAAGACGACATCATCCTGCTCGCTGGCAAAGGCCACGAGAACTACCAGATCATCAAAGGCGTGAAATCGCATTTCGACGACAAAGAAGAATTGACCAACGCATTAAAGGAGAAATAATCCATGTTATATTACCTCTTTTCTTATCTTGAAAGCATCAACTTCCCGGGCGCGAGAGTGTTCACCTACGTCAGTTTCCGTGCCGTGACCGCCGCCATCATCGCCCTGATCGTGTCCGTGTGGTTCGGCAAACGCTTCATCGACAGGATGAAACGCAACCATATCGAAGAGACCCAACGCGACGAGAAGCTTGATCCGTTCAACGTCGAGAAGAAAGGAGTCCCCACCATGGGAGGCATCATCATCATCGCCGCCACCCTCATCCCCTGCCTCCTCGTCAGTAAGCTCCACAGCGTCTACATGATCCTGATGATCATCGCCACCCTGATCCTAGGCGCCATCGGATTCGCCGACGACTACATCAAGACCTTCAAGAAAAACAAGGAAGGCATCAACGGCTGGGTGAAGATCGGCGGACAAGTGATGCTGGGACTCATCGTGGGTTTGACCCTGCGTTTCAGTCCCGCCGTCCAGATGAACGAGGACGTGAAGCTCAAGATCGAGGACAACAAGGAGATCGTCGTGAAGAGCCCCGACGTGAAGTCGACCCAGACCACCATCCCCTTCCTGAAGAACCACAACCTCAACTACGCCCACCTCTTCCGCTGGGCCGGTGACAAATGGATGTACATCCTCGGATGGGTGTTCTTCGTCATCGTCACCGTGTTTGCTGTCGCCGCCGTGTCGAACGGTTCGAACCTCAACGACGGCATGGACGGGATGTCGGCGGGCAACACCGCCATCATGGCCGTGACCATCGGTATCCTGGCTTACATCTCGAGTAATGCCAGGACCGCAGGCTATTTCGACCTGATGTTCATCCCCGGCAGCGAGGAAGTCATGGTGTTCCTGAGCGCCTTCGTGGGAGCCTTGCTGGGTTATCTCTGGTACAACTCCTTCCCGGCGCAGGTCTTCATGGGCGACACGGGAAGCCTGACCATCGGAGGCATCCTTGCTGTCGCGGCCGTCATCATCCACAAGGAGCTGCTGCTGCCCATCATCTGCGGCGTGTTCCTCTTCGAGAGCGTCTCCGTCATCCTGCAACGATGGTACTACAAGACCGGCAAGAAGAAAGGCGTCCACCGTCGTCTTTGGAAGCGCACCCCCGTACACGACCACTACAGGACCTCGCTGAGTTTCATCGAGAAAGTCGACCCCGGCTGCACCGTCAAATACAAAGGGCAGCACGACCTGCATCATGAGGCGAAAATCACCATGCGTTTCTGGATCGTAAGCATCCTTTTGGCTGCCTTTACCTTCCTCACGCTGAAGATCAGATAATAAACAACTAACGAGATATGAGATACTTATTTGAAAAAACAGACCAACCGGCGAAGAAAAGACAGGAGAGCATGGCCTCGAGCATCAGCTCCAAGATCCTGGAGATCCGAAAGGAGAGCATCAAAAGGAGCATGGGCGACCTGCAGACCATGAGACACCGTCAGCATTACGTCAACACCGTCAATGGCGCGATGTACTACGACGATAGCCAGGCCGAGACCGTCAACGCTACTTGGTTCACCTTCGAGAACATCATCAACCCAGTGGTGTGGATCGTCGGTGGCTCCATGCACAACAACTACAGCGAGCTCATCGACACGGCCAAGAAGAACGTCAAGACCATCATCAGCCTTGGTAGGGAGCAAGAGAACATCGAGATGACCTTCCGTGGGGTGGTGGACGAGATCTACGAAGCCAACAGCATCGGAGAGGCCGTGGCCAAAGCCGCCGAAGTCGCCCAAGAGAACGACATCGTCCTGTTCTCCCCCGCATGCAGGGACCAGGAGATGGACTATTCCAAGAGAGGCGAAACCTTTGCCGAGGAAGTCAACAGAATAAAGAACGCCAATTGAAACAACCGTGAACAGAGCCAAAAGGATATTACAAGGCGACAAAGTCATCTGGGTGGGGGCCCTCCTGCTGGGAGTCATCTCGCTGCTGGCCGTCTATAGCGCCACCAGTTCGGAGGCGCATGTCAAAGTCGGCGCCTACAACGAGATGGTCCTGATGAAACACGCGGCCACCTTGCTCGGAGGCTTCGTCATGATGTTCATCGCCTCGAGGATCGACTACCGCCACTACTCCCGCGGCATCGAACTGGTGCTGCTGTTCTGTTTCATCCTTCTGGTGTTCACCTATTTCTTCGGAAGCCGCATCAACGGTGCCTCGAGAAGCATCATGGGATTCCAGACCAGCGAGTTGGCCAAGATCGTACTGATCACCTACGTCGCGAAATACATCGTCATCTGGAACGGGAAGGACTACAAGTTCAAGAACCTCATCGTTCCCATCGTGCTGCCCATCTTCCTGATCGTGGCGCCCATCTTCCCCGAGAACCTCTCGACGGCGGCGATGCTCTTCGTCGTTTGTATGGTGATGCTCTTCATCGGGCAGATCAAGTTCGGGCATATCATGGCCATCGTCGGCATCGCCGTGCTGGGCATGGGCTTGTACATCCTGACCGACGACATGGTAGCGAGCATCAAGCAGAACCGCTATGAGAAGGTGGTGGCCGCGGCAGCGCAACATCCCGAAGACGCCAAACTACAGGAACGCGCCCAGAAGAAGCCGAGGGTCAGCCGTGTGAAGACCTGGATCGGCCGTGTCGAGGCCACCAAACTGGAGAAAGAGGCCCGCAAGGTAGCCGGAACGGAAAACGAGAAGACCCCGCTGGAAATCAACGACCGCAACGCCCAAAAGACCTACGCCAAGATCGCCGTGGCGAAAGGCGGACTCTTCGGCAAGGGCTCCGGAAAGAGTACCCAACGCAACTTCCTGCCCCAGCCGTTCTCCGACTGCATCTACGCCATAATCATCGAGGAATACGGCCTGATCGGAGGCATCTTCGTGTTGCTGCTCTATATCATATTACTCACCCGAGCGACCAAGGTCGTCAAGAAACGGCCGCTCAGTTTCGGGGCCATGCTCGCCTTCGGTATCGCCTTCATCATCATCATGCAGGCGATGATCAACATGGGCGTGTCCACGGGACTGATGCCGGTGACCGGACAGCAGCTGCCCTTCATCAGCAAAGGTGGATCGTCAATGCTCATGACCGGCTTCGCTATCGGCATGATCATCAGCGTGACCAGGAACATGGAGAAGAACGAGGAAGCCATCCTGATGGCGCAAGAAGAAGAGGAAGAAGAGAAACAAATCACCGAGGGGAACATCCCCGAGACAATATAAAAAAGAAACTATGATGAAATTCGTAATCAGCGGAGGAGGAACAGGAGGCCATATCTTTCCGGCCATTGCCATAGCGGACGCCCTGAAGCGCAGGATACCCGACGCGGAGATCTTGTTCATCGGCGCCGAAGGCAGGATGGAGATGGACCGCGTTCCAAAAGCCGGCTATAAGATCGAAGGCCTCTGGATCAGTGGATTCACGAAAGACCTCAGCGTGGTCAGCCTGCCTTTCAAGATCATCAGCAGCCTGAGGAAGGCCAAGAAACTGCTGAAGGAGTTCCAGCCCGATGTCGTCATCGGCGTCGGAGGCTTTGCCAGCGGGCCCACCCTGAAAGCCGCCAACTGGCTCGGCATCCCCACCGTCATCCAGGAGCAGAACTCCTACCCAGGGAAGACGAACCGCAACGTCGGGCAGAAAGCCAAGGCCATCTGCGTCGCCTATAACGGACTCGACCGCTGGTTCCCGACCATGAAGCTCCACTTCACCGGCAACCCGCTGAGAGGCAACATCAACGCCCATCAGGACCGCACCGAGGCAGCGAAATACTTCGGTGTCGACCCGAACCGTCCCGTTGTCCTCCTCGTCGGCGGCAGCCAAGGTGCCCTCGGCATCAACAAAGGCATCTCCGCCCAGATCGAGAAGTTCAAGGACAGCGAGATGCAACTCATCTGGCAGACCGGCAAGTTCTACTACGACGAGGCCGTCAAGGAAGTCAAGGAGAACCACCTGGAGGAGAACGTCAAGCCCACGGTCTTCATCGAACGCATGGACTACGCCTACTCCGTCGCTGACGTGGTCATCTCCAGAGCCGGCGCCATCTCCATCTCGGAACTCGCCCTGGTGCAGAAACCTGTCATCTTCGTCCCCCTGCCCACCGCAGCGGAGGACCACCAAACCAAGAACGCCATGCAGCTGGTCGACGCCGGCGCCGCGGTGATGGTCAAGAACGACGAGACCGAACTGGTGCTCATCCCCAAGCTGCAGGAGCTCCTCAGAGACAAGGCAAGACAAGAGGAGATGAAAGCCAACATCGCCCAGTTTGCGCGGCCCAATGCGGCAGAGGATATCGTAGACGTCATCTTAAAAGCAACAGAAAAATAAACCTATGAAAAAGGAAGGGATCAAACGGCTGTATTTCTTAGGCATCGGCGGCATCGGCATGAGCGCCTTGGCGAGATACTACCACCATCAGGGCATGGTGGTGTCCGGCTATGACCGTACCCCTTCCCCATTGACGAAACAGTTGGAGATTGAGGGCATGGCAATCCATTATGAAGATAATCCAATGTCATTGCCTGCCCTCATCGACGAGGTCATCTACACGCCGGCCATCCCCAACGACTTGCAGGAGTTGGCGGAGCTTCGCCGTCGCGGCATCCCGATCAAGAAACGCTCGGAGGCCCTGGGTGACATCACCAAGAGCCATTACACCATCGCCGTCGCCGGCACCCACGGCAAGACCACGACGACCGCCATGGTGGCCCATATCCTCAAGGAGAACGGCATCGACATGACCGCCTTCATCGGAGGCATCGCCAAGAACTTCAACAGCAACCTGCATATCGGAGAGACCCAGGAGGCGGTGACCGTCGCCGAAGCCGACGAGTACGACCGTTCCTTCCTGCACCTCTCCCCTGACATCAGCATCATCAACTCCATCGACGCCGACCATCTCGACATCTATGGCGACAAGCAGCATGTCGTGGAAGGCTTCAACGCCTTCGCTGGGCTGACCCATCGCCAGGTCATCGTCAAGGAGGATCTCCCCATCGAGACCGAGGAGGCCGTCCTCCTGCGCTTCGGTTTCGCCAAAGGGAACGACTTCCAGGCGACGAACGTCCAACAGCAGGACGGAGAAACCGATTTCGACATCGAATACCTCGACGAGGTCACCCACGTTCATCTGGTCATGGCCGGGACCCACAACGTCCTGAACGCCACGGCAGCCTTCGCCGCCGCTTATGAACTGGGTCTCGACGGTGAGGACATCGCCCAAGCCCTGTCCACCTTCCTCGGCGTCAAACGGCGTTTCGATGTCAGAGTGAAAAACCCGCGCCACGTCTACATCGACGACTATGCGCATCATCCTGAAGAAATAAAATCTTGTCTGTCGGCCATCAAAGCGTCATTCCCATCCAAACGGCTGACGCTGGTCTTCCAACCGCATCTCTTCACTCGTACACGCGACTTCATGGACGACTTTGCCAACACCCTGGCAATGGCCGACGACCTGATTTTACTCGACATCTATCCTGCAAGAGAGAAACCCATCCAAGGCATCAGTTCCCAGACCCTGCTGGACAAGATCGCCTTGACAACCAAACGCCTGTGCTCCAAGGAGCAGTTGATCCAGGTCCTCGACGAAAGCAAGCCAGAACTTGTGGTCACCATGGGAGCCGGCGATATTGACCGATTTGTTGAACCCATTGAAACGATGATCAAGCAATGGTAAAGAAGATATTAAGCATAGCGGCATGGATCATCACGGGAGCGGCGCTCATCGTGCTCTTCGTCTTTGCCTATCGGGGTTACGTCAAGGCTCCGCTGCAAGGCGTGACGTTCAACTTGGAACGTGAGGGCAACAAAGGCTTCGTCGAGAAAGACACCACCATCGCTGCCGTGGAGGCCCTTTGCAAGATCAGCCAGCACAACGCCATCGGCAACGTCGACATGCTCAAGGTCCAGAAGCTGCTCGCCAGCAACCCCTGGATCGAAAGCGCCAGCGCCTACATCGGCCTCAACGACACCTTGGTCATCCAGGCGAAGGAATACAAGCCCATCCTGCGCATCTTTGACCAGGGCCGCCACTCCGTCTATGTCACCGCAGAAGGCGTCATCATTCCGTCGAGTCCAAAATACACGCCTCGTCTGATCATCGCCAGCGGCCATTACACCTTGCCCGAAGGTGTCGATGAGACCCTGGCCATCGCCAAAGCCATTCAAAAGGACGAGTACCTCACGGGCAGCATCGGACAAATCTACAGAAACAGCAACAAGCAATATGAGATCATGGTCAACAGCCTACCGGGAAGAGTCATCGTTGGCGACACCACCGCCATCGACAACAAGTTAAGCCGGCTGCATACCCTGTTAGAGAAATACAACGGGACCGAAGAGCTGATGTGCTACAAGACCATGGATTTAAGATACAAGAATCAAATCGTGTGTACAAAATAATAAAACTATGAGTGAAGGAAAAATCATCGTCGGATTAGACATCGGCACCACAAAGATCGCTTGCATCGTAGGCAGGAAGGGTGCCAAAGGAAAGATTGAGATCCTGGGATACGGCAAAGCACCGTCGACAGGAGTCAGTCGAGGCATCGTGACGAACATCGACGAGACCGTCAATGCCATCAGAACCGCCGTGGACGAGGCCTCGGCCCAGTCCAATGTCGATATCAAGTCAGTGAACGTCGGCATCGCCGGACAACACATCAAGAGCTTGCAACATAGAGGTGTCCTCATGCGCGACAACCGCGACGTGGAGATCACCGATGAGGAACTGGAGAAGCTGCGCCTCGACACGTTCAAGATCAACATGACGCCAGGAGAAGAAATCATCGACGTTATCCCCCAGGAGTATTTCGTGGACGGAGAACTCGGCACCACGCCGAAAGGAATGTTGGGCAGCAAGTTGGAAGCCAACTTCCACGTCATCATCGGGCAGAAGGCTGCCGCCATGAACATTGTGAAGTGCATCCAAAGGGCAGGCCTGGAGATGGACCGTATGATCCTCGAGCCTATCGCCTCCGCGGAAGCCGTCCTTGACGAGGAAGAGAAGGAAGCCGGTGTCGCCCTGGTCGACATCGGCGGCGGCACCACCGACATCGCCATCTTCCACGACAACAAGATCTACCACTCCGCCGTCATTCCCTTCGGAGGCAACGTCATCACCGAAGACATCAGCAAGGGATGCTCCATCATCCGCCGTTACGCCGAAGACGTCAAAGTCAAGTTTGGATCGGCCGTGGCAAGCGAGAACAGGGACGACGAGGTGGTGTCCATCCCCGGCATCAGAGGAAGAGCGCCAAAAGAGATCTCTTTCAAGAACCTGGCAGGCATCATCCAGGCGAGGATGGAGGAGATTTTCGACCTCACCAACTACGAGATCCAGAAAGTCAACTCACAGCATCAACTCATCGCGGGCATCGTGCTCACCGGCGGCGGCGCCATGCTGAAGCACATCCAGCAACTCGCCTCGTTCAAGACCGGACTGGATGTCAGGATCGGCTACCCCAACGAGCACCTGACCGAAGAGACCGACAAGGCGCTGGCCAGCCCCATGTATGCCACCGGTATCGGCCTGGTCATTGAAGGCATCTCTCGTACGGAACACGCTGATCGCATGGAACGCCTCAAAGGAAAGGAAGCCATCAAGGTCATCCCCAAGGAGGAAGAACCTATCGAAGACACAGAGGCCCTGGAAACGGAAGATGAAAACATCCACAGCCGCAGAAGGAAGCCGAAGAAAGAGAAGACCCATAAGGAATGGAACCTGACCCAGATCATCACCAAGTTCTTCTCAGCGGATGAAATCAACGAATAATCAATTAAACAATATAACAACTATGGAAAACTATAACGACAACGATATGTTCAAGCCTCTCTGCGAGAAACCGTCCAACTACATCAAGGTGATCGGCGTAGGAGGCGGTGGCGGCAACGCCGTCAACCACATGCTTGAGGAAGGCATCCAGGGTGTGGATTTCGTCCTCTGCAACACCGACTACCAAGCCCTCACCAGGAGCATGGTCCCCTTGAAGATCCACCTCGGCAAACGCGAACTCGGCGCCGGCAACGACCCCAACGTAGGACGTGAGGCCGCCCTCAGCAGCGAAGAAGAGATCAACAAGGTCCTCGACGAGCACACCAAGATGGTGTTCGTCACCGCCGGTATGGGTGGTGGCACCGGCACTGGCGCCGCTCCCGTCGTGGCACGTCTCGCCAAGGAGAAGGACATCCTCACCGTGGGCATCGTCACCATCCCCTTCGAATGCGAAGGCCGCCGACGCAAGCAACAGGCCCAGGCCGGCATCGAGGAACTCAAGAAAAACGTCGACACCCTCATCATCATCAGCAGCGACAAGTTACGCGACTCCTACGGCAACATGAAACTCACCGAGGCCTTCAAGAAAGCCGATGACGTGCTAACCACCGCCGCCAAAGGCATCGCCGAGATCATCACCGTCACCGGCTATGTCAACGTCGACTTCGAGGATGTCAAGACCGTCATGAAGGACAGCGGACGTGCCATCATGGGCACCGGACGCGCCAAAGGCGAGAACCGCGCCGAGGAAGCCATCAAGATGGCCATCAACTCCCCGCTCCTCAACGACTCCAACATCGAAGGCGCCAAGAACGTCCTGCTCTACATCAC
>JAEEGL013758495.1_pt1 | contig 41136 bp, 97 predicted proteins | sample 9134231 | NCBI WGS metagenome assembly JAEEGL01 (sample SAMN16246548, study PRJNA631951) | gut metagenome | biome: gut microbiome; feature: rumen; material: fiber-attached | host: Bos | place: Iran: Karaj | collected 2018-10
CATCATCAATATCTTCGTTCTCGTCACGATAGTCTTCGAGGGTCTTGCCATCGAGTGTGCAAATGACCTTATCGTCCTCTGTGACTTCCAAACCACCAAGGGTCTCTCTTACGATGTAACCCAACTCTGTTTCGTATGTACTCATAACTCTTTTGCTTTAACGATGTAAAGATACGAAATTAATTTGGATTGACCAAGAAAAATTTCACTTTTTTTTCAGAAAAGTTGGTGGGGATTATTTCACCCCACCTAACCTTTGTCTTACTCGGCAGCAGCCATTGCAGCAACCATTTCCTCGCTTGGGGTAGTCTCTTCTACCTTTTTGGCGATGCCAAGGGTCTCGACTGACATCTTAGCGTTCTTCACGTCAATCTTCGGATTGGATTCAGATGCAGCGAGTGCAGCCTTGAAATCCTTGGTCTTGGTGCTATACTTGTCGTAGAAGCGACACAGAGCATGAGCCACGTTGGGGTTCTTGAACAACTTCTCATTCTTGTGGTGCTTTGCGAAGAGGGTCAGCCATGAGAAAATGGTCTCAGCCTTTTTCTCGTTGATGTTGGTGTAGCCATCCTCGAAAACCTCCTTGCGGTGAGCGTTCTTACCTACTGCGAAATATACGAGGTAGGTGATGGGATAGTTGTTGTGAGCAGCCGAAAGCTCAACCAACTTCTTGCACACGTTGATGTGCTGTTCACGCAGTTCCTTGTGCTGTGGCAGCTTGAACCATACTGGCATATTATGCCCCTTGTTACCACTTGCGATAGTGCGAATACGTGACTCGATTGTTGTCTTCTTTGTTGTTGTCTCTTTTGCCATAGTTTTAATCTCCTATAAATTAATATTGTTAATAATGTTATTTCTTTTGTGATGTAAAGATACGAACTTTTTTTGAATTGACCAAATTTTATCTGGCTTTTTAACCCATTTTAACAATTAATGGTCGTATTCCCATATTTCGTTTGCTAATCTCTTCACTTCAGCGATTTTCATTTGGTCTGCCATGATGTCGAGCAGTCTGTTAAGACAAGCAGCGTCACCATACTTCTCAGCCCAATCTCTGATGTCTTGTATTGCTTCTTCCATAACCTTATGAGATATATTCAACCAGTGTTACGAAATCATCCTTAGTATAGACATTGGCAGCACTCTCACCCTCTTCAAACTCTGCATCGTTGTACCACTCTTCGACATCATAATTCTTGATTTTCTTGGTGTCACAATCAATATAGAGATTGAACTGATAGATACGTCCATCTATTGAGAAATGGCAGTAGTATTCCATCATGCCGTTATCTGTATCGAGATAGTCGAGGTAGTAACGATTGATAGTAATATCATATACATGACCCTCATATACTTCACCATTGGTATCAATGTCCTTAATGCTTAAAGTGCCCTTGATTCCAAATGGAGCAATCTCTTCACCTCTCTTATCAAAGTCACGATATAAGGTGCTCTCTACGGCTTCCTTTCTCATTACGTGACCGTAATAGCGAGTGTTGAATCTGCTTGTAGTGATTTTCTCCACTCTAATCTTAGCTTCAATCATAATTCATGTACCAAGTTGTTCTCCGTGAAATGCTTAATAGAATATTCGTCTGCTTCCTCGCCATAAGCGTTCTCAGCATCGATTTCATCATCAAAGAGGTCTGCTTCTGCTGCTTGGCAGAGTGCTTCTTCAATTGTGTCGGCTTCGCAGTGTACCATGATGGAATAACCACCGACACCAGCCACATTTAATAACCAATACTTTTTCATCTTTTAATCTCTTTAATTGTTTTCTGTGGTGCAAAGATACGAAATCTTTTTGAATTGGCAAAGGAAAAATGGATTTTTTTTTGTAATTGGCTGGTTTTTTAACACTTATTCACAAAAAATGGGCTGAGAATTACTTCTCAACCCACATGGAACAACTAATATAAAACAATAAAAAACTATGAACGTTAGTCTCCCCTACTAAGTATCTGTGATTCACGCTCACCACAAATCACATACTCTTTAATATCGGCTTCTTCTGCCTTATTACGAGCCTTATCCAATGCTTCGCCCTCGTCTTTGGCATCCACCTCAACCACAATGGAAGCATTGTAGTTACATTGTATCGTAAACTTACTCATTATGCAGCCTCCTTTGTTTTAGGTACAATCTCAACACCATCACGATAAAGGGTGTTGAATGTAATCAAACAATGGATAACACCAATCTCATCAACTGATTCAAGTTTCTTATCACTAATCTTATTGATGTAGGTTAAAATGGTATTTGCCATTTCCTCACTCTCTCTTACTGCTTTTAATTGCGGATAACTCATGTCATATCTGTGACCCTTGTAGTTTTCACAATACGCATAGCCATCATAAATCTCAAATGGTATCTGATTCTTAAAACCCTCGATAGAAAGTTTCTCAGTACCGATTTTCTTTCCGCATAGCTTTTCCCAAACTTTACTTTCGTTCTCTACCATTTTTACTATTAATTTATTAGTTTATTACTTTGGCAAAGATATACAAAAAAAACGTGACTACCAAAATAGCCACGTTAAAATTTCTTAATTATATCAACAACCTTGTAGTCTCGGAATACTGCAAACTCATTTTTACCCCACTCGCATGGTACAAAAGATATATGGTATATCTTTATATATGCCACCTCTTTGCCATCGCCATTGATGTCAGTTATGGTCTCTGTTGCCGTACAACTCTTATCAGAGTACCACTCCAATGAAAGTGCCGTGATTCCGCAACCACTTGGATAGGCATCAATGTAGAGTGAATCCTTAGTAAAGGTGTAAGTCACTTGGGTCATTCCATCGCCATCCTGCGTGTTGTATTCCTCTGTAAGATACTTACCCTCTAACTTATTACCTTTGGCATCACAAGCCGTTAGAGACAAAGCAAATGCCATTATAAGCAAACTAAATAACTTCTTCATATCTTTATAATTTCTAATTGTCCTACTACATTAATCTCGACACTCTTTTGGAAGCTATCTTTCAGAATCTTAGCCCATCTGATTGCAGCCCACTTCCGTTTATAATCTTTGTAGAAATAACCATCTACCAATACTTTCCAAGGTTTCATGACTTTGCCCAAAATGGTTCTACACTCTCTCTTTCGTAAGATACAACAAGCCAGCCATACTCATCAGAAAGATAATTAACTATCGCATCATCATCATCACCAAAATCCCTTGGCAACTCAACTTCTGTTGGGAGGTCCACGTCCTCACCATCAGTTTCCCAAACTATGTCGTATGCCCTTGTAACTTTCATGACTTCGAAAATATTACTGAATGTTCACCTTGTTCATCTACACCATACAGAGTCTTCGGTGCATCACCTTGCCCATAATGGATGCAAGCAGCACTATAACGCTCAAATGTCTCTGAATCCTCTCCGTCCACAACGGATATGTAATAAGCGTATTTCTTTGCCATAGTCCTAATCGTTATTAATGTCCTCTTCTGTAAAATCATACTCGCATGAGGTGCAATGATAACCATTTTCGGTTTCCTCTACGCAGTGGTCTTTACCACAAAACGGACAAGTCATTTTTACTTTCATATCTCAATCTCCTTTATTGTTTCACGATGTAAATATACGAAATTATTTTGAATCTACCAAATTTTTTCGTTGAAAAATGTGGTGGGGAATTAAAATCCCCAATCCACATCACTCTCTTTGTCAAGATTAATTACGAATGGTGTCTCTGGTGCTACAAAGTGACCACTCTTATAATCATGTGCCGTTTTATGGTAATGCAATCCCATAATAGAACGCTTGGGGTCTAAATAGCGCATATCGTAGTCGTTTGCGTCTATTACATCATAACCCCTAAATTTCTTGGGTAAGATACCCTTTTCAGAATAGAACACTACCGCAACCTTGCCATTGTTCTGTAAGAACTTTTCGCACTCGTCCCAATTATAGCCATCGTAGCTAAATGTGAGGTCGTAGTTATCGTAGGTCTCTAAGAGTTTTGTTCTGTTGTAAACTTTTGTGTAGTCGTAGAACTGCACATCGTTGAACAACTCTAAGATGTTCTTACCAGTCTTGGGGTCTCTGAATGCAAGTGGTGAAAGGTCGCTTGTGCCATTAAGACGAACACTAAAACCGTAACCCATGCGTTTTGCTTTCTCTCGCTTGCTCTCAATCTCATGGGTAAGAATCTCCATGAACAAACCCTTATTCTCGTAGAATAACTTGGTTTTCTTGATGCGTGAGCGATTAATCTTAGAACCCTCCACACCTCTCGCAAGTTCATCACACTTGTTCTGGCCACTACCATTAAGGCAGAACTCATTGCAGTGCTGACCTTTGGGGCACACTTGATACCCACTCATATTCCAAGGAGCGAGGTACAAACAATATGTCATTGTACCATGCTCATAAGAGAGACGCATTTTCATGCTCTGTGCTACATTGCCTAAGTAGCTAATTCCTAACTCTTGTTTTGCTTTGATGTAACCTATCATATCTTTATCTCCTTAATTGTTTCGTGGTGCAAAGATACGAAATTATTTCGAACTGGCCAAACAAAAACCAAATTATTTTCAATCTATATTAAAATTTTTCCACTTTATTTACAAAAAAATAAGGTGTAACCCCTATAGATTACACCTTATTCCTTATCTAATCCCAACCACTTGCATACCTTATATAATATGTATAGATAGCATGGGATAATTACCCATAACGCTAAATAAGCGTAATTATAGAATAGATACTTATTCATATTAAATCAATCCTAATAAGCAACCACAAGCCAAACCAACGAAGAAGCCAAGTGTTAGACAATCCATCTTAGTGTATTTACTAAGGAATGTCTTTTTCTTTTTCTTGTTCATGTCCTTATTGGTTTAGAAATTCCACATTAGCCATCTGTGTACCGCAATCGTCCCTATTACAAAGGATATTGTAGCCACTCAGCACGTTTTCGTCATACGTGTGGAGTATCATATCATCATCTATTCTTTCCCCACAATTAGGGCAAGTTATAATGAAATCGCCATAGTTATCCAATGGGAAATACACAACACCCAAAGAAATAAGGAATATCAGCACCTTGGTATTGCACTCTCCATCATAGATAGCAATCATTCCATTCATGCCATCATAGCTATTGGTTAGCTTAAATGCTTTGGAATCTACCGCATCATTCATAAGCAATCCAATTTCTTCTGAGGGAATATATACCCTTATCTTATATACCTTATTTTCCATATCAATTTATATCAATAGACATTTGCCACAAATAGGTTGCATCTACCTTATAGGGAGCACCCTTTGAAGATACCTTATTTACAAACTCCTTATCACCATATACATCGTGATAGTAGTCACTTTTGGCAAAGGTATAAATCACCTCAAAGGTAGAATAGCCAAACTTGTCCTTTTCGCTAATCTCCTTGACGGACTTAACCTTAACACGCACATATCTGTAAGGCATCATGCAGCCGTTACAAGTATTCAATCTCGGTTTCCTTTTCTTCATCATAATCTAATCTCCTTTGTCATTTCTTGGTGTAAAGATACGAAATTATTTTGAATTGACAAAGAAAAAAGGGGAGAAATTTCGTTCTCCCCTTATTTTTTTTTTAGGCTGCTGCGAGACAAAGGTCAAATGTCTTCTGCACCTTTTTGTAGATGTTACCATCTAAGATGCTATCGAACTTGATTTCCTCGCTGCGCTCTGTAGCTTCGTTCTGAAAGTAAGAGGTCATTCCGTTCATCAGCCACATAGCAGTACCACGCTCTTGACCCTCTTGACCTACACCACTCTCCAAGCACTCCTTAACACCTAAGAAGATGTTACGTCCACGAGTCTTGATATTATCGCTATAGATGTCGTGATTCTCCAAGAAATCCTTTGCAGCATCTGGAGCCAAAACAACTTGGGCGATGATGTTATCGAGGTCTCTCTCAGCCAACTTGATGTTGCGCAAGTGCTCGAAACTCTGTGCGAGTGAGTTAGAGTAGGTCTCAGCAACATTCAGTGCCTTATAAGCGAACTCTGCGTTCTCAGCGTTGAGCAAATCGAGACGTGACATAACTTTCGAAGAGTGACGGAAAGCGATACGTCCGATATTGTTCTGCATAGCCCAATTAAGGGTGTTGTTGCAAACCACACGTACTGGAGTTACCATGCAGCGAACTGAACCAGTGCCATCATGTGAGGTGGTGAACACTACGTACATATCTACGAGGTCATCACGCTTGGCATCCAATACGATGCTCTTTGGGAACTTAGCGGTAACAAATACACGCTCACCATTGCCAAGGACTCCACAAGTCTCGATAACTGGGGTGTTGTCTCTCTCAGCGAACTTACCGCTACAGAACATATCCACGAACTTGAAAGCATCCTCGTTCTGTACGATACCATACTTATCAGATACGATGCCAAGGCTCTTGTTGCTATCGAGACGCATTGTAGCCATAGTGTTGTCCACAAGCAGACCCTTCAACATTGCAGCGTTGATAAACTCGCCATTGTCCATAGCATTACGTAACTCGTCACTCAGAGCAATCACTGGCTGCAAGCCTACGTTGTAATCAGCGTGACAAAGCTTCAGTGCATCCTTCACGAACATTGGTTCATCTACCACTTGTCCAAGTCCATGCCAAGCACGCTCTCTACGTCCGTTCTCTGCAAAACTTGCACCCTTACTTGTAATCTCAATCATTGCGCTCATAACTAACTCCTTTTTTAATTGTTAATAACTGATTTAATTTCTTTCACGGTGCAAAGATACGAAATCTTTTTGAATTGACCAAGAAAAAAACCATTTTTTTTTTAGATTTATAGTATTTTTTCCACTTTCTTGACAAATACCCCTCATTTGCACTTTGCAGCGCAAAGAGAGATATAGTTACCCTTTAACTTGGTATAGAAATGAAGAGTGATACCATCCATCTTCACCTTAACACCAAATGGACGCTTGGTAGAAGATACATACTCCACACCAAAGGTAGGAAACTCACGGCTGATTGTGCCATGCAAGCACTTGCCATATTCGTTGATGTCCTCGTACTCGCTCTCGTCTCTCCATCGGTCATAGAGATTGAAAAAAGCCTTGGACACTTTCTCATTGTTGATGATTGCCTTTACGTTGTCAATTGTTGCCATAATTCCTTAATTTAAATTGTTACTACTTCTCGTTCTGTGATGTAAAGATACGAAATCTTTTTGAATCTACCAAATTTTTTCTCAGAAATCTTCAATCCATTAATGATTTTTAATAAGGATAATCGATTTCCTTAAAATAATCAATAATCTTCTTAGAGGTCTGTGCTGCATACTGATTGCGAGGGTCATAATATCCCTTTTCACAATTCTCAGCGAGTTTCTTGATATATGCCATACATACCTTAAACATTTCGTTTTGTAGGTATCTGTGCTCACAAGACATTCTTTCAGCCACCTTTTTCATGCTGTGGCATTTACCATTCACAAAGTTGCCAAAGAAACGTGCAAACACATCATCGTTATCTTCGCCACATCGAGGGCAAAGGTCATAGGTGAATCTCTCAATTACCTTATTCTTTAAGAACTCTTTATCCTCTTCTGATGTGCTATCAGAATTGATAAGGTAAATGAGGTTACTATTACTTAATTCGTAACTCTCATACTCTCTTCCGTTGATTGTAAACTTCTTGCCCATATCTCCTTGAATTTTAATTTGCGATGCAAAGATACGAAATTCCCAGAACATGACCAAGAAAAAAACCAAAAAAATTACGTTCAATTGAAAATATTTCGAGTTTCTTTACAAAATCCTAGTATATACCTTATTATATTATATAAAGGCGAAAATAAAATTAAAATAAATCTATTTTTATTTGGCTATGTCGATTTTATTTCGTATCTTTGCAAAAAATTCAGAGACATGGATAAGAATAGTAGTGTAAGAGTAGTAGGATTCCCAAAGAACTCCTACGACAAAGAATGGCTCGATTCGATTAACGATAGAGAGCGTAGTGAGGCTGCGTGTGCTGACGGAGACACTGCAATCTTTGAGGATTTGCGTGAGTTCCAAGACACGGTGCTTAACACTGAATTTGGTAAAGAGCAGTTGTTGAACAATTATTGGTATTTCTTAAATGACTAAGGAAGAACTTACAGAACTGAGGGTAAAGCTATATAAGGCTAAACCCTCTAAACTTCAACTTGTAGATGAACTTATCTCCCTCATCAAAGGATGTTTTGGGGGTAAGGTAGAGACTAATGGCATTCGATTCGATTCAAGTGCTTTTAAACTTGGCGATTTAACCGTTAAGATGATAGAACTTGACCCACAAGAGTTTGGTGGCGTACTTGTACACTGGTATCCTAAATTGGATATAAGTTTACGATACGACCCTTATTGCTCCGTGTATATGCTTTCCCTACGTGAGATAAAAAAGATTATAGAGCGTATCAAACGTATACATGAGTATTACGAGACACATAACACCTCCCTTGCTAATTTAAAGTAAGGGAAGGTGTCTTGTACTTTTTTAAGTCTAATATATCCAAATAAAACTTAAATTATTTGGTTATTTAAGATATTTTTTATATCTTTGCATTAGCATATTCCGTATTTTTGCGAATATGGAATAAAATAACTATAACTTAACTTGGATATATTATGGCATATTTCAAAATTACTGAGCCTAACAAACCATCAAAATGGATTAAAGAGGTCGATGGGGCTAATGGAACACTGACGTTCCAAGATGAGAGAGAAGGGGCACACTATGAGGATGAAGGCTTCTTCGCTGATTCAGAATTCGAATACATCAAGCATCACTTCACGGAGAAATATCCAGAGCTTGAATACATGCATATCGATAGCTCATGGTATAAAGATGTAGGTGATGAACCAATAGCTGAAATGGAAGTAGATGCTCCAATGGCTGCTGAAGCTCCAGCTGAATTCGCTGAAGCAGAAGCTTGGCAATAAGCATGTACTTTTTTAAGTCTAATCTTTAATCTTATTATACTATGGCAAAGGGCGTAGCAAAAAACAATGATGGTCTAATGGTTAAATCATTCGACATCAGCAATGACAAGGTGGAATTCACCACCGATGTTAAAGAGGCATATAATTATGGGTGTCTAGGTACAATGGAAGCCAACAATGAACTGGATTTCCTTAAACATCACATGGGTAAGGAACATGTGGAGTTACAAACAATGGAATACGTTGTTGTGCCTACATAAGACCCTAATGTACTTTTTTAAGTCCAATGAGTAAGGTAAAACTTGAGTTTACATTCAAAGGGAGAAAGAACACCTACTTCAGAAGAATAGATGTCTTCGGCAAACCTCTTGTAACAACTAATGTTAATAGCGCAAAGCTTATTAAAGAAGGTGATGTACCAGCTATAATTAAAAAAATGATTATGGAATATGGTAAAGAAAGCATCACAGATGTAAAACCAATAAAAGAAGGATGAGTATTTCACAATACCCATCCTTTTTTTTACTAAAATGAAAAACACAAAATTTTTTTAGTAAATAGACACAGATTACGTGTTTCACAACAGATAATCCTTAAACTACTATGAAAAACTCATTTTCCGCTTCCCTTGCAGGAAGAATATGCTTCTCTTATAAATAGTTTGAAATATGAAAAAAGTAATTAAGCTCTATGTACTTTTTTAAGTCTATTTACCCAAACCAACGTCCTTCTTCATTCCACCTTCCCTCAGGCTCGAACACTGGCTGTAACATTCTATTAGGACCGCCAAACGGTCTAGTGATTGCTACTTGATACGGTTCTCGCTCAGTCATAGGCTTCATACACTCTGGAAGTGTTGGCTTACTTGGATTAAAAGGGACAGTAGCTGCCTTACTACCCTCCTCAATAGCCTTAGTCAATTCTGTATAACTGTTCTTGATAATAATATCCCTCTCACCCTTCTTACATGCCACATAGGGATGCTTCATGTGAGAAAGAACCTCACGCTGCCAACTAGCCAAGTAGATATGACAGTCATTTAAGAAACTCTCAAACGCTTTCAAGGTGTAATATGTCTTAGGAGTCCTCGTAGTATCAGACCACTCATAGAAATATATACAACCAATACTATCTGTTTGACTAAATAAGTTAGGCTGATAGGTAGTTGGTCTATGAGTAACTGGAGGCATCATACCACCACAATAACCACCTCCACCATATGTAGGAGAGGTTCTCTTAACTCCCTCTTCAGCCTTTCTTTTCAGCGTGGCGAAAAATATCTTTCTTAATTCTTTATTTAAATTAGCCATATTTTTTATTATTCTATATTACTGACTCAATTCCTCAACTGGAGTTACAGCATATCGCATATCCCCATAAGATTCCTCTGCGATAATCTGAAATATACCCTCATCCCTTAACACTGGGTCTAAACACGTGTGACTGATTCGTCTATATGCAATTGCCATGCCAACATCAGCCTCAACATGATACCCTTGCTCTGCACAGAAATCACTGAAGTCACTCAAGGTATTGAACTCTAACCTATCATGCTTATCTCTGTAGTCTGGATAAAACCATATCTCCTTGCCATCCTCTATACCACTACTGTCAAAGTAATCAGCCTCGCCAACCTCATCTGGGTCTTCTTCCTCACCACTATAAGGAGTATTGATGTCAATTATCTTTGTCTTACCTTTCTTATTACCCCTCTTGTGCTTCTTCTTACCCTTCCTCTTCTCCAACTCGTCTACCATGTTCCAATAGTCACCGTATGGGTCAAGACTGCGCTTCTTCTTCTTTGATGGCATCCCAATTCCACTAAATGAAGATGAGGTTGGAGGCCAGATTGTATCAGCATCATCCTCATCGTCTTCGTCATAGTCGTAATAATTAGCCATGTCATCTTCCATGCCAGGAAATATAACACCTTGCTGCATCAACCACTGAACCTCTTCATCTTCAGCCCAATCGTATCCGCTACGTCTACCCCTCGGACACATCCTACGATATTCATATATCTCGTCAAGATGCTCATGAAATAAATCATGAAGGGCATGCCTCATATTAACTAAAGGTATAATTATCTTCTTCGACATCTAATTACATTTTATTATATCATTGCAAATATATGGATAAATTTTTAGATTCCCAAATATTATTAATGACTTTTATATATTGTTAACATTACTCTCTCAGGAATTTTAAAATTTTTTTCTGGAATACAGACACGACTGTTTTTTTTAACTACTTTTCCATATATTTCCCAATATTTTTCTACGAAAATTTTTTGTACAAACGTTTATTAAGAAGATACTTAGAATATACCAAAAAAATTAGTAAAAATATTGTTTTATATCTCTTTGATTTTCAGACATTTACAAAAGTTTCATAAGAAAATTTTTGGTAGTAGTATATTTTTACTATGCGTTGTTATTAAAAGTTTTATTTTCTAGTTGTTTATATGTCTGCATGAGGTATAATCTAGATGGTATTTCTGCTATAGTTCTGAGTAATGGTGATACTATTATATTGCCATATTTATCGACCATATTATAGTATTTGTCAATAATTTCTTGTTGTGTTAGATTATTTTGTTCTTTATCAATCACTAGGTTTCTTACGTCTTTAAATGTTTTAGTAATCCACTCTATGAGTGATTCTATTTCTTCTTTATTAAATTGTCCTATATGTGTTTTTTGTTGTTCTAGTCTAGTGTTGTATGGATTAGAGTTTGTCCGAAAGAATTCTGGGACATCATCCAATCTCCATGTATAGTCAGCTACAGCAGCCATAAGGTTTACTACGGCTCTGAATTGTGGATATATTTTATATTCCTTAAAGAGAAGTATTGTTTTTCTCTTTTGTTCTCTTAGTTGGAATTGCATTAATTGTTGTTGTGTCATAGTGCGTTATTTATGGTAAAGTATTTCTCTTTTATTAATCCTTTTTTGACTGCCCCAAGGAATGATATGATACGTTTAGTGCTCCAAGAATGTGTTTCGAAGTCTTGTATTAGTTCTGCTTGTTTAAGTTGTATAAGCAGTTTGCTTCTTGGGTCTAGTCCTTGGTGTTTTAATCTTCCATGTATTAGTACTCTAAAGGTCACATATAGGTTATATGACTTTAGGGTTTGTATGAAGTGTTTATAGTTTCTTTTTTTACTCATAGTGTTCTGCTATGTTCTCTTCTTGGTTTATATAGGAAGAAAGCTTTAAAGTTATGGACTTGTTTTTCTGATTTTGGTTGTGCTTGTTTGAAGCGTTCTAGAATCTTTATAAGTTCTGTATCATCTTCATTCTTCACTGCTGTAAAGAACTTAAAGAGGATATGTGTTTTTGGCAGCATATATCCTCTATGATGTGCTCTAGCTTTATCCACGTCAGCGTGTAGCCACTGGAGTAATATTCTGAACTGTGTATATAGTTTCTTTTCCTTTGCGAGTTTTATGATTCTCTTTGATTTCTCATTAATAATCATTGTTCTAGATTAGTTTTACGTTTTTCCCTCTTTCTGAATTAAAGTATCTTCTCATGTATTCGATGAGGTTTACGAGATACTCTTCATCCAGTCTTGAGAGTGTATCATTAAACTTATCCAATAGTCTTTTTCTGTTTATGATAAAAGTTCCATTTTGTATGAATTCTTCTTCATATTCAGACATCATTTCTCCTATTGGTGTACTGTTTATCCACAGCCATTCTTCTAGTATGTCATAGATTCTTTTGGGTCTTACAGAAATGGTTGTGATATATATTCCGAATAGGTTATGTTGTTTAAGGAGTTTATAGAGTTTTCTTGTTCTCTCCTCCACTGTTCCTTCTGGGTTGGTCTTGTAAGTTTGTTTACCTTCAACCGTAGATTGGTGATAATACATAGTTATTTTATAATTGTTTAAGTGTGTTCATTACTTTTTGGTATGTTCCTCTAGCTGTCATTCTTCCTCGATGGCATTCTATCCTATAGAAGTCTCTGATATATTTTGTCAAGAGTTGTTTATCTTCTGTGACATATAGAGTGCCTTTTGGAAGCCAAGAGCATTGGTATGCAATCAGTTTAAGGAAGTTAGTGCGTTTCAATGAGCGATTGATGAAGGTATTATCTTCTAGTGCGCAGCGATATTCTGTAGTGCGCATTGAGCTTATGACTCTTAGGTATTTACAATTACGGAAAGGGTCTGAGTAAAAGCCTCTGAATTTTACCTTGAGTGGCACTAATAGATGTGGCACATCGTCATGTATCGGTACATATACAGCGTAATATTCTTTTCTACTGTTTAATGAATCGTATGTTATCATCTTGCATCCGTTGGTATTGGAGTTTCAATTTCTTCTTCCACTTTTATGTTTTCGACAATATTCTTCACAGCCTTAGTTGTGGCATCAATTGTCATGCAGCCATAGTTTCTCAAGTATTCTTCCGCACGTAGTTTAATGCTTACGGCTTCGTCTTCTGAGCATTTATAGCTTTCCATTAAATTACTAATGGGATTTAGGAGGTCTCCTATAAGGACTGACATATTATTATAGTTCTTAAGGACGGAGAGCAATCTATTTTTTTCTTCCTTTTTCATTCTAGATTAGTGAAGTTCTTAAGTTTATCCATATGTTGTTTATAGAGCCAAGCATCGAATTTATCCTTAATACCATTTCTAAAGAAGTGTTCATTGAGTCTTTGCTTGAGTATATTCTTGTTTCTTGTGAGGATTACCTCTGCTGTTGCTATCTTTATTGAGAGGTATTCCTTGTCATTTGTTTTCAAGTTCTCTGTGTATAGATTATGCCAAAAGTGGAATGGGAATTCTGAATTCGCATCAGTCAGTTCGACATATTCTATCATATAGAATCCAGCTGAATCACATATAGAGTTTTCCACATCAATGCTTCCATCGACTCTTTTAACACTGACCACAGCTATTTCCTTAAGTTTTGGTACTTTAGCATTCTCGAAGAGCCAGAGCATATAGAAGTGTTCACGTGGTTTAACTGTTTTAATATTTACTATCATAGTTTCTTGATTAGTTTAACCAATTCATGATACCATTCACTAGCCATATTTTTTCTTTGTATACAAGATTGGAGGCTTAGTTTTCCAGTCCATGCATGTGGACTAGTGAGTATTTCCTTTCTCATGAAGTCCATGAGTGTTGGTTTCGATGTGGTTATGAAAGTTGGTCTTTTATTATCATACTTTACCTCAAGATAATCTGTGTTATTATCATTGAGTTCAATCACATCGAATTGTATCATATGGAATCTATGCTCGGCATACACAACCACTGTTACAGCGTCTGCGTATGTGATGCCATCGAAGCCCATAAAGCCCATTATTGTCCCCTTTGTTGGGTTCAATCCATTGTTATAGAAATAGACATCTAGTTTGCCTTGTGATATGGTGTTGAAATTAAGTATTTTCGCTTCCATAGGCTTATAACTTTTTCAATTGTTCCATAAGCTTTTTATACTTGTCTTGTCGTGATGTATTGCTATATGTATCGCTCCAAGCCACGTGTAATGATGTGCAATAATACTCCTTAATGAATCTTGCCACCTCTTGTTTCTCAGTGCTGATGATTCTCCAAGGCTTAGTGTTGGGATATATGATACCATCAAAGTCAAGTTCTTGTTTAATTCCCACCCTCATTGAGAATGTCCTATTGGTAACTAGTGCTTTCATTGGGATTCGGAGTCTAAAGCTTTCTCCCACTAACAGCATATCCTCATCAATGTATGTAACCAATCTTATGAATACTCTTCTTAGGACTGGGGTTGATGAGTATAGGTTATCACGGAAGCTACAGTAGTAGAGTCTTTTCCCTTTGAATTTATTTCTTATATTAAGGAGTTCGTACATATATTATAGTTTCAATTCTTTCAATTGTTCTAGAGCCTTTTGGTAGATTATGCAACACGCCCATCCATACGCTGGCATATTCTGCTTGAATGGCAGTATATCACCCCTATAGAATTCCCATAGGATTGCTTGTCTGCAATACTTGAGGGCATGTTCTTTTGAATCTATTATAGCATATCCACGTGCTAGTGTAATCCAATGTTCAAAAGATGTGCATAGATGTGATTGTAAGTAAGAGCAATGTAGGGGGCTGTCATCGAAGCACAGCCCATTAAATCCTACTACTCTATACTCCAATATTGTGCTAGGTGATAGGAAATTAGGTGGGTTTACCACAGTGATTCCAGTAATCCCAATGTGTCCCTTATCTACTCTCACCATCACATATCTTTTACCTTTTTCAATCTTCAGCATATTTCATGAACAGTTTCTCAGCGATAGTATTTACCAGTTTGGTAGGAGCTTCGTTGAGGAAGATGTTTACCCACTTACCGCTATAGTTCTTGGTGTTGATTCTCACCTTGCGGATGGATATATCTGTATTGTTTGAATCGGTGAAGTTAGGGTTATCACTTGTGAGTGACACAGAGGCGATATGTAGTCCTCCCTCGTAATCTGTATCGATGTTGATACGTTTGGTGTATACTTTCTCCTCAAGTGGATTATCACCCATTATATCGGCTTTAGAGGAGTCTGTACCGAAACTGAGAATGCAGTTGAAAATAAATCTCTTGTTTGAGCGAATATCGCTTTTGTTTTTTCTACTTTTATTCGACATAGTTGTTATTAATTTATCTTGTTGAACATACAAAATTGATTCTGTTGTCTGTCTTGAGCCAAGATGTGAAGAGGTTCTTATATATTCTTTGTCTCTTTCTCTTGGTTATTTCATTATATCTCTTATTTGTGATATGATACTTATTCAATGCGGTTAATGCATCCTTAAAGCTTGAGCAGAGATAGCAATATCTAGTGATGTCAAAGTTCTCGCTTTTTCTAAGCATTATGAATGATTCCTTATTGTTATCCAAATCCGATTTTGGGACTTCAAAACGATAGCTATTCATGAATGCTGCATATTGTTCATCGATGTATCTAGGTACTCTCACATAGAATGAGTATCTTTCAAGCGTATTATTATCCACTGGATATATCAATGGTACTCCATCCTTGAACTCGAACACCTCGCCTTTCTTGAAGGTAAATGTCCAGAGTCCTCGTGGATATACATCGATTATGAATAGGAATGCCCCATTATAATCTTTCTTTATTAATTCTGTATTGATGATACTCATAATAAGTATGTATAAAAATTATCTCTAAACTGTGTTTTTGTCCATTGTCTTATTAATTCTTTCCACATTCTGATTCTCCTTCGTCTTGTGGATTCATTACCCTTAACCTTGAATGCCTCGCTCTTGAGAGCCTTTATTGCTGCCCTTATATCGGTGCAGAGGTACACATATTCATCATACGTATCACTCGATTTAAAGATAGAGGCGGTGATTATAGGTTCTTTATTTCCCTCAATGCGAAATGCTTGTATTGCACGATTGTAATGGGATACTTCATAATCTGGAAATTCAACTGATGAGTTCACTCTATATGGTACTGAATATTCCACTAGGTATTCCTTTACACCGAATGATATACGTGGTGACGGTTCATGGTCGGCTACTGCCTTTTGAAACCAGAAGTGCCATGTGCTGTTGTTGAAGTAGTCTCTTTTATAAGCCATGAGTCTCACCTCATAGAATTCAGTTCCTTTTTTTATAGTTTTTTCATTTAGTATATCCATACCTTATTGTAAACGTGCATGAAAGTTCTCTCGATGCCACGATTGAGTCCATTGTTTAACTAGTTCTCTATATATTCTTTCTCTTTTTCTTTTTGTTGCCTCATTGCCTTTACCATTAAAGACGGTTTCTTTGAGGATTTTGGTTAAATCTTTAAAGGAATCACAGAAGAATTCATATTCATTTTGATAAGTTCCCTTATATTCTCTCAACTTAACTGTTGGCTTATCATTTCCAACTAGGTTAAAGTTCCATAGTTGTCCTTGTTTATATTGGTATTGGTGTTCATTCAGTGAGGTTAGTTGGTTAGCCCAAGGTATTTTGAATTTCACAAAATAGTATTGTCCACCTCTTTCTAGCTCAAAGTGTGTTATTTTGGCTTTATTGATATTGACGTGCCAAACACCATAATCCTTATCTTGCAGTATATTCAAGTAATATAAACTATCTCCTACTTTTATTGTCTTTTCGTTAAGTTCCATTTTGATGCTATTATATTTGCAAATATATAAAAAAAGCGTGAGATAACCAAATATCCCACGTTAATTTATCTTAATCGGATTAATTTATTCACCTTTTTATTGAAGACAAAGCCATTTTCTCTCAGAAGAATATTGAGTTGTGTGCAATCCTTTATAGACAATGGCTTAATGGTTTTATAGTTCCTTGTGTATATTGTGACATTACATACCCAACCACACTTTATAAGTTTGCCTTTCTCTATTCTATATGTTGAATATGGATGGAGTTTCTTACGTTTGCCATAACCAGTGACCTTGAAGAGTGAAGGGATTGCATCATAATAGCAATGTTCCTTCAATTTAAAGTCTTTTGAAGGGCATATGACTACGTATCCAGTATCATATTCATACTGTTTCAGCTTATAGAATTGTCCCTTATTGAGTGTTATCTTGCTCATATTCTAGCGTGTTTTAAATCGCATATGATTTGTTTGTATGTAAAGTTTATTTGTGAGAAATCGAACTCTGAGTCTTTGAGAAGTTTCTTCTGTTTCCATTGGAATAGTTTATTGTGCGCTATTTCCTTTATGGCTTGTTTATCCCTTGAGAGGAAGTAGTGCGTTCTATCCATCTTATTGTAGAAGTATTTCACTTTTTCCTCTCTGTCTGTTTCGAGGTCATCAAACCATAGCTCTGTTATTCGTCCAACATCACTACATGTATTATAGAGGAAGTTACTATAGTTATAGTATGCGATATACTGATACATCGTTCTTCTGTATCTAGAAATGAATGTGCTATCCTTTTCCTTCAGTATTACTGGTACTACGGCTATTTTAACCTCTCCATACATATTCTCTCGAAATGAGAGTAAAAGACAAGTTGTATCGTTTGTGATTGTCATTCTACTGCTGCGGTTAGAATTTCGAAATCTGTTTGCTTATGTGTTTCTACACCTTCCTTATTGAAGATGCGGAACTTGGTAGAACATTGTTCAAAGTCTTTGCGGAACTTGATAGCGTCCTTACAGCCAGTTCGTTTGTTCTGATAGTATATGGTTTGTGAGTGGTGTACCTCCTTACCTTTCTCCTTATACTGAACATCTAGCACATGGAACTCTTTAATCTTGTTAAACTCTTCTGTAAATTGTTTGAATGCAATCTTAATCAAATCCTCCGAGAGCATAATGCAAGGAATCCACATTTCGCTATCTGGTTCCATGAAGTAGTATCCCTCTTCATCACCAGCTGCAATGTCTGTCTTAACTTGGATTCTTCTCAGTTCCTTTATGTGTGCATCAACGGTTGAACCGTATGTGAAGCCACGTTTAAGACCAGTGATATAGATATTCCCATATAGTCTGATTGGGTTTATCTCAACTCTATCAACATAATCTGCGGTTAAATCGCAAGCATTGTTGAAGAATGTCATTATTTGTTGTATAATACTTATATCCATATTTTTAGTTTATTTTACATTTCCCAGTCATAATCTAATCTTAGCAGTTCAATCAGCTTATTTTTTATTGTATTCTTACCAATGCCTCTAATGAAATTAGATTTAACATAGCTTGTTACAAAGAACTTTTCCTTGTCGAAGTCGTAGAATCCTTTTGCCATTGTTTTCTTCTTATAGGCTAATCTACAGAAGATTTTGCTACCATCTTCATTTGAGGCAAAGGCAAACAGCTTAAAATCCTCACCCATTCTTCAGTATTCTATCAACTTGTTCAACGTAATATTTTACCCAATGGGTAAGCATTGGCTGCTTATTGATGTAATTCTCTGGTTTCACATCCGACAAGGCGATTCTTTCAAACATCAACATGTTGCGCTTTATTTTCTTAAGCAAGTCATCCACTTTGTTGTTAGTGTCCTTAATGAATTCCTCCTTGATGACATTCTCTTGAAGGTGTTTGAATGCCTTGGTAATGAAATCAGTTCGTTCCTTAAGATTCTCCAATGTTAGTTCCTTCAATGATTCATAGACATTGAGAAGAATCTCTTGTGTTTCCTCTAATGTATCTTGATGTATCATACTTATTATACGTTATAAGGCAAAGATATGGAAAAAATAGGAGAAATGCAAAAATTGAAAGTTAAAAAAAGTAAAAAAGGATGAACATTCATTTGTCCACCCTTTTTAGCTCATTTATATTTAGATTCATAATATTTGCGTTCAGTTGTTCCTCGCCATTTTTGGTATGGGTATATTTACCATCCCTCAGTCTTACAATTCTGCACAAATCGCCCTTATACAAGCTGTAGAGATAGTATAGTTTTCCCTTGTATTCTACGATGTCACCTACTTGCATTATATATTCATAATTTTCTTAACAGAATTCTCATATTTGGTCTTGGCAATCTTCAAAGCCAATGCTTGAGCATCTTCTTTATTAAGGAAAATGCCATATCCCCATCCAATATGAATGTTTCCATTCTTATTGATGTGCAAGGCTGATTGAGTCAATTTGGCTGGTCCTTCGGCATCCTTGCGATTGAACTCATAGTCAAAACCAAACTTACATTTCTCCCTCTTGGAGATAGAGCCACCTCTTGATACCTCATAGATGGTGAACTCCTTATCTACAACGTCTGCAAATGTTAACTTAGCCATAGTTACTCTTCGTCAATGGCTTCCATTGCAGCCTCTAGTTCTTCATCAACCTTTGGTGCTTCGGTTTTCTCCACTGTAGGTTTACCAGTCACATAGGTCTTAGTGCCATCCTCACGAGGTTTCACATCGTTCTCCTTGGCGAGTTTCTTAATCTCCTTGGCTTCTTCCTCTGTAGCTTCCTTAATGTCAGTAGGATGGACGTTAAAGCTCTTTCCGCTAACAACGTCTAGGACACAATGAGAACCATCATCATACATGTGTTCATAGATACCCAAGAATGATGTACCACTCCATTTCTTAGCGTTTACGGAGTCTCCTTTTGAAAAAACAGTCTTTGCCATATATTATTTCTTAAAATGTTCTTTAATACCTTCAATCTCCCTTGTTAACTTATTTACTAGGTAACGATGGGTTTTGATACTATGTTCTCTCCCATTATGTTTCTTGATGGTCTTGATTTTCTTCTTATGGAAACGGATGCTCTTACGTTTAATGCGTATGAGTTTCCTAACCTCCTCTGGATATTGTCTGTCTTCCCACCAATCACGTATAAATTTAAACCATCCCATAGTTATTCGTCTGTTGTGTTATTGCCATGAATAGGATTCTTGCATGATGCAGAATGTGTGATAGCGAGTGAATTGCCCCCACGAGAGTCCCAAGTGTACCCTACAGCCATAAGATACTCACAGCCATCATGTTTAACCACGTATACCTTTGTCACAGCATACTCACGAGGATTGTCATTCTTGATGCATGCAACTTGTGTGAGGTTTGACTCTGTAGCGTTTCCGCTTTCACTCTGTGCAACGAATGGTGTGTCACCATTATTTCTCTCGTTTACATTGTTACATGCTGAGAGTAATAATACGCACAGTGCAATTGATAATAGTTTCTTCATACTAGTTTGTTCGTTATATTGTTTCTACGTCTGCCGTAAGTATTTCAAAGTCAGTCATTACCTTTGGTTTTGGCGGTTCTACTTTCGTTTCAGTTACCTTGTAGGTAGATTGCGGTGTTGGTTTTGCCTTGCTAGCTGGGATTGGTTCTGCTTGCTTCTTGAATATAGCTTCTATCTGAGCTTGGAGTTCCTTTTCCTCTTCCTCAGTAGCATCCACCATTATATCGCCAATTTCTGGTTTAATCAATATCTGGTGGTCTCCATTCCACACCACATGGCACAGTCCTAAATCTCCTTGGTAGAGAGCTAGGAACTTTCTACCATCTACTTTCGAGCACCTAACAGCTTTCCACATATAGAAAAACGTGAGTTTATCAGCCATCATACAGAGGCAATATCAGCAGTTAACAACTCAAAGTCAGTCAGTGGCTTTGGTTCTGCCTTTGGTGTTTCTGTTATCTTGTCCAATGCTTTCTTAGCCACATCAAGTATGGTTGTAACCTTGCTTGGCTTCTCAACCTTAGTCTCAGTTACCTTGAAGCTTTGCTTTGGTGTTTCCTCTTGCTTTTTGGAAGGTTTCATAAGCTGTTCCCTCCACTTGTTGACATTGGTGTTGATTATTTCAATCTCTTCAGGAGTTGGAACTGAAATCTCATCCTTGTCAGGGTGTACTAGCCACTGATGTTCACCATCCCACAGCAACATAGAGGTATACATCCACTGCTGGAATACCGCCAAGATGATTTTACCATCACTCTTTCTCTTTACCTTTACTGGTTCCCACTTTTCGTACCTTATTTTCCCCATGCCTAATATTTTATTTTCGATTACTCATAACAATCGTCCCAATCTTCTTCGTACCAATAGTTAGTATATGGGTCATAGTCATACTCATCGTCCCACATATCTTCATTACCGTACAATTCGTCATCGTATATCATAAAATATGCTTTTTGTTGCAAATATACGAAAAAAACTTGAGATAACAAAATATTACCTCAAGTTTTAACATTTATTATAAGTGATTAACCACCTTGAATATACATTAGCCCTTCTCTGTTGAACATATCGACTGCATTGTTGGCATCCATATTGGCAATAAGCTTTCCGCACCACTCATTGAGGGGAACTTTATCTTCTAGGAGGTTTCCAAGCTCACAGTCAAATCTCTTGCTGTTCTGCTTAATCTCTTCATCAGAATAGCCATAGATGCAGTTATCATAACACTCTAGGCTATTTGAGATAAACATTGATGTCGCAAAAGCCTTGAGGTGATGGTCTTCACAGAAGTTTGCAGCATAGCACCATACACAGATGACGTTCTTTGCCTTGATAAGATGTACGTTATTCTCATGGAGAATATATATTCCCTTATCAAAGTTTGGAAAGAGCAAGCCATTCTCTGTGCCATGACCAGCGAATATAAGTGTATCTTCCTCGCTTGCAATGGCTTCATCAACCTTATCCTCCCAATCTTCTGAATCCTTGGTAATCTCAATAAGGTTGACATTTGGCTGTCCCTCCCATATCTTTGGCAGAGTCTCGCAATCTATATCTTTATTATTAGCAAAAATTACAGTCATCTTCTACGTATATTTCTTCTTCAAGAATCAGTTTCTCACTCACAATCTCACCAACTTGGTTTTCCCAATATGCAGTGCCCTTGGGTATTATGCATTCCATTACTGCTATCTTATGGTCTCCACCATACTTGCCATTATTTTGATATACGGTCTGACCACCTAGATGTCTAAGGCTTCTAACCTTTATATCTCCAGCGCATAGCTGTTTCATTTCAATGTCCCAAGCATAGGAATGGAAACCTGCCTCAATAACAATCCCATATTTGCTTCCGTCTCTTGGGGTTACTTTGGTCTTGTATTCCTTACCTAGTTCATATTCGAACCATTCTTGGTAATATCCATAATAGCTTCCCTTGAACTTATCGACAATCTTTCTTGTCTTGATGTCCTCAGTTGCTATCTTCTTATCATCTACTTTACCTACCCAACACATATTTATTTCTTTTTTGTAAAGATACGAAAAAAAGTTGAGATAACAAAATATTACCTCAACATTTAACATTCATTATGTTTTCTCCACTGGGAATCCATTATCATCTTTTTTTATCTTAGCTTCATACCTCTTTGATATGGTGTCAATCATTTTTCTCACCACACTAATATCATCAGCAGTTTTCAGCATGTCGAGGAATGTAAGCATAGTCTCAATCATATCAGCACGTCCGTACCTTTTGCCAAGGTCGAATGACTCTGACTGCCCCCACGTATAGCAATTCCTTCCGAAGCTTTCAAATGCTTGTGGTATGTTATCTTTTGTGAATTCATACGTTTCAGCTATGCATCTGTATGAATCAGTGTTTAAGATACCAGAATTCTTCCAAAAATCTTCAAAATCCTTAAACATAGCCCTTCGTCATGTCCTCCTTGCACTGCTTATAGCCATTTTCATAGCTAGTGTTAACCAACTTCTCAAGTTGGGCTGTAGATTTTTGCCAGTTAGCGAAATGACGAGCAATGTCTTGATAGCCAGCAAAAAGAACTTGCACAATGTCTGTGTGGTAATCCGAATGATAGAAAGCGTGTTTTCGCCACTCCTTCAAGATTTCCTTCTCCAAGTCATCGTCTAACTCTTTCTCTAGTTTGCGTCTCTCCCAGTTTATAAAGTGAGAGGCTGTCTTGGCTAAGAACATGTAGTCAAGATTCTTATCCGCATGCATATGGTAGTAGGAATCAACTGCGTTCTTCAAGTCCTTATCCATATTGGCTAGAAAGAGCTTGTCATACTCAATGGCATCCTTGCATTTCACACGAATATTGTTGAGGAAATCGTTAGCTCTTACACGTTCATCTTCAGAGATTGACTCGAAAGAGCCGTATTTCTCGCACATTTCCAAGATTGACTCTACAGTCGCTTTAAATGGGTCGTAAATGTTATTCATATCTTATATGTTATTATTGTTCTAAACTTAGAATCGCCAGCAAACACCATTGGGTGCGTTTCCATAGCAATGACAACACCGCCAGCGTTTTGAATCTCATTCAGTTTTCCGTTTACCTTTTCAGTATGAAAGTCAGCACCATAGCTAAAACTAACATCAACCACTAATATATGGATTCTATTTTTATTCTTCTCCATTTTGTTTTTCTTTTATTTCCTCCATAACTTCCAATCTATCAGACGGTTTGAAATATTCCGCAGCATCATGGAAGAAGGTCATTTCATTGCCATTATCATTCTTGAGATAACCGTCACGATGGCAGTAATATTTCTTGCCAACGGTAAATTGAACTATGTGCATAACATTGCCCATGCCATCCACTTTAAAGATGGTGTTATGACAAATATACCATTCTCCTTTTTTAAGATTGAGTTTATTATCCATCTTATCTTATTGGTATTTCATTTCCTCATATGTTTCTTCGTCATAACCAAAGAATCCAAGTGGGTCTTCCATTGGTTTTCCAGCTATATGTTCATAAGCTTCTTTAGCTGCGTTTATGCAATCTTCTATTGTTGCTCCCATATCGAAGAACTTATGATATTCATACTCTGCTGCTTTTTCTGCTGCAATTAAAGTTGATTTATCCATATTATCTATTTTTGGTGTAAATATACGAAAAATAATGGAAATAGCCAAATATTTATAGTTAATAATTGTTAATGTAAAAATGAAGAAAATACATATAAAGGAAAGTAAGCTAAACGAGATATACAGCGATAAAGAATTCTGTGCTGGAACTGACCATCCTTATTTTGAGAATGAGGAAACTGGAGAAGTATATTCTGCTGATTGGAATGGTGACTATGGTTTCCCATTTGGCTTCTGGCCTATAGACTATAATGGCACTATGGAGTTCGTTATAGGAGAGCCTTGGACAACTCATGCTAACGCTTGTGGACAATGTGCAGAGCAATATTTCAATGATTCAATGAGTGAGCAGATAGATGATGAGGCTTATCAGCTTTCAGATGCTATGGAAGGTTTCGTATCTAACTTCCAAGAATACGGATACCAATACAATGAAGAAGATGATGTGTGGGTATCGGAATATGACTCAAGAGACTTGGATGATTTCATAGAGGAAATAAGAGACCAAGTTAGTGGACCAGTTGACATCTATGAATATGTTAGGGAGTTCGTAGAGAATGTTACCCAAGGTAACACAAACGTCCCAAGTAGCAGTGAGATATATGAATATTTAAGCGATAATCTTGCAGATGGTTATGATTTCAGTGATAGAGACGGAATCGATGAAGCAATGCGACAAATTGGCACAGACTTTTACGATTACTTTGAATTGGGTAACAGTGAAGGTAGAGTATGGCCAGAGAAGGGAATGATTGGATTCTATGAGAGTGAACAACCAGACCCTACTACACTTGAGTATATCTTGCGTAATCTTCAAGAGAAGAGTGGATTGAATGTGCAAGACATGTTGCAGTACCACATGGTATTTGAGGATTGGAGAAATGATGGGACTATAACAGCTTGTACGGTGCAAGATTACATTGATGGTAACTACGGACCAGAATCATATGAGGATTTGGATGATGAGGATGATACACCAATCCAATATAACAATGGTCAAAAGACTATCTTTGTCCCTCACTTGGCAAATCAGCAAGACAAGTTCAATTATTATAGGGACTTTAGAAACACAAGGGATAGGGCTGTATATGCACCACAAGAACGTGCAGCTGGTAACTTGGCAGCTTATCATGCAATGCGTTATCCGTATGGCGAATCTAAGAAGAAGGTAGGTAAGATAATAAGAGAGGTAATTGATAACATAATAAAAATGGGAGACTAACCAACAAGTCTCCCATCTTTTGTTAATGTATCTTTCCGTTTATTCCAGACATATCCGTTTTTCTTCAGCAATTCCATAAATCTAGTATATTCCCTAATAGTAGGTAACTCGTAAATATCCTCTCGGTCTCTATTAATAGGGTCATGACCATTTCCTCTCAGCAACAAGTCACTATCTAACGTTTCCCCATCCCTCCGACTTCGTGCAATACCTGGTGGGGTTATATAGAGTTTGCAGCCAAGGAAATAGGAATGATTTTCAATGGAAAATGGTGGCAACCTATCCATAATAATGAATAAGGATTCATCTTCATATGATGGAGTCTTTACCATTCTTACTTTGAATGTATTTTTGTTAGCTGGCATTTCTTCTTATTATAGACTATACCTCTTGCTCTTAATGCAGCACCAAACAGTAGATAACCTTCTGCGCTAGGCAGACTAAAGGTATCTGTAGAGTGTACCCTCAATGGTGTTAAAGTGCCACCAATATCCCTAGTTTCTTTGCTGAAGAAGAAGTCATTCTTTGAAACTTGTTCTCCAGTATCTATTTTAAAGATTTGAGAAGTTAGATAATATTCTCTACCTTTATCATAATCATCTTTTGGGTTTATGCTATCGAAGTCATCTATGGCGATAAATCCAGCGTGTGGTTCATGTCTAGGGTCTCGAATCATTCTTATCTTAAGGTTCTCATTCATAGTCCTTTGATTATAGGTCTAGAGAAATCTTCCTTATTTTCTTTCTTCTTGCTCCCATGATGCTTCTCATACCACTTGAATGTCTTCATCATAATTTCAAAAGTGGTAGCTGCTGTTCCAGCCACAGTGAGAATAGTATTAATTTGTTTCAGTGAAATCATAATTTAAACTTGTTTAAAGGTTTCTACAAATGCTTTGTTGTGTATCTTGTTAAGGTCATAATCAAGAACATGTGTAAGCTCCTTGAGGTCTTTGATTGGCTGCTCATTGATGGTTATGCTACCAACAATGTTATTAGTGCCAAAGGTCTTAGGATTGACCTTAATCTTCATCACCTTTATCTCCACACAAAAGTGGGATATACTTCTGAAGGTATAAGTCAATCTAGATTTCTCTCGTTTTACTGTAAAACCGAAGAAGCCCTTTTTCTTAAGTATCTTTTCAATTAATTCAAATTTCATAATGCAAAGATACGAAAAAAAATTGGATTATCAAAACTCTTAAGGTTTTTTAACCATATTGCTATTCAGATAGTTCTCGTATATCACCTCTTTACCAACGTATGCTGTTGAACCATGATTGCCGTATTCATCTTTGAGTGTGATACAATAGTAGTCACCTTCTATCTCTGAAGGTTTCTCAACTTTGTATTCTCCAGTGATTACGTTTGGATTCACAAACATTATATTTTGGTCAATATCATTGCCAAATTCGTCCTCAAGATAATGGTAATCTATGGTATGGATTATATCACCTTCTTTGAAGGTCAGCACTGGTTTCAGTTTACTTTCAAATAAACGGAAATAATCTTTCTTATTCATTTTCCTTTAATTTCTTCAATCATGAAGGTCATCTTCAAGTTTGTATCAAAGCCTTTGGTATACGTAGAATCGCTTCTGTAGTATGTTGCAAGCACATTCTGTAATATATTGACAAGACCGCTTGCTTTGCCCTTAATAACCATCTTACAGAGTACATCTTTCTCATCGTCCTTAAGTTCCTCATTGGACATATTGGTTAGAACATTCTTAGCAAGCTTCTCTATTGTCTCTTGGTTGACACACGAGGGGGAATCTGTGCTAGTGATTCCCCTTGTGAGTACAATGCTATTCTTAGTATTAGTTGTTGTCATTTATTCTCTTCATTAAAACATCTTTGATGACACTACCATTCACAGTAGGATAAGTAGCATTAACCAAAGCCTTTATTTTACCCATATCCTTCATTGAAGGTGCATAACCTTCTGCTTGTTCAGAAAGGTATGTGTCTATCATGTTATTAATAAATTCCTCCAATTCCTCTCCTTCTGGAACATATGGTAAGAACTCCTTAATGAGTGCCAATTCCTTTGCATCAGCCTCTGCCAACTCAGGTCTACCATTATCTGTATAGTCCTTAACATTCTGCTCACGTGCATTAGCCATCTTATTAAGTTCCTCAATCTCAGCCTCTCTTGTGAGTTCATAGTTCATGAAATGTTTTCTGTTCTCACGGATAAGCTCTGACTTAATAAGCACAAGGCTCTTAATTCTTTCATTAAGGTTAGCTGGTACTTCAGCCTCCTTGTTAGCAGCTATAATTTTAGCTTTCTCTCCTTTTGCTTTCTCCAATGCAAGCTCAATCTCTTGCATTAGACTTCCTTCTCTTACGTTCTCCATAATGTTAGTTTTTAGTTTAATTTTCTAATTTATTACTATAAGACCAAATGAATCCTTTATGTTTCTTATATTTGCCAGTGCAACATAAGGAAACACAAGAGGATGAAAAACCAGCTTCCTCGGTTGTCTTAACACCTTCCCATTCTTTGATAAAGTTGCCATCGAGGTCAAACTGATAGACGGTCTTTTTCTTCTTTCCGTTTCGAGTTCTAGGATAGAGCTTTTGGCTCTTCTTAAATCTCTCAATCGTTTCTGGCTTATTCAAATTCTCCTTATGTGTCAACAGACAAAGGTTATCAAGTGAATTATTCTCAGTATTACCATCACTATGGCACACCAACAACCCATCTGGCACTTCGCCATTGAATGCAAGCCATACCAACTGATGTATATAGAAATGTTTTCCCTTTACATCCTTATTGGAAAGTGAGACATGAAGATAACCAGTTGAAGGTATTTTTCCAGGTTTCAGTTCCTTACCAAACTTGTTAAGAACCACACCCTTACTATTTACCTTATATGACTCGAAATTAGGTATAGGCTTCCACTCTTCATCACTTAGAAGAGCAGAAGCTTGTTCCATTTTCGCTGCCACTTTTTCTTGGTATTTCTTCTTGGCTGCTTCCCTAATCTTCTCCTTGTTGGCTTGATACCACTCTTTAGAGTAATTAGGGTTTTCCTCTTTCCATTTACTATATTTTACAGAGTTATTCATTATTAATCAAGTTCTTTTCGTTGGAATGGAATGCTATGCTTGGCGAATAATGCCTCAAGCTCCTTGCTTTCCTTCGTACCGTTAAAGGAAATGTCATTCCTAAGTTGTTTCTTGTAATGAGAAACCTCCTTGAATGACGCAACTTCCTTCAAGTGTTCCAACAGATAGAATCTCCACTTCTGAGATAAGATGCCATATTCGCTGTCAAACCAGAATCCATTAGGTTCTCCATTCTTGATGTATGGGAACAATGGCTGCACATTCATCTGGAATGCATCACCTGGTAAATAGATAAACGTGCTAAAGTTGATTTGACCTTTACACCAAACTTTCTGTATGAGCGAGTTATATAAACGTTTCTTAAGGTTATGCTCCCCAATGAATTTCATGAAGAGTTTCTTTGTCTTAAACCCACGTTCTATCTCTTCCTCGGTATATTCTTTGCCACGTCCCAATACACTTTCAGTAGAAATGTATGGCACATATAGTTTATCCATTAACCTAATACGTCTTTAAATGGTTGGAAATTACCCTCTGGATTATGTTTACCATTTGTTGAAGGGAGATTGATAATGGCAAAGTGAATTGCCTTGAATGCTCCCTTGTATTTCTTACTCTCAATGACTTCCTTAAACAGCTTTGCCATTTCTGTAGGAGGAGTCTTGTATGCCCCACAGCCGAATGCACTTAGCACAAGTGAATCGTGACCATTCTCAAGAGCGATGTCAAAAATCTGTCTAATCTTTGACTTGGTTGTATCAATTACCCAAGGCTCTAATTTGCCGTTCTTAAGCGTTGGATTCTTCACTGCGGACACTGATACTACAGCCACCTCAAAAGGCTCTTCTAGGAGCGTATAACGTGTATCTGAGCCACCTTTGAATATCGTTACATGTGGAGTGTAGATACCACCAAAATTATAATCTAGTGGATAACGTTCTTCTCTCTGCTCGATACCCAAGTTCTCACCGATTGAGTGGAACTGATAGAGTGACTTGAAGATGTTTGAACGTCTGAAGATATTCTCTTCTTGCGCTGATGAACCTTTCATAACACCGCCACCTGGAGTTGAGAATGATGCCATATTCAGCATACATGGGTTAAAGCCTCTGTCGATAAGGTCTTTTGCTGCATAGATACAATCCTTATCAATGACCTTAACTTCTGTCTCATATCTTGGAATGGCATCGTAGTCATTGACAACTTTCTTGCCATAGAACTTAGTGCCATTAACCATTTCCTCTTGGTTATGTATTCTTATCTGTTCTCCCTTTGGTGACATGTAGCCACCTTGATTGGCAAGAACTACTGTATTGTTATATACTGCGATGTTCTCTTCTCTACTCATATTCAAAATGTATATGTTTCATAATTACATGAGAGGCATGATGCATGGTGCATACCCTTATGTTCCCCCTCTTCTTCAATTTTTTTGCTCACAAGTAAATTCTTACCACACTTGGGGCATTTAATTATTCTACCCATGTTCTTGTTTGGTTTTCTTCGATTATTTTCTTAAGTTCATTGCGTCTGCGTTCTGCACAGAACTTACAGTTACCTTTGTGAGCCAAACCATGACCCCAAACGATATATTCGCATGAATCAATGACTCTAGTGGATGGGTTATCAATACCTTCATCTAACTTGATAGAGCCATCCGCATTTGTTTCTGCGCATGCAACCAGCATTGCAGAAAATGCCAACATTGTTAATAGCTTCTTCATATCTATTTCGCTTTATTTACGTATCTTACGATTTCAATTGGAGCATTTGTCTCAATGACATCACCCCAATCATGCTTATGTATCTCGTTACTACCCTTGCTTGACCTCATATAGATTGGTCTATTGTGGGTAATCGTATATTCCTTCACATTATTCTCAGAGTAATACACACGATATGTCATTTCATACTCACCGTATGGGTAATTCTTTTCATCTTGGTATTGTACAAACTTTATAAAGCCACCAATGACTAAAACTATAACCAAGATTCCAGTGATAATAGCACCCAAATCAGAATTAAACCACCACTTAATTGGTCGTACTGTATAGTTCCACACTATTTTTCCCAAGCTTTTTGTATTTTCACCTTTCATAATTCTCTCACGATTTGTTTCTTCAACACACTTTACAAATGGTTCGTACATATTACCCTAAATTATGTTTGACTCTGTATTCGTAATCGAGTATCATGCTATCATTCTGAGCAAGCTGTTTGTCAATCTCAGCCACTTCTTTGCTAGTTGAGCATTTACTTCTTTTCTCCTTGAGTACACCGCTATTATATTTCAGTTTAACGATTGCCTCTCTTAATACGCTTTCTTTAGCCATGTTTAATTTGTTTATAATTTGCCTAATAATGCAAAGATACAAAAAAAAATTGGTAAAACCAAATTTTTTATAAGGTTTTACCAAAATTTATAGTTTATTAATAGTTTCGGACATTATATTGAACTTCCGATTGACCTCACTGATGCCTTTTTCAACATTTGGAATGCGTTGGTCTATTACTTCCTTGAGTTTCAGATTTAGGTCTTGGAGTTGCTTATTCTCATTGAATAGCTGAGTATTGTCCTCTAGCAGTTTATTAACGTCAATGTTGCCATATCCTCGTTTCTTATCCTTGAACTGTGAATCCCAAGCTTCAACTGCTTCTAGTTCTTGCTTAAGGATATAACCAACTTCTAGGATAAGACGTTTGGAATTGGAATCAGCACCAGCGTTAAGCTCTGCCAATATGTCAATACATCTTCTTAAATCTCTTGCACTAATCATTGTTATTCTTTATATATTCCCATTAGGGTTAAACGTTCTCTTTCAACTCTAAAATAAGCCAACTGTTCCTCAGTGACACCTTTAAGCCACTCTTCGCAGTATCTCCCATATTTATTTCTAACATATGGGTCACTCATGAAACGCCATCTAAGGTATTTCTCCATAGCTATATTGTATTTTACTCACCATAATCATCCCAATCTCGATAACTTGGGCTGTATACTGGCTTACTCTTGTCCAAACAGAATTTCTTCAATAAGTTTTTTGAATCATCTGTAATTGGTCTAATAATCTCTCCGTAGTATTTATTATCAGGAATTACAATTCTCTTGATAATCTCTCCAGTGACCATATCAACCAATGCCATATTCTCTTCATCCCAAATATAGCCATATTGCTCTAGGATTTCGATAGCATCAGCTTTCTCGGTAGGTGTGCAAAGGCTAATCCAATAGTCTTCCTTATCTGTGTCTATTGTCTCTCCGCAAGGTTTTGTCTTATTCGCAACATCGAGATAAGGAACATGGTCATAGCCACCAGTTGTGGTTTGCATATATTTCTCTGGGTCATAAGCACATACCAATGTCAGTTTCTTAACACAAGTATCTGATATGTTTCTACCCTCATATATCATGAAACTACCTTTTCGGTTGTCTCTCTTGATAAAATCACCTTCTTTTAAAACTCTTTTTTCTCCCATCTTTATACGTACAGCTTATTATCTGAAATTATTTTAGCAACCCCTTCAGTCACATAGGGGTATGGATTCATGCCCTTTGACACCATGTTTCTAACCATAGTTGATGAAACGTCCATCTTCTGTATCTCTAGTGTCGTTACTTGCATGGCAGTACAAACAGCCACACAGCCTACCTTGCATGGTATTGGTTCGTTAGCTATCGTGCTATCAAACCCTCTTAAAACCTCTATAAACCCAATCTTGTCTTTGATATGGGTTTCAAAGTTCTTCCAACGAGGAATACGGTCAATGGTGTCAGTTCCAGCAATGAGGATTATCTCGTCATTTGGATATGCTTCAATAGCCTCATTTATAGGAATATATGAATAAACTGGAGCTTCATGCTTCTCTTCAAACCTACACACCTCACAAGTTCCCCCTAATGGTCTGATGGCTTCCTCAATCATCTGACATCTTAACTCGAATGGAGCTGGAGCCTCTTTCTTCCAAGGGTTGTGTTTTGCCACAACAAATAGAACCTTATCACAAAGACCACTTGCTATGACGTTTGATGCCATTGCGACATGAGCGATTGTGACTGGGTTAAAAGAGCCAAGCAATAATCCTATTTTCATACTCTCTATCTATTAGTGTTTTATATAATTGTATTCCGAATTGGCATCCATACTTATATCCAAAGTATATTGGAAAAATAGATGCGAACACATTAATGATTCTCTCTCTGTTATTGGACACAAAATTGTGGGCTGTCTGTGAGGGGAGAACTCCCCATGAATAGTGAAGATAATACTCTATATCACTCTTCACTGTACTCTTAACTGCCAAAGCAACCATAATATATCCAATTACTATGAATATAACTGTACCCATATTATTTTTATGCAAATATATGAAAAAAAATTGGTTTAACCAAACTTTTTATTACTTTTTAACAAAATTAGAAAAGGGCGGTAGGAGTATTGGGGTCTATCACCTTCATTTGTTCAACAATGTGCCCCCTAAACTTGTAGTAATCGTTATCAAGCTGCCTCCAATATTTGTCTCCTTGTGGTGAACCAATCCATGAGAAAGCTTGGCATATTGAGCCGATTTTATCCAATGTTTTAAACACCTTTTTCTTACTAAAATCATCCATTGAGAAACGATTTCCAGGTCTTTCCTTAATGGTATATTCTTCTGTGTTCTTAGCAAAGTTAGCGAAACAGCTATTTCGCTTCAGATACTTGTACAGTATCTTTGCGTTAAGTAGTCTCGCCTTGCGTAATCTTTCTTCTCTCTCGTTCTTCATTCCATTTCTTACTAAGGTCACTCCAATATTGAATACCTTCATCTGTATCCATCCATATGAATCCAGTACCAACACTGTTAAATCGTGTTAGTATTTCCAATACGCTCCAACCTTCTATATGACAAGAAGTTTTCTTACGTACATTAGTTATAAATTTTCTCAAGCAACCATTTTTACTGAGAAATTTATAGAAATGTCTAGCTTCTAAAGAAATTTCCATTTTCGATTACAACTGAATGAATTGAATCCATAGATTTGTGTTCAAGACTACCTTTAAGTGACTCGATGATATATGAATCAATTATCTTGTCGGCTTCAGCTCTTGAGCTATAAGGTCCAATCCATGTTCTCTTTGACCATGCGTTATGTTGCGCATAATAGAGTCCATCCATACCTTGCCTAGTATGGAAATCCTCTTTAAATATGGGCTTTTTATACCAAGGTAATTCGACCTCTTTAACCTCTACTTGCTTTACTACTGCCGAAGGTTTTCTCTTCTTCCTTACGAATGCTGCAATTCTATCTTCTTCCATTGTATATAAACGATTATGGGCTAGCACGTAGCTAGCCCAATATCCTTGTTAATCTTCGTTCTCACAAATCTTAGCGAGTTTTTCATCGAACTCTTTCAGTATGAGTGGGTAATAGCTATCATAGTAGTACTGAATGTCCTCCAAGTCATAGTCCTTAGACATCTGACGATAGATACATTTAGCCTCAATGAGCATCACCTTCTGAACGTGAACATCAGGAACCTTGCCATCACACCAATCCTCTGCTTTCTTGTTGAACTGACTGACATATCCAAGATATTCAGCGAAGATGATGAACAGAGGAGCTGGAATAACCGACATGATGTGTTCCATCTTGTCACCATACTTCTCTAACTCTTTGACGTTACCCTCCCACTTCTCTTCTGTAGGAGTCTCTACTTTTGTCTCTTTATTAGTATTCATTATTATGTAATTTTTATGATTCTACCAACAATCTACATCGGTTATATCCTTTTCCTTATCGCAATAAGGGCATTTGATAGTTACCGCAGTACCAATTCCAGTTGGAGTGAAAATATACTTAAAAGGTGCATACTGCGGAAAAAGGGTATGTTTTAAATACCTTGGTCTACATTTCTTATGCTTCTCAATAAAAGCCTTTGCAGCCTCTTCTTCCTTTTCACTCAATGCGTAATTTGCCATTATCCGTAATACATTTCTGGATGTAGGACATATCGTCCCTTATTTTCTGCCATAGGTTGTTCATCTGTTTTTGCATCAGCCGAAAATACTGTTGATGCTGTGATGAACTCGTTCTCGTTTGGATTCATCTTCTGACTTTTTTTCTTCTATAGTTATTTTAAAATTTCTTTTGCACTTCTGTGCCATACCCTTATATTCAGGGTTATCTCTTCTTCTTTGTGGGAAGAATCCACCTCTATTGAATCCTTTGTAAGTATCGATAGTAGATTCTCTCCTTATACCGTCTGTTGGGCTTTCCCAAGTTATAGTATTCTTATTTACGCTAGCACCATTATTATATGTAGGATAGTTGCTATTTCTTCTGTGAGTCCTATTATAAGTGTAGTTGTCATAATAGTCTGGAAAAAATACGTTAAATTCGTCTGGGTCAATTCCCATATCTTCCAAGTATTTCCTATCATTTGCATCGAAGAACTTGAATATTCCCCAAATGAAAATGCCTATTGGAAGAATTATGTATGCCCACTGCTCATTAACGACCATATCTATCATGGCGAAAAAGGCAACAGTCATAATGCAAGCTATAAAGTTATTATAAAGCATATTTTCTTTTTTGTGCAAATATATCAACTTTTTCTGAAAAAATTAAATTTTGCACGTTAAAAAAAGTTAATATTTTCTTTTGTTAACAATAAATCTAGAGAGGATGCTAGTCTTATGCATCTTCTTCTCATCTTTATCGGTGGTACTATCCACTCTCTTGAAGCGGATGAAATCACCCTCGACACCAAGAATCATAATATCCATCCTTTCCAATGTAATCACTGGAGGTATGTGATAAACCTTATTGACTTTTAGATTTGAGGGGTGGATGTGTGCCTTTATCTTCTTAAGGTCATCCTTGCAGCTTTCTATTGTACGTTTCTCTGCCATGATATTTAAAATTTACGATATTCTGTGATAAATACTGCATCAAGGTCTGATGGGTATATGTTACAACTATATGAGTATTCGTTTCCAGTAGACTCGTTGATTTCGTGACAAACACAAACACCACTTGTCTTACTTGAAACCTTAACAACTTTTCTCGGTTGGCTCATTATCTTTGGGATAACATATGTCTTACCTTCCTCAATTTCATCCCACGCAAGATGCTTTGGAAGCTCTTTCAACAGTTCCCTCTTCTCACTATAAGTCAACATATTTACAGGCTTTTTGCGCAAATCCTCAATGTTCTGTGGCTTTGGAGTATATGTTGGCACTAAAGGCTGAGAGGTTTGACTATGGCTTGGTAATGCCATGTGTTTGTTATTAGGGTTGTTCATTGGACACCAACTAGGACGAACAATGTCTTGCGTCTGAGAGAGATTGTAATCAATTCTCCTAGGTCTTGAACAGTTCCATGTGTCATAGGTGACAGCACGGCAAGCTGCATCAAAACGTCCTGGTTCACGGTGCTCAAATGATTTCTCTAAGTTAGCACAGAAATTACATAAATTACTACTCATTATATTTTTTCTTTTATTTGGTTGCACTTTATCTATGAACAAATCCTCGTCAAATATGCAAGTCTCACATTCTCTGCAATCCTTACCAGCGCAAGGATGTCCTAGTCCAAATTCAGTCATAATACATATGTTTATTTGTTATTCATCCCAATCATCATCAGCATCTTCCCAATAGAAAGGCTCTTGCCATATTTCGCCATTGTGCTCATTCCTAAAAGTTGGCTGAGTCATTTCCACTTGTTCTGGATGTGGCATCCTAACTAGATACTCTTCAATCCATCTTTGGAATTCCTCTTGATTTGGGTGATGTGGAGGTGGTATAACATCACCCCTATGTCTTCTACCCATGTTAGGAGGCGGTATCATTCTACCATACCTTTCAAGCAGTTCCATTTGCTCTGGTTTCAACATTTCTGTTGTCTTGTCAACAAACTCGTCACCGAACAAGTTTTGACAAACCTCTGTGAATACTCCTTCACCCAATTTCTCAAGAACTTTGAAGTCTTCACCAATACCACACTCGATGCAAGAGTGTATCAAGCCATTGACGATGTTCATTACAGCCATCTGACAGTTTCCATCATTTACGATTTGGAATTTACCACCGCCATTGCTACGCATACACATAAGGAACTCGTCTAATGACCTACTGTTAGCATAGCATGAACCCATCATACCAAGTCTTCCAACCGTATTGGAGTAGTTTCTCAATACTCTAGAAGCTATTACATGGAATAGGTCTCTATGACTGTTTGGTATTCCTACGCTGCATCTGAATATATGATACAAGCGATGCATTTTGACATGCTTTAAGAATATCCTAAGTATCAATAGCTCTATGTCATATTTTTCCTTATTTTTCTTCTTCATTTGCAAATATATAGGTTTTTTAGTTTAGAAACAAATTTTCAAGGTTAATTAGTGTTAATCAATCCTAAAATTGTCTTTATCATCGAATTTCTTACAATTCGGACAATACAAATATCCTTTCCAATTTGTCTTATCCGAAGTCACCATCAACGTCTTCCAAGGGTAGAACTCACATCCACAATCCTTGCATCTTAGCAGAAATTTCTTATCAAAACTATTCATAATCTAAGTATAAAGGGTCAAATGCCATTTTATAATCCTCATTCAGCAAAGACACATTATATACGCTAGTGTCACCAAGCATTTCCTTATCATGCGAAGTTGTATGCAAGTGACCATGAAGATTCAATGTTGGCTTAGAAGCCTCCAAGAACTTTCTCAGTGATTGGTTTCCAATGTGGCTACCATCAGCCCACCAGCAATCCTTCTGAAGTATGATGTCGCTGACTCCATAAGGTGCATCATGAGACATAACGATGTCGATATGCTCAATTGCCTTTAGATGTCTTGCATACTTTTCGTCTTGCTCTTCATAGGTAGGCATGAATGCCCATCTACCGAATGGCTTGCACATTGGAGTGCCGTATATTGTCTTTCCTTTATATTCAAAGGTTTCACAGTCCAAGTAAGTAATCTTCTCTTGACCTTTCAACATTAAGCGTACTCTGTCTGGGTGGCGCATAAAGTAGAAATCATGATTACCTGCAACAAATAATACTTTCTCACAAGGTAAGGCAGTACACCAAGGTATGAATACGTCTCTGAGCCAATCCTCACTTGGGTCTGTGAAGTTCTGTATCTTAAGTGGTAGAATGTCACCACATATCATCACAATGTCACATGGTTCGACCTTGAAATCAAGTTGCCCATGCATATCTGAAAATGCACATAGTCTCATATTTTTGTTTCTGTTTCGTATCTTATTATTTCTATTGTTCTGTTATCTTCATCTATTTGTTTCCACCACTTATCCCTGAGCTTAGACCAAAACCTATTGACATTTCCTCTATCAATCGTTGTGGCACATTCCCAAGGAAATATTCTATCCGAATAGAATAAGCATTCATCCAATGAAAAGGCATCTGTCATGTTATCTAGAATTTCATCTACAGTGTGTAGATGCGAATGATAATTCAAACACTCAGTTATCATTTCCTTGAAACAACGCTCTCGTTTTAAAAACTTAATAATCAATGCCTTTGCTTCTTTTTTAGTGACAGTATCTTTACTATTCAGTATATCAAACGGATATTTTAGATTTGCCATAATGCAAAGATATATAAAAAAAATTAAAATTCCAAATGATTGATTGAAAGATATGCTATTTTTCCTAAAAAGTTACTCCATTCAACATATAGGTCATTCCATAATCTCGAATATGAGTAGCCATTATCTTCGTCCTTTCCATATATTGCCTCAGACCAATCAAAGGTGCAAGGTATACTGCATAGGGTGTCAGTTGGTCTTTTCGCCTTTGTTACCATCCTAAAGAGCACCTCTTCTCCAGATAATGCCTCTTTGCGAAAATTCCTAACCTCTAACACAAATGCATACCATAGACCTCTCTCAACTAAGAAGCTATAAACAAGAACCATTAGTTCTTTAGTTGTTATATTATGGCGCACTCTCCCATATGATTTGCCATCGTTACAATATTTCTCAAGTAAGTAATCTCTATATGCTTTAGCTTTCATACGTACTCGTCAGTATCATGTTTTCTAAAATATATGCATCCAATTTGGTTTTGCCATTTGCTATGAATTACAAACCAATCTATGTTTGTGGCTGGTTCCCACCAACTAAATGACAAATTTTCATAATTGAACACCTCACGGAATGATACACCTTCCAAATCAACTCTGTTTATGCAGTCATACAACACGTCATTGTATCGCATGGCATCTATTGTCTTACACTCTTCAATGGTCTTACATTCCTTGTATCGTGTGTATTTATATCGTTTTACAAATTCACTCAATAAGTTGTTTTCCATGAGGAATCTAGATAGAAGGTATTTTCCTTGTTTATGTGTTATTATATCTGGCTCATTCCATATTGTATCAACATAAGGTATTATATGTATCATAATAAAAGTTAAGTTTTGCCTATATATGCAAATATATCTAAAAAAAATGAGATTGCCAAATTTAGCAATCTCATTCTAACAACTTTTAACTTAAAAGTCGAGAGTATCGTCTATTGTTCCATGTTCTTCTCTTATATCCCCCATAAGTTGATTGTATAACAGCATGAGGTTTTCCTCAAGGTGTTCTTCATCTGATACTGATAATGTCATTGAAAGCTCTCTCAAGACATCCTTTGCACCTTGCACATAAGCATTCTCCTTTATGTAGTTACTACCTACCAAGGTAGACTTACAGTATTCTTTTGCACGTTCACGTATATTTTTCATTTTACATAAATTTCTTTCAAAAAACGTCTCTTCGTTACATCGTACCACTTATCGTTTAATGCAGCCCAATAAACACTGCCTTTATTCGTGTGCCACCAGTCAAATGCGGATGAATATGCAGTAATCATGTCTTTAATGCTTCTGCCATCTAACTTCAAGCTACATATGGAATCATTAATAACATCTTTCGGAGTTGGATTGTGCCATGTTTTTGATTTGTGGTATCTCATATATTCTTTAACAAATTCTTTAAAAGCACCATTTGCTAAAAGAAATTTAATGAAAATATATCCTAATTGCTCTCTTGTTATCTCATACTCAATCTCATGAGATAGTACTCCTTCAATGTTGAACATAATTTACCTTGCAAAAGTTTTACTTCTTGTATATTCTTTCCATTCCTCTGATAATTTATGCCAAAAGCAATAACCCTTTCTTGTCTTTTTCCAGATAAAGGCAGAATCAGTACTCTCAAAGAAATCACCTATTGACCAACAATCTCTAACAGCTTCTCTGATAGTAGATTTTAAATCAGGTTTATAACGCTTATGGTAGTCACTATATTCTTCGCAAAATTCCTCAAGTAAGCATTTCTTCCTCAAGAACTTTATAACGAGATATATGACTTCACCTTTCGTTAATTCGCACTTGTCTTTAATTTCTAACATAACCGTCTACATTTTCCTGACTCCACGGTCGGACTCGAACCGACATGACGGATTGGATACCGTTCAGCTAGTTTTGCAGACTAGTGGCTAAACCAGTTCACCCACGTGGAGAAATAAATGAAGCCCACTACTATTTTCACAAACGGCAGTAGGCAATGTTTACCAATCAATATGAACAAAATAACAATGTTATCTTTTAGTTCTCGCTTGGAGTTCTCTTAACGAAGCGTCCGTTAGCTGCACGAGACTGCTGTACAACCTTGGTTGCAGCCTTGGCACTGTTCTCACGGAACTTCTTCAACAGCTTGCTAGCTGCCTCCTGAGCATGAGAGGTTGTGTCCTCCTTTGCTTCTTTCTTTGTAGCAGCTACACGAGAAACCTTATAGCGAGTGCTCTTTTTCTTCTCGGTCTTCGCCTCTTCCTTTGGCTCTTCCTTTGGCTCGTTGATAACCTTCGGAATAATCACAGTCATAGTCTTGGTGACTGCGTTATACTTCTCGGTCTTCTTCTCAATGTCACAGTTCTGAGGAATTGTAACTGCGGTCTTGTTAGAACGCTCGGTGTGCTCGTCCTTGAATGTAACCTCAACGATAAGCTTACCATCCTCAATCTTTGACTCGAACTTCTCACCAAGAGACTCATCGAAAGGTACTGTCACCTCGAAATCAGAGATATTGTTCTTAACTTGCTTCATCAGCTCGTTAAACTCACCAAGAAGCTCATTGCCCTTCTTAAGCAAAGAGTCCTTCACTGTGTTAAGGGACTCAAACTGTTCATCCCAGTCGATAGAATTGATGGTCTCGTTCATCTTGTCAACAAGATTCAAAGCAGCAGATGTGCCATTGTCGATGAGACCTAACAGTCTTTCTTTTAAATTTGCCATGTCTTTATAAATATTAATTTGTTGTTTTTATATCAGAAAAATAAGTATTGTGCTGACAATTACTATTGCTAACAACACGTTATTCAATTCCTTATTCAATACAAGTTTGAAATTCTTTTCGTTTTTCATGTTGCAAAGATATAAATAAAAAATGAGAAAAACAAGTTTTTAACAGTATTTAACTTACTCAAGTTTATCCCACATTTCTTTAGGAAATCTACTATGAAGCTGTTCTAGCCACCAAATTGTCTTCACCTTACACATTGGTAGCCTCTGTCCTTTCATGAGCGTAGAACGCTTAATAACCACTCCTTCTTTGATGTTTGGATATTGGCATCCCTCCTTAGTCCAATCG